>Ga0247825_10000819_pt1 | contig 20110 bp, 21 predicted proteins | sample 13C_Vanillin_Day_FD_194413 | JGI IMG/M metagenome (GOLD analysis project Ga0247825, IMG submission 194413) | Soil microbial communities from agricultural site in Penn Yan, New York, United States - 13C_Vanillin_Day48 | ecosystem: Environmental > Terrestrial > Soil > Agricultural land | place...
CCGGAAGTCGACCTTGCGCCGGCGCAGCTGCCGCATCACCCGCTCGGCGAGCGCGGGCGGCTGCATCGGGTGCTCCGAATAGAGCGTGACCTGCGCGCCGCGGTGGCGCAGCGCCATCGCGAGCTCGGCGCCGGCCGGCCCGGCGCCGACGACCGCCACGCGCTCGGCGAGGCGCAGCCGCGCGAGGAATTGCTCGAACGGCTTGACCGCAAGCGCATGCTCGGCGCCCGGCATCCGGGCATCGACCAGCGAGCCGGCGTTGAGCGAGGCGAGGTCGTAGCCCAGGCTGCGGCCGTCCTTGAGGAGCGCGAGCCGCTTCGCCGCGTCGAGCCGGGTCACTTCGCCCTGCTCGAACTCGACGTACGCGCGCTCCGCGAGCGCGGCGACGTCGATCTGCGCGTCGGCGCGCCGATAGTGGCCGGCGAGCAGCCCGGGCAGCATGCCGGAATAGACCACCTTCGGGTACGGCGTGACGAGCGTGATGCGCGCGCCGTAGAGCGGCTTGTCGGCCAGGCTGCGCAGCACCACCAGGTGCCCGTGGCCGGCACCGATCAGCAGGACGCGCTTCACGCCTTCAACTTAGATTCTTCGCGTTTGCGCAGTTCCTTGCGCTGCACTTTCCCGGTCGTCGTCATGGGCAGCGTATCGATGAATTCGATTTCCTTCGGATACTCGTACGGCGCGAGCCTGCCGCGCACGTGGGTCTGAATCTGCTCGACCAGCTGGTCCGAGGGGCGCTGCCCGGGCTGCAGCACGATGAAGGCCTTGATGATCGCCCCGCGCGTCGCGTCGGGCTTGCCGATCACCGCCGCGTTCAGCACCGCCGGATGCTTGACCAGGCAGCTCTCGATCTCGGCCGGGCCGATGCGGTAGCCCGCGCTCTTGATCACGTCGTCGGAGCGCCCCTGGTACCAGAGGTAGCCCTGCTCGTCGCGCTTGGCCTGGTCGCCGGTGCAGCCCCAGTCGCCGATGAACTTGTCCCGGGTCGCCTGCGGGTTCTTCCAGTACTCGAGGAAGAACACGGGGTCGTTTTCTTTCTTGACCGCAATCTCCCCCAGCTCGCCGGCGGGCAGCTCGTTGCCCTGGTCGTCGATCACCGCCACGCGGTGCCCGGGATACGGGCGGCCGATCGATCCCGGCTTCGCCGGCCACGCCGACTGGCAGTTGCCGACCACGTAGTTGATCTCGGTCTGCCCGAACATCTCGTTGATGGTGACGCCGAGCTGCTCCTTCGCCCACTCGAACACCGTGACGCCGACCGATTCGCCCGCGCTCATGATGCTTCGGAGGTCGAGCGAAAACTTGTCCCGGGGCGAAGGCACTGCCTTCATCATCAGCTTGAGCGCGGTCGGGAACAGAAACGAGTTGCGCACGCCGTATTTCTCGATCAGGTAGTACGCCTTCTCCGCGTCGAAGCGCCCGCGGTAGCCGAGGATCGGCACGCCGAACATGAGCGAGGGCAGCAGCGCGTCCATCAGGCCGCCGGTCCACGCCCAGTCGGCGGGCGACCAGAACATGTCGCCGGCGCGCGGGAAGAAGTCGTGCGAATGCACGAAGCCCGGCACGTTGCCGATCAGCGTGCGGTGCGCCTTGAGCGCCCCCTTGGGCGGCCCGGTGGTGCCGCTGGTGTAGATGATCAGCGCCGGGTCTTCGGCCCTGGTATCGACCGGCGCGAAGCGGGTGGACGCTTTCGCCAGCAGATCCTCCCACGAATGCACCGCCGATTCGCGCGCGCCGCCGACGCCGATCACCTGGCGCAAGTGCGTGAGGCGCCCGCGGATCTTCCACAGGTTGGCGATCGTGCCGGGCTCGACGATCGCGATCGAGGCCTCGGCGTGCTCCATGCGGTACTCGAGCGCGTCGGGGCCGAACAGGTGCGAAAGCGGCAGCGCGATGGCGCCCATCTGGAACAGCGCGATGTACGCGATCACGGTCTCGGGCCGCTGCGGCAGGATGATGGCGACCCGGTCGCCGCGCTTCACGCCGAGGGCGGCGAGCGCGTTGGACAGGCGGTTCGCCGCCTGCTGCAGGTCCCAGAACGAGTACGCGGCCATCGCCCCCGACTCGTCCTCCCAGTAGAGCGCGAAGCGCCCGCGGTCGCCGGCCCAGTTCCCGCAGCACGCGCGCGCCATGTTGTAGCGCTCGGGCACGTTCCAGCGAAAGCTACGGTAGAGCTCGTCGTAGCGGTCGACCATGCGGGGATTCTATACTTCGCCAATGCTGCCCGAGGCGTTCGTGTTCGATGCGTACGGAACGCTCTACGACGTGCACTCGGTGGCGGCGCGCTGCGAATCGGCGTGGCCGGGAAAAGGCGCGCAGCTCTCGCAGCTGTGGCGCGCCAAGCAGCTCGAGTACACCTGGCAGCGCAGCCTGATGCGGCGCTACGCGCCCTTCTCCACCGTGACGCGCGAGGCGCTCGCCTACAGCTGCGAGGCGCTGCAGCTCGAGCTGAGCGTGGCGCAGATGGAAGCGCTGATGTCGGAGTACCTCAGCCTTTCGCTGTACCCCGACGTGGTCCAGACAGTTCGGCACCTGAACAGCAAGAAAGCCATCTTGTCGAATGGGTCACCCGACATCCTGCTGCCGCTGGTCAAGAACTCCGGTCTCGAGCTCGACGCGGTAATCAGCGTGGACGAGCTGAAGGTATTCAAGCCCGCGCCCGAGGTTTACGAGCTGGCGGTAAAAAAGCTCGGCACGAAGGACATCGGCTTCGTTTCGTCGAATTGCTGGGACGCAATCGGCGCCAAGTCGTACGGCTTCCAGGTCTACTGGATCAACCGCGCCCGCGCGCCGGTCGACCGCATGGGATTCAAGCCCGACCGCATCCTCAAGAGCCTGAATGAAATTCTGCAGTAACTGCGCCTCCCCGGTCGTCAAGCGCGTGCCGCCGGGCGACAACCTGCCGCGCTGGGTGTGCGACCAGTGCGGCGAGATCCACTACGAGAACCCGCGCGTGGTGGTGGGCTCGATCCCGGAGTTCGAGGGCAAGCTGCTGCTCTGCCGGCGCGCGATCGAGCCGCGCTACGGCTACTGGACGCTGCCGGCCGGCTTCATGGAGAACGGCGAGACCACCGCGCAGGCGGCGCTGCGCGAGACGCTGGAGGAAGCCGGCGCCGCGGTCGAGCTCGGCGCGCCGTTCAGCATGATCTCGGTGCCCTACGTGAACCAGGTGCACCTGTTCTACCGCGCGCGCCTGCGCGAGCTCGGCTTCAAGCCGGGCGAGGAGACGCTGGAGGTGGCGCTCTGGGAGGAGGAGCGGATCCCGTGGAAGGACATCGCCTTCCGCACCGTCGGGCTCACCCTCAAGCGCTGGTTCGCCGACCGCGGCCGCGGCGCTTTCGGCTTCCATGCCGAGGACCTACAATAAAGTTACAACAACGGGGAGGCTGGACCATGAAAGTTCTCATCGCGTTATTGGCGGTGTACGCGCCCGCAGTGCTCGCGCAGGCGCCGGCCGCGGCGCCGAAGATCGACCCGGCCAACACCGCCTGGATGATCACCGCCTCGGTGCTGGTGCTGTTCATGACCCTGCCCGGCCTGGCGCTGTTCTATGCCGGCCTGGTGCGCACGAAGAACGTGCTCTCGGTGCTGATGCAGTGCTTCGCGATCACCTGCCTGGTCACCCTCGCCTGGCTGGCGATCGGCTACAGCATCGCCTTCGGCGACGGCGACGCCTGGTGGGGCGGCACCGGCAAGATGTTCTTCCAGGGCATCGCGGTGAGCACGGTGAAGGGCAGCATCCCCGAGAGCGTGTTCGCGATGTACCAGATGACGTTCGCGATCATCACCCCGGCGCTGGTGGTCGGCGCCTACGCCGAGCGCGTGCGCTTCGGCGGCATGCTGCTCTTCAGCCTGCTCTGGCTGCTGATCGTCTACTGCCCGCTCGCCCACTGGGTGTGGGGCGACGGCTGGCTGCAGAAGCGGGGCCTGATGGACTTCGCCGGCGGCACCGTGGTGCACCTGAACGCCGGCATGGCTGCGCTGGTGTGCGCGCTGGTGCTCGGGCGCCGGCGCGGCTTCCCCGAGACCCAGATGGCGCCGCACAACATGACCATGGTGGTGACCGGCGCGGCGATGCTGTGGTGCGGCTGGTTCGGCTTCAACGCCGGCAGCGCGCTCGCCGCCGACGGCGCCGCCGGGATGGCGATGCTCGTGACCCACATCGGCGCCGCCACCGGCGCGTTCGCCTGGATGCTGTGCGAGTGGCTGCGCTACGGCAAGCCTTCGGTGCTCGGCATCGTCACCGGCATGGTCGCGGGCCTGGGCACCATCACCCCGGCGTCCGGCTTCGTCGGGCCGATCGGCGCGCTGATCATCGGCGGCGTCGCCGGCGTGGCGTGCTTCTTCGCCACCAACTACATGAAGCGCGCGCTCAACGTCGACGACTCGCTCGACGTGTTCCCGGTGCACGGCGTCGGTGGCCTGGTCGGCACGCTGATGACCGGGATTTTCGTCTCCGCCACCTTCGGCGGCATCGGCTACCCGGACAAGGTCACCATGGGTGACCAGTTCATGACCCAGCTGATCGGCGTGGTGGTCACGGCGGTCTGGTCCGGCGTGCTCACGTGGGTGCTGCTCAAGCTGGTCGACGCGGTCGCTGGCATGCGCGTTGCTCCCGAGGAAGAGACCGAGGGCCTCGATACCGTGATGCACAACGAGAAGGGATACAACCTGTAGGCATGGAACGCCGGGGCTTCATCAAGTTCTGCGCAGCCTCGGCTGCCGCGCTCGGCGCCCCGACGGTCGCGGGCGACGCGCGCGCGCAGACCTACGGCCGGGCGCGGCTGGTCGACGAGAAAGGCCAGCCGCTGCGCGCCGCCGCGGTGCCGGTCAACCGCAACCTGATCTTCCATTACCCGTTCGCGGCGACGCCCTGCTTCCTGCTCAACCTGGGCAAGCCGGTGAAGCCGGCGCAGCTCAAGACCGTCGCGGGCCAGCCCTACGAGTGGAAAGGCGGCGTCGGCGCGAGCCGCTCGGTCGTCGCCTATTCCGCGATCTGCGCGCACAAGCTGTCCTATCCGACCAAGGACATCAGCTTCATCAGCTTCCGCAGCGAAAAGAGCGCGCGCAACCGCGTCGCCAACGTGATCCACTGCTGCTCGGAGCACAGCCAGTACGACCCGGCCGAGGGCGCGCGCGTGGTCGCCGGGCCGGCGCCGCAGCCGCTGGCCGCGATCCTGCTGGAATGGGATGCCGCGCGCGACGAGATCTACGCCGTCGGCACCCTCGGCGGCGAGATGTTCACCGAGTTCTTCGAGAAGTACGCCTTCAAGCTGCAGATCGAGCACGGCGGCACCGAGCGCAAGACCGTGGCAGGATCCTGCGTGGTGCAGGAACTCGACAACTACTGCCGCCAACAGGTGAAGTGTTAGCGTGGCTCGAAGCTAGGGATCCGTTTCCGCCGGTCGAGCGGGCGCTGAAAGACCCCAACGGCCTGCTCGCGGCCGGCGGCGAATTGTCGGTCGAGCGCCTGCTCGAAGCCTATCGCCGCGGCGTGTTCCCGTGGTATTCCGGCGCCGAGCCGGTCCTCTGGTGGTCCCCCGACCCGCGCATGGTGCTCTACTGCGGGGAGCTCAAGGTGTCGCGCTCGCTCGGCAAGAGCGTGCGCAACAAGGGCTACGAAGTGCGCGTGGATACCGCGTTTGCCGCGGTGCTCGACGGCTGCGCCGACCGCCCGCAGGGCACCTGGCTCGGCGGCGACATGAAGAAGGCCTACCTGCGGCTGCACCGCGCCGGGCACGCCCATTCGTTCGAGACCTGGCGCGACGGCGGGCTGGCCGGCGGGCTCTACGGCGTGGCGCTCGGGCGCATGTTCTACGGCGAATCGATGTTCTCGCGCGAAACGGATGCGTCAAAAGTCGCGCTGGTGGCCCTGGTGCAGGAACTCCGGGCGCGGGAGTTCCCTCTGATTGATTGCCAGATGCATACGCCGCTGCTTGCCTCGTTCGGTGCCCGGGAGATCCCCCGGCGGACCTTCCTGCGCGAACTGGCGGCGCTGGTAAACTACCCGCAGGTGCCGGGAAAGTGGAATGTCAAGACTTAACGACCTGCCGCATGCAGTACTGCAGTTCTATGTGACCGCGCCGTATCCGTGCAGCTACCTGCCGGACCGGATGGCGCGCTCCCAGGTCGCCACCCCGAGCCACCTGATCAACACCGAGCTGTACGGCGACCTGGTCAAGGCCGGGTTTCGTCGCAGCGGAATCTTTACCTACCGTCCTCATTGCGACGCCTGCCGCGCGTGCGTGCCGGTGCGCATCCCGGTGGCGCAGTTCGAGGCCAACCGCTCGCAGCGCCGCGCCTGGAAGCAGCATCACACGCTCACCGCGCACCCGCAGCCGCTCAAGTTCCGGCTCGAGCACTACGCGCTCTACCTGCGCTACCAGTCGAAGCGCCACTCGGGCGGCGGCATGGACAACGACAGCCGCGATCAGTACTCGCACTTCCTGCTGCAGAGCCGCGTCGACACGCGCCTGATCGAATTCCGCGACGCCGGCCAGCTGGTGATGGTGTCGATCGTCGACTACCTGCCCGACGGCCTGTCGTCGGTCTATACCTTTTACGAGCCGGACCGGCGCAACGCGAGCTTCGGCACCTACAACGTGCTGTGGCAGATCGAGCAGTGCCGCGCCCTCGCGCTGCCGTACCTCTACCTCGGGTACTGGATCCGCGAGAGCCCGAAGATGGCCTACAAGTCCAAGTTCGAGCCGATCGAAGGTTTCGTCGGCGGCGCCTGGCGCCGGCTCGGCCGGCGGCCCACCGAAGACACCAGGGCTTGAGCCGGGGCTTGCGCCTCTACCGGCTCGCGCGACCGCTCCTTTTCTCGCTAGACCCCGAAACCGCGCACAAGGTCGCGCTCGGCATCGCGCCGCTGCTGCCGGCGGTTTCGCTGCCCGCGCGCCCGGTGCGCGCCATGGGGCTCGAGTTTCCGAACCCGGTGGGCCTCGCGGCCGGCCTCGACAAGGATGCGGTGCACATCGATGCGCTCGCGCGCATGGGCTTCGGCTTCATCGAGGTCGGGACGGTGACGCCGCGGGCGCAGCCCGGCAACCCGCGCCCGCGGCTGTTCCGCCTGCCCGCGAAGGACGCGTTGATCAACCGCTTCGGCTTCAACAACGCCGGAATCCACGCGTTCGTCGAAAGCATCCAGCGCACACAGTGGCGCGGCGTGCTGGGCGCGAACATCGGCAAGAATGCCGACACCCCGCCCGAGCGCGCGGTGGACGATTACACGATGTGCCTGCAGCAGGTCTATCCGGTGGCCTCGTATGTCACCATCAATATTTCTTCGCCGAACACCAAGGGCCTGCGCGACCTGCAGGCGAAGGACTCGCTCGACAACCTGCTCGGCGCGCTCACCGCGGCGCGCGAGGGCCTGGCCAGGAAGCACGGCAAGCGCGTGCCGCTGGTGCTCAAGATCGCGCCTGATCTCGGACGCGAGGAAATTGCCGCGATCGCCGAATCGGTGCGCCGCCACCGGCTGGAAGGAGTGATCGCCACCAATACGTCCACATCGCGCGACGGCGTGACGGGCCTGCCGCACGCGGAGGAAGCCGGCGGCCTGTCGGGACGGCCGATCCGCAACCGCGCGACCACGGTGCTCAAAGTGCTGCGCGAGATGCTGCCCGAGATCACCCTGATCGGCGCCGGCGGCATCCTGAGCGGCGGCGATGCGGCGGAGAAATTCGCCGCGGGCGCCGACCTGGTCCAGCTTTACACCGGGCTCATCTACCGCGGGCCGGAGCTGGTCGGCGAATGCGTATCGGCATACCGCGGGAAGTAAAGGACGGCGAGCACCGCGTCGCGCTGTCCCCGCTTGCAGTGCGTTCTTTGTCCCGAGTCATCGTGGAGCCGGGTGCCGGGGCCGGTGTCGGCTTCTCCGACGACGACTACCGCGCCGCTGGCGCCACCCTGGGCGACGCCTGGGATTGCGAGCTCGTGGTCAAGGTCAAGGAGCTGCAGGAATCCGAGTACGCAAGACCGCGCCGCGGCCAGACCGTGTTCGGCTTCCAGCATTTTGGCCCCGACCCCGAGCTGCTCGACGCCGCGCTCGCCTCGGGCGCGACCTTCGTCGCGTTCGAAACCGTCGGCCAGGCGAGCGGCCTGCCGATCCTCTCGCCGATGTCGGCGATCGCCGGCCGGCTGGCGGTGCAGGCCGGCGCGTGGTGCCTGCAGAAGCAGAACGGCGGCAGCGGAGTGCTCCTGCCCGGACTGGAAGGAATTCCCGCCGGGAACATCGTCATCGTCGGCGCGGGCAACGTCGGCGCCAACGCGTTGCACGTGGCTCACGGCATCGGTGCCGCGGTCACGATGTTTTCGCGCTCTCCGAAACCGGCTCTCCAAGGCCGTTATCCCAATGCAGCGTTCCGCACCGGCGCGCTCGCCATCCAGGACGCCGACCTCGTCATCGCGGGCGTGCTCACGCCCGGGCGGATGTCGCCCAAGCTGATCACGCGCGCCATGCTGCGCGCCATGCGGCCCGGCTCGGCGTTCGTCGACGTGGGCATCGACCAGGGCGGCATCGCCGAGACCTCGCGCCCGACCTCGCACAGCCAGCCGGTCTACATCGAGGAAGGCATCGTCCACTATTGCGTGCCGAACATGCCGGCCGCAGCGGCACGCACCGCTAGCCTGGCGCTGGAACGCGCGGTGCTGCCATACGTAAAGCGACTAGTGGCCCAAACTTTGGATTCGGACTTGAAAAGCGGTGTCCAGGTGAAAGACGGCAAAGTCACCCACGAGCATCTCGCGCGCGATACCGGGCGTGCATACTCCCGCCTATGAAGCGCGCCGCGGTCGCCGTGATCGACGAAAGCCGCTGCATCGGCTGCACGCTGTGCATCGACGCCTGCCCGGTGGACGCCATCGTCGGCGCGGCGCAGCTCATGCACACGGTGGTCGAGCCCTGGTGCATCGGCTGCATGCTCTGCATCCCGCCCTGCCCGGTCGACTGCATCGAGCAGGTCCCCGCGCGCGGCGCATGGACGCTCGAGCTAAAGCGCGCCTCCGGGGAGCGCGGACGCGCACGGGCGCGACGACTGAAACCCGTCGCGATCCCCGCCCCGGCGGACCGCAAAGCGGTTCTGGCGGCCGCCCTGCAACGCAAGAAAGCGCGATGAACCCGCAGAAGCGGCGCGAGATTTTCCGGCGGTTCCGCGAGGCCAATCCGAACCCGACCACGGAGCTCAGGTACGGCACGCCCTACGAGCTGCTGGTCGCGGTCGTGCTCTCGGCGCAAGCCACCGACAAGTCGGTCAATCTCGCCACCGCCGAGCTGTTTCCGAAGGCGAACACGCCGCAAGCGATGGTGAAGCTCGGCGTCGCCGGGCTCGAGAATTACATTAAGCGCATCGGCCTCTACCGCACCAAGGCGAAGAACGTGATCGGTCTGTCGCAGGCGCTGCTCGACAAGCATTGCGGCGCGGTGCCGCAGAACCGCGAGGCGCTGGAAGCGCTGCCGGGCGTGGGCCGCAAGACCGCGAACGTGGTGCTGAACACCGCGTTCGGCCAGCCGACGGTGGCGGTCGACACGCACATCTTCCGCGTGTCCAACCGCACCGGCATCGCGCCGGGCAAGGACCCGCTGGAAGTGGAAGAAAAGCTGCTCAAGTTCACCCCGCCCGAATACCTGCAGAACGCGCACCACTGGCTGATCCTGCACGGGCGCTACGTCTGCCTCGCGCGCAAGCCCGGCTGCCCGCAATGCCTGATCCGCGACCTGTGCGAATTCAGGCCGAAGACGAAAGATGTTTAACCCGAGCCGGGAAGAAGTCCGGGACATGTTCTTTGCCGCATGGCGCAAGTACCGCGCCGGCGAGCCGCTGGCCGGGATCGAGGCGCTGGCGATCGACGTGATCCTGCTGCACCCGGAATACCACGAGGTCCTGACGCATCCCGCGCGCTATCGCGACCGCGACTACGTGGACGAGTCGAATCCCTTTCTGCACATGAGCTTGCACGTGGCGCTGGAGGAGCAGCTTTCCATCGACCAGCCGCCCGGCATCCGCGCCGCCTGGGATCGCCTGCTTGAGCGCTACGGCGAGCGCCACGATGCGCTGCACCAGGCGCTGGAATGCCTCGCCGAAACGATGTGGCGGGCGCAGCGCAGTCAGGCGGCTCCCGACGCCGCGGCGTACCTGGAGTGCCTTTCCGCTCGCGCATTACGCAGGTAGTGCGGCAATGACGCCCACAGGGACTACGTGCCCTGAGTCGGACGGAAATAGTCGCAGGATCATGATGGCTCCACATACATATTGGAGATGGCGCCATGAACGAACGCTTGTCCCTCCCGGCCCTTTTTCTCGCCGCATGCGCCATCCTGGCCATTGCGTGGGCCGCGCCGGCGCGAGCCGCGGACCCGGACGACGACTCCATCATCCTGGTCGCCAAGCGCCAGCTGCAGGACAAGCTCTACGGCTCGACCATCGTGCTGTCACGGCCGATCGGCGCCGAGCGCCACGTCGGCTTCATCATCAACAAGCCGACGCAGGTGACGCTGTCGAAGCTGTTTCCCGGACACGAGCCGTCCAAGAAGGTGGTCGACCCGGTGTTCCTCGGCGGCCCGGTCAGCCCGGAAGTGATCTTCGCGCTGGTGCAGGGCAAGCAGAGCCCCGGCGGGCGCTCGATCCGGATTCTCGAAGACCTCTACCTGGCGATCGACAGCGACGTGGTGGACAGCGTGATCGAGAAACGCTCGGCGCAGGCGCGCTTCTTCGCCGGCATGGTGCTGTGGCGCCCGGGCGAGCTGCACGAAGAGCTCAAGCGCGGCCTGTGGTACGTGGTCGACGCGAAGTCCGACCTCGCGCTGCGCAAGTCGACCGAAGGGATGTGGGAGGAGCTGGTCGGCCGTTCCGAGCGGAAGGCCAACTCGATCTAGGTTACTGCCGCTGGTCGTGCAGGTTCGACTTCTGGCGCGCGAACCACGCCGCCAGGTCCTCGATCTCTTTCTTCGATAGCTGCGACGCGAAGCCCTTCATGATCGGGTTGTTGCGGCGCCCGATCTTGTAGTCGGTCAGCGCGCGCGCCAGGTAGTCCTCGTGCTGGCCCGCCAGCACCGGCTGGGTCGGGTCCAGGGGCTTGTTGCCCTCCGGCCCGTGGCACGCGGCGCACACTTCGGCCGCCTTTTTCTTGCCGGCTTCGAGATCCGCGGCGCCGGCCACGCCGGCGAGCGTCATGGCGAGCGCGACAGCGAGAAATTTCCTCATCTTCCTCACTTGGCCGGCGCTCCGTAGTGGTCGGCGAGCTTCTTCATGTCGTCCTCGGTGAGCGTGGCCGTGATGCCGCGCATCGACGGATGCGAGCGCTCGCCGGACTTGTAGGCCTTGAGCGCATTCAGCAGGTAGCCCGGCTGCTGGCCGGCGATCTTCGGCACGTGGTACACGGCGGGGAACGCGGTCTTGTAGCCGGGGATGCCGTGGCAGCCGACGCACAGGGCGAGCGCGTTCTCGAAGTTCTGCCCGGTGACCGTCTTCCCCTCGGGCGCCCTGGTTTCGTTGCTCGGCGCCTTGCCGGGCGGCGGCTTCGGCTGCGCGTGCGCCGCGAAGCTGAACGACACCGCGATCGCCGCGCCGATGAGGACCCTGAACATGAACCGGGACATGAGTTGTTCTGATGTTATGGAAGCCGGCGAATTCTAACGCAAAAAAAGCCGGCTGCTAGAATGGCCCGCATGCGTTTCAAAGGATCGCAGTCCTACGTCTCGACCGAGGACCTGACGCTCGCGGTGAACGCCGCGATCACGCTGCAGCGTCCGCTGCTGGTCAAGGGCGAGCCCGGCACCGGCAAGACCATGCTCGCGCTCGAGGTCGCCCGCTCGCTCGGCGTGCCGATCCTCGAGTGGCACATCAAGTCCACCACCAAGGCGCAGCAGGGCCTGTACGAGTACGACGCGGTCAGCCGCCTGCGCGACTCGCAGCTCGGCGACGCGCGGGTGCACGACATCCACAACTACATCGTCAAGGGCATGCTGTGGCAGGCCTTCACCCAGGACCAGCCCTGCGTGCTGCTGATCGACGAGGTCGACAAGGCCGACATCGAGTTCCCCAACGACCTGCTGCGCGAGCTCGACCGCATGGAGTTCTACGTCTACGAGACGCGCGAGCTGGTCAAGGCCCGGCACCGGCCGATCGTGTTCATCACCTCGAACAACGAGAAGGAGCTGCCCGACGCCTTCCTGCGCCGCTGCTTCTTCCACTACATCCGTTTCCCGGACAAGGAGACGATGGAGAAGATCGTGGCGGTGCACTTCCCGAATCTGAAGAAATCGCTGCTGCGCGAGGCGCTGGAAGTGTTCTTCGAGGTGCGCGAGGTGCCCGGCCTGAAGAAGAAGCCCTCCACCAGCGAGCTGCTCGACTGGCTGAAGCTGCTGCTCGCCGAGGACATCCCGCCGGAAGCCCTGCGCTCGAAGGACCGCAAGGCGATCATTCCTCCGCTGCACGGCGCGTTGCTCAAGAACGAGCAGGACGTGCATCTCTTCGAGCGCCTGGTGTTCATGACGCGCGCGAAGGGCGGCTGACCGCGCCGAAGACCACTGGTCCCGCGCTTTGCGCCGCTCGTCGGCGGCGCGGCATCGGCGGCCAACGCCGCTCATCGGGGCTGCCCGCCGGGTTATCATGGCGTCCGGTCCAAGAACAGCCGAAACGACACCTCTCAACCATGGCACGCGCCTTAGCCGCCCTCGCCGGCGCCGGCCTGCTGGCCGCTGCCGCGGCCGCGGCGGCGGCCGAGTTCGACTGCATGATCGAGGCGCGCCAGACCGTCGAGATCCGCAGCTCGGTCGAGGCGGTGATCGAGTCGGTGCGGGTCAAGCGCGGCAGCCTGGTCAGCAAGGGCCAGGTGATCGCCACGCTCGAGTCCGGTCCCGAGCGCGCGGCCTTCAACCTGGCGGAAGAGCGCGCGCGCAACCAGGGCGAGATCAACCTGTCCGAGGCGCGCATCGACCTCGCCGCCAAGAAGCTGAAGCGCGTCGAGGAGCTGCACCGGCAGAACTTCGTCTCCGCCAACGCGCGCGACGAGGCGCAGGCCGAGTTCCGCCTCGCGTCCGAAGAGCTGACGCGGGCGCGCGAGAACCAGCGCCTCGCCGCGCTCGAAGCGCAGCGCGCCAAGGAAGTGCTCGCCATGCGCACCATCCGCAGCCCCGTGACCGGCGTAGTCGTGGAGGTGATGCGCAAGCCCGGCGAGTTCGGCGCCATCAGCTTCAAGGACCCGATCATGAAGCTCGCCGAGATCGACCCGTTGCACGTGGAGACCATCCTGCCCTCCAGCATGTACGGCAAGGTGCGCCGCGGCCAGCGCGCGGTGGTGGTTCCCGAGGCGCCGATCGGCGGGCGCTACGAGACCACGGTGGAGATCGTCGATCAGGTCATCGACGCCGCGAGCGGCACGCTCGGCGTGCGCCTGCTGCTCAATAACCGCCGCGGGGCCATTCCCGCCGGCGTCCGCTGCCGCGTCCAGTTCCTCTGAACTCAGTGCCCCTCGCCGGAAAAGGCGAGGAGGTCCTGCAGGTGCTGCTCCCGCGACGCGAGCTCCTGCCGCAGCAGCGCCTGCGCGCGCTCCGCGCCGCGCTGCGCCGAACGCGCGACCAGCCTGGCGAGGGGCGGCGGCACCAGCCCGCGTTCACCGGCGGCCGACGCGGCGAGCACGCTTAACCAGGCGGGGAGCGCGGCGCGCACCGCCTCGTCCTCGAGCGCGAGCACGCTCTCCACGCTCCACGCGCCCGCTGCCGCCGCCAGGCTGGCGACATGGCGCTCGGCGTCGTGCAACTCCGCCACCACGAGCTGCAGCGGCGGCGCGTCCGGTGCGCGCGGTCGGGCCTGCGCCGGGTAAAGCGCGAGCGCCACGCCGCCGGGCTGGTCGAGCGCCGCGAGCGCCGGCCGGTCGAGCTCGTCGCCGCGCCCGCGCGCCGTAGCCGCCGCGATGCCGGAAGCGACCAGCGCCTTCTCGATCGCCTGCGCCGCGGCCGGCGTGCGCAGCGCGATCAGCGTGGCTTGCGGCGCCGTCGCGTGCGCGCGCTGCACCAGCGCGGCGTGCTTGTCGGCGGTCGCGGCAAACACGGTGGCACGCGCGACGGGGATGGCGGCGCGCGGCCCGGCGCGGGCCGTGCGCACGCCGTAGAAGCGCCACAGCTCGCCTTCCACGCGGCACGCGTCCGCGCAGATTCCCCCGAGGTGCAGGTAGCGCGAGAGGAAGGCCGGCACGGTGAGCCGCGCGACGACCTCGCGCCGCTGGCTGGTGCGGCAGCCCTCCTTCACTTCGAGCAGCATGAGCAGAACGGCGTCCTCGGCAGCCGCGCCTTCGGCGTCCTCGCGCGCGCGCTCGGGCAGCACGATCATGTCGCGCTGCACGCCGTAGTCGACGTCGCGCTGCATGACGTGCAGCACGCGCAGCGCGAGCGCGACCAGCTGCTCGCGGCGCTCGCGCGCCGCCCACAGGCCGCCGAGCGGCGTCACCAGGCGGTCGAGCAGGCCGGCGGCGGCTTCGGTCAGGCGCAGCTCGCCCGCCTCGAGCTCGAAGTCGCGCCCGAGCTGCAGCGCGCGCGCGAGCTCCATCGCCTGCTCGTACATGAGCCGCTGCTGCGACTGGTCGGCATCGCGCGCGATCACCAGCGGCGCGCGCACGTCGTCGAGCATGACCAGGTCCGCCTCGAACACCAGCGCGCTGCGCAGGCCGCCGAGCATCGGCGCGCTGCGCGGGGCGCCGCCGGCGATGCGCTCCAGGCGGTTGCGCAGCGAGCCCGGCGCGCCGCCGTGCTGCACGCGGTCGCGCAGGTAATCGACGCCGATCTCGCGATGCGCCACGCACACCACCGGCGCCGCGTACGCCGCGCGTCGCGCGGCCTCGTCCATTCCGGCGCTGACGCACGCCACGTGCAGCCCCAGGCGGCCAAGCGGCGGCCCGAGCGCAGCAGCGAGCGTCTGCGCAACGCGCTCGCTCGACGCGAGCACGTGCACCGGCGCCGCGTGCAGCGCACGCGCGAAGGCCGCAAGGCCGAGCGCTCGAACCCGGTCAGCCGCGTCGCCGAGCTCGGCGACGCCGCCGCGCGCCAGCCAGCCAGCCGCGGCGAGCACGTCGGCGCCGGGCGCAGCCTCCCCCTCGGGCAGCGCGGCGCAGTACAACGCAAACGCTTCGTCAAGCGGGGCGCGGTGCCACCCCTCGCTGCGCAGGCGGTAGCGCAGCGGGGCAAGCAAGGGCGCGAGCGGCTGGCCGCGAAGCTCGTGCGAGCGCCTGGCCACCTGCCGCGCGAGCGCGGCGCCGCCGCGTAGCCGCCGCCGCAGCAAGCGGTGCACGGCGAAGCCCGCCGCGCCGATCAGGCGGTCAGGCAGCGACTCGGGCGCCGGCTGGCGCTCCGGGTAGAGCATCTAGACCGCGAACAGCTTGAGGTAAAGCTGCTGCGCGGCGCGCCACACCTGGCGCCCGGCGGTCTCCGGCTCGTGGTCAAAGCGCAGGTATACGCGCCCGCCGGCGCCGGCCGGGCGCTCGGTCAGCAGCTCGATCTCGAGCTCGAAGTGCGTCTGCAGCGCCTTCGGCGCGCCGGTGCGCGGGTCGAGCGCGACCTCGCCGCCGCCGGCCTGGGACAGCGCGAGGCTGGGAAGGCGATCCATGGCGAGCGGCACCTCGCGCAGCACGCGCGCCTCGACCGTCTCGCGCGGGCGCTCGGCGAGACGCGCGCTCACCGCGCGCGTACCCGAGCGCACCAGGTGCACCTGCTGCTGCGTGACGAGCACGCGGCAGGTGACGCGACCCTCGGGAATCACGTGCGCGAACTGCTCGCCCTGCTTGAGGAAGCGGCCCGGCAGGTTCTCCGGCGCCGCGAGCGCGAAGATGCCGTCGCCGGGCGCGCGCACCACGAGATCGCGCGCGCGCTCCTCGAGCCTTTGCAGGTCGGCGTCCAGCGCCTTCAGCTTCTCCAGCGTGACGAGCGAGGCGGACAGATTCTCCATGCGCTCGGCCTGGTAGCGCGCCTCGGCCGCTTCCTTCTCGGCGCGCACCATCTTCAGCCGCGGCGTGAGCAGCGGATCGTCGGCCTCGACCAGCGGATCGCCGCGGCGCACTCGGGACCCGGGCTGCGCCGCGACGCGCTGCACGAAACCGTCGGCGCCGCTGCGCACCACGGACTGCTCGGCGTCCCACAGCACGCCCTGCGCGTTGGTCCACGACGGCACCGGCACCACGAACACCAGCACGAACAGCGCGGCGGCGAGCGCCGTGCTGGTCAGCACGGCGCGCGTGCGATGGCGCCGCAGCCGCGGGCTGAAAGCGATGAAGCCCACCAGCCAGAGCACCGGCGCGATGATGCCGGTGGCCACCGCCCAGAGCGCGAGCAGCACGCCGACCGCGAAGTAGTGCGAGCCGATGAACACCGCGATGGCGAAGGTCACCGTGAGCCGGTAGAGGAAGGAGGCGATCGAGAAGAACACGAACCAGGCGGCTTCGCGCGGCGTCGCCTGCACGGCCTCGTTGGCGACGCCGAACAGCCCCCGCTGCAGCACCGCGCCCAGGTATTGCTGCGCGCGCTGGCGCAGGTTCGGGATGTCGATCAGGTCCGAAAGAATGTAGTAGCCGTCGAAGCGCAGCAGCGGGTTGGCGTTGAACAGCACGGTCGACACGCCGGCGATCAGCATCACGTTGAACAGCACCGCGCGCGGCAGGCCCGGCTGCATGTCGAGCCAGAACAGCAGCGCCGCCGAGGCGATGAACAGCTCGACCGCCATGCCGGCCGCGCCCACGATCACGCGCTGACGCCGCTCCGGAAAGGCGCTCGCCGCGGAAGCGTCGACGTAGGGCACCGGCATCAGCACCAGGAACATCACGCCCATCTCGTGCACCTCGCCGCCCCAGGCTTTCACCGCGCAGGCGTGGCCGAACTCGTGCGCCGCCTTGAGCAGCGGAAACACCAGGCCGAGCACCAGCAGGTTCTCCGGCGCGAGCACGCGGTTGCCGATGTCCTGCGTGAGCTCGTTCCAGTGCTGGGCGGCGCTGAACGCGCCCCAGCCCACGACCGCCAGCCACACGAGCGCCCCCGCGGGTCCGAACAGCGGCCGGAACCAGGGCAGCCAGCGCTCGAGCAGGCGGTCCGGATCGAACAGCGGCAGCTTGATCGCGAGCGGCGCCAGCAGCTTGGCCATGAGGGTGCGGTTGCGCGTGCGGCGCGCACGGCGCAGCAGCTCGTCCACGTCCGGCGCACCCTCGGACTGCACCAGGTCGGCGGCGTGCAGCTGGCCGAGGAGCTGGATCACCTCGTCCTGGGTCGGGGCCTCGTCGCCGAAGCGCTGCGCGGCGGCGTCCCACAGCTCCTGCAGCGTGCGCCGCCCGTCCATCAGTCCCACCAGGTAATGCGCCGGGGGGTTCAGGCGGTGGCTGCGCCGCGAGATCCGGTCCTGCAGCACGTACCAGCGCCGGCCGCGGTACTCGTGCCGGTGCACGCGCGCGTGCGAGCGCAGCCGCGGGCGCAGCGTCGCTACGCGATACCAGGACGGACTCAGCCGGTTCGGCGCCATGCCGCCCCTCAGGGCATCCAGCTCCAGAGCCGGAGCGACAGCCAGTCCACCATGCGCCGGGTCCAGATCCAGGCCACATGGCGCTCGCCGATCTCGATCTTCGCCACGCCTTCCATGCCGGGGCGCAGGCGCTCGTCGGCGCGCGCGCCGAGCTCGGCCTCGACGCGGAACACGTTGCGCCCGTCCTTCGCCGTGCTGACCGGCGTGATCTTCACCACCTTGAGCGGATAGCGCTGCCCCGGCATCGGCGTGAGCACGAGCTCGCCCGCCTGGCCCACGCGCACGTCGGCGATGTCCTGCTCGCCGACCTGCAGCACGATGCGGTAGGCGTCGAGCGGCGCCACCTCGAACATCACCTGGCCGCGCTCGAGCGGCGCGCCGAGCGACTGGGTCAGGTCACCGCTCACCACCACGCCGTCGAACGGCGCGCTCACCTCGGTGCGCGCGAGCTGCTCGTCGAGCAGCGCGATCTGCGCCTCGGCTTGCGCGATCTGCGCGCTCACGATGCGCACCTGGCTGCGCTCCTGGCGCGCCATCGCGTCGCGGTACTGCTGGGCGAGCTGCTCGCGCTGCGAGCCCAGGCGCGCGCGCTCGACGCGCAGGTCGCGGTCGTCCAGGCGCGCCATGATCTGGCCCTTCTTCACCGCGTCGCCGGCGCGCGCCACCGCTTCGCGCACGTAGCCCTGGAACGGCGCGGTGATCGCGCGCTGGATCTCGCCCTCGATGCGCGCGTCGGCGCCGACGCGGTAGGCGCCCTTCGCGAAGACGAGGAACAGCGCCAGCAGCACGAGCGCCGCCGCGCCGAGCTTGAGGCCGCCGTGACGCGGACCGAACAGCCGCGTGCGCAGGTCGAGCGCCTTCTGCGCGGCGTGCGCCGGCAGGCTCTGGTGGCGCGCGCGCTGCAGCTCGAGCAGCGGGCCGAGCATGCCGGCGAGCCCCTCGACCAGCTCTACGGTCTGCGCGTCGAAGCGGGCGCCGTGCGCGCGCTCGAGCGTCAGCGCGCCCACCGCGCGGCCGTTGTGCGTGAGCGGAAACGAGGCCACCGCGGCGCCGCCCGCGAGCTGCGCGAGCTCCGCGTGCGCATGGGTGACCACCAGCCGCTCCTCGCGCTCGGACGGGTGCACCACGGCCTCGCCCTGGTCCAGCGCCTCGGTCATCGCCCCGACCGTGGCCGTGAGCAGGTTCGAGCGCGCGTCGAACTGCGAGGCGTGCGACACCGCCTCGACCCGCAGCCGGCCGCGCTCGAGCGAGGCGAGCGTGACCCGGTCGCAGCCGAGCTGCGCGGCCACGTCGGTGACCAGCGCCGTCGCCGCGTCGCGGAAATCGCGCTGCATCAGGAAGGCGCCGACCAGCTGGAGCATGAGCTTGACGCGCAGGCGCGCGGCCTCGCCCGGATCGGCGTGGCGGCGCAGCAGCACCTCGAGCCAGCCCGCGCCCCACTGCAGCTGGCGCATCGCCGCCTGCAGCGCGAGCTCGTCGCGCCCCGAGATCTCCAGGCCGACGACGCCGCGGATGCGGCCGTCGACGCGCACCGGGTACGCGAGGCGGAAGTCCGGGCCGCGCGGCTCGACCAGCCCGCGGCCGCCCTGCAGGGCGCGCTCGACCACCTCGGCGAGCGCCGTGCGCTCGCGGCTGCCCTCGGGCCAGTAGGCCAGCGGCGCGAACGTCTCCACGCCCGGCTTCTGCAGCACCACGATGCCCTGCTGCGCGCCGCCGATCAGCTGGCACTGCACCGCGAGCCAGCTGCGGCAGAACTGCTCGGGATCGGACGCCGCGCCGAAGCGCCGCCACGCCTGGTCGAGCTCGGCGCGCTGCGCCTCGCCGACTTCGTGGCGCGGCGCGCTGCTGCGCAGGTCCGGGTTCGAGCTCACCTATTTCTGCGGCGCGGCCTCGACGTTGAGCGCGCCGAAGCGCTTCTCGTACTCCTTCACCACGCCGTCGAGCAGCGTCGCCAGGCGCTTGGCAGCGTAGGGGCTGATGATGATGCGGTCGGTGAGCTGGATCGTCACTTCCTTCTGGCCGCGGTTCCAGGCCTGGTTGATGCCGAACAGCATCACCACTTCTTCGCGCGTGCTGGTGACGTTGCACACGTTGGCGTACGAGCTCTTCATGCCCGTGTCGTCCCACTTGATGCGCGTTCCCTGCGCGTCCTTGGCCGCGGTATCCGCCGGCTTGGTTGCCATGCTTGCTCTCCCTCGAAGTTGTTATGGTGGACTACGATGCTAAGCTCGGGCCCAAGAATACCGTATTACCGAGCCCCGAAAGCGAAGCCCGCATGGCGGAAAAACGCACCTCGTACGACGCGATCCCGTATCTGAGCCGGCCGTTCCGCGAGAGCCGGCCCGAGCGCATGCAGGCGGTCGCGGCGCTGTTCGGCCTCGCCTCCGCGCCGCCCGAGCGCTGCCGCGTGCTCGAGCTCGGCTGCTCGATGGGCGGCAATCTGCTGCCGATGGCGATGGACCACCCGAACTCGCAGTTCCTCGGCATCGACGCGTCCTCGCGCCAGATCGCCGACGGCTGGAAGAGCGTCGAGCGCCTGGGGCTGAAGAACCTGGAGCTGCGCCACCTCGATCTGCTCGACGTGGAGCGCGACCTGGGCGAGTTCGACTACATCG
>Ga0247825_10000820_pt1 | contig 20105 bp, 13 predicted proteins | sample 13C_Vanillin_Day_FD_194413 | JGI IMG/M metagenome (GOLD analysis project Ga0247825, IMG submission 194413) | Soil microbial communities from agricultural site in Penn Yan, New York, United States - 13C_Vanillin_Day48 | ecosystem: Environmental > Terrestrial > Soil > Agricultural land | place...
CGCTGATCCTGCGCGCCCCATCGCGAGGGATACCACTTGTCCTGGGCCACGCTGGCGCACGCAATCAGCATCACCACCAGCAGCAATACCAACGTCCGACGCATCGACACCTCCGATGTCCGGATGAAGCCGGACACTACAACTATGGTTGAAGCCGGACATACGTATACCTGAAGGAAGGCTTCCGTACACACAAAGAGGGCAACCTGGGTGGGCTGCCCCCTTTTGCCTCGTACGGTGGCGCAGTGCGCCGGCTACGAGGGCTTCTTCAGCGCGGAGATGAGCGACTGCAACATCTGCGCGTACTCCTCATCGGTCGCGGTGTAGGTCTTCAGGTACTCGTCCTGCGAGATCTTTGCCTTGTTCCACTCGCCATCGAATCGATAGGTCTTTCCGCGGACGTCGGCGGTGTCGAACGGCTGGTTCGGCTGCTCGCGCTTGAACCGGAGCCCATTGGCCCCCAGATCCATGATGAACGCGCGCGACTGCTGATCCGACGCGCTGCTCAGATCGATGTAGGCCTCCTTGAATTCCTTGTTCTCGAGGAGGAATGCCATCCGGGCAAATGTGGCGAACTTGCCGCGGACCACCAACAGCTGCGTGCCGGCGAAGTAGAGCGCACCGACGTACTGGTATTCGCTCTCTTTCGCGGCGATGCTGTCCAGTTTATTGGCGTCCAGCAGCCTGCAGAGTTCAGCGGCGAGGGGCGCTGACTTCGATTCCTGCGCGAAGGACAGGCTGGGACCGAGTAAAAGGCCGCAGAGCACTAAGACGCCGACGTTGCGAACTGACATCATCGCGACGTTCCTCCCTGGAATGTCGAAGAGCCGACTTGTATCACCGCCGGGGGGCGGCGTCAATCGAGTGATCAACCGATGAAGAGCGCGTCTTCCTCTTCGGCGGACGGGGGCCGGTGGCTGGCAGGTGCAGGACCCTGCCGGAACGCAGCAAAGGCCGCCAGCAAGCCCTGGATGATGGCGTACGCCTCCCGCGCGGGGTTGACGACCGAGGCTTCGACGGCGGAAACCGTGTCGTTGACGCGGGCGGTCAGGTCCCCGATCAGCTGCTCGGCCCGCTGCGCCTGAGTTGAGGCGATTTGCGCCGTCTTTGCCGCATCGGCCGACATTGTCTTCAGGTTCGTCAGAATCGGCCGGACGTCGTTCTCGAACCGTGCGAGGGCGTCACCGGCGCGCTTTGACGCGCGGAAGGCGACGGCGATCGCAACGACCTGGATCACCGCCATCGCGGCAACCGCGACGGCGATGATGCCAAGGTAGGTATCGGTCACGCTTCCTGTTCCCCGTCGGCATGCCGGTGAGCCTGTCGCGCCCGGTCGAATGCCGTCGTGACGGACTCACGCTGCCGATTGAACATCTCCTTGCCCTGTTCAGCCGCCTGCGCCGCGCGATCGCGAGCCTCACGCGCCCGCCGGTTCACATACGCGCGCGTCTCGCTTCCCGCCTGCGGCGCAAAAAGGAGCGCCACAGCGGCGCCCACCGCCGCGCCAGCGATGAAGGCGAGGAGCACGGTGCCGCCGCCATTGCCCTGTTGCTGATGTGACATGACCACCTCAGAAGATGCTGACCTTCACGTTCAGGTATTTCTTTGGATCCGCCGAGATGGCCGCAATCAACTTGCGCAACTCAGCCATCGCCAAGTTCATGTTCTCATACAACTGTTTGTCGTGGAGTAGCTGCCCGGCGGTCCCTTCACCTTTTTGCAAGGCCGCCGTGACCTGATCCATCCGGTTCATCATGGAGTTCATCCGGTCGTACAGCTCGCGCTCGTTGAGCAGCGCCCCCACGGTCCCCTGCCCTTTGTTCACGCGCGCCGTAATCGCGTCGGCGTTCGACGCCATTGACGAGAGACTGCGGCTCAGGCTGTCGTCCTGAATGAGCTTTCCAAGGGTGCCTTCACCCGACCGGATTCGTCCGGTCACCTCCTGGAGGTTCTGGAGGGCCCCCTCGAGCGCCTGTGCCGCCGCCGGGTTGGTGGCCAGCCGGCCGATCGTGCCGCGCCCGGAGTTCACGTTCCGGGCGACCTCCTCCGCCGACGCCACCAGCGCGTTCAATTCCCGATACAGCGAGTCGTTGGTGAGCAGCTGGCCGATCGTCCCCCGCCCCGCGCGCATGTCCGCCAGGACCGCTGTCAGCTCCTGAATCCCCTGGGTCGCCTGGGTGGTGACATCGGCGAGCGACCCGGCAGGGGGGCCGGACTTGACGTAGCCCCACTCCGGAATCTGCTGGCCCGCGGTTGCCGCGGTGATGTCTACCGCGGACTCTCCCAGCAGTGACACCGAACCGAGCACCGCGACCGATTCCGTCGTAATCAGGTGCTTGTACCTCTGGTTCACCCGCATCGCCACGTCGACACGATCCCGCGCGAAGCTCGTGTCCGTGACGTACCCCACCTCAACGCCGGACACCCGCACCGGAGCCCCCGGTTTCAGTCCGGCGATGTTGTCGAATGTCGCCTTCAGGCCGTACTGCTGCCATGAGAAGCCGCTCTCTCCGCTGAGCAGAAAGATCAGCAGGAGCGTCATCACGACGGCGAAGATGGTAATCGCGCCGATCTTCAACTCGGCCCAGCCCAACGAGCGTGTGCGTGGCATACCTCAGTCCTACGAAAGAAACGTATGAATGTACTCGTCGCGCGAGGCCCGAAGCTCCGCGGCATTTCCCTCGAAGGCGATGACGCCATCGCGGAGCATGATGAACTCGGCCTCGTCGGCCTTCGCCGCGTCGGCGCGGACGATCCGGACACCGGATTCGTCGCGGATGGCTTCATGCTCCGCGACGAAGAAGGCATCGCGCAGCTGATGCGTGACGATCAACGACGTCACGCCCTCCAGGTCGCGCAGCTTGACCATCTCTTCGTCGATCGTGGTCGCCGTAATCGGGTCGAGACCTGTCGTGGCCTCGTCGTACAGCAGTATCCCGGGCTTCGCGCCGATGGCCCGGGCGATGGCCACGCGGCGCCGCTGTCCACCGGACAGTTCCGAGGGTCGGCGGTCGATGAACTCGTCGAGCCGGACGAAGCCCAGAACCTCCTCGACGCGCCGGCGTACCTCATCGAGTGGCATCTTCGTCTCCTCGTACAGTTTGTACCCTACGTTCTCAGCCACGGTAAGCGAGTCGAACAGGGCGCCTTCCTGAAAGACCATTCCCAGGTCAGCACGGACGCGCATCATTTCGTGTTCGCTCATCGTGTCCACACGCTCGCCGTTGACGAAGATGCGGCCGCCGTCGGGCTTGAGCAGCCCGAGGATCAGCTTCAGGATCGTCGACTTTCCCGAACCGCTCGCGCCCAGAATGATCTTCGTGTGTCCCGGAAGCACCGAGAAGCTGACGTCGCGAAGGATCACTTTCTCGTCGAACGCCAGCGACACCTGCTCCAGCTCGACAACCGGCTGATTCTCAACGCGGGTTGTGGTGTCTGGCTTCTTCAACGTTTCCAGCATCACTCGCCTTCTAGTACAGCAGGCTGATCAGCAGCCGGGTCACGAAGAAGTCCACGGCGATCACCGCTACCGACGCCGCCACGACAGCCGTCGTCGTCGCCCGGCCAACACCTTGCGTCCCGCCGCGCGTTCTCAGGCCGACATGACAGGCGATTGTCACGATGACATAGCCGAGGCAGAACGGCTTCACCAGCCCCATGATCGCGTCGTCCATGTAGAGGCCTTCGATGATGGACGACCAGTAGAGGCTCGACGCCACACGCAGCTGATACACGGCGATCAGCCAGCCGCCGAGGATGCCGACGGCGTTGGCAATTACCGTGAGCACTGGCGTCATGAACAGCCCGGCGAGCACGCGTGGTACCACCAGCTTCCGGATCGGGTCGGTGCCGAGCGCCCGAAGCGCATTAATCTGGTCAGTCACCACCATGGAGCCCAGCTCCGCGGCAATGCCCGAACCGATGCGGCCCGCGAGCATCAGGCCCGTCAGCACGGGCCCCAGCTCCTTGATCATCGACGCGCTGATCAACCGGCCGACGAACGGGCGGGCGCCGAACTGGTCGAGCGTGATCCCTGTCTGCAATGCCAGCACGGCGCCCGTGAAGAACCCGGTCAGCACGACGACGGTCAGCGACCCGATGCCAATCTGCTCGAACTGCTCGACGACGTCGCGTCTGTAGAAGGGGCGAGTCACGGCGGCGCGGGCCGTCGCTGCCTGGAGCCGCATGTATTCCTGCACCTCGAAGACGCCGCGTTTCAGCCAGTTGTTGATCGCCTGCAGCACGCGATCAGAGCCCTTGCGCGAGCCCGGTCAGCCCGAGCTCCCGGTTGCGCAGCGTCTTGAGCGTGTCGCGAATGGAGGCGGCGCGCTCGAAGTCGAGGTTGGCCGCCGCTGATTTCATCTCGATCTCGAGCCGGGCAATCTCGGCATCGAGCTCGGCCTGCGTTCGGAACGTCTCCTTCGGCTCCCGTACCGCGGGTGTCGAATAATCGCGCTCGTACACGCTCGAGAAGACCTCGTCGATATGACGAACGATCGATTCCGGCGTGATCCCGTGCTCGGCGTTGAACGCGGCCTGCAGCGTGCGGCGGCGATCGGTCTCGTCGATCGCGGACTTCATCGAGGCGGTCACAGTGTCCGCATACATGATGACCCGTCCGTCGAGGTTGCGCGCTGCCCGTCCGGACGTTTGAATGAGTGCACCGGCTGACCTGAGAAAGCCTTCCTTGTCCGCGTCGAGGATGGCGACGAGCGACACCTCCGGCAGATCGAGTCCCTCCCGCAGGAGATTGATCCCGACCAGGACGTCGAAGGCGCCGCGTCTCAGGTCCCGAAGGATCTCGATGCGCTCGAGCGTGTCTATGTCCGAATGCAGGTACCGGACCTTGACGCCCAGCTCCTGGTAATAGGTCGTCAGATCTTCGGCCATGCGCTTGGTCAGGGTGGTGACCAGCACGCGCTGCTTTGCTGCCGCGCGCTGCCTGATCTCCTGCAGCAGATCGTCCACCTGGCCACGCACCGGCCGAACCTCAATCGGCGGGTCCATCAACCCCGTCGGCCGAATCACCTGCTCCACTACGACGCCGCCCGACTTTACGAGCTCGTACGGCCCCGGCGTCGCCGAGACGAACACGATCTGGCGGACGCGATGCTCCCATTCCTCGAAGTTCAGCGGCCGGTTGTCGAGCGCCGACGGCAAGCGGAACCCGTAAGCGACCAGGACTTCCTTCCGCGATCGATCGCCTGCGTACATGCCGCGGACCTGCGGAACTGTCTGGTGACTCTCATCGACGATCACCAGCGCGTCGTCCGGCAGGTAGTCCAGCAGTGTTGGGGGCGGTTCACCAGCGACGCGTCCGGTGAGGTGGCGCGAGTAGTTCTCGATGCCGTGGCAGTACCCGATTTCGCGAATCATCTCGAGGTCGAACATGGTCCGCTGGTGCAGACGCTGTGCTTCGAGAAGCTTGCCCTCGGACTCGAGCACGCCGCGGTACCACTCCAGCTCCTGCTTGATCGACTCGACGGCCTGCTTCGTGCGATCGCGAGACGTCACGAAGTGCGACTTCGGGTAGACGGCAATCTTGTCGAGCCGCTTGATCACCTTTCCGGTCAGTGGGTCGAACCATGCCAGCTCGTCGACTTCGTCTCCGAACAGTCCGATCCGGAGCGCGTGCTCCTCATACGACGGGACGACTTCGACGATGTCGCCTCGCACTCGGAACGTGCCCCGGCCGAACTCCGTGTCGTTGCGCTCGTACTGGATCTCGACCAGCTTCCGGAGGATCTGATCACGTTCGATGCGCTGACCCACTTCCAGCGGCAGGAGCATGCCGTAGTACGCCTCCGGGGAACCGAGGCCGTAGATGCACGACACGCTGGCGACGATGATGACGTCGCGCCGCTCGAACAGCGACCGGGTGGCCGAGAGACGCATCCGATCGATCTCGTCGTTGATGGTTGCTTCCTTCTCGATGTACGAGTCGGTGGCGGGTACGTAGGCCTCAGGCTGGTAGTAGTCGTAGTAGCTGACGAAATACTCGACGGCATTCTCAGGAAAGAACCGCTTGAACTCCTGATACAGCTGCGCCGCGAGTGTCTTGTTGTGCGCCATCACCAGGGCCGGACGGTTGACCTGTGCCAGCACCTGCGCCATGGTGAAGGTCTTGCCGGACCCGGTGACGCCGAGCAGGACCTGGTGGGAATCGCCGCGGTTCAGACCCTCGACCAGCTCGGGAACCGCGCGCACCTGATCGCCGCGCAGATCGAAGTCGCTGACGAGCGTGAAGCGGTCGTGAACGGAAGGCACGTCGCTAGTTTACCGACTCGACGTGTACGGCCCGAAATATCCCTTTCTCGTCTGGACGCGCGCACCCTTGAGTTCGGAACCGCGTACCTTGATTTCGACCTTCCGCCAGCGGCCGTCGCGAGCCGTGTTGGTGGAGACGTAGCCGAGCACGTACTGGGCCCGCACCTGCGTCAGGATCTTGTCGTACGCCGCCTCGATGTCCTTCATCGTCAACGGAAAGAACGCCTCGCCGCCGCTGTGCTCGGCGATCTGCGCCAGCCGCAGCCGCTGGGTGTTGCGCACCGATTGCGGCTGGTTCTGCATGAACCCGATGGGATAGACCGTGACGTCGGAGCCGCGCAACAGCGTCATCACGTCGGTGAAACCAAGGGCGCTTCGCGTATCGCCCCCGTCGCTGAAGAGGACCAGCACTTTACGGCCCTGGTCGGTGTCGGCGCCGTTGACGTACTGACCCAGCGCGTCGTACATCGCGGTATAGCCGTCGGGTTTCCGGTTGCGGATCCGTTCGATGATGCGCGGGAAGTCGTGCTGGCCGTACTTCGCCAGCCTCACTTCGCTGTCGAAGTCGACGAGTGTGACGTCTTCGGCTTCAGGAAGCGAATTCAGAAACTTGATGGCCGCCGTGCGGGCCACGCCGATGTCGGCCGTCATGCTGCCGCTGGTGTCGAACAGCAGGCCGAGGTGCAGTTCGGGCGCGGCGTCCTTCTGATCGCCGCGAAAGAAATACTTCAGCGTCTGCAGCTTGCCGTCCTCCAGGATCTCGAAATCGTCACCGGCGAGATCAGCGAGGAAGCTTCCTCGGCGGTCCGTCACGACAACGCCGAAGCTGACGAGGTCCGTTTCGGCGCGGAACACCGTCTGCTGCGCGGCGACCGGCGCCAGCGCGGCCAACACCACAACGGCGGCAAGCGGCGCACGGAGCATTGCACGCGATCTTACTTGATGCGCCCTCCACATGGCGTCGGGTCCTGACCGGAGGAGAGCGCCCTCGCGATCAGCGGCACGCCACCTCTGCAGCCATCTGCTTGACGCGGCGCAGATCGGTCTTTCCGGTTCCAAGCGTCGGGATGGCGTCCACGTGATACATGTCCTCGCGCTTTGGAAGCCACAGTCGCGGCAGGTCCGTCTGGCACAGACGCTCCCACAGTGCTTGTGCCGTCATCGCCGGGTCGGTGAAAAACGCAACCAGCCGCTCGCCACGTAATTCGTCGGGCACCGAGGTCACGACACAAGTGTGCGATTCGCTCAGCATCCCCGCGATCGACTCCTCGATCCGGATGTGCGGCACCATCTCGCCGCCAAGCTTGCTGAAGCGCGACAGTCGGTCCGTAATGCGAATGAACCCGTGCTCGTCCATCGATGCGATGTCGCCGGTGACGTACCAGCCGTCCCTGATGGCTTCAGCCGTTCGCTCCGCGTCGCCAAGGTAGCCAGCCATTCGGTTCGGGCCCTTGACCAGCAGCAGGCCCTCACGGTCGAACAGCGGCCCTTCGAATGTGTCCGGATCCACCACCCTGGCGGCCACTCCCGGCAGGACGTGGCCGACCGTGCCCGCCCGCGATCCGCGCTGCCTGACACCCCGATCTTCCACGTCTGGCACATTCGCCGCTACGACCGGGCCCATCTCGGTGCAGCCGTAGCCCTCGAGCAGTTCGACACCGAACTTTTCCCTGAACGCGTCGGCAATCGCGGGACGTAGCTTCTCGGCCCCGACGACGACGTAGCGCAGATGTGCGAACTGCTCCCGCTCACACTTGCGCAGATAGGACGTGCAGAACGTCGGCGTGCTCATCAGGATCGTGCCGCGGTGGCGTGCGGTCAGGTCGCCGATCGTCTTGGCGTCCATCGGATTCGGGTGATACGCAGCGCCGAATCCGGTGAGCAGCGGGAACCAGAGCGTGCCGGTATAGCCGAAGGCATGGAAGAACGGAAGCACGCCGATCATCACGTCGTGCGGCCGCATGTCGAACACCTGGGCAATCGAATGAACGTTCGACAGCAGATTCCGGTGCGTGAGCTGAACGCCTTTCGGCGTTCCGGTGCTGCCGCTCGAGAAGATGATCGACGCCGTCTGATCGGCCCGCGAGCGCCTGCCGTATATCCGGACCAGCAGCCACGTCGGCAGCGACTTGGCCACGACGAGCGCACGCAGCTTCGCCAGCGACGTGAAGCCCGTGATGACGTCTTCGAGCATCACCATTCCAGGCATCTCGGAGATCTCGGCCTTTGCCAGGAAGCGCCGTGACGTGAGGATCGTTCGGATGCCCGCCTTCTCGACCGCGTAGGCCATGCTCTGCGACCCGGCCGTGAAGTTCAGGTTCACAGCCACTTTGCCAGACATAGCCGTCGCGATATTCGCGAGCGCGCCTCCTATCGACCCGGGAAGCAGCAGGCCGATGGTGCCCTGCCCGGCCGCGTGTGTGCGCAGCCACCTGTCCAGCAGCAGGCTGCTTACCAGCGTCCGCCCGAACGTCAGCGACCGGCCAGACGAGTCAGCCATGCAGAAGGCGCCCCAGCGACGCTTGGCCGTGCGGATGAACGCGGCTGCCAGCGTCTCGTGCGCGGGATGGCGTTCACCTGAGACGTCGCACCCGAGCTCCATGACCGCAAGCCGCACTTCGGGCGCCGCGGTGCTCGACGGCAGTGCCTCTCCGAACGCGACGGTCACGTCATACGGAATACGGCGCGGCCACTTCCAGAAGAACCTGCCTCGCTCGAAGCTGAAGATGCTGCCCCACACGCGGTCGATGTAGACCGGAATGATCGGGACGTCCAGCCCGCCGGCAATGCGCTCGAGGCCGCGGCGGAACGGCAGCAGGTTGGCCGTCCGGCTGATTTCGCCCTCCGCGAAGATGCAGACCACGTGGCCGGCCTCCAGCTCCTTGCGCGCGCGTTCGAGCGACGCGAGAGCATCTCGACCCGCAGCGACCGGAATCGCGTGGATGCGCGAGAGGAACCAGCGCAGCATCGGATGCTCGTAATACGGGCGATACACCATGAAGCGGACGAAGCGCTGAATGCACCCACCCACGAGGAAGCCGTCTACATGCGACAGGTGGTTGCACACGAGCAGCGCCGGCCCGCGCAACGGCACGTGCTGCTGCCCGACGATGCGAATCCGGTAGATCGTGTGCGTGAGCAACCAGAGGCTGAACCGCACGAAGAACTCCGGCACGCGCGCCAGCACGTACACGCTGCCCGCCACCGTCAGCACGCCGCCGATCAGGAACACTCGCTCGGGGGCGAGATCGAGGATGTCGGTCGTCACCCACAGAACGCCGGACGCCAGGAGAATCCCGACCACGTTCAGAAAGTTGTTGGTGGCGAGCAGCCGTCCCTTCTCCGCGGCGTCGGGACGTTGCTGAAGGATCGCGTTCAGCGGTACCGCAAACAGGCCGCCTGAAAAGCCGATGAGCGTCAGGCTGACGCTGGCCTGGAGGAAGGAGCCGCCCGACCCCGCCAGCAGAATGGAGAACACGCCCATCCCGAAGGCACCGATGGGCACCAGTCCGAGCTCGACCTTGTTGCCGGACAGCCGGCCAGCCGCCATGCTGCCCACTCCGATCCCGATAGCCGCGAACGTGGTGAGAATGCCGATCCAGCGTGGGTCGAGCCCCATCGTGTGCGTGCCGAACAGGATCACCACCTGCTGCAGCAACGCACCCAGGAACCAGAAGTACGACAGCCCGACGACGGTGGGCCACAGCACGCGGTCGCCCCACAGCCGGACGAGCCCGTCGCGAATCTCACCGAACGGGTTCCAATCAATGGCCTGACGCGGCGCGGCCGCCGGAACGCGCCGGATCCCCAGGCTTGCCACTGTGCCGAGTACGGCGAGAACGAGCGCCAGGCCGCCAATCATCCACAGGCGGCCGCTCCAGACGTCGAAGAGAAAGCCGCCGGCCGCCGTCCCGATGACGATGGCCACGAAGGTGCTCATCTCCAGCAGGCCGTTCGCGCGTGAGAGCTCTGTCTCGGGGAGCGCCTCCGGAAGGATTCCGTACTTCGCCGGGCTGAAGAAGGTCGAGTGCAGCGCCATCAGGAACAGGACGGCGTAGGCCGCCTCGAGATGCCCTGCCGCAAGCGCGATCATCCCGAGGCCCATCACCACGATCTCGAGCACTTTCGTGACGACGAGAATCGTCCGTTTGCTGCAGGCGTCCGCAAGCTGCCCTGCGTAGCCGGAGAACAGGAGAAACGGCAGGATGAACAGCGCGCCCACGAGCGCAACCGCGCGCCCCTCAGATGCGGCGGTCGCTCCCCCGACGGCGAGCATCGTCACGACAATCTTGAACAGGTTGTCGTTGATGGCACCCAGAAACTGCGCCCACAGGAACGGCTGAAACCCTCTGTGTCCGAGTGTTTCGCGATAGCTGCTCACGTGTCCTCTCCCTTCCAGCCTGACGATACGGCCGTGGGGGCGGTGGAGTCTTGAACGCCGGATGAATTGCCTTGAGAAACCCTGAGGTCCGCCGTTTCAGCGAGCTCTCTCAGCGGGCACGCCCATCGAGCTCGTGGAGAAATGGCGCAAAGGCAGGCAGCCCGATGACATCCTGGAAAGCAGGCTCAATAGGAATCGACCAGCACGCAAACCCGGGCGGCGCCTTCCGCAGGGCCTGAGTCAGGACGCCGGCCGCGGCATCAGCCTCTTTCCTCATGACCAGCATTTCGGCCCTGGCGATGGCGCCATACATGGGTCGCGTGGCTTCGAGCGTTGGCAGTGCCGCCTCGGCCAGAGCGCGCTGGGCATCCGCTTCCTCCGGCCGGCCTCCGATCGCCAGAGCCCGGGCGAGACCCAGGCTTGCTGGCGCGTTGTGGGGATACCGCTGGAGAGCCGCACGAAAGCTTGCGATCGCATCGTCCACGCGACCCGCGTGCAGGAACGCAGCGGCCTGTCCGGTGCTTGCGTGCATCTGATATTCCCGTCCGTACAGCCGGTGCGGCAGCGCAAACGCCAGCTCGCGGGCAAACTCTTCCAGCGCCTCGTCGACGTCGCCGCTCGCCAGTCGAACGAGCCCCAGCAGCCAATGGAGGCCAAGGGCGGGATATCGTCCGCCGCGCGCGATCTGGCGATCCTGCACGGCGGCGCCTTGCCGCAAGACGGTTTCAGCTTCAGTCAGTGCACGGCGCGCCACGTGCACCATCGCCATCTGGAAGTGGCTGAAGGCGAACTCGGGGTAGAGGGACTGCGTCTGGATGGCGGCGCGCACGCGCTCGCTCCCCCACGTGGCGTGCTGCAGCCGGAACCAGTGGCGCCAGTTCGCCGGCTCGAGTGAAACCGCGCGGCGTCCAGCCTGGCCGGCCTCTTCGGTTCGTCCTGCGCTGCCAAGCACCAGCGCGAGCGTCGCGTGCGCCTCCGACAGCGTCTCGTCGAGCTGAATCGCCTGCTGCGCATGTCCGATTGCCCGGTCGAGAAGCGCCTGATTGGGCTCGTTATCGGCGCGAGAGGACTCGAAGCCCGCCAGCTCGGCGCTGGCGAGGCCCGCATACGCCCGCGCGTAGCGAGGATCGGCAGCGACCGCACGCTCGAAGTCGCCAACGGCGTCAACCATCCGCTCCACTTCGAGAGACTCGAGGCTCAGCCAGCCTTCAGTGAATGCCCGGAACGCGCTCAGGCTAGAAGTGTCCCGCGACGATCCGCTGACGCCGGGAAGTGACAGGTCCCCGGCGAGCTGCCGCACGATCTGATCTTGCAGGTCGAAGATCTCGTCGAAGGCGCCATCGACCTTGGCATCCGCGAGCGCTTCCCCGCTGGCAACATCAACGATGCGAGACGTAATGCGGACCTTGTGCTGGCTCCGCTGAACGCTCCCGACGACCAGCAGCCGCGCGCCCAGCGCCGCTGCAATCTGATCGAGCGATCCGTCGGTTGCCCTGACCGCCTCCAGCACGCGGCGTCGATCGACGACGCGGAAGCTGCCGAGGCGTCGCAAATCGTTGGTGACGGTCTCGGCGATACCCGAGGATAGCCAGGATGCCTCGGCGTCCGGTGCCGTCTGCACGAAGTCCAGGACGGCAATCGCGCGAGTCGCCTCTTCAGGGCCGGTGGCTGCGCCGATCGCCTTGACGCCGCTTCCGCGGGAAGGTCCTGCAGCGGCTGGCTCTGGTCCCGGCGCAGCGAGGGGTGTCACAGGAGCGATGAATCGGTAACCCCGGCGGGCCACGGTACGGATGAACTGGGGCGCCGCAGCGTTGTCGCCGAGCCCCTGCCTCAACTCCGAAACCGCCTGGGCCAGGGCATTTTCGGTCACGTTGGCGCCCGGCCAGAGCGCGTTGAGCAACTCTTCCTTGGTCACGAGCGTTGCGGGCCGCTCGAGGAGATACAGGAGCAAATCGAGGAGTTTGGGCGTGAGATCGATGATGTCTGGGCCCCGAACCACCTGGTAGGAGACCCGGTCGAAGCGGAACGCCCCGAACTGGTAGCCGGCTGCCGTCACGTAGCGGGAGTATAATGAAGGTTTCCGCGCGTCCAGCGTGTCGCCCGTGGGAGTTCCAAGCCTCAGATGAGGTGCCTCGCCGTTTGCCAGACCGAGCTGGCGATCAGGATGCTCGACGAGATCCTGCTTCCCAGCTTCGAAGTCGAGTTCCTGGTTGAAAGTAAACCTGTTGCGCGACGGCTCCATGAAAGCGGCCTGAACGTCACGGCCGGAGACCTCCGGCGCACCGACACCTACCTCAAAGCTGACCTCACGCCGGGCACCTGCGTGGTCGTCGAGGACAACGGCAAGCGCAGCCTCAAGAAGATCCTCGAAGCCATCTGGGATGCCGGCGGTACGCTCGTCTATGTGCTGGGAATCGGCGCTCCCCATACCCGGAAGCGGGAGGAAGAGCTGAAGGCGCTGTTTCCAGAGCTCAACTACCTCGCCCTCTCGGAGCTCTTCGGTGGTCCGCTGCTCACGGAATTCAGCCGTTCCCTCACCCGTCTCAGGGTTCAGCAGTACCAGCGCTTCTTCACCGACGCCGACCGCGTCGTCATCGTCCTCCACAACGATCCAGACCCCGATGCGATGGCCAGCGGACTCGCCCTCCGCAACGTGCTGCGCCGGACGAAACAGACCGCCGTGCTGGCCGCCCTCCAGGGAGTCACCCGTCCTGAAAACCAGCGGATGATGAACCTGCTCGACATCCAGGTCGAGATCCTGACGCCTGAGCAGGTGGTGAGCTTCGACCGGATCGCGATGGTCGATGTGCAGCCGCACGCGTTCCGCGGGCTGATCGACCGGGTGGACCTCGTGATCGATCACCATCCCGAGCAGCCCGGGTACACCTCCGTGTACAAGGACATCCGCGACGACTACGGCTCGACCTCGACGATCCTGACGGAGCACCTGCGCGCCATCGACGTGAACATCTCGGAGCGGACGGCGACCGCCATGCTCTACGCGATCAAGTCCGACACGCTCTTCTTCAACCGCCAGGCCAACCGCGTAGACATCGAAGCGTTCTCGTACCTGTATCCGCTGGCCGACGCGACGCTGATCCGGAAAATGGAGGGCGCCGAAATCACGGTGGACAGGCTCGAGTACGTCTTGAAGGCGAAGCAGCACGGCCGGATGGAGGAACAGGTGTTCTGCGCCTTCCTCGGTACGTCGGCGCGAGAGGACTTCATCCCGTACGTCGCGGATTTCTATCTGCAGCTCGAGGACGTGAAGTGGACGATCGTGTCGGGGATCGTCAACGACTCGCTGGTGATGTCGGTGCGGAACCTGGGCTACTCACGCAACGCGGGCGAGTTCGTGAGGAAGTACTTCAACGATATCGGGAGCGCCGGCGGCCACCGTTCGATGGCCAAGGCTGTCGTTCCGCTTCGTGCCTTCCGGGACAAGTTCGGTAACCTGCAGGCCGACCAGTTCACCGACAAGGTTCTCGAGCTGGCGCTCGAGTTCCTCCACGACCATCCGGGCGGGGATAAAAAAAAAGCTAGCGAGGCCAGCAGCCTCGCCAAAGCCTAGGGTCGGATTCGGATTCAGCGTTCAAGACGTGCAAGGGGTTCGGGGGTCCTGTTCAGGGGCTTCTAAATTGTATGAACCCGCAATGAACAGCTGAACCTGGAACAGGACCCCGGAACCCCCTGCACGCTGAACCCGTTGAACCCTAGAAGTTGAACCTCACGCCGACGTTCACATCCCGCGGCGCGCCGACGCTCGTTGCCTGACCGAAGAACGGCGAGAGCCGGTTGCCGGTGTAGCCGGTGTGTGTGACGTGGTTGAGAACGTTCTGCGCCTGGACGAAGAGCTCCATGCTCCGGCCACCGCCGGTGTTGCCGCCGCGTCCGCCGGGACCGCCGAACGACTGCCCGCCGCCGCGAACCGGCGTGTTGACCGCGCTCAACGAGATGCGCTTGCTCAGGTTGAGGTTGAGGCCCCAGGTCATGTCGCCGCGCAGCGAGTTGCGGCCGACGCTCGAGGGACGGTCGTTGAACACGCCGTCGTCGTTGTCGTCGCGGCCGGTCGTCATGTTGTAGGGCACGCCCGAGGCGACGTTCAGGTTCGCGTTTGCGCGAATCCCGAAGAGGATCGGCGCGTTGGCCTGCAATTGGAGGCGGTGACGGATGTCCTGACGCGACGGACCCCAGTCCAGATCCGGATTCAGGCTGTCGGACGGAAGCGACGTGGCGCCATCCGCGAAGTTCTTCTCGTGTCCGAAGGTGTAGTTCACGTTGATCATCGTCGGCTGCGCGTTCGCGCGCTGAATGCGGAAGCGGGTGCCGATCGTCAGCCGGTCGCTGGACGACTCGCCGGTCGACTCGAACTGGGTGATGTCGCCGAAGCCCGGGTTCGGCCGCACGCCGTCCACGGGCGCGTTGATGTTTCGTGAGCGCATCAGGTTGCTGCCGCGCAGGACCTGATAGGAGGTCTGGAGCGTGATGCTCGGCGTCAGCTGGCGGTCGTAGCCGATCGACGCCTGGTGCACGCGCGGCATCTGCAGGTCGGCGCTGGCCTGGATCCGGCCGCTCGGCGTCATGATGACGCCCGCCGACAGCGGATCGAGCGCGTTCACGGCTGCGCAATAACCGTTTGCGTCAAGGCACGAGATGCGGATGTCGCGAACGGTGGTGCCGTCGATGCGCAGCGTCTGGTCGTAGAGGCTGGCGTCATACCAGTCGTAGAAGATTCCGTAGCCGCCGCGAACAGCAGAGGTCTGGCTGCCAAACGGGGCCCAGGTCAGCCCGATACGCGGCATCAGGTTCACCTTGTCGCCGATCCTGGACTGCATCTCGTTGCGAAGGCCGAGTCCGATCGCCAGGTCACGATGCGCGCGGAACTCATCGGACCAGTAGAAGCCCGCCTGGTACTGGCTGAACGACGTGTCGATCGTGCCGAGGCGCTGCGAGAACTGCGCCGGCCGGCTGGCCAGGTAGTCCTCGATGGTCCGGTAGGTCCACGTGCCGGCCGCGTTACGCTCCTCGAAGTTCGAGTAGAACGCCCCTTCGACCAGAGCGCCGACGCGCATCTGGTGCTTCCCGATCGTGAAGTCGAAGTTGTCCGCGAGCTCGAGGCGCGTGGTGGAACTGTCGCTGGTGATGCCGGCGCCGCCACGCGTGAAGGCGTCCTGCACCACGACGGTCGCGGCGCTCGAGGCCGATGCCGCTTCGTTGCCGCTGGTCGTCACCTGGAGGCGCGCCTCGTTCAGGTATTGGGTGCCGAGCACGCTCTGGAGCCGCGCACGCACCTGGGTCGAATCGCTCAATCGCGTGGACGCCCGCTCGGGAAGGTTGAATCCGCCGACGCCCTGGTTCGCACCTTCGCTCGACTGGCGCTGCACGTTGAACATCAGGCCCTGGTTCGCTGACAGGGTGTGCTCGAGGCCGAACTGAAAGCCGGACTGTTCGTTCGTGGTCCGCGCGGCATCGTTGATACGCGCCCCCGTCTCGGTCACGGCGATGATCGGGCTCGAATTGAACCGGTTGTTGCCGCTGGCCTGGAAGCTGAACGACGTCTTGCCGGCGACGATGGGCCCGCGCAGGCCGAACTGAACGTTCCGCTCCTGCGACGGGGTTTCGGCGATCTGCTGCGGCTGGCGTGCGTTGAAGGCGTCCCCGCCGAAGGTCGCGCTGCCGCTGCCGCCCCAGTTGGTGTTCGGCCTGGTCACGATCTCGACCTGCGCCCGGCCCGCGTCGTGGTTGTCGGCCGCGTAGTTGTTCTGCCGGAAGCGGATCGACCGGATCTGGTCGCGGTTCGGCAGGCGGCCGCCGCTGAAGCCGTTCATGAAGAACGTAGCGCCGCCAGGTCCCGCCATCGCTGACAGCGCTTCCGCCAGTTCCTCGGGGTCGTCCGGGAGTGCGTCGATCTCCTCCTGCGACAGCGTCGTCGTCGACGTGCTCTTCGAGGATTCGGGTGCGCTCGCCTGGCTGACCTCGACCTCCGCCTTGAAGCCTTCGATCTCGAGCGTCACCGTCTCGCTGTTGGCGCCACGCTTCAGCGTGAGCGGTGCCTCGAACGGCAGGAAGCCCGGGAACTCGACCTGCACTGTCACCGCGCCCGCGACGAGAGCCGGCGAGGCGGCAACGCCGTGGTCGTCCGACTGAAAGACAACCGGCTCGCCGGTCGCTGGCTTCAGCGTGACGGTGGCGGCCGGAATGCCGGCGCCCGTCTGGTCAACGACAACCAGCCGCAGCTGAGTTTGGTTCGCGGCGTTCTGCTGAGCGAACGCAGGAGTGGCGAACAGGGCGAGGGCGACGAGCAGGCGCGTGGTCGAATGCATGCCGAGCATTATTCAGGGCTCGGCCGGCGCAGTGATTAACGGGGGGCAAACAGATCGTTAAGAACGCTAACTGTTTGCTAATTGGATGTGTTTTGGCGGTTTACGGCTGCTTCCGCTCAGCTTTGCGCCTCCCGAGGACGCCCAGCGACCATCCTGAGGGCAGCGGCCTTCCCGTCGCCCTACCGCAGCTTGTCGACGAATGTACTGAGCATGCGGTTGAATTCGCCTGGCTTCTCCATCATGAGGAAATGCGCAGTCTCAGGAATCGTGAAGTACTCGGCGTTCGGGTACAGCGTCTTCACGGCTTGTTCCGTCGCCAGGGCCCTCGTCCCCGCGAACACTGCCAGAACTGGAACCGTGATCTTCTGATCCGACAACTGGGACTGATCCCAGGTGGCATTCATGGCGCCCTGAGCCGTCGCTTCTGGCGCGCCCATCATCATTTTCAGAATGTGCTGCTGCAGCGCCGGGGTCGTCGCCGGACCGAACATCCCCTTGACCATGGCTTCGCGTGCGGCGGGATTCACGACCGGGAGAGGCCCTCGCCCGGGCTGCCCCGGCTGGATGCCAGCCGCGGGCAGCTGAATCAGCCCGTCGACGATCACGAGGGCGCTCACGCGATCGGGATGCATTAACGCGTATTTCCGGATGACGGGAGTGCCCATGCTGTGGCCGGCCAGAACAGCCCTCTCGACCTTGGCTTCTACTCGAACGGCTTCGATCGCACGAGCGAACACCTCCATCGAGAAGGTCTTCGGCATCCCACTCTTTCCGTGGCCCGGCAGGTCGAGCGTGATCACGCGGTAGGATTTCGACAGCGCCGGCACCTGCTCCTTCCAGGACGTCTCGTCACACGTCCAGCCGTGGACGAGGATGAGCGTCTGGCGTCCACTCCCCTGAGACGACCAGTGGATCGTGGCGCCGTCAACCGTTGCGGCGCTCGCCGCAGACGCGGTGGTCAGGAGAACGATGAGCAAGCCGATGAATCGGCGGTTCATACACATGCCTCCGATTGTATCGCTGAGGTAGTCCTTCGCGGCGTCAGCTGACCGGGAAACCGCGTTTCTCGAACAGCGCCCTGACGTCAGGGTCGCGGCCAAGGAAGCGGCGATAAGCCTCCCCACGGTCGGTCGAGTTTCCTTCGGCCAGGATCACATCTCGGAACCGGTGCGAAAGGTTCTCGTCCCACGGGCCGCTCGCCTCCAGGAACGCCTTCCAGGTGTCGGCAGCCATCACGTCAGACCAGAGGTAGCTGTAGTAGCCCGCCGAGTAGCTGTCGCTGCCGAACAGATGATCGAACTGCGGCAGCCGGTGGCGGAGCGCGATCTCCGGCGGCATGCCGATGCGCGTGAGCCCTTCGTGCTCGAACGACTCCGGATCGAACTCGCCATCCGGCCGGGTGTGCAGGTCCATATCAAGGATCGCCGCGGCAAGGTACTCGACGGTGGCATATCCCTGGTTGAATTTGCGGGACCGCGCGACCTTTTCCACGAGCGCGTGCGGCATCGGTTCGCCGGTCTGGTAGTGCCTGGCGAACCGGTCCAGCACGTCGCGCGTCAGCACCCAGTTCTCGTTCACCTGCGAAGGGAACTCGACGAAGTCGCGCGGAGTGCTCGCCAGTCCGGGATACGTCACGTCCTGCAACAACGCGTGCAATGCGTGGCCAAACTCATGAAACAGCGTTTCGGCATCGTCGAGCGAGATCAACGCCGGCTCGCCAGGAGCCCCCTTCACGAAGTTGTTGTTGTTCGAGGTGATCGGTGAGATCTCGCCGTTGAGTGTTTCCTGCTCGCGGTAGGTCATTGCCCACGCGCCGGAGCGCTTGCCCGGGCGCGCGAAGCTGTCGAAGTAGAAGAGGCCCCGGTGCGCACCTGTGCCCGAATCCATCACCTCCCACACCTGAACGTCCGGATGAAACACAGGCACGGTCCCGGTGATCTCGGTGAAGGTGATGTCATAACGACGCTCGGCGGCCCAGAACGCCGCCGCCACGACGCTCTCGAGCGCGAAGTACGGTTTCAATTCGCTCTCGTCGAGGTCGTACCGCTCCTTGCGCACCTTCTCGGCGTAATACAGGTAATCCCAGGGCTCGAGCGAGGATGGCCCTGCCTCCCGGGCCGCAATCGACTGCATGTCCGCGACCTCTTCGCGAACACGGGCGACAGCGGCCGGCCACACACGCGTCATCAGCGCCTGCGCCGTCTTCGGGTCCTTCGCCATCGTGTCGGTCATGCGCCAGTGGGCATGGGACTCGAACCCGAGCAGCTTCGCGCGCTCGGCGCGGAGTTTCACAATCCGCGCGATTGTCGCCTTCGTGTCGTTGGCGTCGCCATTGTCGCCGCGGCTCTTGAACTTCTTCCAGACGCGTGCGCGCAGTTCGCGCCGGCTTGCAAACGTCAGGAGCGGGTCGACGCTCGAGCGCGTGTTGACGATGACCCACTTGTCAGGAAGTTGGCGCTCGATCGCAGCAGCGCGAGCACTCTCGACAAAGGAGGCCGGAAGGCCGGCCAGATCGGTTTCGCGATCGAGCACGATCCAGGTGCTTTCGTCAGCGAGCACCTTCTGACGAAAGTCGGCAAAGAGCGAGGCCAGTTCCTGGTTGATCGAGGACAGCGTCACCTTCTCGGCCGCGTCAAGCCTGGCTCCGCGGCGGACGAAGCGTTCGTAAACCCGCTCGATGAGCCGGCGTCGAATGGGGTCAGGGGCAGAGTGCCCGCGCGCCTCGTACACGGCCTCGATCCGCTTGAACAGCGCCGCGTTCATGAACTTCGCGTCACTGGCGGCGGCAAGCTTCGGCTCCCACTCGCGTTCCAGCGCCTGGTATTCAGGGTTCGTGATGTTTTCCGCCACCACCGCGAAGAGCCGCGTCAGCCGGCTTCTGGCCAGCCCGCTTCGCTCCAGGGCCTCGATGGTGTTCTCAAAGGTCGGCGGTTCGGCGCTCGACGCGATCGCTTCGATCTCGGCCCGCTCTTCAGCCAACACGGTTTCGAAGCCGTCCGAGATTCGATCGGGCCGGACCTGATCCCATGGCGGGACGCCTCCGTACGGTCCGCTCCACGCACCCACCAGGGGATTGATCGCCGTTCTGGTCGTCGTGCCGTCTTTCGCCATCTCTCCCACGCAGTTGCTGCACT
>Ga0247825_10000821_pt1 | contig 20103 bp, 18 predicted proteins | sample 13C_Vanillin_Day_FD_194413 | JGI IMG/M metagenome (GOLD analysis project Ga0247825, IMG submission 194413) | Soil microbial communities from agricultural site in Penn Yan, New York, United States - 13C_Vanillin_Day48 | ecosystem: Environmental > Terrestrial > Soil > Agricultural land | place...
TCAAAGCGGTGAACCTGGGGAACCAGGAAGTGCAGCAGCACATCTTCGGCGACATTCTCAAGCGTCAGATTGTCGGCGAAATACGCGTGGGATTCTGAGGGTCCGCCTGAAGGCGGACACCGGGCCGAAGGCGAGGGAGCCTTTCCAGAGTGCACGAGCCATGCGGAGGCCTTGTGCAAGGACAAGGCCTCCGCCCTGGCGTTGCGTCAGTCGCGCGTGCGAAGCGAGCGCTCGGCGTCGAGCCAGTCGTCGAAATCGTGGCCGTGATGGCCGCCGCGCTGGAGGTAGCGGTGATACGCGGCCTCGGCGATTTGCTCGTACGTCGGTGTCGTGGCAGGTCCGTCGCCTTGCCCCGGTGTGTCGTCGGCGGTGTGGCGTACCACGACAGGCGTACCGTCGAGCTCCGCAATCAGGGCATCAGGCGTTGTTGCTGTGCTGCGCGTCGCGGCGCGGGGCGTCCGGCGCCGCTCGGGCGCCGGCTGATTTGTCGGGGACATGGATTTGTCTGAACGGGAATTCTTCTTCGCCATGGTGCAGCATCAATTGTAGCGGGACAGCAGCGCGGCCAGACCGCGTCTGACGTCTTTATTTCGCCGCGCGTTCCGCTTCCTCTTCGTCCTCCATCTCCTCGTCGGATTCTTCCGTGACGTCGAATTCCGACGCGATGGCCTTCAGCCTGTTCAGCGTCATCTCCTCCTCCTGCAGATTCTGCTCGAGGAGGTCCACGATCTCTGTCATCCCCAGCTTCTCGGCCATGTCGATCAGGCCTTCGTACGCGGTGATCTCGTAGCGTTCGACTTTCTGCGCGGCGCCGATGTTGTAGAACTCGAGAAGCTCATCCGAGGGCTTCTCGCGCATCAACGCCTTCTTTTCCTTGATCAACCCTTCGATGCCGGGGCACGACGCCGATTTGGGCTTCTGGCCGAGCGCTTTGTAAATCTTCTCCAGGCGCTTGATTTGCCCCTGAGTTTCCCGACGGTGCTGTGCAAAGCCCCTCTTGATTTCGCGGTCGGAGCTCTCATTCGCCATCTGCTCGAGGGCGTCGAGCAGAGACTGTTCGCCCGAGTAGATGTCCTGAAGCTCGTGCTCGAACAGTTCCTCGATCGTCTGCATCGCCATCAATGTCTCCTGGTCGTGGATGGTTGGACTACGAATCCGACGTAGTGTCCGGCTTTCGCCGGACGCACGTGCAAGAGACGAGCCTTACGCGTGATGCAGCGATCTCAGGTTGAGGAGACCCATGAGCGGAATGTGCGCCCAGTCCGGACGGTTGTTCAACTCGTAGGCGAGCTCGTAGAGCGCCTTCTCGACGACGAAGACACGCAGCAGTGTGTCGAAGTCATCAGGATCGCGAGGCACGAGCGAGGTGCCTTCGGTGGCCGCGAGATACGCGTGCCGGAATGCCGAGCTGACCCACGTTTCCCAGAGACGCGCCCAGGGCGTCAGCCGGGCGAGATCCTCGGACCGCGTATGCGTGGCGACATCCAGACTGGTCAGCGCGGCGTAGCTGAACGACCGCAGCATTCCCGCGACATCGCGCAGCGGCGAGCATTTCTGCCGCCGTTCGATGAGCGGCCGTGCCGGTTCACCCTCGAAGTCCAGGATGACAACGTCCGCCTCGGCCACGAGCACCTGCCCGAGGTGGTAGTCGCCGTGGCACCGGATCCGGGTGCCGGCAGACCGCACCTGGGTTATCGCGTCGAAATGCCCGGCCAGCTCGTCGCGCTGCATCAGCAGCTCGCTCGCCAGCTGGCGCCGCCGGTCATCGAGCTGAGGCAGAGCGGACTCGAGCAGTCGAAGCTGCTCCAGCGCGCCCTCACGCATCCGTCGCGCGGTCGCAGTCAGGTCCGCGGCCGAAAAGGCTTCGGCCGTGAAGGCTGGTTCGTCGCGGCTCGCCGAGGCCAGCGCCACGTGCAGTTCACCCGTGCGGCGGCCGAGGAGTTCCGCCCGGGCGAGATATGGACGGATGACCTCGGCGTCGGTTGCGCTCGCGGCCGGCGGCAGTGCCTTGACGCGGTCGAAGTACCGTCCGAGCTCCTCGATCGTCACGTCCCACGCGTTTCCCTGGTTCGAGACGAACCGCTGCAACATCACCATTGACGTCGCGTCGCCGCTGGCGTGTTCGTAGGTGAGCGCGGCGACGAGCGGTGGAACGCGGCTGAACCCCCGCGACGACAGGAATGCACCGATCTCGACGTCGGGATTCACGCCCGGCTCGACGCGCCGGAAAATCTTCATGATCAACTGCCACGCGAAGAGCACCGACGTGTTGCTCTGATCAGCCGGCCGGCGAATCAACGGCGGGGTGCTGTTGTCCAGCGTGACGGCGCCGAGCGCCGGCTGCGCGACTCCCTGAATGCGCCCGTTGCGCATTTTGATCTCGCCGGAACGGCGCATGACCTCGAGCAGGATGCTGCACACGCCGTCGTCGAACAGGCCGTCATAGAGCAGTCCCTTGCGCGCGCCCGTGATGCGCGACAGGACGGCGTGACCGTGCTGCTGATCGACGGTCTCGGCCTCGGGACCGCTGGCCATTGCGAGCGGCAGCACATAGTGCTCGCGTGCGCCGTCGCGATACTGCACCTCGACGAGGCTGAGAAACGCCGGATGCGCGCCGCGGCGGAGCGTGGTCCAGTCCACGAAACGCGCCGCCGTCACCGGCCGCGCCTTGCCGCCAAACCATCGCTGCCGCTCGAGAAACGGCACCAGCGCCTGCTTTTCGATGATGCCGCGCATGCTGCCGTCGAGCGTCGCGTCCCACACGACGCCGGCAAAAAGCGACGGTACGGATGGATGCTCGTCGACCACCGGCACGATGCGCGACGTCGTCGGCACCACCGCCTCCTGGAGGCGCAGCCAGTAGAAGCCGTAGGGCGCCAGCGTCAGGAAATATGGCTGGTCGCTGATTTTGGGCAGTTGCGTCTGCCCGAGGAGCTCGACGGGCGTCAACCCGGCGAACTGCGCGAGGGGAATCTCGACCGGCTGCACCACACGGGAGAGATTGGCAACGCACAGGATGGTTTCGCTCTCGTCGCGCCGTACGTAGGTCAGGACCTTCCGGTTGCCGGTACGGATGAACTCGATGGAACCGCGGCCGAAGACCGGATGCTGCCGGCGCAGCGCGATCATCCGCTTCATCCAGTGGAGCAGTGAGAAGGGGGACCGTTCCTGCGCCTCGACGTTGATCGCTTCGTAGCCGTAGACCGGGTCCATGATCACCGGAAAGTAGAGGCGGGCCGGGTCGGCGCGGGAGAAGCCGGCGTTGCGGTCGCTGCTCCATTGCATCGGCGTGCGGACGCCGTTGCGATCGCCGAGATAGACGTTGTCGCCCATGCCGATCTCGTCGCCGTAGTAGATGATCGGCGTTCCCGGCATCGAGAACAGCAGGCTGTTCATCAGTTCGATGCGCGGCCGGCTGTTTTCCATCAGCGGCGCCAGCCGGCGGCGGATGCCGACGTTGAGGCGCATCTCCGGGTCGGCCGCGTACTGCGAGTACATGTAGTCGCGTTCCTCGTCGGTGACCATCTCGAGCGTCAGCTCGTCGTGGTTGCGCAGGAAGATCGCCCACTGGCACGCCTCGGGGATCTCCGGCGTCTGATTCATGATTTCGACGATCGGGTGGCGTTCCTCCTGGCGCAGGCCCATGAAGATCCGCGGCATCAGCGGGAAGTGGAATGCCATGTGGCACTCGTCGCCGTCGCCGAAGTAGGCGCGCACGTCGGACGGCCACTGGTTCGCTTCGGCCAGCAGCACCCGGCCGCTGTAACGCGCGTCGAGCGCGCGCCGGATCTGCTTGAGGATGTCGTGGGTCTCGGGGAGGTTTTCGTTGATCGTGCCTTCGCGCTCGATGAGATACGGGATCGCGTCGAGGCGCAGGGCGTCAACGCCCATGTCGAGCCAGAACCGCATCACGTCGAGCAGCGCTTCGAGTACCGCCGGATTGTCGAAGTTCAGATCCGGCTGATGCGAAAAGAAGCGGTGCCAGTAGTACTGGCCGGCAACCGGGTCGAGCGTCCAGTTCGACTTCTCGGTGTCGACGAAGATGATCCGTGTCCCGCTGTACTTCGTGTCGGTGTCGCTCCACACGTAATAGTTGCGTTCGGATGAACCTTTGGGCGCGCGGCGCGCCCGCTGGAACCACGGGTGCTGATCGGACGTGTGGTTGATGACGAGCTCCGTCAGGACACGGATGTTCAGCGCGTGCGCGGCATCGAGGAAACGCTTGAAGTCGTCGAGCGTGCCGTACATCGGGTTGATCGACGTGTAGTCCGCGATGTCGTACCCGTCGTCGCGCAGCGGCGATGGATAGAACGGCAGCAGCCAGATGCAGGTGACACCCAGGTCGTTCAGGTACGGGAGCTTCTGCGTGAAGCCGGCGAAGTCGCCGATGCCGTCGCCCGTGCTGTCGAAAAACGCGCGCACGTGCGCCTCGTAGATGATCGCGTCCTTGTACCAGAGTGGGTCGCTCATCGGCTCGTAGGGCACCCCTTCAGGGGTGCCGGATCACAAACACGTGCGCCATGCGCTCCGCCGGATCGAGGCGCACGTAGTTCCGGGCCCCGCGCCAGGTGTAGGTCGCCGAATCGAGCAGATCCTCGACCACGTACGACGCGTCCGGTGCGAGGCCGAGTTCGGCGATCGGCACCTCGACCCAGCCGTGCTGCATGTGCGCCGGCGTCGTGTTGACCGCAACGAACACGACATCATGATGGTCGCCGTCCTCGATGACGGCGGACTTGCTGAACCACAGCACCGCCTCGGCACTGCATGCGTGAAACCGGAGCGTGGCGTTCTGCTGCAGCGCGGGATGCGCGCGGCGGATCGCGTTGATCTGTGCGATCAGCTCCTTCAGATGCCCCGGCTGGTTCCAGTCGCGCGGCTTGATCTGGTATTTCTCCGAGTCGAGGTATTCCTCCGAGCCGGGCCGTACGGGCACGTTCTCGCACAACTCGAATCCGCTGTAGATGCCGTAGCTCGCGCCGAGCGTGGCGGCGAGAATCAGCCGCACCTCGAACGCCGGTCTGCCGCCACGCTGCAGGAACTCGTGCAGGATGTCGGGTGTGTTGGCGAACAGGTTCGGACGGAGGTATTCGGATACCTCGGTACGAGTCAGCTCGGTCAGGTAGTCGCGAAGCTCGGCGGCGCTGTTGCGCCACGTGAAATAGGTGTACGACTGCGTAAATCCGGCCTTCGCCAGATGACGCATCACCGTCGGACGCGTGAACGCCTCGGAGAGGAAGATGGCGTCGGGGTGTTCCCGCTTGATGTCCGCGATGCACCACTCCCAGAACCGGAACGGCTTCGTGTGCGGATTGTCGACCCTGAAAATCTTCACGCCGTGGGAGATCCAGAACAGGAAGACATCACGCAGGGCGATCCACAGCGACGCTCGATCGGTGCTCTCGAAATCGAACGGGTAGATGTCCTGGTATTTCTTCGGTGGATTCTCCGCGTACTTGATCGATCCGTCGGGACGATGCCTGAACCACTCCGGGTGCTCGCTGACCCACGGATGATCGGGCGAGGCCTGGAAAGCGATGTCGAGCGCGATGTCGAGGCCGAGGTGGGACGCGGTATTGACGAACCGATCGAAGTCCTCCAGCGTGCCGAGTCCCGGTTCGACTGCCGTATGGCCGCCTTCGTCCGCGCCGATCGCCCAGGGACTGCCGGGATCGCCCGGCCCGCTGGCCGGCGAGTTGTTGCGCCCTTTGCGATGCGTGCGCCCGATGGGGTGAATGGGCGGCAGGTAGACGACGTCGAAGCCCATCGCCGCAAGGTCGGGGAGACGTGCCTCCGCTTCGCGGAGCGTGCCGCTGCGTGCAGGGTCAGGCGTGCACGACCGCGGAAACATCTCGTACCAGGCTCCGAAGCGCGCGCGAACAGGGTCCACGGTCACTCGCAGGATGCGCTCATAGCTCGTTGAGGCGTGGCGATCGGCCCGGGCGCGCATGCGCGCCCCGAGCTGCCGATCGGCTGCGGCGGCGACGCGGTCGGGCTGCGGCCGGTTGCTGCGGATGAAATCGGCGGCCTCGAGGAGCTGATCGTCCTGACTGAAGGTAGCGCGATCGATCAGTTCCGCTCCTTCGAGCAGCTCGCTGCTGACGTCCTGGCCCGCTTCTCTCTTGGCAAGCAATCCAAGCAGCCACGACTCGAACCGATCGATCCAGCCCTCGACCGTGTACTCGTACTCCCCGAGCTCGGTAACCGTGAATGCCGCTCCCCACCGGTCGTTACCGAGAGCCGTGAGCGGCACCTCAATCCACGGTGAAGCCTGATCAGGAGCGGCCAACCGGTACTTCAGAACACCGCCGATCGCATCGGGGCCGTCGGCAAACATATCGACAGTCACCGACACGTGCTCCCCGACGGTTCGCTTAATCGGAAAACGGCCTCCATCAATCTCCGGCCACAGGCGCTCGACGACGACTCGCCGCGCGTTGGCAATGGGGCCCGCGTCGTCCGTTGGGGATCCGTCGCGAGAAGGCGATGCCGGCCAGGCCGCTCCGAGCGGATACGGTTGACCTGGCGAGACGGGCATAGACACAGCCGTGGGTTCAAGAACGTTGCCCACTTCGCGCCGGCCGCGCTTCGGGTGGGCAAGCCCGTCCCTTGCGTTCTGCTTGAGCTTGCACGGCAGAGCGCGAAGGTGTGTGCTGTGAAGCAGAGGGCTATATGACCACTGAGTCACGACCTCCTCGCGCACCCCACCAGCCGATCCCTGGCGAACGCGATCCGCACAATCTGACGACACGCGAACCCGGCGCCGTCGGCGGACAGTTCACAGGCGCTGATATTCCACCTGCGGATCATCTGCCGTGGCTGGATCGGGTCACCGCGGAAGAGCACTCCCGCGAAGGCGGCCTGTCGGGGAAATCGCCGAAGAAGCGGGAGGAACGTTAAGTGAAGCAGCGACTACTCGCCGCGCAAGCGTCAGGGTTGCGAACGAACTGCTTTTTGAGCGAGTAAGTCGATCACCTCGTCATCTCACGCCGCGTCAGCAGGGACGGCGTTGGCGGCGCGTCGAACGGGACGAGCGAGAACCGCAAGGCGAGGCGGTTCGACTCGACCGAGGTGAGATCGTTCAGCCGCTCGTCGTCTGACAGCACGTCTTTCAGTCCAAACACCGGCCGCATCAACCCTGTTTTCGAATGCGCCATCGTCGTCAGCAGCGCGTGACCCAGTTCGTGCGCGACGATCCGCCCGAGGAGCGTGCCGCCGCGGTAGTCGCGTTCGCCGTCGTTGGCGAGGTTGACGAACTTATCCCGCAACTGCGCCAGCATGTTGAACGCTCTCGGCACGGAGACGTAGATGATTCGCGAGCGGCCATGAAACACGGTCCGCGCAAGCGCCGTGTCCGTCTTGCCGCCGGCGAGCTTTATCAGGTCGTCGTCGTTGAAGACGATCTCTTCAATCGTGTCGCAGGGTGTAGCTGGCGGTTTCATCCAGGCGAGCACAACGCCATGGCGCAGCCAGATGCGTGACGCCTCGTTCTGAATCGTCCTGAAGGCTGGTCCCGATAGATCGTCTTTGATGGTTACGCGGATGCACGCCGAAGCGGTGTTGCGATAGAGATGAAGCTGGCCGCCGAGCGCCACGGCGCTGCACACACTGACTGTGAGGGCGATTACCGCTACGCTTCTCACCAGACAGTGCCCTCCTTTGCACAGACGAGTAGGGGGACCCGTGCAACACACGACGAGTACGAACGCCGATGTGGCGCCAACGCGCGAAATCTGAGGTAACCATCACCAAACAGTCACTACCGTCGGAACCGAAGGACGACGCGTCTGCCGTCCCAGTGGCCTACGACTGGAACTACGGACGCGCACGCCCTCGGTTGCAACTATGGACGCCCCTAAGTGCGAATTCGTTCGCTGTGAAGTTGTTAAATCTGGGATTGTTAAGTCTTTGGGGATCGGGGATCAGGAGGCGATGGCGACAGCGAGCGCGCCGAGCGCAACGAGCGCGGAGACGATGGTGGCAATCAGAGCCAGGCGCAGGCGGCGCTGAATCTCCTGCTGCGCGATGGTCAAGGCTTGTAGCTGCTCGGCCATCTCCTGGATGAGACGGGCACTTTCAACCGACGCCTTTTCGAGCTGTTCGAGCCGCGCGTCCACGCTCTGATTTCGCTGATCGACTTTCCGGGATTGGGTGGCGAGGAACGATTGCGCGGCGGAGACGATCGCCGGACCGTGCGTGAGGATGGCTGCCCAGGGGATTGGAGACATGTTCCGTATTTTGCCAGCAGGAGTCTGGCTCAGTCGCCCCCGCCACCACCGCCGTCGCCGCCCCCGCCAGCATCTCCGCAATCCGCACCGCCGGAATCGGGCGCGCAATCCACGCTGTTTCCGCCGCCGTCACCGCCATAGATCGGGACGAAGCCCGCGTCGGATCCGGACGATGAATCTGACGTGCGCCGCGGCGCGCTTCTTAGCGTTGCGCCTTATTCCTTGGGCCTTCGTGTGTGGGGCGGGTGACGGGTCTCGAACCCGCGACTTCCTGAGCCACAGTCAGGCGCTCTACCCCTGAGCTACACCCGCCATTCTGTGGTGCGCGAACCATTAACTGTAGCACAGCAAAAACGGTCGTTCAGTGTGCGGCGATGGTGTCGGCGAGTTCTTCCGGGGAGGTTTCGACGAGCGAACTGTTCTCGATGCGGACGCCGACGCGATGGACGTGACCCGCGCGTGTGCCCTTGGCCTCGTACATCAACTTGTCGGCGCGCGCGAGCAGATCGTGCGCAAGCTCACGGGCGATCGGACGGCGTTCGGCAACCGTGCCCAGACGGATCACCACCACGCCGACGTCCACGCGGACCGGCTTCTGCGACAGCCGCGCGTCCTCGCTCGTCCAGTCGAAGCGCTCCACGGCCTCGCGGAAGCGTTCGGCAATGACCCAGGCGTCGTTCGGGTGATCGAGCTCGGGGATGAGGAAGCAGAATTCGTCGCCGCCGAACCGTGCGTGCAGCTCCTGGGCGGCGCGCGGGTCCGGCGCTTCCTGGGCAATCAGGTCGTCGGAGCGGATCTGTTCGCGCAGCAGCCGCGCGACACGATCGATGATGCGATCGCCAAGGGCGTGCCCGAGGGTATCGTTGTACCACTTGAACGACGCGATATCGACGAGCCCGACGGCGCTCCAGTGTCCGCGCTGCTCGAGCGCCAGAAACGCCTCGAGCTGCTCGATGAAGCGGCGGAAGTTCATCAGCCGCGTCTTCGGGTCGCGGTGCACGCGATCGGTCAGATCCGCCACCAGCTCCTCGAAGTATTTCGAGATGCTGCTGACCGTCGCGTCGCGCGCCGACAGCTCCTCGCGCATCTTGTTCATCCGCTCGGTGAAGCCGGCGGAAACCGCCTGAATCGCATCCTGCTTCGACTGCTGCCAGAGACGCTCGTGCTGCAGGAAGACATTGTCGATGGCGTCGAGCAGGGCATGTTCCTGATGAGCTGTCAGGTGGAACTGCTGCCGCACCCACTGATGCAGTTCGGACCGTGTTGACGGCGCTTCTGAGTCCCCGGGTATCTGTTTGCGCATCCTCATGCGTGTCAGTTCGGGCAAAAATGCTTCAAACGATGTGCCGGAAGGGGCAGCCCAACAGTTGAGGTAGATTGCATGGACCATCCGACGGTCATTCAGCCGGGCCGCCACGCCCAGTGGCGCTCCGACAAGATGGGAAAGGCCACGCTTTTTGAATCCGGGCGGTTGCTGGTCGGGCTGAATGCGTTCGAGCCAGGGCAAGTGCACGAACTGCATTCACACGAAGGAATGGACAAGCTGTATTACGTGCTGGAAGGCGAGGGGGTCTTCCTCCTCGAAGGACGGCAGCTCCCGACTACGGCCGGTGACCTGATGGTGGCACCCGAGGGCGTCCCGCACGGGATTCGTAATAGCGGCACCGGCCGGCTGCTCGTGCTCGCTGTGCTGGCGCCGGCTCCCTGATTTGTTAACTGTCTGATCCGACTACACCAGGTCTTCCACATCCCTTCCAACCGAGACACCCAGACGACATGACAACTTCGACAGCCTTCACACCGCCATCGCCCGGCGCATGGGAACTTGAACAAACACACCTGACGCGGCCGCCGTCGATGTTCAGCGCCGCCATCATCCCCGACGCGATGATGGCAGGGTTCAAGGAAGGCACGCGCACGTACTGTCTGCTGCTGGACCATCTGGAAGTCGCGATCATCAACCGCTTCATCTATTTCGCGCCACGCCCGGTGGGCGCGCCGAAGAGCGCCAAGGGACCTCCGCCGCGACTCGTCTTCGAGATCATGCGCCGCGTTCACCCGGAAATCCGCCGTCGTGTGCGCCACGCGGACTCGGTCCTCCGCGATCGTGTGTGGCGGCGCGATGTGGAGATGTGGGATCGCGAGCTGAGGCCGCAACTGGCGCAACAGGGCCGCGCGCTTCTGGCTGACGACCTGGCCCAACTGTCCGACTCGCAGCTCGCCGGCCACGTCCGCCGTGCCGCGGATCTGCTCCGCGCCTCGGTGTTCATTCACCATCGGCTGAATTTCTGCGCGCTGCTTCCGGTTGGCGATTTTCTGATTTCCGCGATGGAGTGGACCGGCATGTCGCCGGGAGAACTGCTGCAGACGATGCGCGGCTTATCTCCAGTGTCGGCAGGCGCGCTCGACGAGCTGACGCAATTGCGCAGCGCACTGGCCGAAACGCCGGATGCACTGGCGCTCGTCAGGGCAGGCGGCTCGGACGCCGCCGTGCTCGAGCAGCTCCTGGCGCGGGCGGACAAGGTCGGGGCCGCCGCGCGTGCCTACCTCGATGTCGTCGGACTGCGCATCCTCGGCGGTTACGACGTTGCCGACCGTCATGCGCGTGAACATCCGGAGCTGATCATGAAGGTGATCAGAGCGTCGCTCGAGGGAGAGGACGCGACGCGTCGCGACGCGGCGACCCGGTCGATGGCCAGTATTCGCGAGCGCGTTCCCGAACGCCACCGGACCGAGTTCGATGCGCTCCTGGCGGAGGCGCAGAGTGTGTACCGCGTGCGCGACGAACGAGTGTTCCACGGCGACATGATGGCGTCGGGAATCGCGCGACGGGCGATCCTCGCGGCAGGGGAGCGGCTGGCCGCCGAGGGGCGTGCGCAGCACCCGGAAGACCTGGTGGACGCCACGCCCGATGAAATCGTCGCGCTGCTCGAAGGACGGCCCGGACCGTCCGCGGCGGAACTGGCGGAGCGGGCGCGCTGGCGGCGCGACACGCCGATAAGCGCTGCGCCGCACAACCTGGGCTTCGAACCGTCACCGCCACCGCCGCCGGAATGGCTGCCGCGTGCCGCGGGCCGGCTGCAGCAGATCACGGCTCTCGTCATGAGCCTGCTCTTCGACGTGCATAAATCAGGCACCCCTAACCCTTCGACGAGCTCAGGGTTACCCCGAGCAGTGTCGAGGGGTAAAGGGGTGCCCTACGAGGACAAGGGCGACAAGGGAGCGGCGCAGCAGACGCACCTCAAAGGCTTCGCGGTGAGCGCGGGCGTATACGAAGGTCCGGTGCGTGTGATCCGCGACGTCGAAGAACTGCCGCTGGTTCAGAAGGGGGAAGTGCTTGTCGCGCCCTCGACGGGCTCGGCCTTCAACGTCGTCCTGCCGCTGATTGGGGCGCTGGTGACCGAGCGCGGCGGTGTACTGAGTCATGCCGCGATCGTGTCCCGTGAATACGGCCTGCCCGGCATCGTCGGCTGCGTGGGCGCGGCAACGAAGTTGAAGACGGGTATGCGTGTCCGCGTCGACGGAGACAAGGGCGAGGTATGGACGATCGCGTAGTGCCGCTCGAGAGGGCCGCTGACGAAGCGGTCTTCGGCGGCAAGGCGGTCAGTCTGGGCGCCGCAATCCGTGCGGGCCTGCCGGTACCGCCAGGCGCGGCCGTCGATACGACGATGGTGAACCTGATCGCGGAGGGGGATCCGGCAGCAATCGAGATGGTTCGTGCATCGGCGCATATCCCGGACGAGCGGCTGGCGGTCAGATCGTCCGCGGTGGGTGAGGACTCGGCGGACGCAAGCTTCGCCGGTCAGCATGCGACGAAACTGAATGTCCGCAAGGCGACGATTCACGAGGCCGTACGCCTGGTTTGGCGGTCGGCGCGGACCGAATCCGCACTCGCGTACCGCGTTCGCAAGGGGCTATCGGCCGAGCCCGCGATCGCAGCCGTCGTGCAGATGCTGGTGGCGCCGGTTGCGGCAGGCGTCCTGTTCACACGGAACCCGATGACGGGGGCCAACGAGCGGCTCATCGAAGCCTCGTGGGGCCTCGGCGAAGCCGTCGTGAACGGCATCATCGTGCCGGATCGCGTGCGAATGAGCTCCGCAGGCAGCGTTCTCGAATTCGTTGCCGGAGACAAAGACGTGAAGATCGGGCACGGCGAGGATGACGGCACGATCGAAATGGCGGTCGAGCCCTCGCTGCGACAGACGCCGTGCCTCGGCGACGCTCACCTGACCGCACTCCACGATCTGGCTGAACGGTGCGCGCGCGTGTGGGGACCGGCGCTCGATATCGAATGGGCCCTCAGCGGTGACGACACCATCTATCTGCTGCAATGCCGGCCCATTACCACGCTACAAGGTCGGCACCCGTGAAGGGTTGCCCTACGAGAACATGGCCACTGAGGCTCCGGTGAAGCGCGGATCGGTGCTCGTCTCCGCGGCGGTGGGCGCGGCGCTGACCCCGCTGAACTCCACGATGGTCGCGGTGGCGCTGCCGGCGTTGAGCATGGAATTCAGCGCTCCGGCGGCGCGGGTGACGCTGCTCGTGGTGACCGGCTACCTGATCGCCACCATCGTCGCGCAGATGCCGGCCGGTGTGGTGGCGGATCGCGCGGGCTACGCACGCGCGTTGACGTGGGGCCGCTGGACGTTCGGCCTTGGCGCGGCGATTGGCATGCTGGCGCCGTCGCTCGCCATTGTGGTCGTCGGACGGCTGCTGATGGCCGCGGGCGGCGCGCTCATCATCCCCACCGCAATGTCGCTCGTGCGAATCGCCGTGCCGGTGGAACGGCGGCCGCGAGCGTTCGGGATCATGGGCTCGGTGATGGGCGGCGCGGCGGCAATCGGCCCCGCGCTTGGCTCGTGGATGACGGAGCATCTGGGTTGGCGATCGCTCTTCCTGATCAACGTGCCGCTGCTCCTGGTCTCCTGGATGGTTCAGCCGCGTGTCGCAGAGGAACGCACGGCTGCACGCGGGCGGCAGTTCGGTTATCTCGCGCTGTTCCGCAACCGGGCGTTCATGGCCGGCGCCGGTGTCATTTCGACCCAGAACCTGGCGATGTACTCGCTGCTGATTCAGGTGCCGTTCCTGTTTGGTGGTGGAGGAGGGGCCGATGCAGGGCTCGGGCTCGCCATCATCGCGATGACGTTCACGATGGCGGCCACATCGCCGCTCGGCGGGTGGCTCGCGGAGTGGGTTGGGGTGAAGCTGATTGTGTCCGCCGGGGGCCTGATTGGAGCGGTTGGAGTGATCGGCCTCGGAGCCCTGCCTTCGTCTGCGGCGCCGAAGGCGGTGGCGCTTCGGCTGCTGATCGTCGGCTTCGGACTTGGTCTTTCAACCGGGCCAGCGAACGCCGCGGCAATCAGCGCCGTGCCCCAGGAGCAGAGCGGAATCGCCTCTGCCACGCTGTCGATGCTGCGCTATTTCGGCGCGATTGCCGGAACGGTCATTCTCAGTCTGGCGTTCGCTCCGGGTTCCGACGGCGCCGCCCGGCAGCATCTGGCGCTCTGGGCGTTTGTCGCCGCGCTGATTGTGTCCGCGGTGCTGGGCGTGATTCTTCCGCCGCTGCCCGGCCAGCGCTACTTCCGGCCGCGCGCCAGCGCCCGCGCGAACTGATAGAGCGCTTCTTCGACGGCGGCCAGCTCGCAGGCGTGATCATCCATCACGGCGTCGAACAGATCGCGCTCCATCATCGGCAACGCCTCGCGGACGGCGTTGACGGCGTGGGGGCGGCCATCCCGGTCGAAGGCAAACCGTTCGTGGGCGTGTCGAACCGCGCTGAGAAGAGCGAGGTATTCAGGCTCGGCGCGCCGCCGCGCGGCATCGAATGAGAGTTCGTCGCCCGCCAGGCTGGTAGCCAGCCGGTCCGCGCATCGGGTGATTTCCGTGTCTTCCTCGAGTACCGACATCCGCCGATCTTATCGTCCTCGCCTAACCGCGGCCGCCCGGCGTCCGTCTTATGGCACATGAAGTTCTCCGTCTTCGTGCTCGCCGCCACCTGTGCCGTCTCTGGTGTCACCGCGCAGAGTCCGCCGCCCGCATTCGAGGTCGCGTCAATCAAGCAAAACGCCAGCGGCAGCCTGAATGCCAACGCCGCGCGCGTGGCCGGAGACCGCTATCGTGCGGAAAATGTGAGCCTTATCTCGCTGCTGCGCGTCGCCTATGCGGTTCAGGAGTTCCAGATCGCCGGCCACCCGGCCTGGGCGAACGTCGATCGCTTCGACATCGACGCCAAGATGGAAGCGGGAGCGAATCCGCGCGACTGGCCGGTGATGCTGCAGCGGCTCCTCGCGGATCGCTTCAAGCTCACCCTGCACCGCGAGCAGCGCGAGGGCCCCATTTACACGCTCGTCGTTGGCAGCAGTGGACCGCGGCTGACTGCGGCCGAGCCATCGAAGCGGTCCAATCCCGGCGGCGATTTCAGCGCGTCGCCGACACAGATCATCGGCACCGGTGTGACGATGGCCGAGTTCGCGATGCGATTATCTCGATCGATGGGAATCACCGTGGTCGATCGAACCGGCCTCACGGGCGCGTTCGATCTGAAGCTGACCTGGCCGGTGGATGATCAGTTCGTCGGACGAGGCGCATCAGCGAGCCCCACCATCTTTACCGCCATCCAGGAGCAGCTCGGTCTACGCCTTCAGTCGGGCAGGGGACCCGTCGAGATGCTCATCGTCGACCGCGCCGAACGGCCTGTCCCAGATTAGGCACCGCTCACACCTGGAGCCTGCTCGAGTCGGTGCAACTTCGCACCATAACGTGAGTATCATTTCACTCATGAAGACTCGACCATTTGTTGTGGCCGCGCTTGTTGGTGTCCTGTCGGTCGCCGTCGCGTGTCGCCGGGCGGAAGCGCCGGGGCGAACAGAAACCGGCGACACCAGTAACGTGACCGGCTTCCTTGCCGACGCCAACGCGAAGCTGCTCAAAGCGATAAACGAATCGAACGAAGCCGGCTGGGTGATGCAAACCTACATCAACGCCGACACCCAGGCGATTTCCGCACGCGCCGACGAGGCCTACGTGAACGCCTCGACCGACTACGCGAAACGCGCCGCACGCTTCCCGGCGGATTCGGGGACTGCGGAAGAACAGCGCCAGCTGCTCGTGCTGAAGAACACCATGACGATGGCCGGGCCGGCGGATCCGCAGAAGACGACGGAGCTGACGAAGATTTCGGCGCGGATGGCGGCAGCCTACGGCTCGGGAAAGTACTGTCCGCCGGGCGCCGAAGGCCCGGAGGGCTGCCTCGATGTGGAAGCCGTGACGAAGATCATGGCCGAGAGCCGCGACGCGAAGCGGCTTCGCGAGGTGTGGGAAGGCTGGCACAGCATCGGGCCGGCGATGAAGCAGGACTACGCGCGCTTCGTCGAGCTGTCGAACGAGGGCGCGAAGGAGGTCGGCTTCGCCGATACCGGCGCGATGTGGCGGTCACGCTACGACATGACGCCAGATGCGTTCGCCAAGGAGCTCGACCGGCTGTGGGCGCAGCTGCAGCCGCTGTATTTGTCGCTGCACGCGCACGTGCGCGCGAAGCTGCACGAGAAATACGGCAACGAGGTGCCGGCGGATGGGCCGATTCCGGCATACCTGACCGGAAACATCTGGGCGCAGGACTGGTCGAACATCTACGACCTCGTGGCGCCGGCGGGCATGGCGCGGGCCGTTCCGCTCGACGCCATCCTCAAGCAGCGCAACACGCAGCCGCTCGAGATGGCCAGGATCGCCGAGCGGTTCTTCACCTCCATCGGGTTCGATGCGCTGCCGAAAACGTTCTGGGAGCGATCGCTGTTCGTGAAGCCGCGCGATCGTGAAGTCGTCTGTCATGCCAGTGCATGGGACGTCAACAGCGTGGACGACCTGCGCATCAAGATGTGCATCGATCCCACCGAAGAGGACTTCACCACGATCCACCACGAGCTCGGACACAACTTCTATCAGCGGGCGTACAGCCATCTGCCGGTGATCCTGCGCGACAGCGCCAACGACGGTTTCCACGAGGCCGTGGGCGACACGATCGCGCTGTCGGTGACGCCGGAGTACCTGGTGAAGATCGGGATGATCAAGCAGGCTCCCGACGCCTCCGGAGATATCCCGTTGCTGCTCGGAAAGGCGCTGGAGAAGCTGTCGTTCCTGCCGTTCGGTCTGCTCATCGACCAGTGGCGGTGGCAGGTGTTCAGCGGGCAGGTCAAGCCGGACGGCTACAACGCCGCATGGTGGAATCTCCGGCAACGGTATCAGGGGGTGGCTGCGCCGGCCCCGCGTGGAGACGAGTTCTTCGATCCGGGCGCCAAGTACCACGTGCCGAACAACACGCCATATGCGCGCTACTTCCTGGCGGCGGTCCTGCAGTTCCAGTTTCACCGCGCGCTGGCAAAGGCGTCCGGCTGCACGACGCCGCTGCATCGGTGTTCGATTTATGGCAACAAAGAGGCGGGCGAGCGGATGAAGAAGGCGCTGGCGATGGGCGCATCGCGCCCGTGGCCGGAAGTGCTCGAGGCGCTGACCGGGCAGCGCGAGATGGACGCCACGGCAATCGCCGACTACTTCGCGCCGCTGAAGACGTGGCTCGACGAGCAGAACAAGGGCCGGAAGATCGGTTGGTAGGCACGGAAGGCGCCCTTGAAAGGGCGCCCTGCTGCAGCGTTCACTTCTTAAACCGTAGGGCACCCTTTTGAGGGTGCCTTACGTAGATACCCATAGGGTCTACCTTTCCTCAACCTCAACACGGAAGGACGTGACGATGAATGTGCGGATTGCTCCTGTAATGATCCTTGCGGCTGTTGTGCTGACGTCGGTACCCGACGCGGCGCATGCGCAGCCCCCGCTGCAGCGGGACACATGGCTTCTCTCAGGAGCGCTCGGACTGGCGCTTGACGCGGATGCGAATGGGTCGCTGACGGTACACGGAGCGGCGGCGTTTCCTTTCACCTCCGAGCTTGCCGTGGAAGGTGAACTTGGGCACGTCTTCGACATCTCTCCGGGCAATGTCGGCGTCGACGTGTCGCTGACCACCGTTCACGGAAGCGTGCTGTATTTCATCAACACGCCGTACGTCCTCACGCCGTATCTGGCGGCCGGCCTTGGGCTCGGCAAATATGCCGTGGACGTGGAGGGGGGGCCGGGATTCAGCACGACGGAACTGGGGTTCAACCTCGGAGCGGGGGTCACGTATCCGCTGAATAACACCACCGCGTTCCGCGGCGACTTCCGCTACTTCAAGCACATTGACGATGTCCCGTCCGTATGGCGGTTCACCGCCGGCGTGTCGGTGCGGTTCGGAACGTAGGAGGTAGGAGGGTCTTGTGGCGGGTTCTCCCGGCGATCGGGTTTGGCATCGTGCTCGCCCTCGCGTTCGATCAGGCGGTCCGGCTGCTTTTCTCTCCAACAACCGATCACGACTACCACTGGTACGTATCGACCGTTCAGTACCATCCGGTGCTCGGGTGGTCCGGCTACCCCCACTTCGCATCGACGAAGGACGGCATTCGCATTCAGACAAACTCGCTTGGCTACCGCGACCGGGAGCCGGTGAATGCGCCGGACGGGAAGAAGCTCGGTGTGCTCGTTCTCGGCGATTCCTTTACATGGGGCGATGAGGTCCGGATGGAGGAGCGGTTCACCTCGCTCCTCGAGGCCTCCTGCGGGTCTCTCTGCGATCGGCTTCCGGCCATTCGAGCGATCAACAAGGGGATCATCGGGTACGGCACCGCTCAATCGCTGCTCGATTACGTCCTGGCGCGCGAAGAGCTCCCCTTTGACGTTGTTGTCCTGGCGCTGTACGCGGGAAACGATCTCACCGACAACGGCGTCGTAGACAGTCCGAGCGGCCCGCGTCCCCGCTTGATTCCCTGCGATCGGGGGCGCGCGGGCCAGGACCTGTGTTTAGAGGGAGTGCCGGTTCCACCGGTTCTGGATTGGCCGGAACACCGGGTGCTCGATCCCCGCAGCAAGACCGCGAGTACTTTCGGCTGGAGCGGATTGGTCGCGCTGGCTGGCCAGCGTCGGGCGCCAGGATCTGTCATCGAGAGGCGAATTGCCGGCCAGATGGACGACCTGATGAATGCGGTGCCATTCCCGATCGTCAAGCGGACATCGGACGCGCCGATCGAGGATCGACTTGGCCAGTTGGAGGCGATTCTGCGGGCCCTGGATCGGATCGTTCGCGCAGGAGGGAAGACGTTCGGCGTGCTGCTGTTTCCGAGTGCGCGGACGTACGCGGGAGACCCCGAGGGCGAGTTGCACGAGTATCGCGAGATCCTCGGCGTGCTGAACCGCCTCGACATTCCCGTCGCCGACTACTACGAGAAGACGAAGGGCTTGCAGTGGACGGATCTCTACTCCGGACCTCAAGGCCACTGGCGCGCGGCCGGGCATCAGGAGGCAGCAGCGCTGCTGCGATCGCTGCTCGTCACGATGGTTCCTTCGTAGCGTCCGCCTTCAGGCGGACCTATGAAGACGCGTTAGTCCAGAGACACGAGACGGCGCTGCAGCGAGGTGCGGATGGCTTCAACCGCGGCGCCGACGCCGGTTCCTGGCGTCAGGTGCAGCAGCATCGAACGGCGTTGATCTTCGGCGAATTCGAGCTGGATCCAGGTATCGAACCCGGCGACGTGGACGCCGGCAACCTGCGCGGTCCAGTGCGTGCTGCCGACCGTGAAGCGACGCTGATCCAGCAGGTCGAACCACGATTCCCGGGCCAGAGTGCCGCCAGGCGAAATCATAGTCATGATGCTTCTGTGATGTTGAGGTGACGTGGACCGAGGGTCGTGATTCTACGGATCACGATGGGCGGCGCAAGCGAAGAACGACGCGAAGGCGACCGTTGTCACCGGTTCGGGCACCCGAAGAGGCCGCGAATACGAAACAGATTTTTTTCGCTCCACACCTTTCCCACAGGATATACACAGTCGGTCCACAGGATTTCCACAATTGATCGCGATCAATCAATGAGTAACTGCCGCGCAATAATCGCGTTCACCAAGACCTGCCAACGCTGCGGAATCGAGTTCGCGTGCGGCGGGTCGTGCTGCTGGTGCGACGAAATCGTTCTCGACGCAGACACTCGCGCGGTGCTTCGCGAGCGCTTCACTGATTGTCTGTGCCGCGCGTGTCTCGAATCCGCGCGCGACGGTCAGCTCAGTTCTGATCGGCTCATGCAAGCTGAGCAGTAAGGCATCCCTCGTCCTGTCGCATCGTCTATTCAGGATTGCTGATCAGCTCTGATCCCGCCTCCACTGGATCATCGTCAACCAGATGACGAACGCCCGGATTGGAAGCGGCCAGCTGTCAGGCAGATTCGCGATCGCCTCGCGCGTCAGCGCGCTGGTGGGCTCGATCGTTCCGATCTCGCGGGACCCGTCCAGGAGCACGAACGCCCGGCGAAACGCGGACCTGGCATCGAGCGTGTACTCCCGGTCCCCATGCCGGACCAGATACTTGCGGAAGAGCGCGCTCGGCTTTTCGGCGCGCGCAATGACCGTCCCGTTGCGCTCGAGGACGAAGGTGCCGGTCAACACGCCGTCCCGGTAAGCCTCGTAACGCACGCCTTCGATCGTCAGCACGCCCTTCTCGCGCCACCAGCTCACGTCGGCGTCCGCCACCGCTCTTGACGCCTGCCGGACGGTGAAATCCGAGGAATACCAATGCGTGGGAACAACCTGCAGCGTCATCTGAGCCTCACCGGTTGTGACGGTATCCGCGAAACCATGTTCCCGAAGTGCTTGTGCTCTGGGCCGGGCAAGCCCAGAATCGAGCTGACGTCAGAACTGTAGCTCAGTTGGACAGAGTGGATCGTCTCTGCGCGTTGCTTGCCGGCGGCTTTTTGGTGGGGGTTCTCACCGCGGAGACGCCCGCTCAAACCGTATATCGCAGC
>Ga0247825_10000822_pt1 | contig 20095 bp, 21 predicted proteins | sample 13C_Vanillin_Day_FD_194413 | JGI IMG/M metagenome (GOLD analysis project Ga0247825, IMG submission 194413) | Soil microbial communities from agricultural site in Penn Yan, New York, United States - 13C_Vanillin_Day48 | ecosystem: Environmental > Terrestrial > Soil > Agricultural land | place...
CACTTTAATCTGCTCGGTGTTACCCAGGACCAAGAACTTCTCGGGTACCAGGAACGGATGATGGGCATGCTCGTCGAGCATCTGAAGCTGTTCGTGCGCGGCAAGCTCGAGGTCGAGGGCCTGGGGGAGTTCTGCTGCTCGTCGCGCGCCTTGCGCAAGGAAGCGGAGACGGAGACATCGCCCCATGGCTAACGTGCGCGGCTGCCACCTGCCCGACGAGCTGCTCTACGACGTCGAGAACCACATCTGGTACCGCGAGATGCCCGACGGCAACGTCAAGATCGGCATGACCAGCGTCGCCACCGCCATGGCGGGGCCGGTGGTCGCCTACACGCCCAAGAAGGCGGGACGCGCCGTCGAGGCGGGGAAGTCCTGCGCCACGATCGAGTCGGGCAAGTGGGTCGGCCCGGCGAAATCCGCCGCCGCGGGCAGCGTGGCGGAGATCAACGAGGCGCTCAGCGCCAAGCCCGCGCTCGCCAACGAGGATCCCTACGGCGAGGGATGGCTGGTGATCCTGAAGCCGACCGACTGGGCCGCGGCGAAGGCCACGCTCACCCCCGGCGCGCAGGTCGCGCCGAAGTACGAGGCGAAGATGGCCGCGGACGGCTTCTCCGGCTGCGCCTGCGCGCCATGAGCGCCGTCGCGGACATGAACCTGGGCGAGCTCCAGTCGCGGGCGAAGCGCGCCACGGGCCTGCTCAAGGCGATGTCCAACCCGGTGCGCCTGCTGGTCCTGTGCCAGCTCGCCGAAGGCGAGAAATCGGTCGGCGAGCTCGAGAAGGTCGTCGACGTCAGCCAGTCGGCGCTCTCGCAGCACCTTGCGCTGCTCCGGAGCCGCGGCATCGTCGCGAGCCGCCGCGCCGGGCAGACCATCTTCTATTCGCTCACCGGGAGCGAGGCCCCGGCGCTGCTCGCTGCGCTCTACCAGGTGTATTGCGCCAAGGTGAAGGCCTAGTCGAGCGGCCTGGGCACCGGCGTCGACAGGCAGCCGACCAGCTTTTCCATGCGCGCGCGATGCAACGCTTCCCAAGCTTCGATGATCGGCGCTTCTGGTGCGGAATCTTTTTCAAAGGCATATACCGCCGCGAGCAGCCGCTCGAGCGGCTCGCCGAGCTCGTGCGTGCGCGCGTCGCCCTGGGTCCAGCCGATTCGCGCGCCCGCCTTGCGGAACGCCGCCGCGTCCGGCGCGGCCGCCGCCAGGGCCTGCAGCTTGCGCAGTCGCGCCACGTCCTCGCGCAGCAGCTGTGCGCGGAACATGCTGGGTTCTTTCGCAATCAGCGATTCCAAGTCTTCGATGAGCTTCACACCCGGATTCTAGGATGAACGAGACCAATCCGGCGCAGCTCGTCCCCTACGTCACCGGCGGCGCGTTCGCGCTCGCCTTCGTCTTCGGCGCGGTGGGCAACAAGACCAACTTCTGCACCATGGGCGCGGTGTCCGACTGGGTGAACATGGGCGACACCAGCCGGCTGCGCATGTGGCTGCTCGCGATCGCGGTGGCGCTGCTCGGCTCGAGCGCGCTCGAGGCGGCCGGCCTCATCGACCTCTCCAAGTCGATCTACCCGGGGCCGAACTTCACCTGGCTTTCGTACATCGTCGGCGGCTTCCTCTTCGGCGTGGGCATGACGCTCGGCTCGGGCTGCGGCTCGAAGACGCTGATCCGCGTCGGCGCCGGGAATCTCAAGTCGCTCATCGTGTATGTGTTCCTCGGCATCGCCGCCTACATGACGCTGCGCGGGCTCTTCGGCGCCTTCCGCGTCGGCGTGCTGGAAAAGGCCGCCCTCACGCTTCCCCAGGGACAGGACCTGCCCTCGCTCCTGGGCGTGAGCCAGGCCGTTCTGGCCGCGGTCATCGGCGGGGCGCTGATCGCCTTCTGCTATGCGAGCAAGGCGTTCCGCTCCAGCTTCGACTACACCCTCGGCGGCGTGGTCACGGGGCTGGTGGTCGTCGGCGGCTGGTGCGTGAGCGGGGTGGTCGGCCACGTCGCCGAGGATCCGCAGACGCTGCAGGAAGCTTTCGTCGCCACCAACACCGGCCGCATGGAGTCGTTCTCGTTCGTCTCGCCGATGGCGTACACGCTCGAGTACCTGATGTTCTGGACCGACAAGTCGCGCATCGTCACCTACGGCATCGCCTCGGCGCTCGGCGTCATCGCCGGCTCGGCGGCCTACGCGCTGGCGACGCGCAGCTTCCGCTGGGAAGGCTTCCGCGACGCCGAGGACACGGCGAACCACGTGGTCGGCGGCCTGCTGATGGGCTTCGGCGGCATCACCGCGCTCGGCTGCACGATCGGCCAGGCGATCACCGGCTTCTCCACGCTCGCGCTCGGCTCGATCGTCACCTTCGCCGCGATCATCGCGGGCTCGGCGGCGACGATGAAGTACCAGTACTGGCGCGTGTCAGCGAGCGGATAAAGCGGATAACGGGGGCGAGCACCTCGTTGCGCGCCTGGTGCATGGGGTAATGGCCGGCACCCGGGATCCGCATCACTTCCAGGTTTGGCACAAGGCGGCGGAGCGCCTCGGGCTGCGCCGCCGAGAAGAATTCGTCATCCTCCCCCTGGATCGCGAGCACCGGACAGCGCGCCCGGGCGACATGCGCCTCCAGCCCCCAGCCCGTCCCGGCCGGCCGCGCCGTCCAGACCTGCACCAGCCGCTCGAAGAGCCGCTCGGTGCGCGGCCCATGGTGGCGGCGCAGGCGCGCCTTGAGGTCGCCGTGCGCGAAATCCTCGACCTGCCGGCCGATGGCCTCGAGCGTCTTCGCCTCGCGGAAGAGGTGCGGCGAGAGCGCGATCACGCCGCGCACGCGCTCCGGGAACGCGCCGGCGTGGGCGAGGGCGATCGAGGCGCCGTCGGACTGGCCGATGAGCACGGCGTCGCGCACGCCGGCGCCGGCCAGCACTTCGGGCAGGGCCTGCAGGGCTTCCTCCACGAGGTAACTTTCCGAATAGGGCGGCGAGAGCGGCTCGGATTCCCCCGAGCCCCAGCGGTCGTAGAGGAGCGCGCGGCAGCCGGTGGCGCGCACGAGCTGGTCCGGGAAGTCGCGCCACAGGCGCACGCTGCCCAGCGCGTCGTGCAGGAAGACGAGCGTCGTGCTTGCCTTTGCTTTTCCACGCCAATGACCCCGGATCTCGTGGCCCGCGGCCTTCAGGCTGATCTGCGCCAGCGCGCTTTCCACCACTTCGCGGAAGTCGAGCGGGCTGAGCCCTGGCAGCTCGCATTCGCGCCCGGCGAAGAACGCCTCGACCGTGGCGCCCGCCTCGGCGACCGCGACGCCGCGCAGGGCCGCCTCGAGGTCGAAGAGGGCGCGCGTCGGGCTGACGAAGAAATCGCCGGTGATGAGCGCCTCGCGGATGCGCTGGCCGCCGGCGCCCTCGAGGCGCAGGTCGGCGCGCAGCGCGCCGCCGCGGCGCACGAGCGAGGCCGAGACGAGCTGCGCGTCCTCCGCCGGCGCATCGACGAGGTGCACGAACGCCTCGGTGCCGAGCTGCTCGTCGTGCAGCCGCCGCGCGAGCGCTTCCTCGTAGGGGGTCGCTTCTCCCCACTGCGCCTCGAGCCCCAGCGCCTCGCGAAAGCCCTCGAGCAGCGCCGCCTGCACCTCCGCGAGCGGCGGCACGCGGCCGAGCAGCTCGCGCAGCGTGACGACGCGCCGGCGCGCGTCGTCGAGCTCGCGGCGGGCGAGCTTCTCGGCCGGCACCTTGAGCACCTCGATCATGCGCTGCGCGTCGAAGTCGACGAGCAGCGTCCCCTGGAAGAAGAGCGTGCGCCCGTCGATCATGCCGCCGGTGCCGCTCACCTTGCGCCCGTCGACCTCGATGTCGTTGCGCGGCCGGAACTGCGCCGCCACGCCGAGCCGGCACAGGCCGGCGGCCGCGGCGCCGCACAGCCGCGCGGCAATCTCCGCCAGGTCGCCGCCGAGGCCGCGGCGCTCGAGGGCGAGCTCCCAGCCGAGCTGCCCCTCGTCGAGGTACAGGCCGCCGCCGCCGGTGATGCGCCGGCCGACCTGGATGCCCTGGCGCGCGCAGTACTCCAGGCGCACCTCGTGCGACAGGATCTGGTGCAGGCCGACCAGCGCGCTCGGGCGAAAGCGCAGGAAGCGCACCGTCTGCGGCACGCGGCCGGCGTTGTGCGCCTCGATCAGCGCCTGGTCGAAGGCGACGTTCTCGCGGCCGCTCCGGATGCCGGTGTCGATGACACGGACGGCACGCATGCGGTTTACCTTCGAAACACCCCGGACTTGCCGCCGCGCTTTTCCTCGAGCCGCAGGTCGGTGAGCGTCATGGCGCGATCCACCGCCTTGACCATGTCGTAGATGGTGAGCAGCCCGACCGCCGCGGCGGTGAGCGCCTCCATCTCGACCCCGGTCTGGCCGCGGCATTCGACCGTGGCCTGCACGCGCACGCTTGAAGTTTTTCTTTCTGTTTCAAACTCCACTGAAACCCGCGTCAGGGCGATCGGGTGGGCGAGGGGAATCAGCGCCGCGGTGCGCTTGGCGGCCTGGATGGCGGCGATGCGCGCCACGCCGAGCACGTCGCCCTTCTTCGCGGACCCCGCGGCGATCAGCCGGAGCGTCGCCGGCCGCATGCGGATGCGCCCGGAGGCGACCGCGACGCGGTGCGTGCTCGCTTTTGCGCCCACGTCCACCATGTGGGCCTCCCCGCGGGGGTCGAAGTGGCTGAGTTTTCGCGACATGTCGGGGCGCTATCATAAACAATGCGCGTGATTTCCCTCGTCCTGTCCGTGGCCATGGCGTTCGCCGCCGCGGCCCAGCCCCTGCCCGACCTGGGCAGCGCGGGCGACGCCGTGCTCTCGCCGCAGATGGAGCGGCGCATCGGCGAGAGCATCGTGCGCGACATCCGCTTCCGCGAGCCGAGCTACCTCGAGGACCCCGAGGTTGCTGACTACCTCGCCGGGCTGGGCGAGCGCCTGGCGCAGGCCACCCCCGGCACGCGCCACGACTTCGAGTTCTTCGTCATGCGCGACCACACGCTGAACGCCTTCGCGCTGCCCGGCGGCTTCGTCGGCGTGCACACCGGCCTCATCAGCGCCGCCGAGACCGAGTCCGAGCTCGCCTCGGTGCTCGCGCATGAGATCGCGCACGTCACGCAGCGGCACATCGCGCGCATGCTCGGCCAGCAGCAGCAGATGCAGCTGCCGGTGCTCGTCGCGCTCGCCGCCGCGGTGCTGCTCGGCCGGTCGCGGCCGGACCTGGCGATGGGCGCCGCGGCGGCGGCGCAGGCCGGCGCGGTGCAGGCGAGCCTCGCCTACTCGCGCGACTTCGAGCGCGAGGCGGACCGCGTCGGCCTGGCGGCGCTCGAGTCGGCCGGGTTCGACGCGCGGGCGATGGCGGCGTTCTTCGAGCGCATGCAGCGCTCGATGCGCGTCGGCGACGACGGCTCGATGCCGGGCTACCTGCGCACCCACCCCGTCACCACCGAGCGCATCGCCGACACGCAGAACAAGGCGGCGGCGATGCCCTACCGCCAGCACCCGGATAGCGTGGAATTCCACCTGGTGCGCGCGAAGCTGCGCGCCGACGCCGGCGACGCGCGCGACGCGGTGGCGCATTTCGAGGCCTCGGTGCGCGACCGGCGCTATGCCAGCGAGGCGGCGGCGCGCTACGGCCTGACGAGCGCGCTGCTGCGCGCGCGGCGCTCGCGCGAGGCCGAGGCGCAGCTCAAGCTGGTGCGCGCGGCTGGGGCGGCCGGACCGATGATCGAGGCGCTGGCGGCGCGCATCAAGCAGGCGCAGGGCCAGGGCGCGGTGGCGGTGCGCACGCTCGCCGACGCGCGCGAGCGCTACCCGCGCTCGCGCGCGCTGCTCTACGCGCACCTCGCCGCGCTGCAGGAAGCGGGCGAGCACGCGCGCGCCGCCGAGGGGCTCGCCGAGGCGGTACGGCTGCACCCGCGCGACGCGCGCCTGCGCGCATTGCAGGCGAAAGGCTACGCGGCGCTCGACAAGCGCTTCCTGCAGCACCAGGCGCAGGCCGAGGTGTACGCGCTGCAGGGCAGCCTGCCGGCGGCGATCGAGCAGCTCGAGCTGGCGCGCCGCTCGGGCGACGCCGACTTCTACCAGCTCTCCGTGGTCGACGCCCGCCTCAGGGAGCTGCGCGCCCAGCACGCGCAGGAACTGAAGGACGCCAAGAAGTAGTCAGCGCTTGGCGGGCTCGAAATACGCTTCGTACAGAAGGTCAAAGGTTTTTTCGACTTCGCCGAGCAGGTCGCTCTCGCGCGGCGAGCGCCGCAGCGCGCCCTGCAGCAGCGTCTGCACCCCGGCCGCCTCGGGCACCGTGGCGCCGCGGATTTCCAGGAAATGCACGATGCTGCCGATCTTGGCGAGCGCCGGGTTGTCGCCGAGCTTGAGGCGCGCGAGCATCTGCTCGTAGGTGACGCGGTCCTCGCTATTGGTGAAGTGCGCGCCCTCGAAGCCGAAGCCGATCGCCTCCGGCGGCGCCGTCTCGCTCTTGTCCAGCCAGAGGAGCTGCGCCTCGGGGTCGACGAAGCGGCGGATCAGCCAGGCGCAGGCGAGCCGGTCGGCCCACAGCGGCTTCCTCGTCGCCCAGGTGCGCCCGAGCAGCTTCTCGCCGGCGCCGAGGCCGGCCTGCGGCCCGGCGGGAAAGAGCAGCTGCCGCACCGCGGCGTCGGCCTTGGCGAGCGCGGCCTGCGCCCGCTCGCGCGCCTGCGTCGGAAAGAAGTCGAGCGCGGCGATCGCCTCGTACTCGCGCCGCTGCTTGTGCAGGACGCGCGCGATTGCGCTCGGGTCGGAGTGCCCGTAGCCGATGCTCAGGCTCTCGACGGTCTTGATCAGGTCCTCGTAGCGGGCCGAGCGGTCGAAGAGCCGGGCGAGGGCCTCGTGCTGGGCGGGCGAGGTGGCGCTCACGCTCAGGACATGCGCAGCGCCATGGCTCTTGCCGATGTACTCGGCGAGCGTCTCGAGCGAGCGGCGATTCGCCTCGGTCTCGGGGAGCAGGTACACGCCCTCGCGCAGCACCGTGGTGCCGAGCGACTCCAGGGTGCGCAGCACGCGCATGCGCGAGGCCGGATCGTCCGCCGGCATCGACGCCACGCACAGCAGCCAGCGCGGCTCGACGGCGCCCGGCGACGGATCGATGCTCGCTTCCCCCATTGCGGAAAAGTGTATCAGCTACACTATTTGCCCATGGACTGGCGCCGCCCACCCCTCCCGGTGCTGCTCGCCCTCGCGCTCGCCGGCGCGGCGCCGCCCGCCGCCGCCCAGGCGACCTTCAGCGTGCGCGTGCTGACGCCCGAAACCGCGCTCAAGGCGGCGCAGGCGGCGCTGAAGAAGTGCCGCGACAGCGGCTTCCAGGTCACCGTCGCGGTGGTCGACCGCATGGGCGTCACGCAGGTGCTGCTGCGCGACCGCTTCGCCGGCCCGCACACCACCGACATGGCGACGGCGAAGGCCTACAGCGCGGCGAGCTTCCGCACCAACACCAGCGAGCTCGCCGCCGCCACGCAGCCAGGGCAGCCGCAGAGCGGCATCCGCCACCGCCCGGGCGTCGCCGCGGTCGGCGGCGGCATGATGATCGAGGCGGGCGGCTCGCTGCTCGGCGCCATCGGCGTCTCGGGCGCGCCGGGCGGGCGCGAGGACGACCTCTGCGCCGCCGCCGGCATCGCCGCGATCCGCGAGGACATCGAGCTCTAGGCGGCTTTGCGGTTTGTCAAGGGCCGGCCAACGTGAAGGGCGCGGATTCCTTGTGGTTTAATCGGCTCATGAACGCACGCTGGATCCGGCTCGGCGCGATGGCGCCGGCGGACTTCGAGGCGGCCTGCGGCAAGCTCGCGCAGGCGCAGGCGCCGCGCGCGCGGCCGATCGTCGCCTGGGCGCAGGACGAGGCGGCCTACCTCTTCGCCGTCATCGCGCCGCGCCGCGTCGCGCCCGGGCGCCCGACGCGCTGGCTCTCGTGGGGGCTGGCGAGCGCGGTCGCCACCTACCGCCAGTTCGGCGTGCCCGCCTACTTCCACGGCGACGGCGACGGCATCGCGCTGCACGGCCGGCGCATCGCCGCCGCGACGCTGCGCGAGATCGGCGAATGCGTGGTGATCGGGGCGAGCTTCCTGGCGCGCTTTCCCGACGCCTGCCTCGCCACGCCCTCGGGGGAGCTCGAGCAGGCGTTCCGCCTGCGCCTGGAGGCGCAGCACGGCTGGCAGTTCGACACCTGCTGGCCGAGCGAGCACGAGCGCGCCGAGCCCGTCCGGGGCGGCCGGCCGATCCTCTTCTAGCTACAGGCCGATCTTCTCGTAGACGGGACGGATCTCGCGGCGGATCGCCTCGAAGCGGCTGGTGTAGACGGCCGCGGCGACGAGCGCGGCCAGGCCGCATGCGGCAAGGGTGACCGGCGGCCCGGCGCGCTCGGCGATGGCGCCGGCGGCGAGCGCGCCGATCGGCGCCACGCCGATGAACGACATCACGTAGAGCGAGGCGAGACGCCCGCGCAGCTCGTCGGGCACCACGGTCTGCACCACCGTGTTGGTCGACGCGGCGGTCAGCATCAGTCCCATGCCGACGAAGTACAGGGCCGGCAGCGCGATCCAGAGCGACGAAGCGAAGGAGAAGGCGACCAGCGCGATGCCCGAGGTCGCCGACATCCGGGCGATCAGGCGCAGCAGGCCGCGCACGCTCGGCCGGCTGGCGAGGTAGGCCATCCCCGAGACCGCGCCCAGCCCGGCGGCGCTGATCAGCAGGCCCAGGGTGCGCGAGTCGCCGTGGAAAGCCTCGCGCGCGAACCAGGGCATCAGCGCGACGTACGAGCCGACGCTCATGCTCGTCGCGGCGCACAGCAGCAGCGCGGCGCGAACCGGCAGGAAGCCCCACGCGTAGCGCGCGCCGGCGGCGAGCTCGCGCAACAGGCCTTCATCGGATGATTTTCTCTTCGAGGAAGAGGCACCGATCCGCCAGAGCGCCGCGAGCAAGGCGAAGTAGGACAGCGCGTTCAGGCCGAAGCCCCAATGCTCGCCGAGCGTGGCGATGAGCGCGCCGCCGATCATCGGGCCGATGAAGCGGGCGCCGTTCATCATGGTCGAGTTGAGCGCGATGGCGTTGGGCAGGTCGGCCTTGCCGTGCACCAGCCGGATGAGGATCGCTTGCCGCGCCGGCGCGTCGCAGGCGTTCGCCACGCCGAGCACCAGGTTCCCGGCGATGAGATGCCAGGGCTCGACGGCGCCGAGCGCCACCACCGCGAACATGACGCTCGCCTGCGCCGCCGCCACCGAGTTCGTGACGAACAGCATGCGGCGCGGCTCGATCCGGTCGACCAGCACGCCGGCGAGCGGCGCGAGCACGAGAAACGGGATCTGGATGGCGAAGGCAGCGAGCCCGAGCAGGAAGGTCGACTCCGAGAGCCGGTAGACGAGCCAGCTGGTGGCGATGAGCTGCAGCCAGGTGCCGAGCTGCGAGGTGCCCTGGCCGGCGAAGAAGAGGCGAAACTCGCGGTGGCGCAGGGCCCGCAGGCCGTGCGGCAGCTTCACTTGCGCGAGCCGAGCTTTTTCAGCTGGTCTTGCAGCTTGGCGAGCGTCGCCTCGAAATCCGCGAGGCGCTTGCGCTCCTGCTCCACGACCTGCGCGGGCGCGCGCTCCACGAACGACGCGTTGGCGAGCTTCGCCTTGCACTTCCCGATCTCGCCGGCGATGCGCGCGATCTCTTTCGAGATGCGCTCCGCCTCGGCCGCCGGGTCGACCTGCTTGTGCAGCATCACCCGGGCGTCGCCCACCACGGCCACCGGCGAAGGATAGTCGGGCAGGGGGTCGCGGACATGGAACGCGCTGAGCCGCGCCAGCAGCGAGATTGCCGCGACCGTGGCAGGCACGTCGGACACCGGCGGATTGGCGGTGGCGTAGCACTCGACGCGCTCGCCCGGAGGGATCTTCGCTTCGGAGCGGAGGTTCCGCGCGGTGACGGTCCACTGCTTGAGCGCCGCCATGTCCCGGGCGGCGGCCGCGTCGACCTTCTCGGGCTGCGATTTCGGGTAGGGCTGCAGCATGATCGTCGCGCCCGTCTTTCCCGCGAGCGGGCCGACCGTCTGCCACAGCTCCTCGGTGATGAAGGGGATGATCGGGTGCGCGAGGCGCAGCGCCGCCTCCAGCACGCGCACCAGCGTGCGGCGCGTGCCGCGCTGCACCGCCTCGTCGGCGCTCTGCAGCTGCAGCTTGGCGAGCTCCACGTACCAGTCGCAGTACTCGTCCCAGACGAAGCGGTAGATGGCGCCGGCGGCGTTGTCGAAGCGGTACTCGGCGAAGGCCTGCTCGACCTCGGCCTCCACCTTCTGCAGCTCGCCGATGATCCAGCGGTCCAGGAAGGACAGTTTCAGGGGGAGGGCCTCGTCCGCGCCGCAATCCTTCCCATCCGTGTTCATCAGCACGAAACGCGTGGCGTTCCAGAGCTTGTTGCAGAAGTTGCGGTAGCCCTCGCAGCGGCCGAGGTCGAAGTTGAGCGTGCGCGAGAAGCTCGCCAGCGACGCGAAGGTGAAGCGCAGCGCGTCGGCGCCGAAGGCGGGGATGCCTTTCGGGAAATGGCTGCGGACGTATTTCTGCGCTTTGTCCTTGTGTTCCTTGCGCAGGAGGCCTGCAGTGGACTTCTCGAGCAGCTTCTCGAAGGCGATGCCGTCGATGAGGTCGAGGGGATCGAGCGTGTTGCCCTTGGACTTCGACATCTTCTCGCCCTCGGCGTCGCGCACGATGGCGTTGATGTAGACGTGGCGGAACGGCACTTTCCCGGTGAAGTGCAGCGTCATCATCACCATCCGCGCCACCCAGAAGAAGATGATGTCGAAGCCGGTGATGAGCACGGAGGAGGGGAGGAAGGTCTCGAGGTCCTTCGTCTTCTCCGGCCAGCCGAGCGAGGAGAAGGGCACCAGCGCCGAGGAGAACCAGGTGTCGAGGACGTCAGGGTCCCTTCTGAGGGTTTTTTTCGCCTTCTCCCGCGCTTCCTTTTCCGTGCGGGCGACATAGATCCTGCCGTCGTCGTCGTACCACGCCGGAATCTGGTGACCCCACCAGAGCTGGCGCGAGATGCACCAGTCCTGGATGTTCTCGAGCCACTGGTTGTAGGTTCCGGTCCAGTGCTCCGGGAAGAACTTCACCTCGCCGCGCGCCACCGCCTCGAGCCCCGCCTGCGCCGGCTTCTCCATCGCCACGAACCACTGGTCGGTGAGCATCGGCTCGACGATGACGCCCGTCCTTCCGGATTTGGGGACCCTCAGGCGGTAAGGCTTTTCGGAGACGAGCAACCCGGCGGCTTGCAGATCGTCCAGGACCTGCTTGCGGGCGGCGAAGCGCTCCAGGCCACGATACTTCACCGGCGCGTTGTCGTTGAGATGCGCGTCCAGCTTGAAGATATTGATCGGCTCCAGGCCGTGGCGCTTGCCGACCTGGTAGTCGTTGAAGTCGTGGCCGGGGGTGATCTTCACGCAGCCAGTGCCGAACTGCCGGTCGACGTACTCGTCGGCGATGACGGGAATGGTTCTCTCGGTGAGGGGCAGGCGCACCCGCTTCCCCACCATGGCCGCATAGCGCCCGTCCTCGGGGTGGACGGCCACCGCCACGTCGCCCAGCATGGTTTCCGGCCGGGTAGTAGCGACGACCAGGGAACCCTTGCCATCTTCCAGCGGGTAGCGGAGCTCCCAGATCCTGCCGTCTTCCTCCTCGGTGTCGACCTCGAGGTCGGAGACGGCGGTGCCGAGCACCGGGTCCCAGTTGACGAGCCGCTTGCCGCGGTAGATCAGCCCTTCTTCATACAGCCGTACGAAGACTTCCACGACCGCGCGCGACATCTTCGCGTCCATCGTGAAGTAGCCCGATTTCTGACCCTCCGTGTCGGCGTAGGTCCAGTTGGCCGACGTCCCGAGGCGCCGCATCTGGCGGGTGATGGTCGAGCCCGACTGCTGCTTCCACTGCCAGACGCGCTCGACGAACTTCTCGCGCCCGAGGTCGTGGCGGCTCTGCGCTTTCTCCTCGAGCTGGCGCTCGACGACGATCTGGGTGGCGATGCCGGCGTGGTCGGTGCCGACCACCCAGTTGGTATTGAAGCCGCGCATGCGGTGGTAGCGGATGAGCGCGTCCATCAGCGTCTGCTGGAACGCGTGGCCCATGTGCAGCGTGCCGGTGACGTTGGGCGGCGGCAGCTGGATGCAGTAGGCGGGCTGCTCGTTATCCCGGTGGGCGAACCAGCCGGCGGATTCCCAGCGCTGGTACCAGCGCTGCTCGACCGCGACGGGATCGAAGCTCTTGTCCAGCACTCGCGCTCAGTCTTGCTTGGGCAGGGCGAGCGCGTGCGCGACCGAGGCGGCGACGGCCTCGCGCACCATCTGGGTGACGCTCTTCTTCAGCTCCGCGTGCGCGCCTTCGAGCGCCTGGCCGACGATGCGCTCGAGCTCCGGGGCGACCCGCGCCAGCACGGCGCGCTCGAGCTCGCGGGCGAGGGCTTCCAGCGCGGCGGCGTCGACCGCGCGCCGGGGCGCGCGCTCGTCGTTGACGATCTCGGTGAGCACCGGCAGGTCGGCGCCGCCGGGCTCGCGGGTGCGCGAGACCAGCGCGTCGACGCGCTTCGCCAGCTGATCGGGCTGCTCGTCACTCATGGAGGTCGTGGCTCGAGATGCGGTAGCCGCGCTCCTGGTAGTAGCGGTAGCGCGCCCGGGCCGCCTTGCGGTCTTCCTCGTCGGCCCCGACGACCTCCAGCAGCCGCCCGAAGCGCGCGAAGTGCGGGGGGCACTCGGCGCCGAGGTTGAGCAGCAGCTCGCAGCCGGGCGGCGTCTCCTCTCCGGCCGCGATCAGCACCGGGGTCTCGGCGGCAAGCCGGTCGTGCGCCATGCAATGCGGGACGAAGCCGATCGCCGGCCAGGTCCAGAGCATCCGGTCGATGCGGCTGGCGGTCTCGGGCTCCGGCGCGTAGACGAGCAGGCGCTGCTTCTGCGCGAGCGCCTTGCCCGCCAGCCGGCAGGCGACCTGCAGCCGGTCGGGGGCGTTGAAATAGAAGTCAATGCTGGTCAAGTGTGGGCTTTACTTCGCGCCTTTTCTTCCACTATTGGTCAATGCAAATCGTACGAGAAGCGGCACCGGGCGGCCGGTCGAGCCCTTCTCGCGGCCGCTGCGCCAGGCGGTGCCGGCGATGTCGAGGTGCGCCCAGCGCAGCTTCCTCGTGAAGCGGGCGAGGAAGCACGCGGCGGTGATGCTGCCCCCGGGCCGGCCGCCGATGTTCGCCATGTCGGCGAAGTTCGAGCGCAGCTGCTCCTGGTAGTCCTCCCACAGCGGCATCTGCCAGACGCGGTCCCAGGCGTCTTCGGCGGCCTCGCGGATCTCGCCGGCGAGGCGCTCGTCGTTGGCGAAGAGGCCGGTGGCGACGTGGCCGAGCGCGATCACGCAGGCGCCGGTGAGGGTGGCGATGTCGATGACCGCCGTGGGCTCGAAGCGCGCCGCGTAGGTGAGGGCGTCGCACAGGATGAGGCGGCCCTCGGCGTCGGTATTCAGGATCTCGACCGTCTGCCCCGAGAGCGTGGTGACGACATCCCCGGGCTTGCTCGCCGCGCCGCCGGGCATGTTCTCGGTGGCCGGGATGACGCCGACCACGTTGACCGGCGCCTTCATGGCGGCGAGGGCGCGGATGGTGCCGAGCACCGCGGCCGCGCCCGACATGTCGTACTTCATCTCGTCCATCTCGCCCGCGGGCTTGAGGGAGATGCCGCCGGTGTCGAAAGTGACCCCTTTGCCGACCAGCGCCAGGGGCTTCTTCCCCTTGGCGGCACCGGAATAGCGCAGCACGATCAGCTTGGGCGGCTGGTGCGAGGCGCGCGCCACCGAGAGCATCGCGCCCATGCCGAGCTTCTCCATGTCGCGCTTCTCGAGCACCTCGATGCCGAGCTTGAACTGCCTGGCGATCTTCGCCGCTTCGTCGGCGAGGTAGGCCGGCGTGCAGATGTTGGCCGGCAGGTTGCCGAGGGTGCGCGCGAGCGCCATGCCGTCGGCGGTGGCAATGGCTTCGGACAGGGTTTCCTCGAGTTTCTGGCTCTTGGAAAGCGGCAGGACCACCTGCTCCAGCACGGGCGCATTGGGCTTCTTCTGCGTCTTCAGCTGGTCGAAGCGGTAGAAGCCCTCGCGCAGGCCGAGCACCGCGTGGCGCACGTTCCAGGCGACCGGGCGCGAGCCGACCTTCAGGTCGACGAGGTAGAGCGCGGCGTCCTTCGCGCCGAGCTCGCGCAGCGCCGCGGCGGCGCCGCGCACCGCCTCGCGGAACGCGCCTTCAGCGAATTCCTTGCGCTCCCCCAGGCCCACGAGCAGCACGCGCTCTGCGGCGACGCCGGGCAGCCCGCGCAGGAGCAGCGTCGCGCCGGCCCTGCCCGGCAGGTCGGGCAGCGCCTTGCGCAGCGCGCCGCGCGCGGCCTTGTCGACGCGGCCGGCGGGCGGCGAGAGCTCCTTGCTGGCGTAAACCCCGAGGACCACGCAGCCCGTCTTCGCCGTCTCGGGCGAGAGGGCCTTTATGCTAAATTGCATCGCGAAAGTATCGCATGACACGGGCTCTTTTTCCCACGTGATCTTCCATAGGGCGCTGCTGAGGGAATTCGCCGGACTCGCGGGCGCGGTGTTCATGACGCTGTTCGCCATCGCGCTCACCACGCGCCTCATCCGCCTGCTCGGCCAGGCCGCCGGCGGCAAGATTCCCACCGACGCGGTGATCGCCTTCCTCGGCTTCTTCGCGCTCGGCGCGCTGCCGGTGCTCCTCTCGCTCACCATGTTCATCTCGGTGCTGCTGACGCTCACGCGCGGCTGGCGCGACTCGGAGATGGTGATCTGGTTCGGCTCGGGACTGTCGCTCACCGCGTGGCTGAAGCCGGTGATGCTCTTCGCGCTGCCGCAGATCCTCGTCATCGCCGCGCTTTCGCTCTTCATCTCGCCCTGGGCGGCGCAGATGGCGGCGCAGTACGCGACGCGCATCGACGCGCGCGACGACGTCTCGCGCGTCAGCCCCGGCGTCTTCGGCGAGACCTCCGGCAAGGACCGCGTGTTCTTCGTCGAGTCGGTCTCGGGCGAGACGCAGACGGTGCAGAACGTCTTCGTCAGCTCGGTGCAGCACGCGAAGAGCGGCGTCAGCATGAGCCGCACCGGGCGCACCGAGACCGCGGAGAACGGCGACCGCTTCATCGTGCTCGAGCAGGGGCGCCGCTACGAGGGCGCGCCGGGCGACGAGCAGTACCGCGTCACCGAGTTCGAGCGCTACGCCGCGCGCATCGAGACCAAGGAGAACCGCGAGCCGACGCTCACGCACAAGAACCTGCCGACGCTCGCGCTGCTGCAGAACCCGACCCCGGTCAACATGGGCGAGGTGCTGTGGCGCATCGGCGTGCCGCTGTCGGCGCTGGTGCTGGTGCTGCTCGCCATCCCGATGAGCTTCGTCAACCCGCGCGCCGGCCGCTCGGCCAACCTGCTCTTCGCGCTGTTCACCTTCATCGTCTACTCGAACCTGCTCAGCGTCAGCCAGGCGCGCGTCGCGCAGGGGCGCCTGGACTTCGGCGTAGGATGGTGGATGGTGCATGCCGCGATGGTCGTGCTGCTGGTGGTGATGTTCGCCCAGCGCATGCAGATCATCCGCTTGCGGCTCGGAAGATAAGCCTTGCCTTTGAGAATTTTCCACTGAAGATTCCCACCCTGGAGCGGTACCTGGCGCGCCAGATCTACGGCGCGGTCGGCTTCGTGCTGCTCGGCTTCCTGGCGCTGTTCGCCTTCTTCGACCTGATCGGCGAGCTCGGCGACCTGGGGCGCGGCGACTACCAGCTGCGCCAGGTGTTCACCTTCGTGCTCCTCTCGGCGCCGACCAACGCCTACGAGCTCTTCCCGGTGGTGGTGCTGATCGGCACGCTCTACGTGCTGGCGCACCTCGCCAGCAACTCCGAATACACGGTCATGCGCGGCTCGGGGCTTTCGCCGGCGCGCGCCGCCGCCGCGCTCGCCAAGATCGGCTCTGCGTTCGTCGTCGTCACCTTCCTCATCGGCGAGTGGGTCGCGCCGGCGGCCGAGGAGGCGGCGCAGAAGGTGAAGCTGCGCGCCATGAGCTCGATGATCGGCCAGGACCTGCAGTCGGGGCTGTGGTTCAAGGACGAGGGCTCCTTCATCAACGTGCGCGAGGCGCGCCAGGCCAACCTGCTGCAGGGCGTGCGCATCTACGACTTCGACGCGGACTACCGCCTGCGGCAGATGACCGCGGCGAAGCTGGCGGAGTACCGCGACAAGGGCGTGTGGCGCCTGGTAGAGGTGACGCGCACCAGCTTCGAGGCCGCGGGCCCCCGCACCGAGCGCTTCGCCGAGACCGCCTGGCACTCGGCGGTGAGCCCCGACCTCCTCGATGCGCTGATCGTGCGCCCGGAGCGCATGTCGGCCTGGGCGCTGCACAAGTACACCGAGCACCTCGCCGGCAACCGCCAGAAGACCGAGCGCTACGAGATCGCGCTGTGGAAGAAGCTCGTCTACCCGCTCGCCACCATCGTCATGATGGCGCTCGCGCTGCCTTTCGCCTACATGCAGGCGCGCGCCGGCATGGTCGGCGTGAAGGTCTTCCTCGGCATCATGCTCGGCATCTTCTTCCACCTGCTGAACAGCCTCTTCTCGCACATCGGCCTGCTGCAGAACTGGCCGCCGCTCGCCGCCGCCGTGCTGCCGAGCGCCGCCTTCCTCGCTTCCGCGATGCTGATGATGTGGTGGGTCGAGCGCCGCTAAACCTCAAACCAGGGTCCGTCCCAGGTCTGTCCCGGGTCCGTCCCGGGTCTGTCCCCATTTAGGTTTTTATCAGTCGCGTGCCGGCGAGCCGGTCGTGCAGGAACTGGCGGTCCTTGTCCACCAGGGCCCAAAGAATGGTCACAGGAAAGAAAAGCACTGCCAGCAGGAAGCGCAAGATCGCCCTCTTCGGCGTCACGTCCACGAGGCGGATGCGCCAGGCCTTCATGGCGAGGGTCTGCCCGCCGCGCAGCCAACACCACAGGAAGTAGGCGGCGAATACCACGAGGATGAAGAGCTGCAGGAGGTGGCGCGCCCAGCCCGCGGTCGCGTCGCGCCCGCCGCTCGCGAAGAAGAACAGCCAGGCGGCGAAGAAGGCTACGGCGGCGAGGAGCAGCGCCTCGTACAGCATCGCCGCGAGGCGCCGCAGGAGACCCGGCGTCACGCCGCCTAGCGGGCTTTCTGCGCCTGGTACTCCGCCCACTGCTGGCGCAGGCGCCGGCGCTTCTCGGCCGAGGCCTTGGCCATGCGCCGGTAGTTCTCACGCGCGCGCGCGCGCTGCTCGGGGCTGAGGTTGGCCCAGCGCTGCATGCGCTTCTGCACCCGCTCCTGCTCGAGCTGCGCCATCTTCGGGTAGCGGTTGGCGATGCCGATCCACTTGCGCCGGCTCTCGATCGGCATGTTCTCCCAGTCCGACTTGAGCGGCGAGAGCACGTTCTGCTGCTCGGCGGTGAGCTCGGCCCAGGTATGACGCTTGGGCTGGCGCTGCTGGGCGGCAGCGCCGCCGGCGAGGGCCCAGAGCCCGAGGCCCAGCAGCGCGCGGCAGGCATCGCGGCGGTTCATTTTTCGCCGCCGCCGCGCTTCTTCAGCCAGTCCTGGAAGCCGCGATCGAGGTAGGCGTCGAGCGGCAGCTCGTCGGTGAGCAGCAGCGCGTCGATCTCCTCGATCTCGGCCAGGGTCTGGTTCTGCTGCCAGGCGTAGATGCCGGCGAGCCCGGCGACGAGCAGCGCCACCGGCAGCAGCACGCGCAGCGAAATGCCGCTCCAGCCGCCGAGGCTGCCGAGGAGGCTGTCGGCCCACTGCAGCGCCGGGGCGGGCTCCGGGCGCTGGCGGGCGAGCGCCTGCTCGCGCGCCGCGCGCAGGCGCTCGGCGGCCTGCGGCGGCAGGTCGATCGCCTGGTTGAGGAGGTGCTGTACCTGGCTGCCGATCTGGTCTTCGTTCATAGCTTGATGCCCCTTGCCCTGAGGGCGTCCGCCAAAGCATGCGCCGCCCGGGAGCAATGCGTTTTCACGCTGCCCTCCGAGCATCCCATAGCTCTCGCAGTGTCGGCGACGTTCAGTTCATCCAAGTAACGCATGATGAAAGCCTCGCGTTGACGCTCCGGGAGACGGTCGAGCTCTTGCCCAATGATATCAAGGACTTGAGATCTCTCAAGTTGCTCCCCGGGATTCTCGCCGGGGTGCGGGATGTTTTCCAGGGGGTCCGATTCGTTCTCCCCGTCGCGCCCGGGCGAGAGCGAGGAAGCGAGCGTCGTCCAAAGCGAGCGCACCCGGCTGCGGCGGAAGTAGTCCCGGATGGCGTTCTGCACGATGCGGTGAAAGAGCAGCGGCAGCTCGGCCGCCGGGCGCTGGCCGTACTTCTCGGCGAGCCGCAGCATCGCGTCCTGCACGATGTCGAGCGCGGCCTCCTGGTCGCGCACCGCGAACACCGCCTGCTTGAAAGCGCGGCGCTCGACGCTGACCAGGAATGCCTCAAGCTCGCTGCGGGATGCCAGGTGAGCCTCTCCGCCGGTGCAAGGTGTGGGGCGGCGATGTTACCATCCTGTTTTCAAGGCTTTTTTCATGGACCGAGTCAAGACCCGCGAGCTGACTGGCGCCGAGATCGTTGTGCGCTGCCTCCAGGAGGAGGGCGTCGACGTCGTCTTCGGCTATCCCGGCGGCGCGGTGCTCTTCATCTACGACGAGCTGTTCAAGCAGGACAAGGTGAAGCACGTCCTGGTGCGCCACGAGCAGGGGGCGGTGCACGCCGCTGACGGCTACTCGCGCTCCTCGAAGAAGGTCGGCGTGGCCCTGGTCACCTCCGGTCCGGGCGTCACCAACGCGGTGACCGGCATCGCCACGGCCTACATGGACTCGATCCCGCTGGTGGTGATCACCGGCCAGGTCCCGACGCACGCCATCGGCCTGGATGCCTTCCAGGAGTGCGACACGGTCGGCATCACCCGCCCGATCGTGAAGCACAACATGCTGGTGAAGGACGTGAAGGACCTCGCCTCGGCGATGAAGAAGGCCTTCCACATCGCCGCCACCGGCCGCCCCGGGCCGGTCGTCGTCGACATCCCGAAGGACGTGACCTCGCACACCTGCGAGTTCGTCTATCCCGAGAAGATCGAGATGCGCTCCTACAACCCGGTGCGCAAGGGCCACGCCGGGCAGATCAGGAAGGCGGTGCAGCTGCTGCTCGAGGCCGAGCGGCCGATGGTGTACACCGGCGGCGGGGTCGTGCTTTCCGATTCGTCTTCTCAATTAAGAGAATTGGTAAGGCAGCTCGGCTTCCCCTGCACCAACACCCTGATGGGCCTGGGCGCCTACCCGGGGACCGACGGCCAGTTCCTCGGCATGCTCGGCATGCACGGCACCTACGAGGCGAACATGGCGATGCAGCACTGCGACGTGCTGCTCGCGATCGGGGCGCGCTTCGACGACCGCGTCATCGGCGACCCGGCGCACTTCGCGCAGAACCCGCGCAAGATCATCCACATCGACATCGACCCCTCGTCGATCTCCAAGCGCGTCAAGGTCGACGTGCCGATCGTCGGCAACATCCCGGACGTCCTCGACGATCTGCTCAAGCTCCTGAAGAATTCGCAACCCAGGGATCTGAAGGCGTGGTGGAAGCAGATCGGCGAATGGCGCGCCAAGGACTGCCTGCGCTACGACCGCAAGTCGGCGATCATCAAGCCGCAGTTCGTGCTGGAGAAGCTCTACGAAGTGACGAAAGGCGAGGCCTTCGTCACCTCGGATGTCGGCCAGCACCAGATGTGGGCGGCGCAGTTCTACAAGTTCGACGAGCCGCGGCGCTGGATCAACTCCGGGGGCCTGGGCACCATGGGCTTCGGCCTGCCCGCGGCGATGGGCGTGCAGCTCGCCAACCCCGGCGCGACGGTGGCCTGCGTCACCGGCGAGTCCTCGATCCAGATGTGCCTGCAGGAGCTCTCCACCTGCAAGCAGTACCGCCTGCCGATCAAGATCATCAACCTGAACAACAAGTACATGGGCATGGTGCGCCAGTGGCAGCAGTTCTTCCACGGCAACCGCTACTCCGAGTCCTACATGGACGCGCTGCCCGACTTCGTCAAGCTCGCCGAGGGCTACGGCCACCG
>Ga0247825_10000823_pt1 | contig 20084 bp, 24 predicted proteins | sample 13C_Vanillin_Day_FD_194413 | JGI IMG/M metagenome (GOLD analysis project Ga0247825, IMG submission 194413) | Soil microbial communities from agricultural site in Penn Yan, New York, United States - 13C_Vanillin_Day48 | ecosystem: Environmental > Terrestrial > Soil > Agricultural land | place...
GTGGTGCACAGGCTGACGCAGCGCCGGCAGCCGTGGCAGATGTCGAAGATGCGCCCGAGCTCCTTCTCGGCTTTCGCCTGGTCCCAGAACTCGGGGTTCTTCCAGTCGAGCGGATGCCGGGTCGGCGCTTCGAGCGAGCCTTCGCGCATTTGAGGCGCGAGGTTAGTCGGCGCGCCTCGATAGCGCAAATGGAAAATCGCAATTCGGCCGATTGCAGGCGGCTATCGTGCCGCCGTGCCGCCCCGGGGCTCTAGCGGAACACCAGCACCGGCACGCCGGCGCGCGCGAGCACCTGGTGCGTGACGCTGCCGAGGATCGCTCCGCTCAGGCCCTTGCGGGCATGCGATGCCATGAAGATGGCATCGCAGCCGTGCTCGCGCGCCGCCTTGACGATGCCTTCGTAGGCCCGTTCCGATTGCTCCACCAGCGGCTCGCAGTCGACGCCGGCGGCCTTCGCCGCGCTTGCCACCTGCGCGACGCAGCTTTCGCCGTACGCGTGCGCGCGCCGTTCGAGCTCGGCGCCGAGCTCCTTCTCCAGGTCGAAGCTGTAGCTGTGCAGGTGCAGCGGCCGCGGCTCCTGGACATAGACGCCGGTCACTTTGGCGCCCATCTCGGCGGCGAGGCGCACGCCGGCGCGGATCGCCTTGGCGGCGACTTCCGATCCGTCGGTGGGGATAAGGATGTGCTTGAACATGGCTGCAGCATAGGCTGCGGCCCCGGGCCGATATTGACTGAGGTCAAAGCTTGCGCATGACCACGACCTCGTCCGCGCGCGACACCTCGGCGAAGCCGAGCCTCAGAGCGAGCTGCAGCATGTCGCGGTTGCCGGCGAGGATGTAGCCGTAGAGCGCCTCGTAGCCTGCCTCGCGCGCGCACTGGCACAGCCGCTCGAGCAGCGCGCGGCCGATGCCCTTTGCCTGCCAGGCGTCGGCGACGGTGAGCGCGAATTCCGCGGACACGCCGTCGAGGTTCGGCGCGTAGCGGCCGACGGCGACGAATTGCCCCGCGTGCAGCGCGACCAGGGCGAGCTCGCGGTCGTAGTCGAGCTGGGTGAAGCGCGCGAGCATGCGCGGCGGCAGCTCGGGCAGGTGCTGCATGAAGCGGTGATAGCGCGAGCGCTCGGAAAGGCCGCGGAAGAAGGCGAGCTCGAGCTCGGTGTCCTCGGGGCGCATCGGACGCACCGGCAGCCGCGCGCCCTCGCGCAAGCGGATCTCGCCCTCGAGCTCGCTCGGATAGGGATGGATCGCGAGGTGCGGATAGCGCCGGCCCGGCGCGGGAAGCTTGCGCCCGGTGCCCTCGTGCAGCGCCACGCGCGCGTCGGCGATGATCGCGCCGCCCGCGTGGGCGAGCACCGGGTTGAGATCCATTTCCTTGATCCAGGGCAGAGCGCACACCATGCGCGACACGCCGCAGAGGACCTGCGTGAGCGCCTCGAGGTCGGCCGCCGGCACGTCGCGGTAGCCGGCGAGCAGGCGGTGCACCCGCGTGCGGCCCATCAGCTCGCGCGCGAGCGGCGCGTTGAGCGGCGGCAGCGCGAGCGCCGAGTCGCGCACCGCCTCGACGGCCACGCCGCCGGTGCCGAACGAGATCACCGGGCCGAAGGTCGGGTCGGTGGCCACGCCGACGAGGACTTCGCGCGTGTGCGGATAGCGCAGCATCGGCTGGACGATCGCTCCTTCGATGCGCGCGTCGGGGCGCAGCGCCCGCACGTGGCGCATCATGTCGTCGAACGCCGAGGCCACCATGTCGGCGTTCTGCAGCGCAAGGCGCACGCCGCCGACGTCGGACTTGTGCAGGATGTCGGGCGACTGGATCTTCACCACCACCGGAAAGCCGATTTGCGCGGCGGCTGCCACCGCGGCCTCCCTGGTCGCTGCCACCACGGACGCCGGCACGGGCAGGCCGAACGCCGCGGCAAGGTCCCGCGCTTCGTCCTGGCTCAAGAGCTTCCTTCCCTGCGCCAGCGCGCCGGCGCGCAGCGCCTCGGCCTTCTCGAGGTCGGGGCGCGGCTCGTCGGGCGCGCGCGCCGTCGGCGCCTCCATGAGCTGGGCCTGATTGCGCCGGTATGCGCACAGGAACGAGAACGCCTCGACCGCGCTTTCCGGCGTGTAGAAGTTGGCGATGCCCCGCGACTCGAGATAGTCGCGCCGCTCGTTCGGGTTGATGTCGCCGAGCCATGCCGTGAGCACGGGCTTGCCCGCGCCGCGCGAGGCGTGCGCCACCGCGCGTGCCGCCGCCTCGGGCTCGGTCATCGCCACGGGCGAATACATCGCGAGCAGCGCATCGACGCCCGGATCGGCGAGCAGCGCGCTCGCCGCCGCGGCAAAGCGCTCGGGCGGGGCGTCGCCGCCGATGTCGACCGGATTGGCGTGCGACCAATGGGGTGGCAACTTTGAATCGAGGATCTTGAGGGTCGCCCCCGAAAGGTCTGCAAGGGGAACCCCATTCTCCGCGGCGCTGTCGGCGGCCACCACGCCGGGCCCGCCGCCGTTGGTGAGGATGGCCAGGCGCTCGCCCCTGGGGATGGGCGTGCCCGAGAGCGCGCGCGCGGCCGCGAAGAGCTGGGTATAGGTCTTCACCCGCACGGTGCCGGCGCGGCGCAGCGCCGCATCGAATACCGCGTCGGCGCTCGCGAGCGCGCGGGTGTGGCTGGCGTCCGCCTGCGATCCGGCGGCGTAGCGGCCGACCTTGAGCGCGACCACGGGCTTCACGCGCGCCGCGGCGCGCAGCGCCGACAGGTAGCGCCGCGCGTCGCGGATACCCTCGACGTAGAGAAGCACGGCCTCGGTCGCGGCGTCGGCCATGAGGAAATCGAGGACCTCGCCGAAGTCCACGTCGGCCGCCGCGCCGAGCGATACCACGCTGGTGAAGCCGACGCCCGCCCGGTCGGCCCAGTCGAGGAGGGCGCCGCAGATGGCGCCGGACTGCGACACCACCGCGAGATTGCCCGGACGCGCGGCCTTGCGCGCGAAGGTCGCGTTGACCCCGATGTCGGCGCGCATTGCCCCGAGGCAGTTCGGCCCCAGGATGCGCACCCCGTGGCGCTTTGCCTTTTCAAGCATCTTTTGCTGAAGGGCAAGGCCGGCTTCGCCGCTCTCGGCGAACCCGCTCGAGAGCACGATCGCCGCCTTGATGCCTGCGGCCGCGGCATCGTCGATGATCCCGGGAAGCGTGGGTGCCGGCGTCACGACCACCGCGAGCTCGGCGGGCTCGGGCAGGCGGCTGAGCCGCGGATAGGCGGTTCGCCCGTGCACGCGAGCATGCTTCGGATTCACCGCGTAGAGCCGCTCGCCGAGTCCGCCGGCAGCGAGGTTGCAGTAGACGATGTTGCCGAGGGCGCCTTCGCGCTCGGTGGCGCCGACCAGGGCCACGCTGCGCGGCGCGAGCAGCGGCCGCAGGTAATGGGAGATCGGGGTCAGACCCCGATTCTAGTCGGAGCTGATTCCAGTCAGGCGCGCAGCGCCGCTACGCGTGGCCGCGACGAGCGCCGCGTGCGGTAGACCCCGGCAAGCTCCCAATGGTTGCTCGCGGGGCAGTGCCGCAGCAGGAAGCAGCGCCCGTCGTCGGCGCTGACCTCGAAATAGTGGTGCGCGGCGTCCTGCCAGCGGTCGAGGATCGCCACGACAGGGAGGCGTCGCGCCCCCAGGTAGAACACATGGGGCTCGGGCTCGCCGCCCCGGCCGGGACAACCGTACACGCAAATCTTCATGACGCCTTGAATCCTTTCGACCGGTCCCTTGCAAGGACCCGGCCGCGCGGCATGCGCCGTCCGGCGGATGCCGCGTGTGTTACCTCATCATCGTCCTTGTGAAAGCGGCAGCCACCTTCTCGGCCGGCACGGAGTGCTGGCAGGCCCACAGTCCAAGCGCGGCAGCGATGAACAGAACGCTGGCAAAATTCACCGATTTCATGGGACCTCATTCAACCAGCCGCCGCGTGATCGACGAACCTGCGCGCGATGGTTCGTACGGCGCATGAAGAACGAGGACATTGCCCGCGTGTTCGGCGAGATCGCCGACCTGCTGGAGCTGGGCGACGAGAACACCTACCGCGTGATCGCCTACCGCAACGCCGAGCGCGAGCTCTCGTCGACCGGCTACGACATCCCGGCGCTGCTCGCCGCCGGCGAGCCGCTCCCGCGGATGCCGGGAATCGGGCCGGAACTGTCGGCCAAGATCCGGGAGATCTGCGAGACCGGTACGAGCAAGACCCTGGAGAAGCTGCGTAAGGATTACCCGCCGGGCATCCTGGATCTGCTGCGCCTGCCCGGGGTCGGCCCCAAGCGGGTGCGCCTCTTCTACGGGAAGCTGGGGATCGGCTCGCTCGACGAGCTCGAGGGGGCGGTACGTTCCGGACGCTTGCGCACCCTGGGCGGCTTCGGCGCCAAGTCGGAACAGCGGCTGCTGGCGGCCATCCAGACGGTAAAATCCGCACATGCCAAGCGGCATTAGGTCCCTGATCGAGCGGGCCGGGGCGCGCACCGCGACCCCCTTCCGGGTCCGCTTCCCCGACGGCGCCGAGTACCGCAACAGCGAAGCCCCGCCGGCTTTTACGCTGTTCTTCAGGAGCGATCGCTCGCTGCGGCGCTCGGCCCTCCACGGCCACGTCGGGGTGCTCGAGGCTTATTTCGACGGCGAGGTCGACATCGAGGGAAGCCTGCCCAAGGCGCTCGCGGTCGGCATGGAAGGCAGGATCGACCAGCCGACCTGGCTCGTGCGCCTGCGCAACCGCTGGCACGAGTTGATACACGCCAATGCGAACCGCCGCCGGGCGAACGAGAATGCCGAGTTCCACTATTCGCTGCCGCCGGAGTTCTACAAGCTCTGGCTCGACGACCCGTACATGTTCTACACCTGCGCATACTGGGCGGAAGGCGTGAAGACGCTCGAGGAGGCGCAGCGGGCGAAGGCCGACCACGTGGCGCGCAAGGTGCTGCTCAAGCCCGGCGAGGAGGTGGTCGACGTCGGCAGCGGCTTCGGCGGGTTCCTCATGCACGCCGCCGTGCACTACGGCGTGAACATCACGAGCATCAACACCACGGGTTCGCAGGCCGAGCACGCGCGGCGCCAGATCGACAGGTTCGGCATCAAGAATGCGGTGCAGATGCACGCCGACTTCCGCAGCAGGCCGAAGCAATTCGACAAGGTGGTGAGCATCGGCTGCCTGGAGCATGCCGGGCGCGACCAGCTCGGCGAGGTGATCCGCTCGCACGCGAGCCTGCTGAAGCCGGGCGGGCTCGGGCTCATCCACTTCATCGGCCACGTCGGGCGCTTCGACACCGACTTTTTCATCCGCAAGTACGTGTTCCCGGGCGGCTGGATCCCGAGCCTCGCCGATGTGATCATGGAGATGGAGAAGGCGGGGCTGGAATTGCTCGACATCGAGAACCTGCGCCGGCACTACGCGCTGACGCTCGACGTGTGGGCCGAGCGCTTCGAGCGCAACTGGGAGCGCATCCGCGCGCTCGACCCGAAGCGCTTCGACGAGCGCTTCTACCGCATCTGGCGCGTGTACCTGTACGGCTGCGCCGAGATGTTCCGCGCGCCCGCGGGCCGTACGCACCTCTTTCAGATCGTGTTCGCCAAGGGCAATGTCTCGTTCACGAGCTACCCCATGACCCGGGACTTCCTCTACGAGCGCCAACCCGCATACCAAGAAAAGAGAAGCGCTGACCGCGCAGCTTAGGCAGGGAAGCGGCGCAGTCGCTTTACAGAAAGAGACGTCCAACCTCTTCCGCGACCGGGCGAGCCGCGGCAGGCGGCGGCTCGACGTCAGCGCCTTTCGCGACGTCCTCGCGGTCGACCCGCAGGCGGGCTGGGTCGAGGCCGAAGGCATGGCCACCTACGAGGACCTGACGGCCGCCTGCCTGCGGCAGGGGGTGATGCCCGCGGTGGTGCCGCAGCTGAAGACCATCACGCTCGGCGGCGCGGTCGCCGGCGTGGGCATCGAGTCCTCGTCGCACCGCCAAGGGCTAGTGCACGACACCGTGCTCGAGCTCGATGTGCTTCTGGGCGACGGCCGCGTGGTGACCTGCACGCGCGAGAACGAGCACGCGGATCTTTTCTTCGGCTTTCCCAACTCCTACGGCACGCTGGGCTACGCGCTGCGGGTGAAGGCGAGAACGGCGCCGGTCAGGCCTTACGTGCACATCGCGCACCTCGACTACTTTGACGCGCGCCTGTATTTCCACGAGTTGGAGAAGCGCCTCGCTGCCGGAGGCGCCGACTTCGTCGACGGGACGCTGTTCGCGCCCGACAAGATGTTCATCACCCTGGGCCACTTCGTCGACAAGGCGCCCTACGTCAGCGACTATACCTTCGATCGCATCTACTACCGCTCGATCCCGGCGCGGCACGACGACTACCTCACCGTGCACGATTATCTGTGGCGCTGGGACACCGACTGGTTCTGGTGCTCGAAGAACGTGCTGGCGCAGAACCGCTTCGTGCGCAAATACCTCTACGGAAAAAAGCGGCTGGGCTCGCGCCAGTACACGAAGATCATGCGCTGGAACAGCCGCATGGGGGCAACCAGGAAGATCGAGCGGCTGCTCGGACTGCACTCGGAGTCGGTGATCCAGGACGTCGACATCCCGATCTCGCGCGCGGCCGAGTTCGTCAAGTTCTACGCGCGCGAGATCGGCCTGTGGCCGGTGTGGGTGTGTCCCATCGGGCCCGCCCCGGGCGGCGGCAACTTCACGCTCTATCCCATGAGAGAGGGGTGGTACGTCAATTTCGGCTTCTGGGACGTCAAGCGCACGCGCGAGCCGCACCCCGCGGGGCACTTCAACCGCATGATCGAGGATAAGGTGGTCGAGCTCGGCGGCATCAAGTCGCTGTACTCGGACAGCTACTTCCCACGCGAGCAGTTCGAGCGCCTCTACGGCGGCGACACCTACCGGCAGCTCAAGTCGAAATATGACCCGGGCAACGCCTTCCCGGGGCTCTACGAGAAGTGCGTCCTCAAGGCCTAGAGGGTGGTGCGGCTCTGGGTGCCGTGGGTTTTCTCGAACTGCGTCTGACACTGGATGCAGCGCTCGGCGCCGGGATTGGCGCGCAAGCGCTCGAAGCCGATGTCCTGGCCGCAGTTGCTGCAGATGCCGTAGCTGCCCTCGTCCATGCGCGCGCGTGCGGTATCGAGCGTGCGCAGTTCGGAAAGGTCGCGCGACGCTTCGGCCTGATCGAGCTCCTGGATCAGGCTCTGCACCGACTCGTCGCCGGGATCGGGCACGGCGCCGACCACGTTGTCGAGGCGGTCTTCACGTACCCGGTCCAGGTCCTGCCCGACTTCGCGCGCGAGCGCCGCGCGGCGGCGTTCGACGAGGGCTTTGAGGTCCTGGACCTGCTCTGCTGTGAGTGCCATGGGAAACCGCCCCGCAAGGAGCATGCCCGTCAGCGACGAAAACGCGCCCGCGGGTCGAACTTCGACACCCGGCGCAATTCCTCGAACAGACTTTTCTCGGGGTCGGTCAACGGGTTGGGCACCTCGATGGCAAGGACCGCGTAAAGATCGCCATGGCCGTTGCGCGGCTTGGGCAGGCCCTTGCCGGCGAGGCGCAGCTTTTGCCCGGCCTTCGACCCCGGCGGCACCTTCATGGTGACGCGTCCGGTCATCGTCGGGATCTCGACCTGGGCGCCGAGCGCCGCCTCCCAGGGCGCAATCGGCACCTCGAGGTCGAGGTCGTGGCCGCTCACGCGGAAAAGCGGGTGCGGTTCGAGGTGAATCTGCAGGTAAAGGTCGCCCGGCGGGCCACCGTCGGCGCCCGGGCCGCCCTTGCCGCGCAGCCGCAGCCGCTGGCCATCGGTCGCGCCGGGCGGGATGCGCGCAGTGAAGCTGCGCCCGCCGTCGAGCTGCACCGTGCGCTCGGTGCCGCGGAACGCTTCTTCGAGCGTGAGCCGCACCGCCACTTCGTAGTCCTCGCCCGGGAAGGCCATGGCCGGCCCGCGGCGAGCACCACGGCGGCCGAAGCCGGTCGCGCGACCGAAGGCGCCGAGCGACTCGAAAAGCTCCGAGAGATCGACCCCGCCGAGATCCTCGCTGCGCCCGCCGCCGAAGCGCTCGAACCAGTCGGGCGGCGGACGGAAATCCTGGCCCTGGCGGAATCCGCTGCCGAGGCTGTCGTAGGCGGCGCGCTTTTCCTTGTCGCGCAGCGTCTCGTAGGCCTCCGACACCTCCTGGAATTTTTCCTTGGCGTCGGTCTCCTTGGAGACGTCGGGGTGGTATTTGCGCGCGAGCTTGCGGTACGCTTTCTTGATGTCGTCCTCGCCGGCGTCGCGCGGTACGCCCAGGATCTTGTAGTAGTCCTTGTATTTCATGGCTCAGTCATATGGGGGCCGCGCACGAGGCATTAAAGCCGGCTTGCGGGCGCGGCACATCGCTTGCATGTGGCTGATCCGGCAAGGGATTGATCCAGATTGGTCGATTGAGCGCGACGAGTACTGTAGTGGAGGTGGCCGATGAATCTCTACCCCGCTGTCGAATCGCAGCTCACGAGCCTTGAGCGGCTGGTTCCGCACCTGACGCGGCACGGCTGCGACTCGAGCGCCCAGGACGCGGCGCTCAGCCTCATCCGGTATTTCGACGATTCGCGCGAGGCGCGCGAGATCAAGGCGCTCGCCAGCGCGTACGCCGCCGTCCGCCACCAGCTGAAGGACATAGCCGAAGGACGCTCGGGCTCGTTGCCCGTCAGCAACGTCGCGGTCTTCACCCGCTGCTACCGGGAGCACCTGCTGCGCGGATCCCGGCTCGATTAGCTGCGTCTTTGACGCAGGTCAAATTTAGGGGGGGCTGCGCCGGTACCTTACCCGGATCCATGGGACGTCCGGCTTGAGCGACTGTTTCCATTGCGGTCTGCCGGTGACGGAGCCTGGGCGCTACCGCGCCGAGCTCCTCGGCGCCCGCCGCGAACTCTGCTGCGCGGGCTGCGAGGCGGTAGCGCGCACGATAGCCGCCGCCGGCCTCGAGTCCTACTACGAGACGCGCTCGGCCAGGGCAGCTCCGCCTGCGGCGCTGCCCTCGATCGAGAACATCGATGATGCGGCTCTGGGTACGGAGGCTGCGCTCATCATTGATCGGGTGCGGTGCACCGCCTGCCTCTGGCTCGTCGAGCAGACGCTGCGGCGCATTCCCGGCGTGCAGCGCGCCGACGTCAATTACGCCACCCAGCGCGCTCACGTCGCATGGGATCCGGGCCGGATCGCGCTTTCGGCGATCGTGAGTGCGGTTCGCGAGGTGGGCTACGACGCCTACCCCTACGAGCCGCGTCGGCACGACGAAATGCAGCGCCGCGAGGGCCGCAAGGCCCTCTGGCGCCTGTTCGTGGCGGGGTTTGGTGCAATGCAAGTCATGATGTACGCATTTCCGGCGTACGTCGACGCGGAGCTGTCGGCCGAAGCCGTGAGCCTCATGCGCTGGGCGAGCTTCCTCATCACCGCGCCGGTGCTGGCGTTCTCTTGCGCGCCGTTCTTCATCGGGGCGCGCCTGGAGCTGCGCCAGCGGCGCATCGGCCTCGACACGCCCCTCGCCCTGGGCCTGGGCGCGGCTTTCTTCGCCAGCGCGTGGGCCACGGTGTCGGGCGTGGGCGAGGTGTATTTCGATTCCATCAGCATGCTCGCATTCCTCCTCCTGGGCGCCCGCTATGTCGAAGCCGCGGCGCGCAGCCGCGCCGCGCGCGCGCTCGATCCGCTGCTGCGCTGGATGCCGGCCCGGGCGCTGAAGGCGGGCGAGATCGTGCGCGTGGCGCCGGGCGAGCGCCTGCCTGCCGACGGCGTGGTGCTCGAGGGCATCTCGAGCGTCGATGAGTCGCTCCTTACAGGCGAATCGAGGCCTGTGCGCAAGCAGGCGGGCGACGAGCTCACCGGCGGCTCGGTCAACCTCGAGCAGCCTCTCGCGATGCGGGTGACCCGCACCGGCGCCCAGACGCGCGCCGCCTCGATCGCGCGCCTGGTCGAGCGCGCGGCGGCGAGCCGGCCGCGGCTCGTCGAGGCCGCGGACCGCATCGCACGGCAGCTCACGCTTGTGGTTCTGCTCGGCGCGGCGCTGGCGTGGGCCTGGTCCGGCGACCCGTGGACCGCGGTCGCCGTGCTCGTGGTGACCTGCCCGTGCGCGCTGGCGCTCGCCGCGCCGGTCGTGCTCACGCGCGCGGCCGCGGCGCTGCTCGGACGCGGCGTGCTGCTGACGCGCACCCGCGCGCTCGAGGCGTTCGAGCGCGCCACCGAGGTCATCTTCGACAAGACCGGCACCCTCACCGTCGGGCACTTCGCGCTCGCGCGCGTGCTGCCGCTCGGCCCGCTCTGCGAGCGCGAGGCGCTGGAGCTCGCGGCTTCCCTCGAAGCGCAGAGCCGCCACCCCGCGGCGCGCGCCTTTGCCGGCGTTCCGGCAAGACCGGTGACGGACTTGCGCCACGTCGCGGCCGAAGGCCTGGAGGGCCGGATCGGCGCACGCACGCTGCGCATAGGCTCGGCCCGCTTCTGCGCCGCGTTTCACGGCAAGGCGCTGCCGCCGGAGCTCGCGTCCCTGGAGCAGGGGCACACGCGCATCTTCCTGTGCGACGCGCAGGGCTGGCTCGCCGCCTTCGATCTCGAGGACCGGCTGCGTCCCGAGGCGGCGGCGCTGGTGGAGTACCTGCGGCTGCGCGGCATCTTCGTGCACCTCGTGAGCGGCGACGATGCGCAGGTGGTCGGCGCGCTTGCGCGCAGGCTCGGCATCCCCGCCTGGACCGGAGGCGTCAGCCCGGAGGGCAAGCTCGAGTATCTGCGGCGCCGCCAGCGCGGCGGCCGCGCCGTCGCCATGGTCGGCGACGGGCTGAACGACGCTCCGGTGCTCGCCCAGGCCGACGCCTCCATCGCCATGGGCGGCGGTGCGGCCGCCGCGCAGCACCAGGCCGACGTCGTGGTGATTAGCGACTCGCTTGCCGAGGTGCGCGGCGTGTTCGAGACCGCCTGCCGGGCCATGCGCCTCATGCGCCAGGATTTTGCCTGGGCCCTCGCCTACAACGCGGCTGCGCTGCCGCTCGCGGCGGCCGGCGCGATCGGCCCGTGGCAGGCCGCGCTCGTCATGGGCGCGAGCTCGCTCGCCGTGATCGCCAATTCGCTGCGGCCGCTGTCGGAGAGCCCTCCATGGAAAGCCTCTACCTCCTCGTTCCCATCTCCGTCGCCCTCGTATTCCTGATCGGCTGGGCGTTCTGGCGCGCGCTCGAAGGCGGGCAGTTCGACGATCTCGAGCGCCCGGCGCACGACGTGCTGGCCGACGACGATCGCCCCAAATGAGGACCGAAATCAGGGACGGACCACGTTTTTCCGAATGAGGGCGATGCGGCTCATTGCCGGCCGGTCGGCGTTGCGGGGACAAACGCCGGAGGTTCCGCGCGCGGGAGCAGGGCAGGTGCTGATCAAGGTCTCCGCCTGCGGTGTGTGCCGCACCGATCTGCATCTCGCGGACGGGGAGCTGCCCGCTTGCCGCTACCCGATCACGCCGGGTCACGAGGTCGTCGGCACCGTCGTGGCCACCGGCAAACGTGTCGGCGTGCCGTGGCTGGGGTGGACCTGCGGCGAATGCGACTACTGCAGGAGCGGCCGGGAGAACCTCTGCGAGCATGCGCGCTTCACCGGCTGCCATATCGATGGCGGCTATGCGGAATACGCGGTAGCGGACGAGCGCTTCTGTCTCCCCATCCCGGAGCGCTACGGCGATGCAGAAGCGGCGCCGCTGCTTTGCGCAGGTCTCATTGGCTACCGCTGCTACGCGAAGTGCGAGCACGCGAGGACCATCGGCCTTTATGGCTTCGGCGCGGCGGCGCATATCCTTGCGCAAGTGGCGCGCGCCGATGGACATACGGTCTTCGCCTTTACCAGGGAGAAGGACCTCGAAGGACAGCGCTTCGCCCGGGCCTGCGGTGCGCACTGGGCGGGCGGCTCGAACGAAGCGCCGCCTGAGCCGCTCGACGCGGCCATTGTCTTCGCCCCGGTCGGCGCCCTCGTGGTGGCGGCGCTGAAAGCGCTCAGGAAGGGTGGCCGCGTGATCTGCGGCGGAATCCACATGAGCGACATCCCGTCGTTCCCCTACAGCCTGCTCTGGGGCGAGCGCCGCATCGAATCGGTGGCGAACCTCACGCGCGCGGACGGCGAGCGCTTCATGCTGCTTGCCGCGAGGATTCCGATCAGGACAACGGTCCGGACCTATCCGCTGGAACAGGCGAACGAAGCGCTTTCGGACCTGCGCGCCGGCAGGCTCGAAGGCGCGGCGGTCCTGGTGCCCTAGAACCTGACCAGGCCGAGGATGCCGATCAGGATGAGGTAGAGCGCGACGATGTAGTTGAGAAGGCGCGGCATCGCGAGGATGAGCACGCCCGCGATGAGCGCGATGACCGGCTGGATGGCGACGTACATCGGGGCCAGCCTACGCACGCAATGCTACGCGGCGGCGCTTGCGGCCTAGTGCACCAGCATCATGGCAGCGGCCATGAGGACGATCATCGCCGCTATGCCTCGCGCTTGATCTTTCTCAAGACGCATCCTCGTGTCCGGGCCACACTAGGACGGCGGTCAGAACGAAAGGAGCGCCTATGTGGTGGAGCGACGGATGGGGCTACGGGCCGGCGCCCTGGATGGTCGTCGGGCCGGTGATGATGATGCTGTTCATCGCCGCCTGCGCCGCGGTAGCCTATCTCGTGATGCGGTCCAGCCAGCCTCGCGGCGGGCACGCCATGGAGATCCTCGAGGAGCGCTATGCGCGCGGCGAGATCGACCAGGCCGAGTTCGAGGAGCGCCGGCGGCTGCTGCGGGCATAGCAGCATTTTGATATAGGTCAAAAGCGCGGCGGTGCGGCTCCCTAGCATGGGGGCCTATGTCCTCCCAAGAGTCGTATAACTACCGCGTCGTTCGGCAGTTCGCGATCATGACCGTGGTCTGGGGCGTGGTCGGCATGACCGTGGGCGTGTTCATCGCGGCGCAGCTGCTGTGGCCGGCGCTCAACTTCGACATCCCCTGGCTCTCCTACGGCCGCCTGCGGCCGCTGCACACCAACGCCGTGATCTTTGCCTTCGGCGGCTCGGCGCTCTTCGCCACATCCTATTACGTGGTCCAGCGCACTTCGCACGCGCGCCTGTTCTGCGACCGGCTCGCCGCGTTCACCTTCTGGGGCTGGCAGGCGGTCATCGTGCTCGCCGCCGTGACGCTTCCTCTTGGGATTACCTCCGCGAAAGAGTACGCAGAGCTCGAGTGGCCGATCGACGTGCTGATCGCCGCAGTATGGGTTTCGTATGCCGTGGTGTTCTTCGGAACCTTGTTCAAAAGAAAAATCCCGCACGTCTACGTCGCCAACTGGTTCTTCGGCGCCTTCATCCTGACGGTGGCGCTGCTGCACATCGTGAACAGCGCGGCGATGCCGGCGAGCCTCTGGAAGTCCTATTCGGCATACGCCGGCGCGCAGGACGCGATGGTGCAATGGTGGTACGGCCACAACGCGGTGGGCTTCTTCCTGACCGCGGGCTTCCTGGGCATGATGTACTACTTCATTCCCAAGCAGGCCGGGCGCCCGATCTACTCCTACCGCCTCTCGGTGGTGCACTTCTGGGCCCTCATCTTCACCTACATGTGGGCCGGCCCGCACCACCTGCACTACACCGCGCTCCCCGAATGGACGCAGTCGCTCGGCATGGTGTTCTCGCTCGTGCTGCTCGCGCCCTCCTGGGGCGGGATGATCAACGGCATCATGACGCTCTCGGGCGCCTGGCACAAGCTGCGCGACGACCCGATCCTCAAGTTCCTGATCGTCTCGCTCTCGTTCTACGGCATGTCGACCTTCGAAGGGCCGATGATGTCGATCAAGACGGTGAACGCGCTCTCGCACTACACCGACTGGACCGTCGGTCACGTGCACAGCGGCGCGCTCGGCTGGGTCGGCCTGATCTCGATGGGCTCGCTCTACTACTTGGTTCCCCGCCTTTTTGGTCGCACGGAGATGTTCAGCATCCGCGCGATCAACCTGCACTTCTGGGTCGCCACCATCGGCATCGTCCTCTATATCGCGGCGATGTGGATCGCCGGCGTGATGCAGGGCCTCATGTGGCGCGCGGTGAGCGAGGACGGCACGCTCACCTATACGTTCGTCGAAAGCGTGAAAGCGACCTATCCCTTCTATGCCATTCGCCTCGTCGGCGGGCTGCTGTATCTCTCCGGCATGCTGATCATGGCGTGGAACGTGTTCAAGACCGTGTCCGATTCCAAACCCGCCGAGGCGGCGATTCCGCTTCCCGCCGGCGCAGCCGCCCATTGATATGAAGCTCACCCACGACCTCATCGAGCGCAACCAGGCGCTGCTCATCGTCCTCGTCATCCTCGTCGTCGCCGTCGGCGGCCTGGTCGAGATCGTGCCGCTGTCGTTCCAGAAGTCCGTCACCGAGCCGGTGGCGGGCCTCAAGCCCTACAGCCCGCTCGAGCTCACCGGGCGCGACATCTACGTGCGCGAGGGCTGCTACAACTGCCATTCGCAGATGATCCGGCCGTTCCGCGCCGAGGTGGAGCGCTACGGGCCGTACTCGGTGGCGGGCGAATTCGTCTACGACCGCCCGTTCCAGTGGGGCTCCAAGCGCACCGGGCCCGATCTGCACCGCGTCGGCGGCCGCTACTCCGACGACTGGCATCGCATCCACCTCACGAACCCGCGCGACGTGGTTCCCGAGTCCAACATGCCGGGCTATCCGTGGTTGGCGAAGACCCCCGCCGACGCGGACAGCATCCAGGCCAAGCTCACTGCGCTCCGGCGGCTGGGCGTGCCCTACACCGACGAACAGATGAAAGCGGCGCCCTCGGAGCTCGCCGGAAAAACCGAGATGGACGCGCTCATCGCCTACCTGCAGAACCTCGGCGTCGCCGGCCGCAAGGCGAGGTGACATGGACATCAACCTGATCCGCAGCCTCCTCACCGTAGCGGCGATGGCGGCGTTCTTCGCCATCGTGTGGTGGGCCTACGCGCCCTCGCGCAAGGCGGCCTGGGAGCGGCGCGCCCAGCTCGACGACGACAAGGGGGAAGAATGAGCCAGTTTACTTCGCAGTTCTGGGACGTGTACGTCGCGATCCTCTCGCTGGTGTCGATCATCGCGTGCGCGCTGTTCCTGAAGTCGCAGAGCGTGCGCAAGGCGCCGGGGGCCGCGCCGACCACCGGCCATGTCTGGGACGAGGACCTCGCCGAGTACAACAATCCGCTGCCGCGCTGGTGGAGCTGGCTCTTCTACATCACGATCGTCTTCGCCATCGCCTACCTCGTCCTGTATCCGGGGCTGGGAAGCTGGCGCGGCGTGCTCGGCTGGTCGCAGGTGAGCCAGCTCGAGCAGGAGACCGCCGCCGCCGACAGGCGCTTCGGACCGCTGTACGACAAATTCGCCGCGATCGAGCTCGTGGCGCTGGCGAGGAACCCGGAGGCGCTCGCGATCGGGCAGAAGCTCTTCCTCAACAACTGCGCGCAATGCCACGCCTCCGATGGCGCCGGCTCGCGCGGCTTCCCCAACCTCACCGACCGCGACTGGCTGTGGGGCGGCGAGCCCAGGACCATCAAGGCCACCATCACCGAGGGCCGCACCGGCACGATGCCGCCCTTCGGCCCGGCGCTCGGCGAGCAGGGCGTCAAGGACCTCGCGCATTACGTCATGTCCCTTTCCGGCCTCACGCACGATTCGCTGCGCAAGGCGCGCGGCGAGGCGCTGTTCAAGCAGACCTGCGCCGCCTGCCACGGGGCCGAGGGCAAGGGCAACCCGGCGCTCGGCGCCCCCAACCTCACCGACCGGATCTGGCTGCACGGCTCGGGCGAGCCGGCGATCATCGAGACCATCACGCGAGGGCGAACGAACCACATGCCGGCGCACAAGGATCTGCTCTCGGAGGCGAAGATCCACCTGCTGAGCGCCTACGTGCTGTCGCTGTCGCAGCCGGAGAAGTGAAAAACGACATGAATCTCGCCGAGCTCTCGCTCTACGAGGTTCGCCGCAAGATCTACCCGCGCGCGGTGCACGGCTGGTTCGCGGCGTGGCGCTGGGCGCTCGTGTGGGCGACGCAGATCGTCTTCTACGGCGGGCCGTGGCTCTCCTGGAACGAGCGCCAGGCCGTGCTCTTCGACATCGCGCAGCGCAAGTTCTACCTCTTCGGCCTGGTGTTCTGGCCGCAGGACATCATCTACCTCGCGGTGCTGCTGATCGTCTCGGCGCTCGCGCTCTTTCTCTTCACGGCGCTCGCCGGGCGGCTGTGGTGCGGCTACGCCTGCCCGCAAACGGTCTACACCGAGATCTTCCTGTGGATCGAGCGCAAGATCGAGGGCGACCGCAATGCGCGCATGAAGCTCGACCGCGAGAAGGGCGGCGCGAAGAAAATCGCGCTGAAGGGCGCGAAGCACGCGGCCTGGATCGCGGTTGCGCTGTGGACCGGCATGACCTTCGTCGGGTACTTTACTCCCATAAGAGAGCTTCTTACTCATTCCCCGGGGCCGTGGGAAGCGTTCTGGGTGCTGTTCTACGGCTTCGCCACCTACGGCAATGCCGGCTGGATGCGCGAGCAGGTGTGCAAGTACATGTGCCCGTACGCGCGCTTCCAGAGCGCGATGTTCGACCAGGACACCCTCGTCATCACCTACGATGCAAAGCGCGGAGAACCGCGCGGCAAGGGTTCTGCCAGCGGCGACTGCGTCGATTGCGGCATCTGCGTGCAGGTGTGTCCCACGGGCATCGACATCCGCGACGGCCTGCAGTACGAGTGCATCGGCTGCGCCGCGTGCATCGACGGCTGCAACCAGGTGATGAGCAAGGTCGGCAAGCCGCAGAAGCTGATCCGCTATTCCACCCTGAACGCGATCGACGGCAAGCGCACGCGGGTCCTGCGTCCGCGCGTGCTGGTTTACTCGCTCATTCTGCTTTCGATTGCGCTCGGCGCGGCCGCGACCCTCTACCTGCGCACGCCGCTCAAGGTCGACGTGATCCGCGACCGCGCGGCGATCGCGCGTGAAGTGGAGGGCGGCCTGATCGAGAACGTCTACCGCCTGCAGATCATGAATACCACCGAGGAGGCGCGCGCCTTCCACGTCTCGGTGCGCGGCCTGCCCGATATCCACGTCTGGGGCGAGCCCACGGTCGGCGTGCCGGCAGCGACCAGCCGCATGGTGCCGGTCAAGGTGCGCTCCGCGCCCGCGGCGCCGGGGACGCACCCGATCGAATTCGAGGTGCGCGCGCTCGGCGTCGAGGGCGTCGCGGTGCGCGAGCACTCGGTCTTTATCGTGCGATGAACGTAAGGCCCCACATTGGCTCGATTCTTTGGGGCGCTGCGGCGCTCGCCGCGATGGCTTTCGGGTTGGGTTACGCCGCGTTCGTCGGCGACGTGCAGCGCGCGATGCAGCGGGTTGCGCACGGCAGCCGCATCGCCGACACGCAGTGCGGCCCGATCGAATACGCGGAGATGGGCGAGGGGCCGGCGCTGCTGCTCGTGCACGGCGCCGGCGGCGGCTTCGACCAGGGGCTGGAATTCGGCGGCGAGCTCGCGCGCCGCGGCTATCACGTGATCGCCATGTCGCGCTTCGGCTATCTGCGCACGCCGCTTCCGAGCGACGCGACGCCGCAGGCCCAGGCCGACGCCCACGCCTGCCTGCTCGATGCGCTCGGCATCGAGCGCGCCGCGATCGCCGGCGTGTCGGCGGGGGCGCCGTCGTCGCTGCAGTTCGCGCTCCGCCACCCCGAGCGCACCAGCGCGCTCGTGCTGCTCGTGCCGCTTGCCTACATGCCGCGCGAAGCGCCGCCCGCGCCGCCTTCGCGCCTCGCACGCTTCATGTACGAGCAGGCGGTGAAGTCCGACGTGCTCTACTGGCTCGTCATGCGCGCGGCGCCCCGCGCCGTGGTGAAGACCATCCTCGCCACGCCGCCGGAGGTGCTGGCGCACACAAGCGTGCAGGAACGCAGGCGGGTGGCGCTCCTGATGGAGCATATCCTGCCGCTCAGGCTGCGCCAGGCCGGCCTCCTGAACGACGGCCGCGTGGCGCTGGCGCTTGGCCCTTCTCCACTCGAGAAGATCAAGGCGCGCACCCTGGTCATCAGCCTCGCCGACGACCTCTACGGCACCTACGAGAGCGCCCGCTACACCGCGTCGCGCATTCCCGGAGCGCGCTTCATCGGATATGCGAGCGGCGGCCATGTCTGGGCCGGACACCACGGCGCCATTCTGGAGGAGGTGGCGGCGTTCCTTTCCGGCCCGCACCCCTTTGCGGTGGCCGGCAGATGAGCCAGCCCTGGTACCGCCACCGCTGGCCGTGGCTCCTCATGTCCGGTCCCGCGGCCGTCCTGCTCGCCGGCGCGGTGACGACCTGGATCGCGTTTGCCACTGCCGATGGCCTGGTGGCCGAGGACTACTACAAGCAGGGCGTCGGGCTGAACAGGCTCATTGCACGCGAGGAGCGGGCAGCGCAACTCGGCCTGTCCCTGGAGCTCGAGCTGCGGCAGAACCGCATCGTCGTGCGCCTGCACGGCGCGGCGCCCGAGGCGCTGTTCGTGCACCTCGCGCACGCCACGCGCGCGGGCCACGACCAGCGCCTGCGCCTCGTTCCCACGCAGCCGGGCTTCTACCAGGCCGAGCTGCCGGAGCTGCCCGCCGGACGCTGGCACATCGTAGTCGAGGACCCGCGCGCAACCTGGCGCATCGTGAAGGAGAGCTCATGAGGAAAATAATCTGGGTCTTTTGGCCTTCGTTCATCGTCGCCGGGCTCGGCACGATCCTCCTCTTCACCCTCCTCGATCCGGTGGACCTGCGCTTCGTCGGGCCGCTGGAGCTCGAGCGCAGCGCGGGATACACCATCGGCTTCTTCTTCCTCTGGGCGCTCGGCGCCGGCTCGAGCGCCTTTACCTGCTGGCTGCAGCGCCGCGCCGACGAGGTGAACCGCTGCCCGCTGGTGCCGGTGGAGCGGCCTGTGGGTTGTCCCAAACGCGAGGACCCTAATGCGCATTGCTAGCCTGCTCGTCGTTCTCTTTCCCGCAATGGCCTGGGCGCAGGATCCGGCGCCCGGCCGGCTGCTGTACGAGACGCATTGCGGCGGCTGCCATTACGAGCGCGTACACCAGCGCGTCCGGTCGGACGTGAAGGGGCTCGCCGACCTGCGCGATACCGTCGCGCGCTGGGCGTCGCAGACCAAGCGGCAGTTCACTCTCGACGAGCTCGAGAGCGTGGTGCAGTACCTGAACGAATCGCACTACCGCTTCGGCCTGCCGCCGGACCTGCCGCGGCCCGGCGGCTGAAGCTCGATGCGCGAGCGGTTGCTCGAGCGCTTCCCGGCGCTGGCGGCGCTGTCCGCCGAACAGCTCGATGCCCTGCTGGCCCACGCGCCGCTTGTCCGCCTGCCTGCCGGAAGCGTGCTTTTCGACGAGATGCAGCCCTGCCGCGGATTTCCGCTGCTGATCGAGGGCAGCATCCGCGTCGTGAAAGCCGCGCCGAGCGGCCGCGAGATCCTGCTCTACCGCGTCGATCCCGGCGAGGGCTGCATCGTTTCCGGCGGCTGCCTTCTGGGACACACGGAATACAGGGCGCGTGGCGTTGCCGAGACCGATGTGCTGCTCGTCCATCTGCCGGCGGCGGCGTTCCAGGCGCTCATCGCGGAGCGCGAGCCGTTCCGCCGGTTCGTGTTCGCCATGTACGGCGAGAGGCTGGCCGACGTCATGGCGCTGGTGGAGGAGGTCGCCTTCAGGCGCCTCGATGCCCGGCTCGCGCAGCTGCTGGTGCGCCGCGGCCCTATCCTGGAGGCAACGCACCAGAGCCTCGCCGACGAGCTTGGCAGCGTGCGCGAGATCGTCAGCCGGCTGCTGCGCGACTTCGCCGCCCAGGGCTGGGTGAAGCTCGAGCGCGAGCGGGTGACGGTGCTGCAGCCTCAGCCGCTGCTGCGGGCGAGCGGGCAGGTGCGCAGCCCGAGCAGCCTGTAGAGGGGGCAGAAGCCGAGCATCCCGGTCACGAGCGGGATCAGGCCGATCGCGCCCCACCAGCGGGCGTCGCCTTCGCCGGCGAGCATCCACGCGAGCAGGGCAATCCCGAGTCCGATCCGCAGCACGCGGTCCAGTGTTCCGACATTGG
>Ga0247825_10000824_pt1 | contig 20077 bp, 13 predicted proteins | sample 13C_Vanillin_Day_FD_194413 | JGI IMG/M metagenome (GOLD analysis project Ga0247825, IMG submission 194413) | Soil microbial communities from agricultural site in Penn Yan, New York, United States - 13C_Vanillin_Day48 | ecosystem: Environmental > Terrestrial > Soil > Agricultural land | place...
GAGCGAACAGCTCCGCGAGCCACGCGTTGAGCCGAGCATATTTCTCGAGCTGCTCCGGTTTGTCGCCGTGATGCGACAGACCGTGATGTGGCTCCGAGATGTCGATTTCGGGGTAGGGCCGGCTGTTCAGCTCGCGTCCGTACATCAGCGTGAACACGCGGGTCAGATCCGACTGAAATGCCAGCCACTGCAAATCGAACAGCAGTTTCAGATGTTCGTCGAACCTCGACGGGATGCCGACCGGCCGTTCCGGCACGGGCAACGTCGAGGCAGCATTCTGTTCCTCTGCCGTCTGGATACGCCGCTCCACTTCGCGCACGGCGTCGAGGTACTCCTCGACTCGAGTGCGGTCGCCCGGACCGAGGCTTCCCACCAGTCGCCCTAGATCCTCGTTGACGCGGTCGAGCAGGCTGCGCTTCCTCCGCATCCGCTCGATCCGCTCCTCCGTCGTGCCGCCTTCGCCGAACATCCGCTCGAAGACGACGGTCGGGTTGTTCTCGTTGGGCAGCGGTGTCGTGGGCGACTGCCACGATACCGTGTTCATGTAGGCGCAGCTGTAGCCCGATTCGCACTGGCCGCCCAGCACGAGATCGATTTCCGAGGAAATCAGCTCCATCGACGGCAGGACCGTGTCCTTGCCGAACTGCGCGGCGGCAATCTGGTCCGCCGTCGCGCTGAGGCGGATATCCGCACCTTCGGTCTTCCTGGGATGGACGCCGCTCAACCAGGTGGCGCAGGCGCGCGTGTGTTCGCCGTTGCCGTCGCCGAGCGATTCCCCCTGCTTCTGTGCGAGGCCGCTGACAACCGTCACCCGATCGCGGTACGGGGCGAACGGTTTCAGGATTGGCGACCATTCGAAGTCTGCGCCGGTCCTCGTCGGCGTCCAGTGGTTGATCGTCTCGTTCATGGCGACGCCATTGGGAAAATAGACGAACCCCATGCGGCACTTCGGCCCGGCGGCGGCCGCTCTGACGGAGAACGCAGGCACCATGGCATCGAGCAGCGGCAGGGCAATCGTCGCCCCGAGACCGCGAAGGAACGTCCGCCGGGGTAATGCCATTTTGGTGATGATCATGGCTGCTCCTGCCTCCGCATCTGAAAGGGGACGCTCTTGACGATGCCGAGGACGATTGACGACGTGCGGTAGCTGTCCCGGGCCGCATCACGCGTGATGGCGCGAACGGCCGGCATATCGTAGTGCTCGAGCCCGCGCCCGAGCGCATATGTCAGCAGTTTCCTGGTAAACGTTCCGACGAAGCGATCGGGATTGGCAACGAGAACGCTGCGCAGGCCGGCAGGGCCCGTGAAGGCCGTCCCGTCCGTCAGCACGACGGAGGCGTCGATCGGAAGCAAGGCTTCGTCGACGGTCCGCCACCGTCCGACGAAGTCGAAATTCTCGAAAGACAATCCGAGCGGATCCATCATCGCGTGACAGCTGGCGCATGTCGGGTTCGCCCGATGCTGCGCGATGCGCTGGCGCATCGAGAGCTCTTCGTCGGCGGCGTTGGGCTTCTCCTTGAGGGCGGGCACGTCGGGCGGTGGGTCCGGAACCTCGGTGCCGAGCATGTTCTCGAGAATCCATTTGCCCCTCACAACCGGTGAGGTCCGATTGGGAAACGCCGTAACCGACAGGATGCTTCCGTGCCCAAGCAGTCCACGGCGGTTCTCGTCGTTCTGCTCGACGCGGCGAAAATGGGTGCCGCGGACGTTTGGTATGCCGTAGTGCCTCGCGAGCCGCTCGTTCACGAACGTGTAGTTGGCGGTCAGCAGCTCCAGCACGCTCCGGTTCTCGCGGAAGATGCTGGTGGTGAACATCTCCGTCTCGCGCCGGAATCCCTGCCGGAGATCCTCGTCGAAATCGGGATCTTTACGGGGATCGGGCAACACCGCCTGGAGATTGCGCAGGAAGAGCCATTGACCGACGAAGTTGCTCACGAGCGCCTCGGCGCGAGGATCGGCGAGCATCCGCTGCACCTGCTGCTCGAGCACCGCGGGGTTCGACAACCTGCCGGAGCTCGCCGCCTCGAGCAGCGCCTCATCCGGGATGCTGCTCCACAAGAAGAACGAGAGCCGTGACGCCAGCTCCAGGTCGCTGATCCGATAGATCCGGTTCGGTGTCGTCTTCGGATCCGACGTGGGGCCGTTGCGCCAGGCGACCGCACTGTCGAGAGGTTCCCGCTCGATGCGGAACAGGAACTCCGGGCTCACCAGGAGTCCTTCGACAGCGCGCTCGATACCGGTTTCGAAGTCCCCTTCGCGCCGGCCTTCGGCATATGAGGCGAGCAGGGATTGCAGATCCGTCTCGCTTACGGGTCGTCTGAATCCCCGTCGAGCCAGCGTCGAGAGGATCGTCTTCGCGCACGCCGTTTCGTCCGATTCCTGCCGAGGGTTGCAGACGAAGATGCGTTGACGGCTCGGTGTATCGCCCGCGCCCGTTGCGTTGAAGGGACCCGTGATGTCGATCGTTCGAAGATAAGCGCCCTTCTGGGTGGTGTAGTAGCCGTTGGGGCCTCCAGGAACGGGCTTCTGGAAGGGCTCCAGGAGATTCTCGAGAAGCGCTGGCGTTCTGTTGAGAAACGTCAGGGCGACGGTCCTGGGCCCCGCCTTTGCGGGAAACCGGATCTGCCAGTCGGCATCCAGCGCGCGGCGATTCGGGCCCGGTCCGTCGCTTGCGGTGTTGACAGGCAACTCGAAGACATGCAGCGGGACACCGTCGACGCTGAGCTCGAGCCTCTGCGTCTCGTCGAAGAGCGGGATATCGTCGAAGCTGGCGCCGGCATAACGCGTCAGCTGCACGCGAACGACGTATTCGCCGTCTCTCGGGAAGCTATAGCGCAGGCTCGCTCCCCCTCGAGTGCCGAACGGCAGGCCATCGATGCGATCGTCTTGTCGGAGCTCCGGCGGCACGAGAAAGGTGTCGGTAGTCGCCGCCCTCGCCGACGCCCCGACGGCGAGGCTGCTGAGCTTCTGCGCGGCCGCGATGTATCGCTCCATCAACGTTGGCGACATTCGCTGCACGCCGGCGATGTTGTCGAACCCGTAGCTCACATCGTCGGCCGGGAGCAGCGAGCTGACGTCGATATCGAGCGCCAGCAGATCGCGAACCGCGTTGCGATACTCTGCTCGGTTCAGTCGATGCAGCGCCTCGGTACGACCGGGATCGGGGTTCCTCTCCGCCGCTCGGTCGAGCGAGGTCTCGAGGTGTGCCAGCAACCCCTTGTACGCGGCCGCGTCCGGGCGGGGGAGTCCCGGAGGCGGCATGAGATTGGCCTGGAGCTTCTGAACGACCCGCTCCCACACTTCGGGGGCGTCGCCGACGTTGGCGACGTCAACGTTGTCGAGGGTCAGTCCCCCCGTCTTCGCGCGCTGGTTGTGACAGGTGACGCAGTACTTGGTGAGAAGGGACTGCTGGGCTGAAGCGCCGGCGAGTGGATCGCGATTTCCTTCCACCGCTCGCGGATCAACCGCGGCAGATTGCGCCACCCGGCCTGGCGGGGCCTTTGGAGCGCTGAGGGCGCGCAGGTAGACGGTGGCACTCAGCGTGACCACTCCGACGCCAACCAGCGCCGCGACCACACGCCCTCGCATGGGTGCTCGTTGTCCGCCATCAGCCCGAGGGGCGAGGACGGATGCCGGGTTCATGGTATGCAGGTCGATCGTTGGCCGTCAACCATTTGGCGCGGTCCTCGCTTGCCGTGTCCGTGGCACCCGTGACCCGTCCAAGACGGTGGACCAAGGACGACGGACCAAGGACGATAGGAGCTCCTCTACGGCACCCGACAGCTGAAATTCGCGGCGTCGTCGATGCTCCCCGTCCCCGTGTATCTGGCAACCATCGGGTACGCGCAGAGCGGCCGCGTGCGGTCGACAATCCCCTTCGTGCTGTGCGAGGCGATCATCTGGTTCGGCGCCGTACCCTTTTCGACCCAGGCTTCCAGCGCCGTCAGGGCGTCGAAGGTGTTCGGCCCGTCGCCGCCGCGGCAGTGAGCCATTCCCGGGACCATGAACAGACGCAGCCAGTCGGCGGTCTTGCCGGCCCCTCCGGTCGCCGCCTGAACCTCGCCGTAGTAGTTGATGCTGGAGGTCGGGACGACCTGCTGATCGGCCCACCCATGATAAATGAGGAGCTTTCCGCCGCGTGACATGAACGCTGTCAGATTCGGGTCGGTGGCGTTCGCGGGATCGTCCATGTGCTCGAGCGGGGCCAGGTCGGTGGCCAGGTTGAAATTCTTCCAGTCCCAGTGCGGGTCTTTGAAGACGACATACTTGAGCCTGTCGAGTACGTTGTTATACGGCTCCGGTCCTCCTGCCTGAACGCCCCACCCCAACTCCGACCCTGGCTCGAGACGAGGCAGCAGCTCCTTGCCCGAACGCGGATGCATCACGGGGCTCAGGATCTTTGTCGCCGCCTGGACCTGCGGAGCCGTGAGGCACGTCGCGCTGTCACCGCTCTTGCACTCGATCGCCTTGAAGTCGAAGCGGCATTGCCGTGAATCGTCGATCAGCCCGTCCTTCAAGCCGTCGAGCGTGTCGCACGCGTTGACGACGGCCTGATGGATCATCGGGTACTTCGCGGGCGGAATGTAGCTCGCTGGCTCTTTCAGCGTGGCCTGCGGAATCGACATCCTCGCGGCCTGGTACATCGGGGTCGTGTTGATCGCGGGCGCGCCGGCGATGATGCCGTTGAAGTCGCCGGGGAAGCGCTGAGCCTCGAGAAGCGCTTGTCGGCCGCCAGCCGAGCAGCCGACGAAATACGAAAGCTGCGGACCGCGGTCGTAGAACGCTTCGACGATCGTTTTCGCCTTCACTGTCATCTCGTGAATGGCTCGGTACGAGTAGTCGATCAGCTTCTCGGGATGACCGAGCATGTCCTTCGCTGTGCCGCCGACGTGCCCCGTGTCGGTCGAGCTCGTCGCGTACCCGCGCTGGAGCGCCTCGCCCAACGCTGCATACAGAATCGATCCGGCCCAGCCACCGTTGCCGACGGCCTGATACTTGCCGTTCCAGTTCGAGACGGGGAGCCAGACTTCGACCTTGATATCGGAGTCGCTCGTGGGCCTCAGCGTCGCGGCCACCCGGCAGAAGGCAGGGAGGTTGGTCAGCGACGGATTCGGCTGGGCCGCCGCAGGGCCGGGTGGCGTGAACGTCCCGGCCGGTACGGTCGTGGCCAGCGTGATCGTCGCGTCCGGTGTTGAAAGGGCCGTCAGGCTTTCACACGTCGCGGCACCCGCAGGCGTTGCCCGCCACATGACGGCCGCAACCAGGAGCGCAACACTCGTAAGTCGTGCATGCATGTTCCCTCCCCGCCGGACGATTCTTAATGAGATGGCCCTCGTCGGGTCGGGACGATGGTCGCAGCTTCGTCCCGAGAAAACAATAACTGTTTGGCGGGTCGCGCGACGAGGTGACGGCTGAAGCCGAGTGGCTCTACAGCGATGCGTTGCTCTCGGCTGGCGCACCCGGCCTCGTGACGGTGGATCCCCGTATCCGGTGGGGCGGGGCCCGCGTCGAGGCGCGTTACGAGAACAAGCGCGACGTGAAGGATTTGACCGTGGTCCCCACCGCCGGGACGTTCAGACTCATGGGACCCGTGGTCGAGGCCGGCTTCCCGTCGGTGCCGGTGGCCGATGCCAGGGTCGAGGTGACGACTGGTGTGGGCGCCGGGCTGTTCGCGACAACAGATTTTTACGGAACTTACACTCTGTTCGGCGTCGCGGGTGAGACGACCATCCGAGTGACCAAGGATAACTACCAGCCGGCTGAACAGAACGTGACGATCGCGTCACACCGGACCCTGACGACGTCCCTGCAGTCGCTCGTCCCGCCCGCAGATGTGTCGGGCACGTACACGCTGACGATTGCAGCCGCCGAGGAGTGCGGCGTGGTTTCGGGTGCGGGCCATCTGCCCGAAGACGTCCGGGTCCGCAAATATTCTGCGGTCGTGACACAGACCGGCCCGGCCCTTCGGGTCGTGGCGACCGGGATGAATATAGCCATTCAGGGAAGGGACTACTTCGTCGGTCGTGTCGGCCCGGAAGGAATCGTCTTCGATCTGACATGGGATCCGTGGTGGGACTATCCCACGCTTGTCGAACAGCTCACGATTACCGGCACCGTCTTCGCCCCGACCGGCATCGCAGTGCTCAAAGGCTCAGGGGATCGTTTCGGCGGCACGCTCGACGGCGGACTGCACGTTTTCGATACCGTGCATCTGCTTGCGCCGATCACGGCGATCGCGGAGTGCTATTCGGCGACGCATCAGTTCGTCCTCTCCCGTTGAACGGCCGCGCCATCCCGCCAGTTCATTCGGATTCAGTTGACCGCGACCGGGCCTCGTCGTATGGTGCTGTCGGCACCCGGACGACGAGGATTCCCGGTGGACAACAAAGCACCCTTACGCGGGGGATCGGGAGGGAAATGTGCGGTTGCCAAGGACGTCATCGCCACTGTTGCTGTCGGGCACTCTGTTCTTCGTGGGTTGCCTGTGCGTAGCCGGTGCAGCCCAGCAGACCGCAGCCCCCACGGTCACTCTCTTCGAAGGCGCCAGGCTCATCGCCGGAGATCGCAGCGCGCCGATTGAAAACTCGGCCTTTCTCGTCGAGGGCAATCGGTTTACCCGGGTCGGAAGATCCGGCGAGATCTCGGTGCCGGCCGGAGGAGTCCGCGTCGACCTGACCGGCAAGACCGTGATGCCGGCGCTCATCGATCTCCACAGTCATCCCGGTTACGAGAACGCGACCACGGCAACCGAGGAAAAAGAAAATTACACCCGCGAAAATCTCATTGATCATCTGGAGCGCTTCGCATACAGCGGGCACGCGCTCACGGTAAGCCTTGGATCCGATCCGCCAGAAGACTTTGTGTGGCAGATGCGTGCCGATTCGAACCAGGACACCTTCACAGGTGCCCGTTTCTTCACGGTTGGCCGAGGGCTGGCGTGGCCAGGCACCGGGCCGACGGAGCTTGCGAGAAACGACACGGCGTATCCGATCGTCAGCACGTGGCAGGCGCGGCTTGCGGTCCGCGAGCTGGCCTCCCGAAAGGTCTCGTTCGTCAAGCTTTGGCTGGAAGATCGCGGAGGGTACGAGGTTCCTGCTGACCGCGCTCAGCGACAGGGTTTGGTCGATGAGCACGGCGTCCCTCGTCCCGGACGCCCGTTCCAGCTGACTCCTGAGATCTCTCGCGCGGCTGTGGATGAGGCGCGGAAGCACGGGCTTCGCACGCTGGCCCACGTCAAAACCCGCGAGGACCTGAAGGACCTGCTGCGCGCCGGGATAGACGGGTGGACCCACCCCATCGCTGATCTACCGGCGGACGATGAACTGCTCGCGCTGCTGAGGGAGCGGCCGAACCTTTGGTACATCCCTGCGATCACCCCGGCCGGGATTGGCGGCAGCGCTCCGCGAGCAGCGGGCGAGAGACCGTCGTGGCTTGCAGACCCGCTGCTGAGAGCTATCAAATGTCCCGCGTTCCTCGAAAGATGGGGGCAGTCTTTCGCGGACAGCAGAGGCGTGCCGCCGCCATCCGGCGGCCTGGGTGTCGAGAACGTGGCGAGGTTCCACAAGGCGGGTGTGCGCATTGCGCTCGGTGGCCACGACGCCGGAGGCAACCGCATCATCGGGTGGGGGAGCCACATGGAACTCGAAGCGTTCGTGAACTGGGTCGGCATGACGCCTCACGAAGCGATCGTCGCTGGCACGAGCGCCGCCGCCGAGGCGTTGGGAGCTGCCGATCTGGGATCGGTCGCGGCAGGCAAGGCCGCGGACTTCGTCGTGCTCGATGCCAACCCTCTCGACGACATCAGGAACACACGGCGGATTGCCCAGGTCTTTCTCAGGGGCCGAGAGATCGACCGGACCTCGATGAAAGCCAAGTGGCAGACGGCCTGCCGCGCTGCGGAAGCGAAGTTGGCTCGGGACTGACACGGCGCAAGCGGATGCAGTCGATCCGGAGGTAGAAAATGGTTCGCATCTCGAGCCGTCGAACCTTTGTGAAACACGCGGCGGTACTGCTGGCGGGCGCGCAGGCAAGTCGATGGGTGAGCCTCGCTGCGGCTGGGCAAACACCGGGCGCGGTCGTGGAGACCGCCGCGGGTAGGGTCCGCGGCGCCGCCGAAGCTGGCGTCAACATCTTCAAGGGCATTCCATACGGTGGCACGACGGCTGGCAGGAACCGTTTCATGCCGCCGACGAAACCGACGCCGTGGACCGGCACGCTGGTCGCCCTCGACTATGGACCCAGTGCGCCGCAAGGCAGCGGCGACGTCGCTCCGCAGTCTCCCTCACAGAGCGAGGACTGCCTGGTGCTGAACGTTTTTACGCCGGCGCTCGGCGGTGGAAGGAACCGGCCCGTGATGGTGTGGCTGCACGGCGGCGGTTTCTCAACGGGTTCGGGCTCACAACCCATCCTCGACGGCACCAGCCTTGCCCACACGCACGACGTGGTCGTCGTGACCATCAACCACCGGCTGAACGTGCTCGGTTCGACTTACCTGGGTGAGGCGGCGGGCCCGGACTTCGCGCTCTCCGGCTGCGTGGGGATGCTGGACATCGTCGCGGCGCTGGAGTGGGTGCGCGACAACATCGGTCGCTTCGGCGGCGATCCCAATCTGGTCACGATCTTCGGACAGTCCGGCGGCGGCCGGAAGGTCGCGACGCTGATGGCGATGCCCGCAGCCAAAGGACTGTTCCACAGGGCCATCATCGAGAGCGGCGCGATGCTGCGGCTGACGACCGAGGCCGACGCGATTCACGCGACGGACCTGCTGCTCATCGAGTTGGGACTGATGGCGGACCAGGCGCGCGAGCTGCAGACCGTTCCGATCGAGCGCCTGCTCGCCGCGGCCTCCGAAGTGTCCAGCAAGATCACGCTGCGCGAACCCGGGATGACCGCGAACACGCCGATGATCGACGGCAAGGCGCTGCCCGGCCATCCCTGGGACCCGGCGGCGCCGGCGCTCTCCGCCGACATTCCGCTGCTGATCGGGTACGCACGGACCGAGGAAACGCTCTACGACCGGCCCACGCCGGAAACGCTTGCCCTCGACGAGAACGGGCTGAGGAAACGTGCCGCCGCGCGCGTCGGTGGCGATCCGGATCGCGTCATCGACGCCTTCCGCAAGGCGCATCCAAAGGCCACGCCGTGGGATCTGTGGATCCTGATAGCCACCGATCACCCGCGCGGAACGTACGCGCGGGAGCTCGCCAAACGCAAAGCTCTTCAGGCGCGGGCCCCGGCGTTCTTCTATCGTTTTGACTGGGAGACCCCGGAGGGCGGCGGACACATGAGATCGCCGCACACGATCGAGATTCCGTTCGTCTTCAACAACATCAGGATTGCGGGCCCGCTCATCTCCAAAATGGCGCAGGCCCACGCGCTCGCCGAAAAGGTCAGCGCCGCGTGGGTGGCGTTCGCGCGTACTGGAAATCCCAATATCCCGAAGCTCCCGAAATGGCCGGCCTATTCCGCCGCGTCGCGCGACACGATGCTGTTCAACAACGAGAGCCGAGTGGAGCAGGATCCCGACAAAGGACCGCGTCTGGTGATGGAAGAAGTGCTGAATTTGTCTGCTGATTCGGTGGCCTCGAGATCCAAGGAGCCGAGATGAAACCAGGAAGGGAAACGGGGGGCGGATCATGAGGCGGATCATTGTGCTCGGTCTGCTGCTGGCGCTCGGCGTCCTCTCGATGGCGGCCGCCGCCATCCAGGCGCCGCCGCAGGCGGGTTTGTCGGCCGCTGCGATGACGGCTACCAGAATCGAGAAGGTCAAGGACAATCTCTACAACATCAGCGGCTCGAGCGTCGCCAACCGCGACGCGTTCAGCGGCGGCAACACCGCCGTGTTCATCACCGACACGGGCGTTGTCCTCGTCGACACCAAGCTGCCTGGATGGGGGCAGGTGATCGTCGATCGGATCAAGACGGTCACGAACAAACCGATTACGACGATCATCAACACGCACACGCACGGCGACCACACCGGCAGCAACGAGTTCTTCGGCACCTCGGTCGAGACGATCGTGCAGGAGAACACGAAGGCCAACATGGAGCGCATGGACGCCTTCAAAGGGGACAAGGCGAGATTTCTTCCGAAAAGGACCTACAAGGACCGCCTGTCGATCGGGAAAGGCAGGGATCAGATCGACCTGTATTACTTCGGTCCCGGACACACGAACGGCGATACGTTCGTCGTCTTCACGGCGCTCAGAACGATGCACATGGGCGACATGTTCCCGTGGAAGGACGCGCCGTTCCTCGACCTGGGCAACGGCGGCTCAGGTGTGGAGATGCCGGGGACGCTCGAGAAGCTGCTGAAAGGGGTGAAGAACGTGGACACCATCATCGGCGGTCACCAGCCGGTCCAACAGTGGAAAGATCTCGAGGAGTATCAGCGTTTCAACGCCGATCTCCTCGCTGCGACTCGGGCCGCGATCAAGGCCGGCAAGAGCGTGGACGAAGCCGCTGCGTCGATCGACCTGACGAGCAAGTACCCGGGCTACGAGTCGACGCGCACCAAAGCCGCCATCCAGGCGATCTACGACGAGCTGAAGGGGAAGTAGCGCGGACGGGATTTGGAGGTCTATCAGGCGCCTGATTCCATTCGTCGTGGCAACGATCGGCGTGTGTGTTTCGGGGCCCGGCTTCGCGCAAGGCTGGATCGATTACGTCAACCGGGCAGACTTGTTTGCTGTCAACTTCCCGGGTGAGCCCAAGGTTCAGGACACCACGTACCGCACGCAGTATTTCATCGACCTGCCGGCGCGCGTCTACAGCTACGTGGACGGTCCGAACCGCTACTCCGTCACGGTGGTCGATTACTCGGGCGCCGGAAAGTTACACGCAGAGCGACTCAAGAACTGCAAGGCCGACCTGGGGGACGGGGACAGCTGCAACGACCCCACGGAAACTGACGTGCGGGGAGCGATCGTCCAGGCGACGTGGGGTTTCCTGCAGCGGGACGCCAAGCTCACGCACTTCACGTTCGCGAGGGCGGATCTGGTCGAAGGTCATCAGCTGCAGCTCGCAAATACCGACGGGTCCCGTACCTTCGTCGCGATTTATATGCACGAAAACCGTCTCTATATCCTGGAGGGAACCACGCCTGCGGGTGCGCCTGCGCCGGGGTTGTTTCAGCAGTCGCTGCAGTTTCTCGACAAGGATGGGAACAGGATTCGCTATCAGTCGACCTACTCCAACGGCTTCCCGCCACCGCCCCACATCGTCTACAAGTGAAATGAGGTGAGCATGCAGTTCCAATGCTTGACTCTTGCCTTCGTCTGCGCCATCTCCATCACGTGGCCGCTGCGGGCACACCATTCTCACGGCAACTACGACACGACGAAGTGGACGCCCTTTCAGGGCACGGTCAAGGAAGTGCACCTGATCAACCCGCATTCCTGGATCTACCTCGAAGTCAAAGACGACAAAGGTCAGACGACGGTGTGGGCGCTGGAAGCCACCGCTCCGGGCGGGCTCGCGAGGAACGGAATCAAGCGCGAGGACGTGAAGGCGGGCGACACCATCAAAGTGCGGTGCCATCTGCTGAGGGACGGCTCGAACGGATGCCTTCTCGGGTACGTGACGCCGCTACATGGCGACGCGGCGCGGGGCCACGGCATCGAGAAGGAGTGGGACTAGCAGCCTTTCAGTCGTTGGTGGAGCCGCTCGGGATCACCATCGTGTGGTTTCGCTTCGGCACCTGACCCACGCGGATCTTGGCGACTTCTTTCATTGACGGGATGTCGACGACCAGCGTGTCGTTCCCGACCGGGTCGGCTACATAGGCCCTCTTGCCGTCGGGCGTGAGCGTCACCCAGGCGGCGCCCCTCCCGCTCAGCTCGGCTGTTCCCAGCAGCTTCAGATCGGGAAGCGAGTACGAGTAGAGCGCGTTGTTCAACCGGCTGCAGACAACGAGGATCTTTTGATCGGCGGTCACGGCCATTCCGTGAGAAGCCGCGGAGCCGGTCAGCAGCGGAATTCTCCCCGGCGCCAGCTTCGGGAGCTCGATCCGGGCGGTTTCCTTGCGCGTCTGGAAATCCACGACCACGAACCCGTTGAACTCGCCGACCTGGACGAACAGCGAACGCGTCGAGCCGTCTGGGTTCTTGGAGATCGTCATCGGACGGATGCTGTGGTCAAGCTTGAGCGACCAGGCGGGGGCATCCGTCTGGGTGTCGAGCACGCTGACATACGCGGTATCGGAGGCATCGCCGGCGATGGCGTGCTTGCCGTCCGGCGTGACGTAGATGTTGTGCACCGGTCCTTCCGTGCGAATGCTCTTGACCTTGGTGAGCGAGGCGGTGTCGATGACGTCAGCCACGCCCGGGTTGTTCCCGACTGCCTGTCTGATCCCCACATAGACCTTCCGCCCATCGGGTGTGATCGCGATGTTGTTGGGGCGGCCCGAGAGCGGGATCTTCTTGAACACGCGCAGGGTCTTGAGGTCGGCGACGTCGAGCGTGTCGTCAGCTTCGTTGCTGGCATAGATTCGGCTGCCGTCGGGGGACGCCGTGACCCCGTGCGCCGCTTCGATGCCCGGGATCTCTCCCACGATCCTGTTCGTGACGGGATCGATGATGTGGATTCTGTCCCCGGCGGCGTTGCTCTGGAGAATGCGGACCTGGCCCCGGGCTGTCGACGGCAGCGTGAGCGACACGATTGCCATCAGAATCAGACAGCGCGCGGCTATGTGAACAGTTGCCATTGTCAGCTCCTCGCCAGAAAGTGGATTAACCCTTGGTCACTCGCACGCGCCGTTCAGCTCGATGATCTTCTCGGTGGTTTTCCGTCCGCACACCCAGTTGGCAATCGTCTGCCACTCCGGATCGAGAAACGAGCTCCAGTGTTTGCCCCCGGTGTGGTAGAAGGTGCCGCCCCCTTCGGCCACGAGCGGGTGCAGAAGGAGCTTGCTCTGGTTGATGGTGTAGGGAATCACCCGCGGCAGGACCACCTGGAAGTTCTTTCGGGATTGCTCTTCGTTCCACGCCGCGGCCCCGGGCGAGAGCTCCTGCAGGCGCATCGGCGTGCCCTTGCTGTGGCAAGCCACACAGCGGGTGTGGCCCTCGCGCTTGGCCAGAAGGATGGGCTGAACTCTGGTCCGGAAGAACTCGAAATCGAGTGGCGCCGCCGCTGGAGCGCCTGGGGCAGGGGCCTGCGGCCGAGCGGCCGAAGGCTGGACGAGCGACGCGGCCACGAGCACTAATAAGGGGGCGACGCGCATAACGCTCCTCCTCCCCGGTTGCGGGCCGGCAAGCCTGGATCCGACGGCAGCATACCAGAAAACGCGTGTGATCACTCGCCAGTTGACCGTGAATCGGCGGCGGCGTATGGTGCGCGCGGAGGGCCCCCATGTCGATGCGAATCGTCCCGCGTGTCGTCGCTTGCGTCGTGGGTTCTTTGGCGCTGTCAATTCTCTTCGCCGAACGCCTTTTCGCCCAGGATGGCGCCGATCTCTACAAGCAACTGTGTTCCTCCTGCCACGATGCGGGACTCGAGCGGGCGCCGGATCGCCAGGCGCTGCAGGCGATGTCGCCCGAGCGAGTGCTGTCGGCGCTCGAAAGCGGCGTCATGCTCTCGATGGCTTCGGGCCGTACGGGAGTGGAGCGTCGCGCGATCGCCGAATTCGTCACGGGTAAATCCTTTTCGTCCCCGCTCAGCGTGACGCCGTCGTCGCAGGCGATGTGCCGCGGGACCGGGGGGGCCTTCGCCGACCTGCTGGCTGGACCCCGCTGGAACGGGTGGGGCGTGAGTACAGGCAACACACGCTATCAGGACGCGGCGATGGCGGGCTTCACCGCGGCTGAAGTGCCACGTCTGCGGCTCAAATGGGCGTTCGGCTTTCCAGGTGAACTGAGCTCGGATTCACAGCCGACCGTTGTCGGCGGCCGCGTATTCGTCGGCACGCAGAGCGGCACCGTCTACGCGCTCGACGCGGCGACCGGTTGCGTGCACTGGTTCTTTCAGGCGACTGCGGCCGTACGCGCCGCTGTCAGCATCGCGCGGATCGATACGAAAACCGGCGCACGCGACGCGGCGTTCATCGGGGACCGCGCCGCGAATGTGTATGCCGTCGACGCCGCCACCGGTCAGCTGATCTGGAGGACCAAGGTCGAGAGCCACCCCTACGCGCGCGTCACCGGCGCTCCGACGTTTCACAACGGCCGCCTGTACGTGGGCGTAGCCTCCGGCGAGGAGACGGCCGGCGCGGCAGCCGACTACGAGTGCTGCCGGTTCCGCGGCAGCCTGCTCGCGCTGAACAGCGCAACGGGAGAGCCGATCTGGAAGACCTACACCATCCCTGATGAGGCCGAAGCGACGAAGAAGAACAGTGTCGGTACGCAGTTGTGGGGTCCGTCTGGCGCCCCCATCTGGACGAGCCCGGCGATCGACGTGCAGCGAAACGCCGTGTACGCCACCACGGGCAACAACTACAGCGATCCGCCCACTGGCAACAGCGATGCCTTCGTCGCCTTCGATCTCGAGTCGGGCAAGGTGCTGTGGTCCCGCCAGTTCACCGCCGCCGATGCGTGGAATACGTCGTGCCGTCTGCCCGATCGGATCAACTGCACCGATTCGGACGGCCCCGATTTCGATTTCGGCGCCGCGCCGATTCTCGTCACGCTCGCTAACGGTCGTCGGGTACTTGTTGCCGGACAGAAATCGGGCGTCGTGCATGCCATCGATCCCGATCGGAACGGTGAAATCCTATGGCAGCACCGGGTCGGCAAGGGCGGGATCAACGGCGGCGTGCAATGGGGTTCTGCTGCCGACGCGTCCAATATCTACGTCGCGCTGTCTGACATCGGGCGGATCGCGGTGCCAAACAGTCAGGCGACGCTTCCGGATCCGGAAGTCGGTGGCGGCATGTTCGCGCTTCGCCTCGATAGCGGCCGGCGCGCTTGGTACACGCCACCGGCGAAGTGCGGCGGCAGGGAGCGCTGCAGTCCGGCGCAATCAGCAGCCGTCAGCGCGGTTCCAGGAGCGGTGTTTTCAGGTTCGGTCGACGGACATCTGCGCGCCTACGCGGCGGCCGACGGCGCCATCCTGTGGGATTTCGACACCGTTCGCTCGTACGAAACGGTGAACGGTGTTCCCGCGCGAGGGGGATCGTTGAACGTCGGGGGGCCGGCGATCAGCGGCGGCATGCTGTTCGTCAACTCGGGGTACGTGCAGAACGGCATTCCGGGCAATGTCCTGCTCGGGTTCTCAGTGGACGGAAGGTGACACAAACAGGGAATTCGGATTACTGCTTCCCCAGGAGGAACGAAGCGACGGACTCGTATTTCAGGGCGCGCGCCGCGTCGAGGGCCGTCCGGCCGTCGCTGTTGACCACGTTGACGTCGACGCCAAGTTCGATCGCCAGCTTCACCGCCTCGAGCATCGTGGCTTCGCTCTCGGCGCGGCGTGGCTGTACCCAGGCGACGCCGCCGCCCATCCCCGTCGCCGCCATCAACGCCGTCGTCACCTGCGTGCGCCGTTCAGCCGGGTCGCCTGCGTAGTATGAGGCGCGGTGAACGAACAGCGGGCGGGCGCCATGCTTCACGAGAAGACGCATGAGGGCAGGCTCGGCAAAACGCGCGGCGAGCCAGAACGGCGTCGCCCCTACGAGCTCGGGCGCGAAATTGAAATCGGTCGACTGCCGTCGGGTCGGCGTCCAGGTCTGAAGCGGAGCATTCGGATCGGCGCCGCGCGCCAGGAGCGCCGAGGCCATTGCCTCGTCTCGACGCATGATCGCCTCGTGGAGCGCCGTGTAGCCGGCCGCGGCCGAGTTCGCGTCGGCGCCTTTTTCCAGCAGGAACTCGACCAGCTCGCGAAACCCTGAGTGAGCGGCCAGCACCATCGCGCTCACGCCCCAGGCATCCGCATCGTTCACGTTTGCCCCGGCCTCCACGAGCTGCCTGGCCGAGGCGAGGTCACCCACCCGCGCGGCGAACATCAGCGCCGTGTCGCCTCCATGCGGAATCGAGCGGTTGTACTCGAGAACGCCGTGCGGCGGAACCGCCATCACCTGGCTCCAGACCTCGGAGCGCGCGTGGATGTCGGCGCCGTGCGCGAGCAGCACCTTGACGACTTCGGGATGCTTCTGGGCCACCGCCCACATGAGCGCCGTCTGTCCGCGTGCGGCGCGAGCGTTGACGTTCGCGCCTTTCGCGAGGAGTTGCCCGACGACGTCGGGGTTACCCGAGCGGGCAGCGATCATCACGGGCGTCTCGCCGGCAAGGAGCGCCGCATTTGGATTGGCCCCGGCCTGGAGGAGTCGACGAACCATGGCCGCGCTTCCATTCTGGCTGGCCGCCCAGAGCGGGGTCGCGCCAAGATCGTTCGCGGCGTTGACCCTGGCACCGGCCCGAACCAGCAGATCGACGCTCTCGAGATCGTCGTGATAGCTGGCCCAATGGAGCGCGGTCGTCCCATCCGCCGCGGACGCGTTGACGTCCACCCGCTTCTCCAGCAGCTCGCGCAAGCGGGTCCGGTCGTCATGTTTCGCCGCATCGACCAGGGGCGCCTGGGCGGCAGCGACTCGTGCGAAAACCAGGACGAAAATCAACGAGAACCGCAGAGCGTTCTTCACGGTTTACACACCGGTGAGCGTATCGATCGGGAGCCGGCCGGTGCTGCCTCCGACGCGCTGCACCGGCACGCCGAGCTTGTCCATCAGCGTCACCAGCAGGTTCGCCATCGAGGGTTTGTCCGCATATGTCAGATGTCGTCCCCCTTTGAGGGTGCCGGCCCCGCCGCCCACGAGGAGAATCGGCAGGTTGTCGCCGGAGTGGCGGTTGCTGTTCGAAATACCCGACCCGTACAGGATGGTCATGTGGTCGAGGAGCGATCCGTCGCCATCGGCCGTGGCCGCGAGCTTCGCCAGATACCTGGAGAACAGCTCCGCGTGATAGTGATTGATCTTCGACATGTGCGCGACCAGCGTCGCCACGTCGCCATGGTGCGAGAGTGGGTGGTGGGCCTCCGGCACGCCAATCTGCGGATAGGGCCTGGCGCTCTGCTCCTTGCCGATCATGAAGGTGACGACGCGCGTCAGATCGGATTGGAGAGCGAGGAGCTGCAAGTCGAGCATCAGTGCCAGGTGATCCTCGAAGACCGGTGGCACACCCTCGGGCTGCTCGATTGTCGGCAGCTCGATGTCGCGCTGCTCCTCGGCCTTCTGAATCCGCCGTTCGACGTCGCGGATCGAATCCGCGTACTCGTCCACCTTGCCTTGATCCTGTGGGCCGAGTTCATTCCTGAGATCGGCCAGCTTCTGCGTCACGGAGTCCAGAAGGCTCTTGTGCTGACGCATTCGCGCTTCGCGAGCCGCGCGGCCGGTGCTGCCGCTGTCGCCGAAGAGCTTCTCGAACACGGCGCGAGGGTTGTATTCCATCGGCAGCGCCTGAGTGGGGCTCCGCCATGAGAGCGTGTGGGTGTACACGCAACTGAGGTTGCCCGTGCAGGCCCCCGCGTTGTTCGGCGGGTCCATCGAGAGCTCGAGCGAGGCGAGCTGAGTCTCGCGGGCGAAATGCCGGCCGAGAAGCTGATCGATGGAGACGTCCGCGAAGATCTCGACCTCCGTACGTCCGCCGCGCGGCGTCCCGGTGAGAAACGAGCCCGAGGCGCCCGCGTGAATGTAATTCCAGTTCGCCTTCAGGCCCGACAGGACGAGCATTTGGCTGCGGAATTCCCGCAGCGGCTCCAGGATGGGCGAGAGCTCGAATGCGGCCCCGTCGCCCTTTGGCGTCCAGTACTCCATGGCCATGCCGTTCGGGACGTAGAAAGTCTGAAATCGGTGCGCCGGGCTGGCCGCCGCTGTGGCACGGAGCGCCGGGACCATCGCCTCCAGGAACGGGAGGGCGAGCGTGACACCCATGCCGCGCAGGACGGTTCGTCGCGGCAGCGATCTCGCGGTGAGGAAATTCATGATGAGGCCCGCATCAGAAAAGACGGACTGTTGACGATGCCGAGAATGAGCGCCGACCAGCGGTAATCGTTGGCCGCGGCGTCGCGAACGATTTTGCGCACCGCCGGGCGATCGTAGTATTCCAGGCGACGGCCCAGCGCGTACGCGAGGAGCTTTTCGGTCAGGGTGCCGGGAAACCGGGACGGGTCCTCGAGCAGCAGGGCGCGCAATCCGGAAAGCCCCTGGACGCCCTCGCCGTTCGCGAGCGTCGCGCTCGCATCGACCGGTCTTCCCGATTCGTCGACGGTCCGCCATCCACCGATCGCGTCGAAGTTCTCGAGCGCGAAACCAGGAGGATCGATCACCGAATGGCAACTTCCGCACACCGGACTCTGCCGGTGCGCGGCCAGCCGTTCGCGGATGGTCGGCGGAACGGCCCCGGCCTTCGTTTCCGGCAGGCTGGTGTCAACGCCGGGAGGCGGCGGAGGCACAGCCACGCCAAAGATATTGTCGAGCAGGAACTTCCCGCGCAGCACGGGCGATGTCCGATCGGGATACGAGGTCGTCGCCAGCAGCGCGCCATTCGCCAGCAGTCCTCCTCGCTGATCGGGATCCGGCAGCGTGACGCGCCGGAAGCGTGGGCCGTAGATTCCGGAAATCCCGTAATGACGCGCCAGCCGTTCGTTGACGAAGGTGTAGTCGGCGCGCAGAAGGTCGAGCACGCTGCGGTCTTCCTGAAGCGTGCTGGCGACGAACATCTCCGTCTCCTGCTTGAACGCCTGCAGGAGGTTCTCGTCGAAGCTCGGATAGAAATCCGGATGGACGATCACTTCGCCGAGACGGCGCAGGTTCAGCCACTGGGCAGCGAAATCGTTCACAAGGCCAACCGTGGCGCGACCGTCGGCCAGCATGCGGCGTACTTGCTGTTCGAGAACCTGCGGCCTGGTCAGCTGGCCGCGCTCGGCCAACTCGAGCAGCCGTTCGTCAGGGATGCTGCTCCAGAGGAAAAACGACAGCCGCGACGCCACTTCCAGGTCGCTCAAGCGATACGCGTTCGTCGGGCCAGATGCTGACCGCACTGCTGAGGGTGGATCTCGATGGATGCGCAGCAGGAAATCGGGATCGACGAGCATCCGTTCGAGCGCGAACTGGATGCCGGCGTCGAAGCTCCCGCCATCCTGGCGGCCGCGGTCGAAGAACTCGATCAAGGTTTGGCGATCCTGGTCGGTCAGGGGCCGCCTGTATGCGAGCCGCGTCAGTCGCGAGAGGATAGTCGTGGCACAGGCGTGTTCCTGCCCGCTGCGGGGAGAGCAGACGAAGATCGCGCGCCGGCTCGGCGTAGCGGTGGTGGTTCCAGACACCTGGAAAGGACCGCCGATTTCGACCGAGCCGACGCTCGCGTACTCCATGTAGACCTGGTCATTCGCGAGAACCCGCCCCCGCTGCAGCGGCTGTGGCAGCCCCTCGGGCTCCACCAGTTCTCTTACGAACGAGACGCCGACGACGTGGGGTCCCGCCTCGACCGGCAGGCGAAGCTCCAGGCCCGCGTCGCCCGTGATCTGCATGTACTCTTCCCATTCGGGTGCGCCTGCGAACCCGGGTTCGCCGTCGCCGGCGTAGCTGGCCGCGGCCGGTCTCCCGGGCGCCTTCCCGCCGACGGAGAAGCGTTTCAGCAGCCTGCCATCGAGGCGGATGTCGAGCTGCTGAGGCCAGCCCATGCCCATGATGTAGTCCTGATACTGGCGTCGGAGGCGGACTTTGATCAGGTATTCGCCGTCGACCGGGAAGTTGTAGGGAATTGCTGTGCCGCCGCGAGATCCGAAGGGGAGATCTTCACCCTGCCGCTCGTCCTGCACGACGTGCAGCGGAATCTCGAAGGTGTGGAGCCCCGGGCTCGCAGGAGGCAGTCCCGTCGCGAGGCGAGTGACGTACCGTGCGACGGACAAGTAACGCTCGAGATGGGCCGTCGAAATCGTGAGGGCGTCCGCGAAATTGTCGAAGCTGCCGTCGGCAGTCTCGTCGCCTGGGAGCAGCGACGTGACGTCGATGTCGAGCCCGAAGAGGTCTCGAACCGCGTTGCTGTACTCGGTTCGGTTGAGACGATGCACGGCGTTGATCCTGCCCGGATTCGGGCGGGCCGCCCACGATCGATCGAGCCCGGCCTCCAGCCACCTGGTCACCGAGCCGTAC
>Ga0247825_10000825_pt1 | contig 20038 bp, 20 predicted proteins | sample 13C_Vanillin_Day_FD_194413 | JGI IMG/M metagenome (GOLD analysis project Ga0247825, IMG submission 194413) | Soil microbial communities from agricultural site in Penn Yan, New York, United States - 13C_Vanillin_Day48 | ecosystem: Environmental > Terrestrial > Soil > Agricultural land | place...
GTCCCCGAACTCCCCAAGACGAGGTCGGGCAAGATCATGCGACGCCTGCTCAAGGACATCGCCGAAGGCCGCGACCTCGGCGACACCTCCACGCTCGTCGACCCCAAGGTCTTCGACGCCATCCGCGGCAAGTAGAGCACTCCACAACCGGAAGATCGAGAAGACATGGACATACACGAAAAGGACATGCTGGCCTTCACAAGGACCTGGCAACCCTATGGTGGCAACGACGATCAAATCCTGCCCGAATTCGGCATCACCGCTGCCACGTTCTATCAACGAGTGCTCGCACTTCTCAGTCACCCACTGACCCACGGCATCGAAGCAAGGGAATGTCAGGCGATGCGTGCCTTCTGCGTGGAAAAACTGAGGGAGTACGGCTACCCGGCGGCATCGCATCGAGCATCCCGGCCTGTTCTGCGCAACGGAGTCACAACAAGGACCGTCTGATCCAGGTCACCGCACCTACCGACACCGCGAAGTGTGCTGACCTGCGATATTCCACGAGAAGCTACCGAAATTCTTACTCGCCGAACCGATTACGTGGACTGCACCCGAGACCACCTCGCGCACCGAGACGGACCGATAGGCACAGCCTCCGCTTCGGCATGGAATCGGTTGCACCCTCGACTCGTTCTTCGTGGCTCGTGGGCTCAGCACCTGGGGCCGCCACCGATCGTGGAAGGCACTGTGATCCGGTTGACCGTCGACCACCTTCCTGGCGACCGGCATCCCACCCCGGTGTGGCTGTGGTGCTCGGACCCGGGCGTCAGTGCCGACGATCTCGACCGGTTGTGGCAGCTGTTCCTGCGACGCTTCGATCTCGAGCACACTTTCCGTTTCTTCAAGCAGACGTTGGGGTGGACCGCACCTCGGCTCCGCAGCCCCGAGGCGGCCGACCGCTGGAGCTGGATCGTGCTGGTGGCCTACGCCCAACTTCGGCTCGCCCGTCCTCTGGCCGAGGACTACGCCGCCCGTGGGAACGGCCTGTCCCCACCAGCACGATTGACGCCGGCACGGCTCGTCGAGGGTTTTCGCGCACCCGCGCGACGATGCCCGTTCCGGCCAGTGCACCGAAACCCAGTCGACCCGGACCCGGACGCCCACCCGGATCAAAAAACACCCACCACGCACCGCATCACCACGTGGGCAAACGCGCCGAAACCAAAGCGAGAAAACCCGTCGGGGCGCCTGCCCAGGTTAAAAATCAGCTCAAGGGGACAACCTCAGGACCGCACCTCCCCCGAGGGAGGGGCGTGATGATCACCTTGGCGGGGGGTTCGATCAAGATGGTCTGCGAGGAGAACGTCATGCCCGCACCTGAGCGCACCCCGCAGCAGTGGGCGCAGGACATGCTGATGCCGGGCGTTCGATAATTGTCGATACCGTTATCTCTACACGTGTGTGCCTCCCAGTCCTTGAGCCGCGTGTGTTCACGAAGCAGCGCCCGTCAAATGCTGCGCGCCCCGATTGGCTGGCCGCACTGTCGATTCCGTTATCACACTCGTTAGTGAGATGATCGACACCCAGGCCCGGCGGCAGGCACACCGACCCCGACCGTTCGCGTTCGCGACGCAGCGAGGGTCCGATATAGCCCAGTGGGGAAACTCGGGGCCGTGCCGGGATGGGCCCCCAGTACGGCCCGGTGGCGGCGCCGGGAAGCACAGCACCCGGTCTGAACGCATCCGACCCAGCACCTGCACCGGGAGATCGGCGAGCACGAACGCCAACCGCGCCAACTCGCATCCGGCGTCGAACACCAGCAGAATGTCCGGGGTCGCCGTCGCGGTGGTGCCCGGCCTCTCGCAACCGCGTGATCACTTCACGCACCTGGGTCGCCGTCACAGCGGTTTCGTCATCGTCGGGGCGCAAGCCGGACCGCGTCGAGCAGCGACGTCCACGCGGTACGCCCGGTCTCGAGTGCGGCGACGAACGAGTACGGCCACCCCAGGATCAGCTGCGACTGATTCTTCCCGCGGCCGTAGACGTGGCAGAACCCGCGCTGCGGACTCGTCGGTGCATCCGGGCGCAACCAGGCACTGACATCGACGGCCAGAATCAGAACGATCCGGCCGCCACGATCACACGGGATCGTCTGCCCGCCGAGGGTGCGGCGCAGCCGAGTGAACTCCACTCTGCCGCAGTTGATTGCGTCGTACAAGGCGCCGTGACCGCACCGATGCTCGGCGGCCAGTGACAACTCGACCAGGGTGCGAACCGCGGTGCCGGAACACAGCAGCGCATCGGTCAACTCGAACAATGCATCACCTCGGGCCGGCAGACACCGGGAAAACATCAACATCGGTTCCTACGGAAGGTTGCCACGGTTCGTTCGGACGCCGTGGTCGGTTGGTCTCTATAGCCGTTTGTGATGGGAGCGATTCAGGTTTCCGGGGTTCCGTGTGGCTGACATCACGAACAGGATGGTGTTGCACGTCACACACCATCTCTAGGTAGGGAGTTTCCTGTGAAGCCGTCCTCGTTCGCCGTCAACGGCCGTACGTACGTTCTGCACGATCAGCCCGTGGTTGTCATTTGTATCGATGGCAGCGAACCCGACTACCATATTAAGGCCATGTCCGCTGGCAAAATGCCATGGCTGAGCAGTATCGTGGAGGGGGATTCGAGCAGTTCGTGGCCGGCACACTGTGCGATGCCGGCGCTCACCAACCCGAACAACCTCTCGATCGCTACGGGGCGCCCTGCAATCGCGCATGGCATCTGTGGCAACTACATCTTCGACACCCAGACTGGTGAAGAAGTGTTGATGAACGACAAGAAGTATCTGCGCGCACCTACGTTGTTCGCTGCCGCGAACGATGCCGGACTCGACGTAGTGGTGGTGACAGCCAAGGACAAGTTGCGGCGACTGCTGGGCGCGGGATTGGTTGAAGAAGGGCCCAACCTGCACGGTGGCGTCGGAGACTTCGTGCCCCCATCGAGGACTGGAATCTGCTTCTCCGCGGAGAAGGCGGACACTGCAACTGTTGCCAGCAACGGTATCGAGGACGTCCTCGATCTGGTGGGCATGCCCCTACCCAGCGTGTATTCTGCTGAGTTGAGCGAGTTCACGTTGGCTGCCGGCGTAGCCATCCTCGAGTCGCGAGGCGCAGACCTTATGTATCTGTCTCTCACGGACTACATCCAGCACAAGAATGCGCCCGGTTCTGACGTCGCGAACGACTTCTACGCGATGATCGATCGATACGCTGCCAAGCTTGATGAGCTCGGTGCCGTGGTTGTGTTGACCGCAGACCACGGGATGAGCGCAAAGACCGATGAGAGTGGTACGGCAAAGGTCATCTACGTCGAGGATGAAGTCCGCCGCCTTTTAGGCCGTCCAACCGGCGACGCCCCCACGGTGGAGGACGGCGTCCGCGTCATTCTGCCGATCACCGACCCCTATACCGTGCACCACGGTGCCCTCGGCTCGTTCGCCAGCATCTACCTTCCAGACGACGCTGACATCGACACCATCATCGACGGCCTCCGATCCCTCGATGGGGTCGAGCAAGTGCTCGAGCGCCACGAAGCATCAGCGCTGTACAACCTTCCCGCCGATCGCATCGGCGATGTCATCTTGCTGTCGGCGGCAGGCACTGCGGTCGGCCGGTATGAGGCCTGGCATGACCTCAGTGGGCTGGACGCACCTCTTCGTTCGCACGGTGCATTGGGAGAATTGCAGATCCCGTTCATCGTGAACCGCTCGCTCCCGCGGCCGGAGGCGCTCGACGAACCTTTCGGCGAGACGGCCTACGTGCACAACTATGACGCGTACTGGATTGCAACAACGTTGGTCTCCAACGTGGCCAAACACGGTCGCTCCCGCGCCGCAGCTGCTTACGCATCTCAGTAGCAGATCAGAGGTCCAGCAATGTCGAACTCGAAACAAAGCGCACCGCTCCAGTTCGTGCCCGCCTCTTCTGGGTTGCGCGAAGTCACAGAGCAGCAGTTCGCTAGGTACAAGTGGCGGATGCTCCTCGCGACCATGTTCTGCTACCTGTTCTTCTACACTGGCCGACAAACGTTCGGGTTCGCGATCCCCGGCATCGAAGAAGAGCTCGGTATCAGCAAGTCCACGCTGGGTGCGATCAGCGGGGCCATGCTGTGGTGCTACGCGGTGGGCCAGATTGTCAACGGCAACCTTGCCGACAAATTTGGCGGTCGCCGGATCATGGCTTTGGGGGCGATACTGTCCACCATTTTCAATTGGTTCACCAGCTTTGCGGTCGGCCCGCAGAGTCTCGGCGCCCTCTGGGGTGCAAACGGGTTCGTTCAGGCCATGGGGTTCCCCTCAGGCGGCAAGCTGATCTCCAGCTGGTGGAGCCCGCACGAGCGCGGAAAGAGCTTCGGCTTCTACAACTTCGCAGCAGGCATGGCGTCGGTATTGGCGTTCATCACATCAACCCTGGTTGTCGAAGTTTTCGACCTCGATTGGCGCTGGATCTTCCGGGTCCCAGTCCTTCTGATGCTCGTCGGTGGGGTGGTCTTCTTCTTCGTAGCTCGCGACAACCCACGTCAGGCGAAGATCAAGCCGCCGCCCTCGTATGAGGCCGATCGCGAACATCCAGATCAAGGCGAGCCGCAAGTAGCCGCAGGTGGCGGAAAGTCGATCGACCGCTACAAGATCATGCTCAAGAACCCGAAGGTCTGGGCAACGGGTGCGGCACTGGGGTTCGATAACGCAGCCCGGTACGGTCTGCTCATCTGGGTACCCGTCTATCTCCTAGGTAACGACTGGAAGTCTGGCGGCTCGACGATCAGTCCTCTTTGGATCTCTGTGGCCCTGCCCGTAGGCATGGCGGCTGGGGCGCTGATCAATGGCCAAATGTCCGACCGCCTCTTCGGTTCGCGACGGGACTATCCGATTGCGTTGTTCATGGCTCTCGGCGCGGTGACCTCGTTGGCGATGTATCTCCTTCCCCTGGGAATCTTGCCGGAGATCGGTCTGATGTTTCTGCTCGGGTTTTTTGTTTACGGACCGCATTCGACCTTCTGGGCGCTGAGCACCGATATCGCCGGTAAAGCCATGGCCGGCACGGCAATCGGTGTCGTCAACTTCTTCGGCTACATTTTCGCCGGCATTGCCGAACCATTGGTCGGCCACATGATGGACATCACCGGCAACACAGCACTCATCTTCCCAGTGGTGACCGGGTGCTGCATCTTCAGTTGCCTATTCGCCCTGACGGTCCGCCGCTGACGGTCCCGATGTCGTCGGTAGCCCACACGCTCGTCACTGGGCATGGGGCTACCGACGTAGGATGACACACTGAGATCGCAACGCGAGTGCACGTACTGCAGACAGGATCATGGCAATGATCTCCCTCTCTCAACTCGAAATCCTGACAGCCGTAGTCGAGTGCGGAGGATTCTCAGGAGCGGCTAAACGCCTATTCATGAGCCAACCATCAGTGTCCAATCAAATTCGTGCTCTAGAGAATTCGCTGGGAGTTCAGTTGGTCCAGAGGACGAGTCGAGGCGCGAGAGCTACCCATGCAGGCGACGTCGTCCTCGAACACGCGCGTGAGGTATTCGCCGTGCTTGAGAGTCTTGATAGCCAGGTAGCGCAGCTTCAAGGCCTCAGGATCGGACGACTCGCTGTCGCGGGCACCACCACATTGGGCACTTACCTGCTGCCACGGTTAGTTGCCGACTTCTCAAGAAGAGCGCCGGGTGTCCAGTGTCAGATCCGGGCAGGAAACGAGGACGTGGTGGAGACGTGGTTGCTTCAGGACGAAGTCGCTCTAGCTCTATGTGCTGAGGAACCCAAGGACGAGCGCCTGACCTCCACCCCGATGTTCACGGAGCAACTACAACTCATCGGCCCTGCACTATGCCCCTTGAGATCACAGGTCCTAACCCCTGAAGACATCAACGACCAACGCTTCATGTTGCGAGAGGTCGGCTCGGCGACTCGTCGGCAGCAAGAGGCAGCGTTGTCGGTCTGGGGCTTACACAATGTGGAGCGATGGGAGATGTGGGGCCCGGCGACGCTCAAGGAGGCGGTGTATGCGGGCCTCGGGATAAGTCTGCTTTCCGAGCACGCCATCGCTCGTGAACGCGCGTCCGGACTGCTCACCGTTCTCACGATCGATCCACCTCCGCAACGTCGCACGGTCTCGCTGGTGACCCGAGCCGGCCGAACGCTGGCGCCACCCGAGCAGGCTTTCGCCGATCTTGTGAGCACCATCGCGAAGTGGCCCGAACCAGATTCGGAGACGTGACGATACGACCTCACGGTTTATCTGCCAGGCCGCGTCATATCCTCCGACTGGGAACACACCCGCCAGACCCAGCGGCTGCGGCTGCGGCTGCGGCTGCGGCACGCTCGGCGAGCAATTGCCCGTACGTCCAGGATTCGTACATCGGCCTGCTCTTGTACGACGTCGACAAGGTCCTGGCCGCGGCATCGGTGGAGAACGACACGGACCTGTACGAGGCGCAACTCAACCTCCTGCTCGACCCCCGCGACCCCGCAGTCGTGGCCGGCGCCCGGGCGGAGGGTACATGGGAGCAGACGAAGGCTGCGGCCCGGAACCGGCGGGCGGCGGCCCTCAGAGAGCGGACGGTCATTGTGTGTAGGTGAACATGTACGCGGTGATCTCCGGCATGCTGGTAGCCAGCGTGGCCGTCCGCGCCAACTCGGTGAACACCCGCACCCCGTGCCCGAGCAGGGTGCGCGCAGCGATTTCGGCCACCTCCTCGGTAGAGGTAGCCGCGGGTAATTCGAGCACCAGTCTGGTCTGCATTCACGTGATCCTGGAACTGGGGGTTCAGGCATGGTCGGCACCGATGGGGTGGAGTTCACCGCGGATGCGGCCCAATCTGCCCGGTGGCGTCTTTTCCGCGCTCAGCCTTTCCGACATGGGTGAGGAGGCCCCTGGCGTTTTACCAACGAGTGTTGGGTTGGATGTGCATGCCCGTTCGGTCGTCGCGGCGGCGATCGATGGGCAGACGCGAGAGGTGTGCGAGGGCGCGGCCCCGCCCTCGCACACCGAGGTGCTCGAGTGGATCGGCAAACTGCCGGGCCCGTGCGCGGTGGTGTAGGAATCCGGACCGACCGGGTTCGGCTTGGCTCGCGCGCTGACGGCGGGGGAGTGGCGCTGCGAGGTGGCGGCCTCGTCGAAGCTGCACCGCCCGGCCGGCGATCGGATCAAGACCGACGCGCGAGATGCTCTGCACCTGGCTCGGTTGCTGCGGTTGGACGAGGTGGTGTCGGTCCGCGTCCCAACCCAGGCCGAAGAACCCGACCGCGATCTGGTCCGCACCCGAGAGGCCGCACGACAGGATCTGATGCGGTCGAGGCATCGGGTGTCGAAGCTGTTGCTGCGGAACGGGATCGTCAATTCCGACGGCAAGGCGTGGACCGAGTTGCACGATCGGTGGCGATTCACCGGTGCCGGCATCGGCGCCTACCTCGGGCTGGTCCCGAGCGAACACTCCCCCGGACAGAGCCGAGCACAGGGTGCGATCAACAAGACCGGCAACGCGCACGTGCGGCGGCTGCTGGTCGAGGCCGCCTGGCACCATCGGACCACCTACCACCCCGGAGCGGTGTTGCGGCGCCGCTGGGACCAGGCACCAGCAGCGGCACGGGCCCGCGGACACGCCGGCAACCAGCGGCTGCACACCCGTTGGGTCAACATGAACCTCCGCAAGAAGAAGCCGGTGATCGCCAACGTCGCCGTCGCGCGAGAGCTGGCCGGCTGGTGCTGGTCGCTGGCGGTGATGCCCGACTGAACCGGCCACCCGAGGCCTCGGGTCGAGGAACCGCAGCGCGAGAAGCAACGCACCCCGAGGCTACTGGGGAGTGACGTGCCCGATCCCCGCCGCCGTGGCGGCCGCCGCGAGCGCCCGGTCCACCCGATTCTTGGTGATCCGGCGGCCACGTTCGAGGAATAGATAATCGCTGCGCAGACCGGCCGGGCGCTTGCCGAGCCAGTCGTCGAGCATCTCTTTCAGCTGTGGATGCAACGGAATGTATCGGTCGGTGCACAGTTTCCCGACAGGCACGTGCAGCCAATAGGCGGAGCCGATCTGCACGACGGCGTCGACGGTGAGGTCGAGGAACTCGCCCTTGCGTAGCCCGGTACGGGCCAGGAACTCGATGGCGAGCAGGGTGAACGGATCGGGGTCGGCGCGGGCGGCCTGCAGCAACTTGACCAACCTGCCGTCGTCGAGGAAACGGGGCAGCGGCTCGTCGCGGCGAGGCAGATCCCCGGCAAACACGAGCACCCCGGTGGGGACGTCGTCACCGTCCCACTCGGGGAGGCGTTCGAAGCAGGTACGCAGGGCACCAACGTGTTCGGCGAAAGCGGTCTTGGACAGCCGGTCACCACGGACCGACGAACGAACGACCAGGTGCAGCTTGTAGCTCTCGATATGGCGGCGACGCAGCCCACCGACAATGGTGCCCGGGCGCAACGACAGTCGCAGCTGCTCGACATAACCCAGCAACGTCGCGGCCAGCCGAGGCGGCACCGCGGCCCGGGTCGCGGCCCGGTTCGGGTGCGCCTTGCGCGGCGGCATGTCGATCACACCGGCGTGGAACAGGGTGGCCTCGGAACCGAACAGGGCGGTGGGGGCTTCCCCCAGATCTACGAATCCACCTATGCCTTCGCCGGATCCGAGCGCGATCTTCTTGCAAACGGGTTTGATCAGCGCCGGCACTCTTGACGCATTCAAAGCGCGACTGCTGCTGACCCTGCTCCTGGCCATAGGAGCCGAGCGCAGCACCATCAACAAACACTTCTCCGGGACAGCCACCTAACGCGCACCTGTTGCTCGGAGGAGGTGAATCCTCGCGCGGAGACCGCGACGTTGCTGATGACGATCAGCCCGATTCCGATCCATTCGTTGAGGTCGAGGGCTTGCCCGAGCAGGAGCCACCCGGTTAGGGCTGCCCAGACGGGATTGATGCTGGTAAAGGAACCGAACATCTGGGCCGGTACACGCCGCAGTGCCAGCAGGTCAACGACATAGGGCACGATCGAGGACATCAGTCCACAGGCGACAGCGAGGACGATTCCCCCGGCGGTGGGGGTGTGAAAGGCGAACCAGGTCAGAGCTATCGGTGTCCAAGCTGCGGCTGTCACGAGGCTTGCGACAGCGGTCCCTTGCAGTCCGGGAAGGCGCTGGCCGAGGGACCGGTTGAGCAAAATGTAGAAGCCCCAGGCCGTCGCGGCGAGCAGCGCCAAGGCGATGCCGATGATGTCAGTGGTGGGGCCGGGGTTGGTCAGCACCACCACGCCGACGCCGGCCAGTACGGCACAAACGATGTCGAGCACACGTCGCGAGCTGGCGACGGCGACGGTGAGCGGGCCGAGGAACTCGAGGGTGACGGCCAGGCCGAGCCCAATTCGCTCGATCGCGGCATACAGGCTCAGGTTCATCACACTGAACACGATCACCAGACCGATGATCGGCCACCACTGGTCCTTGCGCAGGCCACGGAACCTCGGACGCACGAGCGGCGTCAGGACGATTGCGGTCACGAGTTGACGGACCGCGACCACACCAACCGGCCCGATGGCCGGGAACGCCAGCGCCCCCAGCGCGGCGCCGGTCTGGTTCGATGCGGAACTGGTGAGCATCATCGCTACACCGGCGCCGCGCTGGCGCCGGGTAGCCGTCGCAACAGAGAGTTGCTGGTAGTCGGCGGGTGTGTTGTGGGTGTGGTCTGCGGTAGCGAGTGCGTCCATACGCCTACGGTAGGTACAGTCCTCCACATAAACCTAGTGCATGTTTCGTGACTGCCATACGATTGAATTATGGATTGGAGTCTTCGAGAGCTGCGGTTCTTCGTCGCCGCCGCTGAAGCGGGATCGTTCACCGATGCCGCCGCACAGTTGTACGTCTCGCAAGCAGCGGTTTCGCGCACGATCGCCGGCCTGGAGAAGACAGTAGGGGACAGACTGTTGCGGCGGGTGCCGCGAGGGTGTGAGCTCACAAGTACTGGTCAGCAGATCCTGCCTTTCGCGCGGAGGGTTCTGGCCGAGGCGGCGAGCTTCACAGAATTTCTGACCTCGCGTCACGGCGTCCTGCGGTTGGGGTATGCGTGGGCGGCGCTCGGGCGGCACACCACGCGCCTGCAACGGGACTGGGGTCAGCGGCACGATGCGATCGAGCTCGAGCTTGTCAGGCACAACTCCCCCACCGCCGGCCTGGCCGAGGGCCTATGCGATGTCGCGATCGTGCGGGGACCCGTCGATGAGAAGCGATTCGACTCCCTCGTTGTCGGTCTGGAGTGCAGGCTGGTCGCCTTCGCCTCTGACGATCCCCAGTGGTCGCGCCGCCGCCAGTTGAAGATGGCCGAAATCGCCGACCGCACGGTGATCATCGATCCCCGGGTCGGGACCACTAGTAGCCAATTGTGGAACGGCGCCGATCATCCACCCCAGTTCGTCGAATCCACCGACGTCGACAGTTGGCTCGACGCCATCGTGGCCGGGCGCGGTGTCGGAACCACCGCCGAGGCTACGGCGCACCATCACCTGCGTCCCGGGGTCACCTACCGGCCCATCAAGGACGGTCCCCGCATCCCAGTCAGACTCGCATGGTGGCACGACCACCGCCCCGACGGACTGGGCGATCTGATCGACGCAATCACCCAGCTCTACGCGGCCAACTAATCGGAGATAGTCAGCGGTCTAGTCATCGTTCATCAGGGGCACGCTGATCACTGCGTCGCCCGCCGGTGGGCACCCAGGCTGCCTGCGGTGATGGTGGAGGCCTGACACTAAATCAGGCTCCGGTGCCGATCGATGGGCCGGCTGTCGCTCCCCAGTTTCGGACAGATTCACAATGGCCGCGACGCGCAGCCCCAGACTTCGCTCACGCAAAGACTCTGTGAGACAGACGATTATCGAGGCGCACTTTCACTGCGATGAAGGCGGACCTACGTGGCTCGGGGTCAATCAGTTGGCCGGCGGGTTGCCATTGAGTTCCTCATCGGTGAGGTCAGTTATGAACATGTGCTGAGGTGCATGGGTTACGGCGAATGGTGGTCGAACAGCCTGGATGACAGCCTGGGGGGTGACGCCACACGCCCAGAAGACGGGTACTTCGTTCTCAGCGATGCGTAACGGTTCGCCCCAGTCCGGCGCCATCACATCGGTGATACCGATGACCGCTGGGTCACCTACATGCAACGGTGCGCCATGAGCGAACGGGAGCCCCTTGGTCACCTCGATGGCTTTGTCCAGCTGGTCGACCGCAATGGGGCGCATGGACACGACGATGGGTCCATGAAACGCCCCGGCCGGCTTGCACTCGAGCGTGGTCTTGAACATTGGAATACCCCGCCCGATCTGAAGGTGCCGCAAACGAACACCTGCGCGCAGAAGCTGGTTCTCGGCCGAGAAACTACACCCGAAGAGGAAGCCGACCAGATCATCTCGCCATAGATCCTCGATGGAGTGCCGCTCTTCGACGAGAGTGCCGTGTCGGAACACGTGGTAACGAGGCAGATCGGTACGAAGGTCTGCACCAGGCGCGACACCCAGCTCGTGTGGTGTGCCCGTCACAGTCCTCTCGATGAGTGGCAGTGCTTGCGGGTTTGCTGCACATAGTGCCTCGAAATCCATTGCCAGCGCTTCTGGCAGGATCACTAGGTTCGCTTGGACATAGCCCAGGCAGGTTCCGGCGGTAATGTCCTGCCATTCACCCGATCTGATCTGTGCCCGGACTTCTTGGGGTTCTAGATTTGTGTTCATCGATTTCCTGCCTGACTTCAATTGGGTGCTGTCATCGCTGTCTTCTCGCGCGGCAGCGCCGAACAGTTCGGCGGCTCGCGCTGGAGTCGGCACCTGATGTTGCTGCCGCAGAAGACGATGATTCCGAAACCGTCGAAACGCACAAGGGGCTGCGGAACGCCGATTTCAGCTGCCGGTGCGGGGGACGCTGTCGCATCGAACTCAGCGCATGGATACTTCACTGGCGCCTTGAGTCTTGGCCCACGACAACCGTCACGGAAGAACCAGTCCCCTGCCACCAGGCTTGTTCAACGCTATCGATGGCGTCCTGAGCGAACCTGCTGTCCCGTCGACTCATCTACACGGGTGGCAGCGTCCGTCGTCGCGGACGTAAATATCGCCTCGCCGCCAATCGACAGCTCACGCGGGCACGCCTTCGCCGCTCAGGTCTCGTCCTGAGTGGTGGTCACTGCGGGCGCGGTCTCCCTGGTACAGAGGACGGCGATCAGGGTGATGCCGGCGACCGCCATCAAGTACAGCGATGGTGCCGGGACGACTCCGATCTTTGTGATCAGGAGAGTGACGACGAGAGGGGCTGTTCCGCCGAAGACGGAGGCTGAGATGTTGTACCCGATGGAGAATCCGCCGTACCGCACGCGGGTGGGGAACAACTCGTTCATCGCAGCCAATGTGGCCCCCAGGAAGACCGCGAGAATCAGGCCGAGCAGTGTATGGGCCAGCACGGCTCGTACCGGACTGTGCGTCCCCATCAGCGAGAATAGTGGGAACGCGAACACGAATGCCAGTACGCAAGCTCCACCCAGCACGCGGCGCCGTCCCACGACGTCGGACAGTAATCCGAACACCGGGATTGCCCCGCAGATGATGACCATGGCGACAACCGACGATGTCGAGGCCACCACGGAGGAGTAGCCGAGCGTGCTGGTGAGGTAATTCGGCACGAATGTCAGCAGCAGGTAGGCCACCGTGCACTGAAAGAGAGCGTAGCCGGCAGCGCTGAGGATGCCTCGCCAATGCTGAGTGATCGACTCGACGAGGGGACGCTTGGAGACGTTTCCGCCAGCCCGGAGCGCCGCGAATTCGGGGGTCTCTTCGAGTTTGGACCTGATGTAGAGTCCCACGATCCCGAGGGGGGCGGCCAGCAGGAATGGTATGCGCCATCCCCAACTGAAGACTTGGTCCGGTGTCAGGAGCAGGTTGAGCAGGAGCACTACCGTCGCACCCACTAGGAAGCCCGCAATCACGCCCACTTCCACCCAGGAGACGACGTACCCGCGCCGGCGTGGCGGGGCATACTCCGCGACGAAGGCAGACGCACCGCCCATCTCGCCACCCGCTGAGAAGCCCTGCAGAAATCTGAGGGCGACTAGCAGGACGGGTGCGACGATACCGATCGAGGTGTAGGTCGGCAGAAGACCGATGCCGAGGGTTGCACACGAGGCAAGCATGATCACCGCAGCCAATGTCTTCTGTCGACCGATCCGGTCACCAAGAGTTCCGAAGAACATCCCACCCAGCGGTCGGACAAGGAAGGCGGCGCCGAAGACGGCAAACGAACTCAACAGGGCCGTAGTCTGGTCCTGGGTCGCGAAGAACAACTGGCCAAGTGTGAGAGCTAGGTAACCGTAGACGGCTACGTCGTACCACTCGACCACGCTACCCATCGCGGCACCGACCGTCGCACGTCGGATCAGCGCGGAGTCGACGGTGCCAGCAGCCCCGCGCGGGTGGTTAGTCCGACTACCGCTCGAGGTCATCACACCGCTCTGCGGGGCTTCGCCTGCATCTTTTTCTTCTGGACTAGACATACCAACTTCTCTCTTCTGCACCAAAACACGAGTTGTTCGTCCTGCGATGGAACGGTTGTGGGTGTTCCGGGTTAGAACCGGATATCGGGGCGTTGCCTTCGGTAGGCGAGGACGCTCAGCTGTTGTCTTCTGGCGCGAAAGGTGTAGCGGACCAGAGCGGTGCCGGCGGAGCTTGGCAACGGGTCGACCTGACTCGACTCCGTATCATTTCATGGAATCAGCGTCGCGGGGGCGGGCCGAAGGCCTGCGTGAATAGGCGCATTGCTTCGGGATCGCAACCAACTTTGGAGACGACCTGCCAAAGCCTCTTTACAAACCGTTCATTCGATATTCCAAAAAGCACGAAGGTTTCCTCTTCGGGTGCCCCACCGAACGGTGCCCAGGTCTGTGCGAACTGAAGTAGTCGGGCGGCGTACTTGTCCGAATCTCGGTGCGTGTCGTGCACGCGGGGCGGCTGAACGCTTCGGTAACGCTGTGCGCGGTATCGCCGGATCTGTTCTTCGCAGGAGACCGATGATGCCGATTTCGTCGTCGCCGCAGCATGATTGCGGCCAATTCCTTCGCGTGAAACTTGAACGTACTCGCTCATGATGTGTCTTCTTCTGTGCGGGTTGGGAAATGCGTTGTCTCTCAGGTGCTTGTCATGCCAGGGTTCCCACGCTGCGCGTGTGAATGCCCCAGTTGAACAACCGCGAGCGGCCTTTACCGAGCTGCTGTTACATCCGTTGGATCAAGTGGAACCACTTGTATCGCCATCGCTCGGCTATACGGCATTGCCGCCTTCCCTGCCCTCCGCCGGCAGGCGAGTGTCACGAGGCTGGCATGCTCGCTCATCGATCTACCTGGGTGAGTTTGATCGCGGCGGCTTCGATGGAATCTTCGGACAGTAAGACTTCGAGGGCCGCGTCGCCGAGGGGAATGAAGCAGTCGTCACTGGTCACGCGGGTAACCGGCCCGGCGAATCCCTCATCGACGAGCGCAGTGACCACGCCTTCGGATACTCCCCCGGTTCTGCGTGTTTCGTCGACCACGAGGACTCGGCCGGTGGCGTTCGCTTCCCGCAGGATGTCCGTGGTCGGTAGTGGCGCGAGCCAACGCATATCGACCACACGCGCGAATATGGAGCGCTGTTCGAGTCGGCGAGCGACCCGCAGGCTCATGTGCACACCGTTGCCGAAGGTGATGATGGTCAAGTCTGCGCCGCTGCCGTACGTGCGTGTCGAACCGATCGAAACGTGATTCTCGGCGTGTCGGGCCGGGTCCGGGTATGCGGCCAGCCACCCCTCGTCCCCGTCTTCGTGCAGGTCTTTGGTGTGATACAGCGCGATGGGTTCGAGGTAGACGCAGACCGCACCGCTGTCGCGTGACGCGGCGACGCAGGTGTGCATCATCGCGGCCGCGTCGTCCGGGCGGGCCGGGGAGGCGATGATGATTCCGGGGATGTCGCGCAGCGCAGCGATGGCGTTGTCGTTATGGAAGTGGCCGCCGAACCCCTTCTGGTATCCGTAGCCGGCGATCCGAACTACCATCGGGTTGCGGTATTGCCGGTTCGAGAAGAACTGCAGGGTGGCACCCTCCCCTCGAATCTGGTCGGCGGCGTTGTGGAGGTATGCCAAGTACTGGATCTCTGGGATCGGCAGCAGGCCGGACACCCCTGCGCCCAGTGCGAGGCCGAGGATGGCCTGTTCGTCGAGGAGCGTGTCGAAGACGCGAGCTGGGCCTGCCTTCTTCATCAAACCGCGGGTGACGCCGTAGACCCCGCCTTTTCGGGCGACGTCCTCGCCGAAGATGAGTGCCTCCGGATAAGTTGCGAGCACGTCGAGCAGTGCTCGGTTGATCGACAACGCGAGAGTGAGCGGGCCCTCGTCCTCCGGCAAGGGAGTGCCAACGATTTGCGTGCGGCGCTGGGGAGCCGCTCCACTAGGCCGCGCGGACGTGGCGTCGTCAAAACCCTCAGTAAGGGGTGTTGTTACCGCGGCAGAGCTGTTCAGTTGCGGTAGCGAGCTGACCTGCGCGGCGCGTTCGAGGACTTCGGAGCGCTTGTCCTCGTAGAGACCGAGGACCTCGGTTGGGCTCAGGTGACCGCCCTCGATCAAGAGTTTCGCTGTGCACAGCACGGGATCGCGGTCGTAATCGCCGACAATCTCGCTCGGGGTCCGATAGGCGGCTTCGTAATCCGAGCCGGCATGTCCCATCAGCCGCACGGTGCTCAGGTGCAAGAAGGCGGGCTTTCGGTACTTGCGCACCCAGTCCACCGCACTCCGCGCGGCAGCGTAGGCATTCGGCAAGTCTGAGCCGTCCGCCGCGAAGTACTCGAGGTCCGCGCGGCCGCGATAGTTCGACGCGATCCATCCGGTCGGCGTCTTCGTGCTGATGCCGATGCCGTTGTCTTCACATACAAACAGCAGCGGTACGGGCACACCCTGGTAGGCGGAGTGCGTCGCAGCATTGATCGCTCCGACCGCGGTCGAGTGATTCGCCGAGGCGTCACCGAAACTGCAGACTGTTACTGCGTCCTCAGGCCAGTACGTCGGGATCCCCAGCTTGGCTGCGCGGGTGATCGAGAACGCCACACCGACTGCCCGTGGAAGGTGCGAGGCGATGGTGGAGGTTTGCGGAATGACACAGAGATCGTGGCGACCGAACACCTTGTGCCTGCCACCCGACATCGGCTCCTCGGTCGCAGCTACGACGCCGAGAAGAACGTCCCGCAACGGATCACCGCCCCCCACCTGTTGCGCTCTGGCGAGGAAGAATCCTCCCGAACGGTAATGCAACAGAGCAGGATCCGTATCACGCAATGCTGTGGCGACAATAGCATTGCCCTCGTGGCCCGACGACCCGATCGTGTAGAAGCCTTTTCCCTGTGAACGAAGCCAGCGGGCCGCGAGGTCGAGGTGCCGGCTCCCGATCTGGGCGTCGAAGATGTCGAGGACCTCCTGCACCGACAGCAGCGACCGCGGCAGTATCGGATCGGTGAGGCTGGCACCGACGTGGCGAGTGCGACCCACCAGTCTGGTGACAGTGGTGATGAAGTGGTCGTCGATCTGTTCGACCATGAATCAGCTCCTGTCAGAAGGGTTTCACTACCAGGGCAGCAGTCATCGGAAGGCAGGAATCCCGGTGAGGGCGTGTCCGACGACCAGTGTGTGCATCTCGGAGGTGCCCTCGTAGGTGAGGACCGATTCGAGGTTGTTGGCGTGCCGCATCAGCGGGGTATTCCGAGGTGATACCGCTGGCGCCGAGGATGGTGCGGGACTGGCGGGCGATGTCGAGTGCTTCGCGAACGTTGTTGAGCTTGCCCAGGCTGACCTGGTGGGAGGCGAGCCGCCCGTCGTCCTTGCTGCGGCCCAGATGTACGGCGAGCAGAACGCCCTTGCCGTACTCGAGCGCCATGTTGGCGAGTTTTTCCTGAGTGAGCTGGAAGCCGCCGATGGGGCGGTCGAATTGCTCTCGGGATCCGGCGTATGCGAGTGCGGTTTCGAGGCAGTCACGGGCAGCGCCGAGCGCACCGAAGACGATTCCGAATCGTGCCTCGTTCAGGCAGCTGAGCGGTGCGGTGAGGCTGGTCGCACCGGGGAGCCGGTCGGTGTCGGGAATTCGGACATTATCGAGGACCAGTTCACTGGTGATCGATGCGCGCAGCGACATCTTCGAGGTAATGGTGTGCGCGGTAAAGCCCGAGGTGTCGGTACGGACGGCAAAGCCGCGGATGCCCTCGTCGGTGCGGGCCCAGATCACCGCGACGTCTGCGACCGCTCCATTGGTGATCCACATCTTGGTGCCGTTAAGGATCCAGTCGTCACCGTCCCGCTTGGCGGTGGTCCGCATGCCTGACGGGTTGGACCCAAAGTCCGGTTCGGTGAGCCCGAAGCAACCGAGGGTGCTTCCAGCCGCCATGCCGGGCAACCATTCGTTCTTCAGTTCGTCGCTGCCGAAGGCGTGGATGGCGAACATTGCGAGTGAACCCTGAACACTGACCAGTGACCGGATGCCGGAGTCGCGTGCCTCGAGCTCGAGGCACGCGAGTCCATAGGTCAGCGCCGAGCTTCCCGCGCACCCATAGCCCTGCAGGTGCATCCCGAGCACTCCGAGATCGCCCAGGTCGCGGGCAAGCTCACGGACGGGGAGCTCTCCGTGCTCGTACCAGGTCGCGATTTCCGGTGCGATGGAGCGCCGCACCAGGGTCCGGACACTTAGGCGGATCTCGCGCTCGTGGTCGTCGAGCAGCGAATCGATGTCGAACAGCGCATCTGTTGAGGTGGAGGCGGGACTTTGATGCGGCACAGCGGCTCCTGCGTCAAGCATTGTTCGAATACGGGATATGTAGGTAGGTGGGGTCACGTGTCTTGGAGACAGAAGGACCTGTGGCAACGGACCGCCGAAACGCGATCTTTGCGTATCTGTGACCAACGTAACGTCTCCACCCGTAGCACGCTAGGCGCAAGTTGTCGGAATTCTTGCGCCCTGTTTCGACAAATGCACGATGCTTTGAGGGCGAACGAGTGGCCATCTTCGATCGATTTCGGCTCGAATCGGCGATCGCACTCAAGGCAACCTCGATCGATGTCGGTGTGCAGGGCGACGATCGTCAAGATCGACCGCGGCGTCGAGAGGAAGCCGGGGGTGGCTCGCACCGTCGCACGCGTGGTTGTCGACCGCAAAGGACGTGTGGAAGCGTTATTGTTCAGTGCTCCCTCGCCGGTCGATCTTTGTTTTGGGCGTATAGGAAGTGTCCAAGGGTGATGCCGACGTGCAGTTCCAGCCTCTGCATGCCTATCGAAAGATCAAGGCCGGCGATTTCTTCGATCTTGGCGATCCTGTAGTAGAGAGTTTGCCGGTGAATGCCAAGCTCGGCGGCCGCCGCGGCGGTGTCGCCAGCGTGATTGAGGTAAGTCTGCGCGGTGACCAGGAGGTCCGTGTTTCGGTGGTCGAGCAGGGCCCGCACAGATGGGGTCAATACCGCATCGGCAATGCCGCTGCTGGGACTGCACGCAGCCAGCCGGTAAATTCCCAGGGCTGTCCAGTCCGCGACCGGACCAATCGACTTGCCGTAGTGGGCGACTCGCACTGCAATTTTGGCTTGCTGCCAGCTGCGGGCGGCCGCCCGGATGTCTCGGTACGTCTCCCCCATGCCCACCAAGGATCCGGCTAATCTAGCGTTATCGGCGATCGCGCGAGCGGGATCATCCACGCCGTCGGCAATCGGAACCATGACCGCTGTCAGAGATCCGATGGGTGCCAGCAAAGTCCGAGAGCCTGGCCTGGGAATGAGCCCATCGATCGCCAGTACGGCAACCGAGGTTCCGTTGGGAAAGAGGCCTGAGTTTTCGATGCGATCGAGGGCACGGGCCGACGCTTGACGTTCTCCCTCGAGGAGATCGGCGACGGCGGCGGCGAGTCGGTAATTGTCGTGCGAGCTGTGAGCAAGGATTTGACCGGCCTGTTCGGCGAGAGGCATCACCGCCGTAAGGTCGGCGTCGGAAACGGCACCGTTCTCATCGGGGAGAACGAACAGGTATCCGTACGTTGTGCCTGCGTATCGGGCAGGTAGGCAGATCCGGGGCGCTGCGCCAATCTCCGAATATTCAGGCGTTCGTACTGGAGTTGTGCTATTGGCGATCCCGAACTGCTCGTACCACTCGCGCGCTCCCGGCGAGCAACTCCTCATCAGGATCGATTGCACGCGTGCCTTGTCGACTCCGGGCGCCTGAGCGCTATAGGCGACGAGCGAAAAAGCCTTGTCCACCAGCACGACTGAAGCAGCGAGCTGTTCGGACACCGCGGTAACTATCTCATCGAGAATCAACTTCACCATCTCCGTGAACGAAAAGTTTCAGGGGCGATAAATCCCTCAGCACTCTGGTCGGCCGTCATACAAATGTCTGACGAAATGCCGAAAAAGTCGTGACAACTGTCCCTAACATGCTACGTCGTTCGAGGTTAGGTTGGTCACACGCGAGCATAAGGTCGCCTTTCGCTGACTGGTGACGTCAGGTAGTCCTGAGTGGGCTTTGGCCCAAACCATGTCCACCAGAGCATTTTCTAGGTCCGACCTCGCGACCGATTCGACCTCAGGAGTAGCGCGATGTCTGCACACACACCACCCCCAGAGACATTGCAGAAGTCTCTGAAACAACGCCATTTGTCCATGATCGCGATCGGAGGTGTCATCGGCGCCGGGCTCTTCGTGGGATCGAGCGCCCTGCTGCACACCTCCGGGCCCGCAGCATTCGTGTCCTACGCGATCACCGGTGTCGTCATCATCTTGGTGATGCGGATGCTCGGTGAGATGGCAGTGGCGAGTCCGGCAACCGGTTCGTTCGCCGGCTATGCCCGCAAGGCCTTCGGGGGGTGGGCCGGCTTCACCACCGGCTGGCTGTACTGGTTCTTCTGGGTCGTCGTCGTCGGCGCCGAAGCCGTCATCGGCGGCAAACTGCTGCAACGCTGGATCGACCTGCCCTCCTGGGTGATGGCGGTCGTCCTGCTGGTGGCCATGGTCGCCACGAACCT
>Ga0247825_10000826_pt1 | contig 20030 bp, 16 predicted proteins | sample 13C_Vanillin_Day_FD_194413 | JGI IMG/M metagenome (GOLD analysis project Ga0247825, IMG submission 194413) | Soil microbial communities from agricultural site in Penn Yan, New York, United States - 13C_Vanillin_Day48 | ecosystem: Environmental > Terrestrial > Soil > Agricultural land | place...
GACAGAGTCTCTTGAAGCCCGGTAGACTTACCTAAACGGGGGAGATGCCAGCGTTGAGGAACCGCTTGTCCCGCTTCCTAACAGATTCACCTCCGCCCTGCGATCGGGTCCTGCATTCCCTTTCAAATTTTTACCGAGAAGAGTTCATACGTTGCCAGCGTTGTCTCGACGCGCAGCGTGAGTACTACTCGGAGCGAACCATCAGTGACGTCGAACGTGCCCTCACACAAGTCATGTCCCAGTTGGACCAGTTGTGTGAACAGAACAAGGCCAATCAGGTTGTGAGCCACGTTCTGCAGCAAATCGATCTCGTGGCCGGGCATTCTGCCTGGGCCGATCCCCGGCAAGTGAACTGACCTCCGTCGCCCAACTTCGACAACATCTCCGCACTATCGTCGGCGAAGCTCTATCTGCCGTCAACGCCGGCGGCCTCGTGCGCCGGGCGCTGACCAGCGAGATCGCCGACCTACTTCGGCGCGCGAAGTCCGTGGACGCGATCGCTGCCGGGAAAGCGGCGTCTGCGATGCTCACCGCCTTCGCCGCAGAGACCGACGTTACGGTGCGGACCATGCTTGGAGTTGGTCCTCGAGGAGCCGCCATCGAGACATCACTGCCCGGCGGGGCGGTGTGGTGTGACGCTGGCCATCCGCTGCCGGATGCAGGAAGCCTTGAGGGCGCGCGACGTGCGCTCGAGATCGCCGCGAATGCCGATGAAGACGATGTGCTGGTGGTGCTGCTCTCCGGTGGAGGGTCCGCGCTGATGGCGTTGCCCGCACCGGGAATCACACTCGAGGCAAAGCAGCAAACGTCGCGCACGCTGATGGCGCAGAGCGCCGACATCTACGAGCTGAACACGGTTCGAAAGCACCTCTCCTTGATCAAGGGCGGCCGATTGGCTGCTGCTTCACGCGGACGGGTTGTGACGCTCGCCGTATCCGACGTCGTCGGCGACGATCTCTCTGTGATCGCATCGGGACCTACCGTCGCTGACGAGAGCACGTTTGCTGATGCGCTTCGAGTGCTGTCGACGCGCGGAGGCGTGAGCCTCTATCCGCCGGAAGTGGTGTCTCACCTCCAGCGCGGCCTCGCAGCGGAGATACCGGAGTCGCCCAAAAGGGGCGACCCGAGGCTCGCCCGTGCATCAGCACATGTGATCGGCCCTCAACGTGGAGCCATCGACGGCGCGCGACGAGCCGCCGAGGCGCTCGGCTATCTCGTGCACGTGGTTCCGGAACCGGTCACGGGAGAGGCCCGCGTCTCCGCACGGTCGCACCTTGCGATGGTCGCGGAATCGCTTTCGTCGCTGCCTCGACCGCTCTGCGTGATTTCGTCGGGTGAGACGACAGTGACGGTGGTGGGGCGCGGCAAGGGCGGACGCAACCAGGAATTCGCGCTGGCGATGGCACCGCTGCTCGAGCCCGTCGGATCCAACGTGGTCGCGACGAGCATCGGCACCGACGGTATCGACGGTCCCACCGACGCGGCAGGTGCCGTCGTCGATCCGACAACGTTGCGGCGAGCCGAGGCACAGGGCCTCGCGCAGCCGCAGACCTTTCTCGACAACAACAACGCCTACGAGTTCTTCGACCGATTGGGAGATTTGATTCACACCGGACCGACGAACACCAACGTCGGCGATTTACAGATCATTCTGATCGGAAGTTAGCAATGGTGACAGGTGGCTGAAGAACTATTGGCGCAGATTCGTCAGCATGCCCATCATCCCGCGACTGTGCGGGACCTGATGCGGATGCTGCGTGTACCGCGCAACGAGCGCACCACTTTCAGGAGACAGCTGAAGGCGCTCGTCGCTGCCGGTGAACTCCTCCAGGTCCGCGGCAATCGATACGGGTTGCCTGAAAAGATGGACCTCGTGGTCGGACGACTCACGACGAACCCGGGCGGGTTCGGCTTTGTCGTTCCCGATCAACCCGACCCGGACGCCGAGCGCCCGGATATCTACATCGCGGCGGCCAATCTCTCCGAGGCGATGCACGGCGATCGCGTCGTCGTCCGCGTCGAACGCCGCACGGAGCGAGGCGCCGAAGGGCGAATCATCCGCATCCTGGAGCGCAGCCAATCGTCAATCGTCGGCCGGTATGAAGTCGACGACGCCGGGCTTGGCTACGTCGTGCCGTTCGACAAGCGTGTGCTGACCGATGTGCAGGTGCCCACGGGGCAGTCTTCGTCGGCCGAACCCGGTGAGATGGTGCTCGTCGAAATCACGCGCTGGCCGAGTGCCACACGTGGACCCGTCGGTAAGGTTGTCGAAGTGCTAGGTCGTATCGACGAACCTGGCGTTGACACGCAGATCATCATTCGGAAGTTCGGCATTCCCGACTCGCACTCGGAAGAAGCCATCGCAGAGGCGACGCGGCTAGGCACGGTCGTCAAGGAACGCGACATCAAGGGGCGCACGGATTTTCGGGTCGTGACCACCGTCACGATCGACGGAGAGCACGCCCGCGACTTCGACGATGCGATCACGATCGAGCGTCTGCCAAACGGTCACTTCTGGCTGGGCGTGCATATCGCTGACGTGTCGCACTACGTGACCGAGGGGAGCGTGCTCGACGAAGAGGCGTACGAGCGCGGCACGTCGGTGTACTTCACGGAGCGCGCGGTGCACATGTTCCCGTCGGAGCTGGCGACGGGGCTCTGCAGCCTGAATCCAAACGTCGACCGGCTCGTGCAATCGTGCCTGATGGAAGTGGATCGACAGGGCTTGGTCGTCCGCTACGAGATGCACGACGGCGTCATCAACAGCGATGCGCGGATGACGTACACAGCCGTCAACGCCATCCTGACCGATCGCGATCCAGAGACGATGTTCGAGTATCAGCCGCTTGTCCCGATGTTCGACATGATGCGAGAGCTCTTCGACATCCTGAATCGCCGGCGACGCCGTCGCGGCTCGATCGACTTCGACCTGCCGGAGGCTGAAGTCATCCTGTCCGAGATCGGTGAGATCGAGGCGATCGTGGCAAGCGAACGCAATATCGCCCATCGCATCATCGAGGAGTTCATGTTGCTCGCCAACGAAACCGTAGCGGCGCACCTCGAGAATCACGCAGTGCCGGCCCTTCACCGCGTGCACGAAGCGCCTGATGCGAAGAAGGTCGAGGAGTTCGAAGCGTTCATCACCACACTTGGCTACAGCCTTGCTGCGCGCGGCCGCGCGCTCACGCCGAAGCATTTCCAGAAGCTGATCGACCGCATGAAAGGCACTCCAGAAGAGCGTCCGATCGCCGCGCTCATGCTGAGGACGATGCAGAAGGCGCGATACGACGCAGCCAGCCTCGGACACTTCGGGTTGGCAGTGGAGCACTACACGCACTTCACGTCGCCGATTCGACGGTATCCGGACCTCGTCGTGCATCGCATGCTCCGCCAGTCTCGGCAGGGACCGATCGCAGACGCGCGACGCGAGGAACTCGAGGAGGAGTTGCCCGAGACCGCGCGACACGCGTCGGAGTTGGAGCGGCGTGCCAACGAAGCCGAACGCGAGCTGCTGCAGTGGAAGAAGGTTCGCTTCATGGCCAACAAGGTTGGCGATGAATACGGCGGCTACATCACAGGCGTCGCACCGTTCGGGTTGTTCGTGGAGCTGATCGAGCACTACGTCGAAGGGCTCGTCCACGTGTCGAGCATGGCCGACGACTACTACCGGTTCGTCGAACAGGAACACGTGCTCCGGGGAGAGCACACAAAGAAGATGTACCGGCTAGGGGGTCGCGTGGACGTGCAGGTGGCGCGCGTCGATATGGAACGACGCCAGGTGGACCTGGGGATCGTTGAGATCCTCGAACACGTCCGGCGCGATGAACGTGGAACGCGCCAGGTCCGAAGTCACCTCAAGCCGAAGAAGGAGCGCCAACGATCGCAACAACGACCCGGCAGGCGGGAGCGCCAAGCCAGGAAGTCACGACGTGGCCGCTAGGACTTCTCGGCGCCTTCGGTGCCGTCCTTTGTCGCGTCCTTGAAGTTCCGGATACCTCTGCCAATTCCTCGCCCAATCTCAGGCAGCCGATTAGCGCCAAAGACCAGGATGATGATACAGAGGATGATGAGAAGCTCCGGGATGCCAAGATTGCCCATAGACTCCTTCCGGCGCAGATTGTACCACGCGGGCGTGGCCATTCTCTGTGGCGCCTGTGTCACTGGATTTACCGCCTCGAGAGCTCGCGGTTCTCAGCAGCCGATTGCGCAGTTCTCTACAGGTGTTCAGCTGGTCGAAGTGTATGCCACGGTGACCGACGCCAATGGCGGCCTCGTCACCGGCTTGAAACGCGAGGACTTCGAGGTCCGAGAGGATCAGGAACTGCAGGAGATTTCCGCGTTTGCCGCCGGCGAGTTCCCACTGACCGTCGTGCTCGGAATCGACCGGAGTTGGAGCATGGCAGGGGAGCCGCTGCGTCTGGCGAAGAGCGCATCCCAGGCCTTCCTGCGCCAGCTGAGACCGACCGACCGCTCGATGGCTGTCGCCATTGGCAGCGATGCCGAAGTGATCGCGCCGCTGTCGAGCGACCACCCGCAGCAGCAGCGCGCAATCGACATGCTCGACCCCTGGAGCACCACGTCCCTTCATGACGCGATCATTTCGATTCTCGATCGGCTGGAACACGAGCCAGGCCGTCTCGCCGTCATCGTCTTTTCGGATGGCATCGATCGGTACAGTAATGCGCCCGCCTCTCGCGTGATCGAACGGGCACGTCAGAGCCAGGCTCTCATCTACCCGATCACGATCGGACGCAACCGGCCACCACTTGCCGCGGAGTTGGCCGTTGTCAGTGGCGGGCGATCGTTTCTGATCACAGATGCTCGCGCACTCGACGAGACCTTCACGTCGATCGCTCAGGAGTTGCGCTATCAGTACTTGCTGGGTTACGCGCCGATGAAGCCCGGTCAGCCGGGCGCACACGATTGGCGCTCGATTCGCGTTACGGTCAATGGGCGGTCTGATGTGCGAATCCGCGCACGAGATGGGTACACCGCGGGATGACAACACATTCACTGGTCGTCGGATTGTTCGGGTTTGCCGACAAGGCTACTGCCGCGGCGCGAGCCCTGCGTGACATGGACGTGCCGCACGAGCGTGTGTCGATCGTCGCGCGGTCGCATGATGAAGAAGGCGCGATCGCGCGCGCTTCTGGTGGCTCGCCGGGTTCAGAGCTCGAAGACTCCGCAACCGCTGCACGAATCGGCGAAATCGGCGCGCATCTGCTGTCGGCGGTCGCGCTCGTCATGCCCGGCATCGGTCCAATCGTCGCGGACGGTCCGCTTGCCGCCGGTCTCGCGGAAGCGGCAGGTCACGCTGCGGGAGGTGTGGCCCGCACGCTCGAGCGAGCGGGACTCGATCGGGCCGAGGCCGAGCAGTGGGAGTCGAGAATCAAACGCGGAGCGCTGCTGGTCGGCGCTCATGTGGATGCCGATACAGTCACAAGAGCAAGGCACGTGTTGACGAGCAATGGAGCCGAGCGTGTTGCGACGCTCGACTGGTCTGAGTGATGCCCCCACGAAACTGTCTCCAAAGTCGACCGAACCCGGTGGCAGGGGCGTCTAAGATAGAGGGCGCTAGCGCGATTCACGGCGCAATTCCTGAGGCACCTGTTTTGCAGCTTGCGACGCTACCCCTCCTTGGGGAGAATGGAGAGGTCACCGAACATTACGGCTATGTCGACACCGACTGAGCGCCAGCCGGATCAGCCATCCATACCCACGTCGGAGCACCTAACAGTGCGCCCGGAGGGTGATGGTCCGCGTGAGGCCCGGTTCATGTTCGAGCAGCCGGACAGCAAGCGTATCGGTGGCGCACTCGGTGCTGGATTCCTCACGGAGTTGTTCATCGTCGGGCTGGTGCTACTCATTAGCTACCTAATTCCCGAGAAGGTCTACAAAGCCGTTATTCCACCGCAACTCTCCGAGAAGATTGTCTGGTTGTCCGATCCGGGCCCGGGCGGTGGTGGTGGCGGTGGCAACAAGATGCCCGATCCGCCCAAGCCGGCGGAGATCGTCAAGCCCAAGCCAGCGCCTACTCCGGTACCCACGCCACCGCCAACGGTTGAACCACCACCGGTTGAACCGATCACGATTCCGCTGAAGACGCTCGATGCGACAGTGACGACCCCGGGCACCATCGAATCGACTCAGGCATCCAACAGCGTGTCTCTTGGATCCGGGACCGGCACGGGAGCCGGACCTGGTCAGGGCTCAGGTATCGGTGAAGGCTTTGGCGGCGGGACCGGCGGCGGTGCGTATCGCCCTGGCAATGGCGTGCTCCTTCCCAAGCCGCTTCGCGAAGTGAAGCCGCAGTACACGGCCGATGCGATGCGGGCAAAGGTCCAGGGAACGGTCCTGCTCGAGTGTGTCGTTCTTCCGGACGGAACCGTTGGCAAGGTTGAGGTTGTTCGCTCGTTGGACTCGGCGTTCGGACTGGATCAGGAAGCCATCAAAGCCGCAAAGCAGTGGCGCTTCGCTCCAGGCACGCGGTTCGGAGAACCGGTCGCCGTGCTCGTCACGATCGAACTGACATTTACGCTCCGTTAGCTCGCACTCAATCTCACCTCGGTTTGCCCGTCATATACTGGCCGCTCAATCATGACGGCCACTCCCTCGACGATGCTGGCGCTCGGCACGACGATGCCGGTTTTCCGTCTGCCGTCGACGACTGGCGAGATTGTCTCTTCCGAATCATTCGCATCGCGTCCGCTGCTCGTCGTGTTCATCTGTCATCACTGTCCGTTCGTCCGGCACATCCGTCGCGAGTTCTCGCGCTTCGCGACGGAGTTCCAAGAGCGCGGCCTTGCGATCGTCGGGATCAATTCCAACGACACCGCTGCGTTTCCCGAGGACGGGCCAGATGGCATGCGGCAGGAAGCGGTGGAGGCGGGCTACACGTTTCCGTATCTCTTCGACGAGACGCAGAGCGTTGCCAAGGCATTCAAGGCCGCGTGCACACCTGACCTGTTCCTGTTCGATGCTCGCGGAACCCTCGTCTATCGCGGCCAGTTCGACGACAGCCGTCCGCGAAGTGCCGTGCCGGTGACCGGCGCTGACATTCGGGCTGCGGCAGCTGCCGTGCTCGCGGGTGACGCCGTCCCCGCGACGCAGAAACCGAGCATCGGTTGCAATATCAAGTGGCAGCGCGGAAACGAGCCGGACTATTGGTGATCCGCATCTCAGAATGAGAAGAGGCCTGCATTCGTTGGCTTCAGCACTCGTACTCGCCGCGAGTCTGGTCACCGCATGCCGCGCCGACCGCGAACCTCCGCTGAGGATCGGAACGGGCTACTGGCCCAGCAACGAGTTGTTGTTCCTCGCCCAGGATCAGGGCTGGTTGAGTCCTTCTGAATTCCGTCTCGTCGAGTTCGTGGACGATGGCGAAGTGATGCGAGGGTTTCGGAATCGTGCCGTCGAGGCCGCGTGGTTGAGCATGGACGAAGTGCTCGCCGTCGCGCAGTCAGGTGCGGTGGACCCGGTGATTCTGTTCCTGTCCGACGAATCGCGCGGCGGTGATGCCGTGGTTGCTCAGCCCGATCTCATCACGACGGCTGATCTCAAGGATCGCCGCGTTGCAGCCCAACTCAATTCGGTTAACGCGTACCTGCTCGATCGCGCGCTTAAGCAGGCTGGTCTTGCGGCGAGCGACGTGCGGCTCGTCAACCTGCCGCCATCTCGTCACCTCGCCGCGTTTCGCCGACGCGAGGTGGACGCGGTCGTCACGTACGAGCCGGTTCGCTCGCAAATCCTCGAGGCGGGCGGTGTCGAGATTTTCAACAGCATCTCGACGCCGTTCGAAATCCTGCGAGTGCTCGTCATTCGGAGGGATTATCTCGAGTCGCACGAACAAGAGGCCGATGCGCTCTGCTCGGCCTGGAGCCGTGCTGTCACCGAAGTTGCCGCGTCATCGATGGCGCGAAGCTGGATAGCGAACCGGCTCGGAACGACCGACGCCGGATTCGAGCGGATGATGGAGCGGATCCGCATGATCAGCCTGTCTGAAAGCCGCGAGTGGCTTGCCGTGCCGCGGCCGCAACTCGTGGCGACGATCGCGCGGCTCCAGGGGCAGCTGCTTAGCGCTGGGTTGTTGACCGCGTCGACGCCGTTCGATCCGCTCTTCAGGTGGCCATTCGCGAGCGGTGTTTCCGCATGTCGAAGGTAAGCGATGGCGTTCGCACATCCGTCCGGCCCGGTGTTGCACTCGCTTCGATTCCGGCTCCCGCTGTTCCTCACCCTGTACTCTGCCGTTGTAGGGCTGGTGCTGTTTATCGTCGCCAACGAAATCCAGGAGGCGGCGTTTGAGCGCGACTTTGAGCGCGCCGAGATGGTGCGCGCCACAGAGATCCAGAGTCGAACGGAACGGGCCGCCGAGCGCAGTGAGCTCGAGACTGCGCAGCGCGAGTTTGGTGAGCTTGCCGTCTTCGAGGAGATTCGCGCGGCGGTCTTCGTCGCTCCCGACAACAAGGTCGTGCTCGGCAGTCGTCGCGACTGGATTGGGCGCCAGCTCGCTCTGACTGCACTCGGTCTTTCCGCCGACGAGAATCCGCGTGTCGAAGAGACGATGCGGAGCGTGCGAAGCAATGGACGGACCGAGAGCCTGTTCAGCCTCGATCGCAACTTCCTGACCTTCGTCCTGCCTGCGACGGTGCCGGTCGGTCCCGGGGAGTTGGGCGCCACACGTGGCGCGCTGATTCTGCTCGTCCACGATCTCAGCCTGTCGAAGGCAGTCAACCGCCAACGATTGCTGCGCCAGTTCGGTGTGGGTGCCTTCGCGGTCTTTCTCGCCGTCCTGGGTCTTGGTATCAGCCTGCACGCGCTGGTCACGCGCCGCATCGAACGTCTGCACGATGCGATGGGGCGGTTCGCCTCCGGAGCTCCGCTCGAACCGGATGCGACGGCGGTTGCAACGGCCGGTCGCGGTCACGACGAGATCGTCGAACTGCAGCGCCACTTCAACGACATCGCTGCAACGGTCCGCCGGGAGAGCAGCGTGCGGCGTCACGCTGAAGTTGCGCTGCGAGAGAGTGAGGAACGATTCCGATCGGCCATGCATTATTCACCGAACGGGATGGCGCTGGTGTCCACGTCGGGCGAGTACCTCGAAGTCAACCCGGCGCTCTGCGGAATCGTCGGTTACAGCGCAGAGGAACTGCTTGCGACGGGCTTCGAGTCGATTACCCATCCCGATGATTCTGCGGACGATCGTGTTGCGACGCGGCGCATGCTGAATCGGGAAGTCGAGACGATTCGGCGTGTGAAGCGATACCGGCACAAGGATGGGCGGATTCGCTGGGTTCAGGTGAACTCGTCGCTCGTGCTCGACGACAATGGCGCCCCTCGCCACTTCGTTTCGCAGATTCAGGACATTACCGAACGCAAGCGCGCCGACGAAGACCTGCGACACGCGAACCGCGCGCTCCGAACGATCAGCAACTGCAATCAAGTACTCGTGCACGCGACCGATGAGCCGACGCTGCTGCGAGAGATCTGCCAGGTCATCGTGCGCGACGGCGGTTACCGCGCCGCGTGGGTCGGCTTCGCCGGGGCGGACGCGGAATCGGAGGTGAAGACGATCGCGATCGCGTCGGATGATGAGGATCGTCACGCGCGCAGCGCATGGGCGGCGCAAGGGGGAGAGCAGATGGCCGCCGCGATTCGGACGGGTGAGCCCGCCGTCTGCAAGGACTTCAATGCGGCAACGGCGGCCGGACCATGGCACGACGAAGCGGTGCGCCTTGGGTACCGCTTCTGCGTGGCCATCCCGCTGATTGCGGATGGGCGCGCGTTCGGGGCACTCACGCTGTGCTCGGGTGAAGAGACCGGCTTCGACGCGTCCGAGGCCACGCTGCTGAAGGAGCTTGCCGACGATCTCGCCTTCGGCATCGTCGCCTTGCGCACTCGGGCGAATCAACGTCAGGCCGAGACTGCCTTGCGTACGGCGAACGAGCGATACGCACGACAGGAAGCGGCGCTGACGAAGCTGACGAAGAGCGACCTGAGCGCACCGGACGACTTCACGGACATCGTTCGCGGCATGACGGAGGGGGTCGCGAACGCGCTCTCTGTTGCGCTTGTAGGTGTGTGGCGGCACGACGAGAACGGGACCGTCGCGCGATGTCAGGATCTGTTCGCGTGGCCGGACGGAACGCACAGTGAGGGCCTTTCATTGAGTCAGGACGCGTGTTCTGCGTACTTCCGTGCATTGGCTGGTGCTGACGTGCTCGCTGTCACCGATGCGCGGTCGGACCCGCGCACGAGTGAGCTCGCCGAACTACTGCTCGTGCCCTATGGCATCGCATCGGTGATGTGCGTGCCTATTCGATCGCGTGGCGCGACGGTTGGCGTTCTCTCGTGCAAGCACGTCGGCGAACCGCGACGATGGATGCCTGACGAACAGACGTTCGCGCTCGCCGTGGCGAATCTGCTCTCGACGCTCACAGCGCAGGCGGACCGTCAGCGGCTCGAGCAGGAGCTTCGTCAGGCCCAGAAGCTGGAGGCCATCGGCAGACTGGCCGGCGGAGTGGCGCACGACTTCAACAACATCCTCACCGTGATCCTCGGGCGCGCCGAGGAGGTGGCGGCAGATGAACGTGTGCCGGGGGACTTGCGCGATTCTGTCGCCGACCTGTCTCAGAATGCCCAGCGTGCGACCGCGCTCACGCGCCAGCTCCTCGCGTTCAGTCGCCGACAGCCGATCGAAGTGCGCGACATCGATCTCAATAGCGTTGTGGCAAACGTGACTCGGCTTCTGCATCGCGTCCTTGGCGAGGATGTCGTCGTCACGTTCACGTACTCGAAGCAGCCGCTCGCCGTGCGAGCGGATCCGGGAATGATCGAGCAGGTGCTCCTCAATCTTGCGGTCAACGCCCGTGATGCGATGCCCATGGGCGGGCGACTCTCGATCGATACGTCTCTGATCGACCTGTCAGAGTCGGAGCCGTCGCGGGTGGGTTCTCCTGGAAGCTGGGCGTGCGTGCGGGTCGCAGACGATGGTGTCGGCATCGCGTCGGAGCATCTGCCCCATATCTTCGAACCGTTCTTCACGACGAAAGATGTCGGGAAGGGAACAGGGCTGGGGCTGGCGACGACCTATGGAATCGTTCAGCAGCACGGCGGCTGGATCGAGGTGGACAGTCAGATTGGGCGCGGCACTGAGTTTCGAGTGTTCTTCCCGAGAGTCGAAACCGAAATGCCGGCGGCCGCTCCGGTCACCATGTCCGCGCCACCGCCGCGCGGACGGGAAACGATCCTCGTCGTCGAGGACGAAGCCGGTGTGCGCGCACTTGTGATCAAGCTGCTGCAGGATCTCGGATACCGGCTGCTGCAGGCGCAGAGCGGTCCGCATGCCTTGGATGTGTGGAGGCAGCAGGGCGACGAAATAGACCTTCTGATCACCGACATCGTGATGCCGGACGGCATGAACGGCGTGGAACTGGCGGAGCGCCTGCGTCGTCATCGGCCGGGGCTCAAAGTGATTTACACGAGCGGGTATCTGGCAGATCTGAGTCGAGAAGACATCTCGCGTCACTCCGGCGCATACATCGCCAAGCCATTCAGCTTGATCGAGCTGGCGCGGCTCGTTCGTCGAACGCTGGATGGAGGAGAGCCTGCCGTGTCGCCCGTCGCGCGCGACGCGTAGCTACGTGTTCAGCTCCGCCTTCGCTCCTTCGAGGCAGGACGGGCAGATGCCGTGCGTGAACGTCGCGTCGGTGTGCTCCGACACGTAGACCTCGACACGCTGCCAATAATTCCTGTCGTCACGGATGCGTTTGCAGTAGGCGCAGATCGGCAGCAGTCCGCGAAGACGCCTGACGTTGTCGAGCGTTGCCTGGAGTTCCGTGACCTCTTCCGCGAGACGTGCCTGGAGCGAGACCACGCGCACGCCGACCTGCACGCGCGCCTTCAATTCGTTCAGGTCCACCGGCTTGATCAGATAGTCGTCGGCGCCGGCTTGGAGTCCGGCAACCAGATCGGTCGAACTGTTTCGCGCGGTCAACAAAATCAAGTAGAGATGCGCTCGCTCCGTGTCCAATCGCACGCGCCGGCACAGGTCCGGCCCCTCGAGTCCGGGCATCTCCCAGTCAACGATCGCAAGCGACGCCGGATCGCTGGAGGTGAGGTGCTCCCAGGCGGCGAGTCCATCGTGGACGACTGCCGTCTCGAAGCCCCAGTTCGACATGCTGCGCGACACGGCCATCGCGGCGACAGGATCATCGTCGGCAATTAGGACTCGCATGCGATCTCCGTCAGTTCACGATTGAAGGTGATCCGCGCCGTTTGAAACGCGCTGGCTTCTGTGGTGACGCGCAACCATGCGCCCTCGAGCGCATCGAAGTCGCCCTCGGCTGCGAGGACCTCGAGCAGCGCTGCGGCTTCGGTGATGCCGACCGCGGCTGCCGTCGAGGCAGCGCCCTTCAGCGTATGTGCTGCCCGCCGGACGGCTACGGGGTCGCCCTGACCCAGCGCGATCCGAATGTCCTGCAGGAGCGTGGGGCACTCCTCTGCGAACAGGCGCACGATCTCGGCGGCGAGTTCCTTGTCGCCATGCAGGCGGCTGACGAGATCGATCTCGTCGATGGGTGGCGCCGTCGACATAACGGCGTCAACTTCCACTTCGGCAAAGAGCGTGCGGGATTCGGTCGGCTTCGACAGGTAGCCGTCCATTCCGGCGGCGAGGCAGCGCTCGCGGTCGCCGCTCATGGCATGCGCGGTCATCGCGACAATGCGCAGGTGATCGCGCGAGGTTTCCCGCTCGCGCTCGCGAATGGCCTTGGTGGCCTCGAGCCCGCCCATCACGGGCATCTGCAGGTCCATCAGCACGATGTCGAACTGTTCGCGCTCGACCGCATCGACAGCCTCTCGTCCGTTCTCGACGACCGTCACGTAATGGCCCCGTCGCTTGAGCAGACCCACGGCCACGCGCTGATTGACGATGTTGTCTTCAGCGAGCAGCACTTTGCGGGCCCTGAGCATCGGCGGCGTGGACGACGCCTGACGCTCTTCAGCCTCGTTGACTCGCGACGCTTCGGCATCGAGGACGGCACAGATCGCGGCATGGAGATCGAACGACGCGATCGGTTTCGTCAGGCACGCCGCAATGCCGAGCTCGCGGCACAACCCCGCATCGTCGTACCGGCCAGACGAAGTCAGCATCATGATGGTAACGCCAGCCAGGTCTGCGCGTGTGACGATCTGTTTGGCCAGCTCGAAGCCATCCATGCCCGGCATCTGCGCGTCGAGCAGGATGAGGTCTACGCGCTCACCCTTCTGCGTCAGGCTCGCCAGCGTTTCGAGTGCCTCGCGTCCACCGGCCACAACGATTGGCGTCACATCCCAGCGCGTCAGCTGGCCAACGAGGATGCGGCGATTGACGGCGTTGTCGTCGACGACAAGCACGCGAAGCCCGGGTGGAAGCCGCCGTTCGCGCGAGGTCATCGCGTCGGGGCCGACGCCGAAGTTCCCCGTAAAGCTGAATGTGCTGCCGTCTCCGGGCGCGCTCTCGACCCAGATGCGGCCTTGCATCAGCGACACGAGTGTCGAGGAGATCGCAAGGCCAAGGCCCGTGCCGCCGAACTTGCGCGTCGTCGAACCATCAGCCTGGCTGAAGGCTTCGAAGATCGCTTCCTGATGCTCGAGCGCGATGCCGGTGCCAGTGTCGGTCACTGAGAACTGCAGCATCCCGGGTTCGTCGTGATCGGGCTCGCGCCTGATTGCCACTAGCACGTGACCCTTCTCCGTGAACTTGATGGCATTGCCGACGAGGTTCACCAGGATCTGGCGCAGGCGCAAAGGATCGCCAACGAGCGTGGACGGAACGGCGGGGTCGACCTCGACGAGAAGCTCCAGCGCCTTCTGATCTGCGCGCACGGCCAGCGGTCGCAACGCCTCGTTGACGACGTCGGCGAGCGCGAAGGCGACCGACTCGAGGCGCAAGCGTCGAGACTCAATCTTCGAGAAGTCGAGGATGTCGTTGAGAATCTCGAGCAGAGATCCGGCTGATGTCCGCACCGTCTGCAGATAGTGCTGCTGTTCAGGTGTCAGCGGTGTGCCGAGCGCGAGTTCCGTCATGCCGATGATGCCGTTCATCGGTGTTCGGATCTCGTGGCTCATGTTTGCCAAAAACTCGCTCTTAGCGCGGCTCGCTTCCATCGCCTTGTCGCGCGCGATGGTCAGGTCCGCGTTCACCGCGGAGAGTTCGGCAGTTCTGGCTTCGACCGTACGCTCGAGTCCTTCTTTGTGCTGTACGAGCTCGACATCGCGGCGATGGATCTCCGCCAACATCTTGTTGAAGCCGTCAATGAGATCCGCTATTTCGTTCTTGCCCTCACCGTGTCTCTCGACGCGAACGTCGTAGACCTTGTCCCGGGTCACGGCGCGTGTCACGGACGTGAGACGCAACAGTGGCGACGAGATCGAGCGCTGCATGCGCGACGCCAGAATGACGGAGAGGCCGAACGTCGCGAAGAGGACGAGAGCGACGACGAGCCCTGAGGTGGTCGCCTGCGTCCAGAGCACCGAGAGGTCGGATTCGATCACGACCGTGCCGATCACTTCGCCGTCGAGCACGATGGGACGAGCGAGCAGCAATGCTCCGTCAGTGAACTCGCTCCACTGGTGATGCGGCTCGATATCGAACGCTCGAGCGGGCAGCTTGCGATTCACAGTCGGGCGAGACACGCGTTCGAATCGCGCGAGTTGATCGCGGTCCTTGGCCCAGATCGCGGCCGAGACGATGCTTTCGTTGACGGTCAACGCGCCCAGAGTGTCGGTCGCGGCTTTTGCGTCGCCGAACGCGACTGCCGCGGTGCTATTGGATCCGATGACGTCGGCGAGCATGCCGGTATCGCGAACGAGCCGCGTGCGCGCGCTCGATAGATCCCAGACGAGCACGGCGGTCATCGCGATGACGAGCGACACGATACTCGTCAGGACGCCGAGAAAGGTCAGCTTCCGTGCCAGCGAAAGCCTGGCGTGGCAGGCGACGATCCGAGGCAGCCATGGGCTATGGCCTGTCATGTCGGTCGTCCCTGAAAATCGCGAAGAGCAGCATCACAGCTAGTGCGATGGCCCGCGTCGTCCCCTCCCGGCGCCACGCGGACGTGATCTCAATATTCATGAGCTCTTCGAGCACACCGTTCCCACCCCTAGGGCCACGCCCCAAGCGGTCCGGACGGAACTGTGCCTGCCGCGAAATGGGCAAGAGAGGTGCCACAGCTCAACCGTGGCCTGGGATCGCAAAATGTTCGAGAAAAACGAGGAGTTGAGTCAGATTGGGACGGGTATCCGACACCTGTGCCGACAAGCTGGACAAGGCGACCTGTTCAAGACACGGGGTGAGCCCAAAAGAGCTCGCCCCGTGTCTCTGACCCTACTTTTGACTTTTACTCTTTGACCTTCGACCTTAGTACATCCCGCCCATGCCAGGACCGCCGTGGGCATGGCCGCCGGCCGGTTCCTTCTTCTCCTCGGGGATCTCGGAGACGAGGGCTTCGGTCGTGAGCAGCAGCGACGCGATCGACGAGGCGTTCTGCAGTGCGCTGCGAACGACCTTGGCCGGATCGATGACGCCCGCCTTGACCAGGTCCTCGTAGACCTCGGTCGCGGCGTTGAACCCCTCGTCGGCGTTCTTCTGCTCCTTGACCTTCGAGACAATGATCGAGCCTTCCTGGCCTGCGTTCATGGCGATCCACCGCATCGGCTCTTCGATCGCGCGGCGGATGATCTGCAGACCGACGGCCTGATCCCCCTCGAGCTTCAGCTTGTCGAGCGCCTTTGCCGAGCGGACAAGTGCCACGCCGCCACCGGGGACGATGCCTTCCTCGACCGCTGCCTTGGTCGCGTGCATCGCGTCCTCGACGCGCGCCTTCTTCTCCTTCATCTCGGTCTCGGTGGCTGCACCGACCTTGATGACGGCCACACCGCCGACCAGCTTCGCAAGACGCTCCTGCAGCTTCTCGCGGTCGTAGTCGGAGGTGGTGTCCTCGACCTGCGTGCGAATCTGCTTGACGCGTCCTTCGATTGCGCTGGAGGTGCCGGCGCCCTCGACGATCGTCGTGTTGTCCTTGTCGATCGTGACCTTCTTGGCCTTGCCCAGGTCCTCGAGCTTGATGTTCTCGAGCTTGATGCCGAGGTCCTCGGTGATGGCGCGTCCACCAGTGAGGATGGCGATGTCTTCGAGCATCGCCTTGCGACGATCGCCGAAGCCGGGCGCCTTCACGGCAGCGGCCTGAAGCGTGCCACGCAGCTTGTTGACGACGAGCGTCGCCAGCGCCTCGCCCTCGATGTCCTCCGCGATGATGAGCAGCGGCCGGCCCAGACGGGCGACCTGCTCGAGGACAGGGAGGAGGTCCTTCATCGACGAGATCTTCTTCTCGTGGATCAGGATGACCGGATTCTCGAGTACGACTTCCATGCGCTCGGGATCGGTCACGAAGTACGCCGACAGATACCCGCGATCGAACTGCATGCCTTCAACGACATCGAGAGAGGTCTCGAGCGTCTTGGCTTCCTCGACAGTGATTACGCCGTCCTTGCCGACCTTGTCCATCGCTTCCGCGATGATCTTGCCGATGGTGGCATCGCTGTTCGCGGAGATCGTGCCGACCTGGGCCACCATGTTGCCCGTCACGGGCCGGGACATCTTCTTGACCTCTTCGACGATGACCTCGACAGCCTTCTCGATGCCGCGTTTGAGCTCCATCGGGTTGGCCCCGGCGACGACGTTCCGTGCACCCTCGCGATAGATCGCCTGCGCGAGCACGGTTGCGGTCGTGGTGCCGTCACCTGCGGTGTCCGATGTCTTGCTGGCGACTTCGCGCACCATCTGCGCGCCCATGTTCTCGAGCGGGTCCTTGAGGTCGATCTCCTTAGCCACCGTCACGCCGTCCTTGGTGATGGTGGGGGAGCCGAACTTCTTGTCCAGGACGACGTTCCGTCCCTTGGGACCGAGCGTAACCTTCACCGCGTCGGCCAGCTGATTGACGCCACGCAGGATCGCCTGCCGTGACTGCTCGCCGTAAATAATCTGCTTTGCCATTCCTTAAGCTCCATCCGGTGCGCGGGAGTGTTCTCGCGCAGAAAAGAATCCGGCGGGGGCGAGCCCCGCGCTACTTCGACGCGAGAACCGCGAGAACCTCGTCCTCACGCATGATGAGGTAGTCCTCACCGTCGATCTTGATCTCCTGTCCGGAATACTTCCCGAAGAGGATGGTGTCTCCGTCCTTGACGTCGAGGGGCTGGCGGCTGCCGTCGTCCTTGACCTTTCCGGCGCCTACGGCGAACACCTTCCCCTGCTGCGGCTTTTCTTTGGCGCTGTCGGGGATGATGATGCCGCCGATCTTCTGTTCACCTTCCTCGATGCGTTGAACGATGATGCGGTCGTGTAGCGGTCTCACCTTCATATTTCTTCGACTCCAACTGTCGGTAGGGACCCCTCGGGGCGGAAGCCCCAAGAGGCTAAGCTCTTGATTTCACAGGCACGAACTCCATGCCTTGGCACTCGGTTCTTCTGTCCGCTAGCACTCAGTCCGTGCGACTGCCAATTGTATCCGACCCTGAAAAATCGTGTCAAGACGCCTGGCGGCGAAGGCGGTATTCGGCCATCTTCCGGCTCAGCGTGTTGCGATGGATGCCGAGGACATCGGCCGCCTGACACAGGTTGCCATCGGATTTACTGAGCACATGGGAGATGAACTTCTTCTCGAACTCGCGCCGAGCGTCTTCGAAACACACGCCGCGGGTCACCATTTCGTCGACCAGGCGTTCGAGTTGTTCTTTCAACACCATGAAGGAACGGTGCCTCCCGTGGCTACAACCATGTCAAACGAGGCCCTTGCCGGTAAGCCGGTGAAAGGCCTCGAGGTATTTGTCGCGCGTGCCAATCACCACGTGCTCTGGCAATGACGGCACCGGTGGCTGCTTGTTCCAGCGGATCTCTTCGAGATAGTCGCGGACGTACTGCTTGTCGAAGCTCGGTTGCGGCCGGCCCGGCGCGTACCGATCCTTCGGCCAGTAGCGCGACGAATCAGGCGTCATCACCTCATCGATCAGCAGGATCGATCCTTCGTCGGTCAAACCGAATTCGAACTTCGTGTCCGCGAGGATGATGCCGTTGGCCTCGGCGTGCTTCGCGCCGTGGTCGTACAACGCGAGCGTGAGTTCGCGGAGCGTGCGCATCAGATCGCCGCCGACAAGCCGGCCAGCCTCCTGCTCGCTGATGTTGATGTCGTGCCCGGTGTCGGCCTTCGTCGCCGGCGTGAAGATCGGCGTTGGCAGTCGATCGGATTCGCGCAGGCCGGACGGCAGACTCACGCCGCAGATCGAGCCGGTCGCCACGTATTCCTTCCAGCCCGACCCCGACAGGTATCCACGCGCCACACACTCGATCGGCACCGGTGTCGTTCTGCGCACGAGCATCGAACGGCCGCTGAGAACCTCGCCGTGACGCCGCAACGGTTCCGGATACGTCTGTGCGTCGGCCGACAGGAAATGGTTCGGCACGATTCCAGTGGTGCGCTCGAACCAGAACACCGAGAGCTGCGTCAGGACCTTGCCCTTGTCGGGAATGCCGGAGCCGAGAACGTAGTCGAACGCGGAGATGCGATCGGTGGCCACCATAACCAGAGTGTTCCCGCAATCGAAGATGTCGCGAACCTTACCTTGCCGTTGTGGAACAAGGTCGTTCAGGCGCGTTTCGATCAGGGGAGCGGCGAGTGGCAACGTGGTGGCCCTGGCCTCGACAAATGCTCGGGACAACCCTGAGCCTCATCACAGGCGCGCGGGAAAGGGAGCATCTTACCGGTCCGACAGGATGCAAGCAACCGTACGCAACAGCACCGGCCGTTGTGCGGGAGGAGCCTGATATATTGTGGGCTCACGCTCCACAGATGAATTTACGAACCGGCATCGTCACTCTTCTTGCGCTCGGACTGCTGGCGTGGTTTCTGCGCGGTACCAACTTCACCGATGTGTGGCTCCAGGTGCGGCAGGTGCGCGCCGAGTTGCTTCTCGCTTCGCTCGCCGCCGTCATCCTGGTTTTTTTCGTCAGGACGATCAGGTGGCGCTACCTTCTGAGCCCGCTTGGCGAAACTCGGTTTCGAACCGTGTTCAGGTCAACGGTGATCGGATTCGGTGCGCTCGCGTTGCTTCCCATCCGCGTGGGCGACGTGATCAGACCGTACCTGTTGGCACGTCAGGAACGGATGCCGGTGACGTCGGTATTCGCCACCGTGGTCATGGAGCGCGTCCTGGATCTCGTGGCGGTGCTCGCGTTGCTGGCGATCTACGTCTGGGGCTTTGCCGGCGAAGCAAGCTTTCCGGCTCGACTGCTCAATCCGATCAAGGTCTCAGCTACGATCGCCGCGGGGGTTGCCGGGACGCTGCTGGTGGTCATGTGGATCCTGGCCACTCATCCGGAGCGAATCGGGGGGCTCGCCGCGGCGTTAGCGCGAGTACTGCCCGGAAAACTCTCCGGCCGCGTAGGAAACCTCGCGAGGACGTTCAGTAGCGGGTTCGCTGCTGCGCGAAATGCGCGTCAACTCTTCCTGGCGGTGATCTGGTCCTTCGCGCTCTGGATCCTCATCGCGACGCAGGCGTGGACAGTCACGATCGCGTTCGGGATCCCGATGCCTTATCCCGGCTCGTTCCTGCTGCAGTCGATGCTCGTCATTGGCGTTGCGGTGCCGACGCCCGGCGGGGTGGGGAGCTTTCACGAGGCCTATCGCCTCGGGGTGACCACGTTCTTCGGCGCCTCCGGCGATCAGGCCGTCGCTGCCGCACTCGTTACGCACCTGATCTCGTTCATCCCTCCGGTTCTGGGAGGCATCGTGTTCATGGCCCAGGACGGCCTCAGCTTGGGCCGTCTCGGGGATCTGGCCAGTTCAGCTCGCGATAAGGAAGGGCCTGCCGCCAATGAAGTGCCCATTCTGCGCTCATCTCGGCGATAAGGTCGTCGACTCGCGCGAAAGCAAGGAAGGCGAGGTCATCCGGCGCCGGAGGGAGTGCCTCGACTGCGGCCGTCGCTTCACCAGCTA
>Ga0247825_10000827_pt1 | contig 20030 bp, 15 predicted proteins | sample 13C_Vanillin_Day_FD_194413 | JGI IMG/M metagenome (GOLD analysis project Ga0247825, IMG submission 194413) | Soil microbial communities from agricultural site in Penn Yan, New York, United States - 13C_Vanillin_Day48 | ecosystem: Environmental > Terrestrial > Soil > Agricultural land | place...
GGCCTGCGCGGCGCAGCCACGGTGACGACGCGATTGCGATTCGGCAGCCAGTCGGCCGCCAGCGCATTCACTTCCGCCAGCGTGATCTCCGGGACGAACCGCTGGTGAAGCGCGTACTCGTAGCCGATGCCGGGAATCGGTTCCTGCTGCAGGAAGTTGCGCCCGTACTCGTCGGCGAGCCGTCCGGATTCCCAGGTGGCCTCCTCGACCGATGCGCGCTCGAGGAACAGCTTCATGTTGGCCTTCTGCCGGTCGAGCTCGGTGGCCGTGAAGCCGAAGCGCCTCACACGCTCCGCCTCGGCAAACATCGCGGAGAGGCCGCGCTCGATGCCGCCGTCCGCGACCAGCGCCGTGAGCGATGTCGCTTCGCTCGGACCGATGAACAGCTCACGGCTCGTCTGCGCCGCGAGGAACGGCGGATTGGCCGAATTGGAGAGCTCCTCGAACCGATCGGACAGCATGCCCGCGAACAGCCGCTCCACAAGGCTCTGTCGATAGGCGCGGATGGTGGTCTGGTCGCGCTCGGGCATCGTGCTGATCACGTTCACGAGCGTGGCGTTGGCCTCTGGATCGGTCGCGACGTTGTACAACGTCTCGGCATGACCGGGAGCGGTGAACGCCGGCTTCGGACGCGGATCCAGCCGCGCCGGAATCGCACTGAAGCGCGCCTTGATGAGCGCTTCGATTGCCGCCGGATCGAAATCGCCGACGGCGATGACCGCCATCAGGTCCGGGCGGTACCAGTCGGTATAGAACTTCTTCAGCCGCTCAATCTGGAAGGATCGAAGGACCTCAGGCGTTCCGATCGGCATGCGATCCGCGTAGCGTGAGCCCTTCAGCAGCAACGGCAGCTGCGCGTCGCGTATGCGGGCCTCGGCACCGAGCCCAAGACGCCACTCTTCGAGCACGACGCCGCGCTCCTTGTCGATCTCGTCCGGGTCGAAGGTTACGTTCCGCGCCCAGTCTTCGAGCACGCTGAAGGAGCGATCAATGACGGCTGCGTTGTCGGTCGGAATCTGGAGCTGGTAAACGGTCTCGTCAAAACTGGTGTGGGCGTTTACGTGCGCGCCGAAGCGCATGCCGATCGCCTGCATGAACGCCACGATCCGCTGGCCGGGGAAGTTGGTCGTGCCGTTGAACGCCATGTGCTCGACCATATGCGCGAGGCCGCGCTGGTCGTCGTCCTCGAGCACCGAGCCGGCCTTGACGACGAGGCGGAGCTCGGCGCGATTACGGGGCGCCTGATTGCGGCGGATGTAATAGCGCAAGCCGTTCGGCAGCGTGCCGACGGTGATTCGCGGATCGTCGGGAACCTTTGAGTCGAGGGCGGCAGTGGCGGCGTTCGGTGCCGTGACCTGGCCGAGAACGACTGACGTAGACGGCGCCGCGATGCCGAGGGCAGCCGCCAGCAGAACGAGGCGAACGAGGGCGCGCAGGGTCATAAGACATACTACGACGCCGGCCCCCGGAGGACACGGAGTTGTGCGGAGGACGCGGGTTCACACGGAGGCACGAAGGCACGGAGACGGAAGGCAGCGGGACAGTAGGGTTCTAACCACGAAGGACACGAACATCACGAAGATCTGAGCTGTCGATTCACGCGCGGCTTGTATCTGCGCCCGACTGCATCAGGGCGTCGGGCATGCTTCGCATGCCGACAATCGAGCGGCCCTCCGTGACTCCGTTCCTCCGTGTGAAACCGTGACCTCCGCCTGGCTCCGTTTCCTCCGGTTGCGCTTAGGTGGCCGACACTGCGAGTTGTGCCACGGTGTAGGACCGCGGTGGCAGCTTGAAGCTCATGCGCGAGCCAGGGGCGGGGGCGTCGAGGCGCTGCGGCACGACACGTTTCGGCTGCTCGAACGTGTTGAAGGCCTTCAGGTCAGTGCCTGTCAGCGTCTCGCACGTGAGGACCCGCGCCGGCGTGATGTCGCCCCACTCGATTACGACCTCACGCTCGCCGTCGATGTCGCGGTTCAGCATCAGCACGCTCACCTGGCGGTTCTGCGTGTCGTGGGTGGCGACAACGTCCACGAACGGCACCTGGTCGTTACGCGCGAAGTCGGCCTGAAGGCCGGCCCCGGTAATGGGATAGGTCTCGGCCTCGACGCGCACGTCGAGCACGCGCCCGCGCGCGTATTTGATCCCCCACGCGTACGGGTAGTAGATGCTCTGCCGCAGCACGCCGGTCTCGTTGGTCACGAGCGGTGCGATGACGTTCACCAGCTGCGCGAGGCAGCCCACGCGCACGCGGTCTGAATTCCGAAGCAGCGTGTTGACGAAGCCGCCAACCAGCAGCGCGTCCTCCAGGTTGTAGACCTCCTCGAGCAGCTTCGGCGCGAACGCGCGGCGGCCGTCGGTGGCGTTCCCGGAGCGGGCGCGGTACCAGACGTTCCACTCGTCGAACGACAGCCAGAGGCGCTTGCTCGATTTCCGGAGCGCCTGGACGTAGTCGCACACGGCGGCGATCTCGTGAATCTGGCGGTCCATGTCGAGGTTCATCGCCAGATAGCGCTGCGGCCGGTTGCCCGTCAGCGGCTGCGTGTTGCCGTAGTAGGCGTGCAGCGAGACGCCGTCCACCTGATCGAAGCACTCTTCGAGCACCTCTCGATCCCATGCGAGATAGGTGGACATGCCGGTGCCGCTCGATCCGCAGGCGATGAGCTGCAGGCCGCGATCGATGACGCGCATCTGCTTCGCCGCGTCGCGCGCCTTGCGCCCGTACTCCCGCGCCTGCAGCTGGCCGATCTGCCAGTTCCCGTCCATCTCGTTGCCCAGGCACCAGTAGCGCACGTTGTGCGGCTGCTCGTAGCCGTGCGCGCGTCGAAGGTCGCTCCACTTCGTGCCGCGTTCGAGATTGCAGTACTCGACGTAGGCCACCGCCATCTCCGCACTGCCGGTGCCGAAGTTCATGCCGAGCAGCGGCTCGGTCCCGACCATCCGGCACCACTCGATGAACTCGTTGGTGCCGAACTGATTCGTCTCGAGTGAGTTCCAGGCCCGTTCGAGAACGGTCGGGCGCTGCGCCTTCGGGCCCACGCCGTCGAGCCAGTTGTAGCCGGAGACGAAGTTGCCGCCGGGATACCGGACGATGGGGACGGCCAGCTCCTTGATCTCCCGCGCGACGTCGGTGCGGAACCCCTTCGCATCGGAGAGGCGCGAGCCCGCTTCATAGACGCCGGTGTAGATCGCGCGCCCGAGATGCTCGAGGAAGGAGCCCATTACCCGTCGATCGAAATCCCCTCGTCCGGGCATCGTCCGGATCGACGCTCGCGCCGGACCGCGCGCGACCTGCGCGTAGCCGAGGACGTCCAGCAGCGACCCGGCGGCCAGCATGGCCCCCGTCTGGCCGAGCCCTGTGAGAAACCGGCGGCGATCGATCGAGCTCATGATTACCTGCCGCGTAGTTCGTTGATCCGCTTCGTGAAGTCCTCGACGTTCGCGCGGTTCACCACGAGCGTCGGGACGATGATCTGTTTCGACTCGGGAATGAACGACTTGTCGCCGCGCACGGCCTGCGCCATCCGCAGCATCGCCTGATAACCGAACTCGAACGGCTGTTGCACGACCGTCCCGTGGATGGCGCCTTCCTTCACGCCCGCAAGCGTTTCATCGGCCTCGTCAAAGGTGACGATGCGCACGCGCCCCAGCTTCCCGGCTTCGCGGACGGCGTTGAGGATGGCGGGCCCGTTGTAGCTCCACAATCCGACAAGGGCCTTGATGTCGGGATAGCGGACCAGCGTGTCCGCGGCATTGGCCTTCGCCCGCACATCGTCGGCGTCATCGGTGCGGACGTCGATGATGCGGATGTTCGACCCGGCGAGCGTTTCCGTGATGCCCTGGATGCGCTCGCGTGCGTTCTGCGCATCGCGCTTGCCGACGAACAACATGATCGAGCCGCCTGCGGGAAGCGCTTCGCGTATGAGCTGCCCGGCCTGCCGCCCGGCGGCGACGTTGTCGGTGCCGATGTAGCAGGCGCGGGCCGTCTGCGGAGCATCGCTGTCCTGCGTGAACACCAGCGTGCGTTTGGCCGCCGAATCAATCAGCGCGGTCTGGTTCTGCGGGTCAACCGGCGAGATCGCAATCCCGTCCACGCCCTTCGTCAGGAGATCGTCGACGATGCGCTGCTGCTCGGCAGCGGTGCCGTCGGGGGTGAGCCTGAACTCCGCGTCGACGTCCGTCAGCTCGTTGTCCGCTTTCTCGACGCCGCGCCGGGCGATTGTCCAGAAGTCGGAAGAGTTGTTGGTGACGAACGCGAGCTTGAGCGTCCTGGAACCGCTCTCGCTGGTGCCGGCACCTGACCGGCAGCCTGCCGCGATGCAGGTCAGACACAAAACAAGGACAAAGGACCCACGACGGGATCTCATCAGCGCAAACTCCTCACGGACCAGGGGGACTACTTGGGCTTCTGTGCGTCGGCGCTCGAGGTATAGCCCGCCGCGAGCCAGGCCTTCCACTTTTCGATTGCCTTGACGCTGCCGTCGCAGCCGCCGTCGGCAGGGTTCACGAACGTGCCGTTGGCGAGCCGCGCCCAGCCGAGACCGCCGCCCGGCCGCCCGTCCTTCAGCGGACAGTACGAAATGGTGACGGTGTTCCCCGGTTCGAACGTCGCGCCGGTGATGCCACGCTGGAGCAGCGCCGGCGGCGCCGAGCCTTCGAAGCTCCAGAGCGTTTCAGTGCCATCCGCGTTCTTGATGTTCAAGTAGAGCCAGGAGTGGGGCACGTTGAATGCCCACCGCACGACGGTGCCGGTGGCGACCTTCTCGACGCTCTTGTCGAACATCGCGAACGAATGATGGGCGAGCGCCGTGGGCGCGATCAGCAGCGAGGCAACCAGGGTGGCCGGCAGCATGCGGAATGCCGTCTTCATCTCCTACTCCTTCTTCGCCGGAAGCGTCGTGTTGTAGATCGGATCGCGCGACTGACCTGGCAGATCAGGGAACAGCGTGCTGCCGCGCGCGTCCTTGAATCCAGCCTCGCCGGGCAGCTTCGAGGTCGTCCCGCCCTTGTCGAAGTGATCGTTGTTGCTCGTCTCACACTCCCAGTGCTGGACGCGATGGCCGGCGTCTTCGAGCTCCTTCCCGCGCCGGAACGCGTACACGGCGCTGACGGGCCTGACGAAGGCGTAGCGATCGTAGAACGTGACCTGTACCTCGAGCCGCTCGATACCGCCCGGGTACCGTTTGAGCTGCCACGTTTCCACCGATTCGAATTGATTGCTCGTCATCGGCGACCAGCGTGTGAAATCGGCTGGGAGGAGGTACTTCGTGTTGGTGACGAGCGTGTCGCCGTTCCAGAAGCCGATCGTGTCGCCGTACCAGGAGTGCGTGCCGTACAGGTTCTTGTGGTCCTGGCCGATGTAGACGCGGCGGATCGATGGCCCGAAGTCGTTGATCTGGTACGACTGGTTCGGCAGGTTGAGGAACTCGTGCGAGTACGGCTCGAGCAGAAACCGCGGATAACCGGGTGGCTCGCAGTGCGTGAGCCGGTCGTACTGGACTTCCCCCAGCTCCTGCTGCTGACGCCAGCGTTCGCGATACGCGGCCTCATAAGGCGGCGAAAGGACGCCCGGCCGGATCTTGCCCGTGAAGCCGGGCGGGTCGATGAACATGTTCATGTGGGTGTTGCCGGCGGTCACCCACAAGCCATCCCAGCGTGGCACGGACGCAAGCGTATGTTTCGTACCGCCCTTGGCCTGATCGCGGAGGAACTTATAGTGCTCGTCGGAGGTGGCGAACGCCTTCGCCGGCGGCACGACCTGAAGCGGCGGTCCAAACCCGCCGCCGAACGCTCCCGGTTGCGCGAGGACCGCGGGCAGCGAGCCGAGAAGCGTACACGCAGCGACAACGACCCAGCGCAGACTCTGGTTGAGGCTCATAGCAGACTCCAGCGAAGTGGATGGTAGCTCACAGCGCGATCGAACGCCTCCCAAATGCCGTCAGGCCCGGCGATGTTCCCGCAAAGACGTACGGCAGGTACCCCGTCGCGCGCTGGTAGGCGTCAACGACGCGCGCGACCGCGGCTGAGGCATGGCTCAGCCCGATCACCGCCACCGTACCGCCACTGCCTCCGCCCGTGATGCGCGCGCCATAGAGACCGCCGTCCGCTCCTTCAGCCCGTATCAACTCGACGAGGCGGTCGGTTCCCGGCGAACCGAGCCCGCACCTGCCATAGCTGGCGTGCGACTCGTACATCAGCTGACCGAGCCGGGCCAGACGATCCTCGCCAGAAGACTCCTGGAGCAGCTGGCGGAACTCTCCCGCGCGCTGCCGCTCGTGGACCGGATGCGCCGCCGGCTCGCGGACGCGGTACCGGCGCCCGCGCTCGACCTGCGTGACCATATCAGCCGTGCCACCGAATCGCGACAGAAACTCGTCGCCCGAGATCTCTTCAGGCAGACAGCGGGCCTCCCGTTCGAAGTCGGCCGGTGTGATGTTGGCCAGATAGTCTACCGATCTGCCGAGGGCGCCGGTGAGCATCCGCAGTCCCATGAATGCACCGGTCCGGACCTCGCCATAGTCCGAGCCGCCGACCGCATGACGCTCGCCGGAGTCGATGCCCCAGAAGGAGATGTCGCCGGGCACAGGCACCGCCGGCTGCAGTTCCGCCGGCTGGCAGAGCAGTGCGAGCAGACGATCGGGCTCGCCGAACACGCACGTCATCTGATCCATGACCCCGCATGGCGCCCCTGTGACGAGGTTCTCGCTTTTCTGGCAGAGCAGGGCGAGATCGCGAGGTTCGATCGCGATGCCGAACGCCGCGGCCACGGCGTCCATGGTGGCGGTTTCGATCGCAGCCGATGAGCTCACGCCCTTGCCTTCCGGCACGTGCGACGCCACGACGATTCTGGCGCCGCGCGTGAGTGGCATCCCGCGTTCGCGTGCGAGCACGAGAACGGGGCCTGCGACGTACGACGCCCAGTGCGGTGCGGCCGGAGTCTCCGTGCTGTCAGGCACAGGAGTGTCCGCAAACATGCGGCGCGCCCGGTCGTAGCCGATGGGCACGCCCGCCGGCGCGAGCGCGTCGAGTGAAATCGTGCACGGCTCGCGGCCGATGCTGACGATCTCGAGAACCGGGCGGTCGATCGCCTGGACCGCTGCGAATGTGGCCTCTGCAATCGGGCGCTGCAGAACGAGGGATCCTGAATAGTCGGCGATGCCGCCCATGACGTCGAGGCGCCCGGGTGCCCGTGACACGGCGACCGTGGCGCCCGCGTCGAACAGTCGGTCCGTCCGCAGGCTGTGCACGAACAGGTCGAGCCCGTCAGTCACGCCTGACTCAGGCCGCGCGCGCGCAGCGCCTGCTGAAGCAGCGGTTCGATCTGAGCCTTGATGCGGGCATTCGCGTAGCCAGCCCACGCCACGTCAGTCTCGACGTCGAGCGGCGCATCGAGAGGACGTCCATCCGGGCCGGTCACGATGACGCCGCACTCTTCGGCAATGAGCGCCGTGCAGATGTCGTACGGGTGGCACGTCAGGGCCGGCGGAAGCCCGCGGCTGCGAAGCAGCGGCTTCAGCAGCGGACGCAGATCCGCGATGAAGCGGTCGTGTCCTGCCGCCAGCTCATAGAGCTGTCCGCCGGTGGACGCGTACTGATCCTCGAAGCAGTGCGCCTTCCCAGGAGCAGGCGCACCGAGCGCGCCGGCGACGATCGCCTCGTCGATGGCAGCGAGCTCGTCACGCGCGCCCGGGAAGAACCGCGCGATTGAAGCGTAGCCGTGCTCGATCGTCGAGGCTGTCGAGGGCCGCAGGCGTATCGGGTTGGACTCGCGTGTCAGACGGTTGAAGCGCCTGGCTTCGACGCCCGTGCCGCGAATCGCCCATAACTGATCGGACAGGTGCTGCTTGACGAGCGGGATCTCCGTCTGCACCGCGAGCACGATGTCGCGCAGCGATGTCGCGGGCCCGCGATTGCGCGCCACGCCGGTCAGCACCCACGCACTGCGCTTCTGGTACATCAGCCCGCGCGTGCCGTCGATCGGGTCAACGATGATGACCCAGTCAGCCTCTTCCCCAGAGGGCACCCCTTCACCCCCGCCTCCGTAGGGCGCCCCTTCAGCGGCGCCTTCCGCAACGAGGACGAACGAATGCTGGCGCCCAAGCGCCTCGGCGAACCGTGCGATAACCGCTTCGGCCACGACATCGAGCGCGTAGATCGTGTCGCTCTCGGAATCACGATCGACGGCGGTCAGCGTCTCGACCTGACGGTGCTCAGTCGCCGCCACGACTTCGTCCCGCAGGCGGGAGTGCAGCTCGAGGAGCGGCTCGAGCAGCGCCGTCGGATCAGACATGCAGCGCCTTGTAGTGAACGTCCGGAACGGCGCGCAGCTCCTCCGCCTTCGACTCGGGCCGCGTGTCGCTCAGGAAGTTGCCGCCGCCGATTTCCGGTCCGGCGAGGTACTTCAGCAAGTTGGGCTTTCGCAGCGGCGGGTGACACTCGATGTGAAAGTGGAAGCCGGAGTGATCACGTCCATCGGTCGGCGCCTGATGCAGCGTCAGCACATAGGGAAACGACATCTGCCAGAGGTTGTCGTACCGAACCAGCAGCGACTTGAGCGCCGCCGCCAGATCCTGAACCTCGTGTCCCGTCAACGTCTCCAGGCTGGCGTGCGTGTGCTTTGGCGCGACGTAGCACTCGTAGGCGTATCGCGCGAAGTAGGGCAGGAAGGCGATGGCCGACGCGTTCTCCACGAGAATCCTCCGGCCGTCGTCCTGCTCGGATCGAATGATCTCCTGAAAGAGCGGGCGCCCGTGCTCGTGGTGGTAGCGCCGGCTCACCGTGGCTTCGGTTTCGATCGTCTTGAACACGAAGTTTGTGGCGTAGATCTGCCCGTGCGGATGCGGGTTGGACACGCCGACGACGTCGCCCTTGTTCTCGAATGTCAGGACATGGTTCACGTCGGGCCGGGCGCCGAGCTCGACGTACTGGTCCCGCCACGCGCCGAGCAGCTCGGCGATCGATTCGACCGGCAGCTCCGCGAGCGTCAGGTTGTGCTTCGGCGTGTAGCAGACGACGCGCGCGATGCCGGTGGCGGGGGCATTGCGAAAGATGCCGGCAGGGGTCTCGAGCACGCGCGGTGCCTCGGGCCCGACACAGGGATGATCGTTGTCGAAGACGAACACCGACGAGTAGTCCGGGTTGCGCGCGCCGCCGACGCGCTCGTTGCGCGGGCAGAAGTAGCAGCTCTCGACGTACTCAGGTGCGGGCTGGGAAGAGACGGTCGCGCGTTCACCCTGCCACGGCCGGTCCTGCCGGTGTGCGGCCACGACCACCCACTCCTCGCGGAGCGGGTGCCACCGCTGCTCCCATGTATGCCCCTGTGCGTCTTTCAGAGCTCACCCCCGCCTTCCGCTGACGGTCCTGACAGTTCTGCTTGTGGATCTCGGTGAACGACACGGCCTATTCTGTCGTGTAAACACGCCGTGTCGATTCCTTTACTCCAAATGTCGGCGATCTCAAAGCGCTTCCCGGGCGTCGTCGCGCTCGACGGCGTGGACTTCGAGGTTTCCGGCGGCGAGATCGTGGCACTGGTCGGCGAGAACGGCGCCGGCAAGTCCACGCTGATGAAGATTCTTGCCGGGATTCACCGCGCGGACTCGGGCGAGATTCGCCTCGATGGAACGCCGGCTGCGCTGCACAACCCGCAGGACGCCGCTCGTCTCGGCATCGGCGTGATCCATCAGGAGCTCGAGGTCATCGACACGCTCGATGTGGCCGGCAATGTGTTTCTCGGTCATGAGCCTCTGCGCGCCGGACCGCTGCGGCTGCTCGATCGCCGCCGGATGCGCGACGGAGCCCGCCAGGCCCTGGCGCGGATCGGCGCGAACATCGGACCCGATACGCCGCTGCGCGCGCTCTCGACGGCGGAGCGCCAGTTCGTGGCCATCGCGCGCGCCCTGTCGATGAACGTGCGCCTGCTCGTCCTCGACGAGCCGACGTCGAGCCTCACATCGAGCGACGCGGAGCGCTTGTTTGGCGTGCTTCGCGACCTGCAATCCTCAGGAACCGCCATCGTCTACATCTCGCATCGCCTGGGGGAAGTCGAGGAGCTCGCAGACCGCGCGTCGGTTCTCAGGGACGGCAAGAACGCCGGTACGCTGCAGCGCGGCGAGATCACCCGCGATCGGCTCGTGAGGCTGATGGTGGGCCGTGCCGTTGACTCGGAGCCTTCGCGGAAGCCTCTCTCCCTGGGACCGACTGTGCTGCAGGTGGATCGGCTGCGGACGGAACGCTTTCCCATGGCCGAAGTGTCGTTTACCGTTCACAAGGGCGAGATCCTGGGAATTGCCGGCCTGACCGGGTCGGGCCGGTCGGAAGTTGTCGAGGCGATCTGCGGTGTCGGGCCGCGTCTGGCAGGCCAGCTATTCCTCGACGCCAAGCCGATCGCCATCGGCTCGCCGCGCGACGCGATTCGCCACGGCATCTGTCTCGTGCCCGAGGATCGGCGGCGGTGTGGCGTCGTGGCGGCGATGAGCGTTCGCGAGAACGTCACGCTGCCCGGCGTCGCGGCCTATGCACGCTACGGCCTCATCTCGCGAGCCGCCGAGGTCGCTGCCGTCCGTCACACGACTGCGCCGATGATGGTGAAGGCGGCGTCGCTCGAGAACCCGGTTTCGACGTTGAGCGGCGGCAACCAGCAGAAGGTGGCGCTCGCCAAGTGGCTGGCGCTCCGGCCGCGGGTCATTGTCTTCGACGAGCCGACGCAGGGCGTTGACGTCCGCGCCAAGGTCGAGATTCACCGTCTCATCCGCGGCCTTGCCGACGACGGCGCGGCGGTAGTGATGATCAGCAGCGACATCGAGGAGATCGTGACGGAGACCGACCGCGTCGCCGTCATGCACGACGGCCGGATCACCGGCATCCTCCCGCGCGCGGACATTTCGCGCGAATCCATCATGCATCTTGCCGTCGCGTGACCGTGCGCCCATGACACAGAAAGAGATCGTCGTCCTCCTGCTGCTCGTGGTGCTGTGCGGGGTTGTGGCCGCAGCGAGCCCGCAGTTCCTGAGCGGGGCCAATATCCAGAACGTTGCACGGCTCGTCGGTACCTACGGCATCTTCAGCATCGGCGTTGGCATCGTCATCATGACCGGCGGTATCGACCTGTCAGTTGGCTCGATCTGCGCGCTGCTCGGCGTGCTGCTGTCGATGATGCTGGTCGAGTGGGGCTGGTCGGCTGGCGTCGCTCTTGTAGCGGTGATCGCGTTGGGCGCGGGACTTGGCGCCGTGCATGGGCTGCTGATCTCCCGCATGCGGCTGCAGCCGTTCATCGTCACGCTGTGCGGGCTGCTCCTGTATCGCGGTGCAGCACGGTACCTCGCCGACGATTCCACCAAGGGGTTCGGCACCGGAGAGGGGTTCGAGTGGCTGCGCACGCTTGCGGCCGGCAGCATCGGCGGCGTGCCGATGCCGTTCGTCATCCTGTGCGTCGTGGCGGCGCTCGCGTGGGTGCTCGTGCACCGCTCTGTCTATGGGCGGCACCTGTTCGCGTCCGGCCATAACGAAGAGGCGGCCCGCTACTCGGGCGTCAACACACGCGGCGTGATCGCGGTGGCCTACGTCATCTCGGGGACGCTGGCGGCCGTCTCCGCCGTCATCATCGCCTTCTACACCAACTCGATCTCACCGGCGTCACACGGCAATTTCTACGAGCTCTACGCGATTGCCGCGGCCGTCGTCGGCGGCTGCAGCCTGCGCGGCGGGGAGGGCACCATCCTCGGCATTGTCGTGGGCACGGCGCTGCTGCAGGTGCTGAGGAATCTCGTGAACCTGCTCGACATTCCCAGCTCGCTCGATTTTGCCGTGATGGGTGCGGTGATCCTCATCGGAGCGATTGCGGACCAGGTCTTCAGCCAGCGTTCACGCCGGCCGGAGAACATCGAGGCCGCACGGCACTGATCGGAATCAGTCAGCGACGCGCAGTTCGACGACGATCCCGTTGTTGTCTTCGAAGCGGAAGACGTCCGGTTCGTCCGGGGAAGGCAGCGTTCGGACGCCCAGGGTGCGCAGACGCATAGTCAGGGCGTCGCGATCGAACGGCGCAACCTTGAGCGCGAAGTGCTCAATAGCGGGAGACTGGCCGGCGGCCGCCTGCTGCAGCCCGATGCGCGTGCCCTTGTCCAGCCGATACCAGACCCGCCCTTGCGCGTCGCGCTGGCCTTCGAGGTTCATCCCGTAGACGGCGCGGTAGTACGGCAGTGACCGTTCGAGGTTCGCCACGCGGAGCAGCACGTGGTCCACGCCGCGCGGTGTCACGAGCCCATCCCCTTCGATCGGCAGCGGAGATTTCACAGCGGCAGTGACAAGTCCGGCAGGCGGCTGGAAGAGCTGGAGCTCGATGCCGTCCGGGTCCGGCCACATGCCCAGACCTCCCGTGCCACGGATGCCTGGAAACCCCGCGGCTTCCATCGCACGGCCCATCCCGGCGCGGTCGTACACGTTCACCAGCACGCAGTAATGGCCGATCGACGGCCGGCCCTGACCCGCGCCGATTGCCACGTATCCGACCTGCCGATCGGCGGGGAGGTCGCCCAGAAGAATGAAATAGCGGAGCCCCGTCTGCATCTGCTGCTGATGGAGAGCCGTCTTGAAGACTCTCATGTAGAAACGCGCCGATGCTTCGGTGTCGGGGACGACGATGTCGAGGTGTTCGAGGCCGAGATTGCCGAGCGGCAGGGCCGGACGAGCCGGCGCCTGCGCGGCGGCAGCGGTGGCGAGCGCGAATGCGCACACCATCGCTGCGACGTGGCGGATGAACGAAGGATGTCGGTAATTCATCAGACGGCTGCTCGGTGCCGTACTGTAGCCTCCTTCTTGCTTCCCGTAAACGGCACGAGCATCGGCACCCGGCGGCGGTAGTCCTCGTACGTCTTGCCGAACTCCCGCACCAGGTCGCGCTCCTCGAACTGAATCGCCAGCAGGATGTAGGTGGTGGTCGCAACCGCGAACAGCAGGTGCGCGACCGTCATCGTCGGCGTCATCCAGAAGGTGAAGAGCCAGCCGACATAGAGCGGATGCCGAACCTGCTGATAGAGGGCGGGCGTAGCGAAGGGACGCGACGTGTAGGGCCGACCGATCAGGTACAGCCACACCTGACGGAGGCCGAAGAGGTCGAAGTGGTCGATCTGGAACGTGGCCGCGAGCACCAGCACCCATCCGAAGGTGAAGAGCGCCAGCAGCGCGAATACCGCGATCGGATTCTCGACCGACCACACCGTGCCGCCCATCGGGCGCCACTGCCAGAACAGCAGGATCAACGCGAGGCTCGAGAAGAGCGTGTAGGTGGACCGCTCAACCGGCTTCGGGACGAGCCGCGTCCAGCGCTGCTTGAACCAGGCGCGGGCCATCACGCTGTGCTGGACCGCGAAGAGCGCCAGCAAACCTGTGTTGATGGCGAGCGCCAGAGCCAGTGAGCCCGTTGCCGGGCCGTCGAGCGTCGTCGGCACCAGGAAATTGCCGATGAACCCGATTGCGTAGAGAAAGGTCCCCAGGAAGGCGGCGTAGCACGCCGCGCCGTAGACGAAGAACGAAACTCGCTTCAACATCGATGCAACTCCTCTTTTCACCCGCCTTCGCGCGAAGCGCTTCGGCGGGGTCTCGCCGGAGCCTCTGGAAGGCGAGAGCGAATATCGCGCGCCGCTGGAAGAGGGCGCATCCCACGGACGGGTCATTTTTCGCGGAACCGCAAAATGGCCCGAACGGGGTACCACGAAGGTCACGAAGACCCCTTTTTTGAAGGTCGCGAAGAGGGTCAGGTCAGGGAATAGTCGCGCTGGGTGCGCGCGTACTCGATGAAATAGTCCAGCGCGTCCACGTTGGCCATCGCGGCGCGGTTGGCCGCCTTTTCGACCGGCACACCCATGAGGATGCGGCGCACCGGCACCTCCATCTTCTTGCCCGTCAGCGTGTAGGGAATGGCCTTGACCTGGAAGATCTTGTCGGGGACATGGCGCGGCGAGTACTCGCGACGGAGCTGCGCCCTGATCTGATTGGCCACCTCGTCGTCCAGCGGCACGTCGTTCTTCGTCTTGACGAACAGCGGCATGAAGAACCGGCCGCCGGGAAGATCCAGATTGACGATGAGCGAGTCTTCGACGGCGGCGACGCCGAGCAGCGAGCGGTAGACCTCGGCAGTGCCGATGCGCACGCCGTGGCGATTGAGCGTGGCGTCCGAGCGTCCGAGGACGAAGCAGCCGCCTCGCGCGTTCACGCGGAAGAAGTCGCCGTGCCGCCAGACGCCGGGATACATGTCGAAGTACGACTCGCGGTAACGGCTGCCATCCGTATCGCCCCAGAAGCCGACGGGCATGGACGGCAGCGGCTCGGTGATCACCATCTCTCCGACCTGATCGACAACTGGCTTGCCCTGGTCATCCCAGGCGTAGGCCGCGACGCCGAGCTGGCGCGCCTGGATCTCGCCCGCGTAGAGCGGCAGGTTGACCACGCCCGCGACGAGGCCGCTGCAGACGTCGGTTCCGCCGCTGCCCGAATGCGCCCAGAGGTCGCGCTTCACGTTCTCGAAGAACCAGTTCTGGCACTCGGCGGTGACCGGCGAGCCGGCGAGCACGATGGTTTCGAGCTTCTCGAGCGCGAAGCGCTCACGCGGGACGATCCCCGCCTTCTCGAGAATCGCCTGGTAGCTGGGACTGGCGCCGAACAGGTTCGCTCCGGTGTCATTCGCCAGCTTCCAGAGCAAATCGGGCGTGGGCCACGCCGGGTTGCCGTCGTACAGCACCGGCACGACATCCGCGATCAGGCTGCTCGCCAGGAAGTTCCACATCATCCAGCCGGTGCTCGTGAAGAAGAACATCCGCTGCCGGGGATGCAGATCCATATGGAAGTGAAACAGCTTCAGCTGCTCAATCGTGATCCCGCCGTGGCAGTGGATGATCGGCTTCGGCAGTCCGGTGGTGCCCGACGAGAACAGGATGAACAGCGGGTGTGCGAACGGCACCTGCTCGAACTGGAACGCCTCGCGGCCCGGATCCGGTCCAGCGATCAGGTCGTGCCAGAGCAACGCCGACGGCGTGATGGGCGTGCGGTCGTCCGGGTCGAGATAGGGAAGATGGACGACATGCGAGAGCGTCGGCAGGTGGTTGATGATTTCGCGAATGTCAGCGCGTCGATCGAACGGCTTTCCGCCGTAGCTGTAGCCGTCAACACAAAACAGGAGCTTCGGCTCCAGCTGCGAATAGCGATCGAGCACACCGCGCGTGCCGAAGTCCGGACCGCAGCTTGACCAGACCGCGCCGATGCTCGCGGTGGCGAGCATCGCGATGATCGCTTCCGGTGTGTTCGGCAGGTACGCGACGACGCGATCACCGGGCTTGATGCCGAGCGAGCGCATGCGCGTGGCGAGCACCCGCACCTGCCGCGCGAGCTCCCTCCACGACAGGGCGGTCAGCGGCCGCCGCTCGGACAAATACAGGAGAGCATCGTCATTCGGTCGTTCGTGGCGCAGGGCGTGCCATGCGTAGTTGAGACGGGAGCCCGGAAACCAGTCCGCACCGGGCATCGTCCTCTTTCCCAGCACGCGCGACGGGGGCGTGCTGAACTCGATGCCGCAGAACTCCGCAATCGAGCTCCAGAACGCATCGAGATCCGAGACCGACCAGCGCCAGAGCGCCTCGTAGTCGTCGAACCTGTGGCCGCGCTCAGCGAGCCAGCCCAGGTACCGCGTGAGATGTGACCGCGCGACCCGCGCGGCGGACGGAGTCCAGAGAAGCTGACCTTCTTGTACGGGCATGGAGTGGGTCTGGGCCACCGAAGAAGATCGATTATATCGGCAGCCTCCGCGACTAGGCGCGATGCCAGTCGAACGTCGTGGGAGCCCCCGTTCCATAGACCTTCAGCGCGCCGGACGGGCCGACGGCGTTGGGCCGGATGAAGATCCAGTTCTGCCACGCGGAAAGCCGCGCGAATACGCGCGTCTCCATCGTCTCTGGCATCGGAAAGCGCAGGTTGGCTTCCATGCCGGTCAACGCGTCCGGCGACAGCGCGACACGCGTTTCAATCGCCTGCCGCAGCTCGTCATCCCAGTCGAGTGCGTCGGGGATCTCGGTGACGAGCCCCAGTTTGAAGGCGTCAGCGGGAGAGAGCAGCACGCCGATCTGCTCCTCGACGGCGTGGACCTGTTCCGGCGATACGAGACGCGCCTGCAGCCTCGTTGCGTGGCCGACAGTGGGCAGCGTGCCGAAGTTCATCGGCGAGAGGATGACCCTGCCCGCGGGAGCGTCGCCGTCGTCGCGCATGTACGCGCGGTCGGCAGCCAGCAACAGCTCGCACAGCGTCCCGGCAAAGCAGGAGTCCGCTGTGACGAGGGCGTACATCGAGCGCGGCGAGACATCGAGTCGGGCGAAGGTTCGCCGCAGCATCCCGATAACCTCACGGACGAACCAATGCTGCTGGTGCTCGAGCAGCAGCCGGTCTGCGGCGATCACGGCATCGGAGTCGCCGCGGGTCTCGAGCAGCCACAGTCCGATCGCGGTTTCATTCGTCCGCAAATGCAGAATCGCGTCGTCGAGCTCGCGCGCCATTGCGAGCGGCCACCAGTCGGCTCCGAGTGCGAGCGCTTCGTCGAGCGTGTTCGCCTGAGCCTCAACCGGCGCCGTCACCGTGAGGGTCGCGAGGCGGCGATCGCGATCGAGCTGAACGTACACATGCCGGTACTCGATGGTGCTGTCGCCGACAGTGCGCTCGAGCGGCGTGAGCGCGACGCCATCCGCCGTTGACGGCCGGTCGCTCGTCTCGGCAAGCGCCAGCGCGCGCTCTTTCACACGTGTGCCGAACTCCTGCGTGCGAATCGCGGCGTCTGCGAGCCGCCACTCCACGGCGCGCTGTCCCTTCACGCCGTCAGGATTCGTGCAGAACATGTCCGCGTGATCGCGGCGAACCTTCCGCTTGTCTATGAGACGTGTCAGACCGCCGGTGCCGGGCAGGACGCCGAGCAGCGGCACTTCCGGGAGGCTGACCGCCGACGATCGGTCGTCGACGAGCAGGATCTCGTCGCACGCGAGGGCGAGCTCGTAGCCGCCTCCCGCCGTCGTGCCGTTGCACGCGGCGATGAATCTCAGGCCCGAGTGGCGGCTCGAGTCCTCCATGCCGTTGCGGGTCTCGTTGGTGAACCGGCAGAAGTTCACCTTCCACGCGTGACTCGACTGCGCCAGCATGTAGATGTTCGCGCCCGCCGAGAAGATCCGGTTCTTCGCACTGGTCAGCACGACCGTTCGCACCTGCGGATGCTCGAAGCGGATGCGCTGGAGTGCGTCGTGCAGCTCGATATCGACCCCGAGGTCGTAGGAGTTGAGCTTCAGCCGATAGCCTGGCCGCAGGCCGCCGCCTTCGTCGACGTCCATCGTCAGCGTCGCCACCGTGCCGTCGATCGTCAGCTTCCAGTGCCGGTAACTGGACGGATCGGTTCGAAAGTCCACCGGCGCTTCGGCCTGCGTTGCTGCCTGTTCGCTCATGATGTTCCTACTGTGAAGACGGCTTTCGCCGCTCGAGAAAGGCGCGCATCGCATCGCGCGCTTCGGGAGTCTTGAGCAGGCGAAGCTGATTCTGCCGCTCGAGCTCCAGTGCGTCCGGGAGGCTCATGTCGCTCGCGCCGCGAACAGCCTGCCGGGCGAGTGCGATACCCAGCGGCGGCTTCGCAGCGATCCGCGCCGCCATCGCCAGCGTTTCACTCAAGACGTGTTCGTCGTCTACAACGCGATTGAAGAGGCCGAGCTGCTGCGCGTCGCTGGCAGACACCATGTCGGCGGTCAGGACCAGCTCCAGCGCGCGGCCCGTGCCGATCAACCGCGGAAGCAGATAAGTGCCGCCCCAGTCAGGCTGAAGGCCGAGGCGCGTGAACGACTGCCCGATCGACGCGCTCTTCGCCGCGATGCGAATGTCGCACGCGAGAGCCAGGTTGGCGCCGCCGCCGGCTGCAACACCGTTGACAGCGGCGAGCACAGGTTTCTCGAGGGCGTCGATGATCTGGATCACCTCCGCGCCCGCCTGAATCTGTGAGTTGAGCGTGTCCCAGTCCTCGCGCGTGACGAGGTCGTACATCCACGCGACATCGGCGCCCGCGCAGAACGCACGGCCCGCGCCGGTGATCACCAGCGCACCGATTCCGGTGTCGTCCGCGGCGGCACGGAGGGCGTCAACGAGCTCGATCCGCATCGTGCCGGCGAACGCGTTGAGCCTCTCGGGACGGTTGAGCGTGATCACTCCGACCCGCTCGTGCCGCGTGAAGAGGATGTGGGTACTCACGATCGAATACGTGTGCGCGCTTTTGGGACGACGCTCGTACCGTTCTGAAGACCCGCGACGAGGTAGTCGGCGAACACCTGTGCGATCTCGTCAGACGTCGCTCGACCCGCCGGATCGTACCAACGCGGGATCCAGTTGATGGCGCCGAAGATAACGAACGACGCCAGCTTGGGATCGCGCTCGGCAAAGATGCCCGAGCGCATCCCGGCGCTGATGATCGTCCGGAACCCTTTGTCGATCCGATCGCGCCTGGCGACGATGCGTTTCAAGAGTGCGGGAGAGAGCGCTTCAACCTCCAGGGTCCACGCCGTGCCGTGCAGCACGTCGATGAAGAGGTGCACGAAGCTGACGATCAGGCGGTGGATCTGCCGGTCGGGAGGGAGATCGCTGGCCTCGACGTCCTCGAGCTCCTTGAGGATCAGCCCGAGCGAGTAGTCGTGGCAGACGTAGAGAATCTCCTCCTTGTTGCGGAAGTAGTAATACAGGTTGCCCGGAGCCATGTTCAGCGCGTTGGCGATCTGATCGACGCTCGCCCCGTGGTAGCCGCGGCGCCGGAAGATGCCGGCGGCCGCGCGGAGGATCTCGATGCGCTTGCGCTCGCTGCGCGGATGGCTCCGCACCCCTTGCACCCTTTGCACCTGCACCTTTCGCACCCGTCGCACCTCTCGCACCCTTCGCACCTATCGTGCCGACTTCGCTTTCTCACGCAGTTTGAAACGCTGCACCTTCCCCGTCGCCGTCGTCGGCAATGCGTCCACGAATTCCACCCATCGCGGCCGCTTGTATTCGGCGAGGTGGCTGCGCGCGAACGCGGTCAGCTCCTTTGCCAGCGCCGGAGTCGGTTCGATGCCGGCGCGCGGAACGATATAGGCGAGCGGCTTCATCAATCCGTCGGGATCCTCTCGTCCCACCACGCCGCAGGCGAGAACCGAGGGGTGTTCGAGCAGCGTGTGCTCGAGCTCCGCCGGGCTGACCCACATGCCGCCGACCTTCAACATGTCGTCCGATCGTCCGGCGCACCAGTAGTAGCCGTCCTCATCCTGGTAGTAGTGATCGCCGGTGCGAATCCAGTGCCCCTGAATCGTGTCCTTCGTCAGCTCGTGCCGATTCCAGTATTCCCTGCACGTGGAGTCGCCTTTGATGAACAGGCTGCCGATCTCGCCACGTGCGACAGGGGTTCCCTGTTCGTCAACGAGCTTCGCGTCGTAGCCGTCGACCAGCTCGCCGCTCGAGCCGGGCCGCACGCGCCCGCGCCTGTTCGAGATGAAGATGTGCAGCACTTCGGTCGAGCCGATCCCGTCGAGAATCTCGACGCCGAAGCGCTCGCGAAAGCGAGTGAGGACTGCGGGCGGCAATGCCTCGCCGGCCGAGACGGCACAACGAATGCTCGACAGGTCGAACTCGCGCGCACCGTCGCGGTGCGCGAGCAGCATCGCGTAGTGCGTCGGCACCGAAAAGAACAGCGTCGGACGGGAGCGTTCGATGAGCCCGTAGACGATAGGTGGGGTCACGGGCCCGGGCCATAGGATGGTCGTCGCGCCGACCGCCAGCGGAAAGTACATCGCGTTGCCGAGCCCGTACGCGAAGAACAGCTTCGCCACGCTGTAGCAGCGATCCGTGGCTTCTATGCCGAGCACGCCACGGGCGTACGTGTCGGCGCAGACCTTCATATCGTGCTGGAGGTGGACGCACCCTTTCGGCCGGCCAGTGCTGCCCGACGAGTACAGCCAGAAGGCTTGCGCATCGCGGTGGGTAGGCTCGGGCTCGAGTTGCGGCGC
>Ga0247825_10000828_pt1 | contig 20024 bp, 17 predicted proteins | sample 13C_Vanillin_Day_FD_194413 | JGI IMG/M metagenome (GOLD analysis project Ga0247825, IMG submission 194413) | Soil microbial communities from agricultural site in Penn Yan, New York, United States - 13C_Vanillin_Day48 | ecosystem: Environmental > Terrestrial > Soil > Agricultural land | place...
GCTCCTCGTCCATACCCTTCAATCCGCCTTGTTCAGTTGGAGGGATTCATAAGACGTAAAGGGTCGGGTTCACAAGGACACGCGGGGTAGGAACCCCAAAGAACCGCCCAGGTTAGAACTCTACCGGTTCTCTCCTCGCTGCCTACCTATTGAGGAGTGATTGACGGATTCAAGCTCATGACTCCGCCTTCCGGCCCCGCGGCTTGTGCGCACGCCGAGGCAGGCCCGCGGTGGCCCCCTTCTTCTCCAGGAGCGTGATGAGCCGCTGGAGATGGGAGAAGGTCTGTACCAGCTCCTTGCGCTCTGCTTCCGTCAGACGGGACTCCATCTGCGTGAAGAAGTGGCGCATCACGGTCATCATCTCCGCGTAGGCCGGCGACATCCTGGGCGCGGCGGGAGCTCCCGCGGACGAGGAGAATCCGAGCATCTGGTCCGGCGTCATACCCAGGATCTTGCACAGCAAGACGAGCCGCTCCAGCCGGGGCAGCACCTTCTTGCGCTCCATGCGTCCGAGCACCTCGGTCGACATCTCGACCATCTCTGCGAGCCGCGCCTGCGAAAGCCCCTGTCGCTGGCGTGCCTTGCGGATGTTCGGCCCGAGGACCTTCTTGAGGGTCTCGGTCAGCTCCTTGTCCATGATCGCCCCATGCCCACCGCTAACGGCTGATGCCCTACATAGGACTTGTAACGTTGGGCTCCAAGGACACCCGGGGTAGTGATTCGGGAGTGACCGGTCAGGTCATAACCCCTCTGGTCTTGCGGCGATTTCCTACCCACCAAGAATGATCCTGCGGCCCGGCGGGAGCTACTCCGTCAGCTTGCGGGCGCACTCTTCCAGTGCCTCCGCCGTGCGGACCCAGCCTGTGGCCTCAGCGTCGAGGTGCTTCAGGAGCTCCGAGAAGAAGCGCTCCTCCAGCGCCCGGGCCAGGGTGGCGCCATGCGCATCCGCCCACTTCTGCGTGACTCGAGCACGTACGTCCGCGCCCAGCAGATTCACGAAGCGCTCCAGCAGCGGAGTGGAGAGCAGCGTCCCCGCCCAGATGACGGCGTCGTGCCCTACGCCTCCCGTCGCCACCGTCACCACCGCCGCGGCTCCCGAGGGGACCGAGTACACGAGCGTGGTGAGCGTCTGGAGCATCTCCTCACGCATGCCGCCCTGCAGCTCGGCGCCAACCAGGCTTCGGCAGAAGGTGTAGAGGCTCTCTCGATCCGCAGTGTGGGCGTGGAGCGAGTCGAAGCCCATGGGCCCCTCCAGCCGTGCCAGCGTCGCCAGCCCAAACGCCTCCGCCAGCTTCGTCCGCGTCACCGTGTCTCCGCGCCACGCGGCTACCTCTGGAGAGAGCACGTCCACCAACCGCCGCACGCCGTCACGCAGCGTCGCGTCCGTGGCGTGGACCACCGGCGCCGCGGCAGGCTCCGGGCCAGTGAAGGACTGGCGCACCTTCCGCGAGACGAACGTCAGTGCCGTGGCAAGGGCCCGGAAGGGCAGCCGCACGTAGCGGTGGAAGGAGCTCCGGGCGTCCAGCTCGTCCCTGAACGCGTCAACCAGCACGTCCGCGGGCACGCCCTTGAGGGCCGCGCTCTTGCCCACCGCGAAGAGCTCGTGGCGCAGCCGCTGGCGCAGCCGCTCCGGCTCATGCGAGGCCGCTCGTGCCGCCCGGGCCAGCTCCTCCAACTCCGCGCGCGCGTCCGCCAGCGAGGCGGCCAGGGCTCGGGCCTTGAGCTCCCGGGCATGCTCGGCCTCTCCCAGGAGTGCGCCGAGGGAGGGACCTTTGTCCAGCGGTTGTGTGGACAGCGGGCGCTGTCCGGCTTCCACCTCTGGCTGGTGGGGCGCCAGGTAGCGCGCCAGCGGTGGATGCCCCACGTCCGCGGCCAGCTTTTCCAGGTGCCCTCGCGCCACCTCTTCGCGAGTGGCCTCGTTGTAGACGAGCAGATATGGCCTGCCGCGCCCCACGGCCGCGCGCAGGAAGTCCACCAGCGCCGCGTTCTGGTACGTCTGCCGGCTCACCACGAAGACGAGCACGTCCACCGTGACGAGCAGCGCCTCGGTGCGCTCGCGGTTGTCGCGGTACACGCTGTCGAAGTCCGGCGTGTCCATCACCAACAGCCCCCGAGGCACGGCCTCGGCCAGCGCCAGGTAGAGACGCCCGGCTGGGCCCGGCTGGTCCACGGGAGCAGCTGTCCCCGGTGGCACCGGAACGACGTCGTAGCGGCGGGTGAGGAAGTCCTTCAGCTCGCCCGTCCACGTCTCCGGGTGCGCGGCGGCGAGGCACTGCTTGGTCAGGCCTCCCTCAGGACGTGCGGGGGACAGGGCCGCACCCACGAGAGCGTTGAAGAGTGTGGACTTGCCCACATTGTTGGGCCCGGCGATGGCCACCAGCAACAGCGGCGCGTCCCCGCCCAGCCGGGGAAGCAGATCCCTGCGCAGGCGCTCGGCCAGACGGCGCGCGATGTCCATGTCCTCGCCACGAGGGAAACGCTCGGGCAGAGGCAGAGCGGCGAGGGCGGACTCCAGGGCAGTGCGCAGCGCGGGCAGGGCAATCATCTCGTCGGCCCCGAGAACACCATGCGCCGCGTACCGCGCCCAGTCCTTCCTTGCATCTCTGTCTATATGGGACAGAGCCGGAGGATGACGCTATGGTTCCTCGCATGCGTACCCACGTTGCCAGCCTGTTCGTTGTAGGGCTCCTGGCCTGCACCGCCTCGCGCACCTCCGCGCCCGAGGCGTCTGCCGCCGCTCATCAGGGAGCTCCCCTGCCTTTCATCGATGATGACTACGAGCGTGCCCTCTCGGAGGCCAAGGCGAAGGGGGTCCCCCTCTTCGTCGATACCTGGGCCCCGTGGTGACACACCTGCCGCTCGATGCGCGCCTATGTCTTCACGGACAAGGCGCTCGCGCGGCACGCCGGACGGTTCGTCTGGCTCGAGCTCAATACCGATCTTCCGAAGAACGCCATCTTCCAGGAGAAGTACCCGGTCGAGAACTGGCCCACCTTCTTCATCATCGATCCGAGAGAGGAGAAGGCCCTCGTGCGCTTCGCGGGCAGCGCCACCGTGGCGCAGCTCGAGAAGCTCTTCGAGGATGGAGAGCGCGCCTACCGCGGTGAGGCTCAGGGTCCCGAAGGGGCTCTGGCGCGGGGGGATGCGCTCTATGGCGCAGGCAAGCCGGCCGAGGCCGCCGAGGCCTTCACCCAGGCGCTCGCCCAGGCTTCGCCCGACTGGTCCCGCCGGGGCCGGACGCTGGAGTCATTGCTCGTCGCCCACTGGGGCGCCAAGCAGTACGAGGCGTGCGCACGCAAGGCCCTCGAGGAGCTGCCCCGCCTGCCCCGCTCGCCGTCCCTGGCGAATGCGACGACCATGGCCATCGGCTGTGCCGCCTCGATGCCTCCGGAGAATCCGCAGCGCCAGGAGCTCCTGAAGGCTTTCGATGCCAAGGGGCGGGAGGTGCTGGCGCCTCCGCCCATCGACATGCCCGCGGATGACCGCTCCGGCCTGTACGAGGCCATGGTGGAGGGACGGGCGGAGATGGGTGATGAGGCCGGCAGCAAGGCCCTGGCCGCCGAGTGGATCGCCTTCCTGGAGGGTGAGGCCGCCAAGGCTCCCAACCCCGAGGCACGCACTGTCTTCGACTCGCACCGCATGTCCGCGGCCATGATGCTGAACGACCCCATGCGCGTGGTCCCCGCCCTCGAGCAGAGTGAGAAGGACCTGCCCGGTGACTACAACCCGCCGGCTCGGCTGGCCGTCCTCTACCGGATGCTGGGGCGGTTGGATGACGCGCTCGCCGCGAATGACCGGGCTCTGGCGAAGGTGCAGGGCGCCCGGCGGCTGAGGGTCCTCTCCGATCGCTCGACCATCCAGGCCGCGCGCGGGGAGAAGGATGCCGCCGTGAAGACGGTGGAGGAGGCGATCGCCTACGCGAAGTCACTGCCCGAGGCGCAGGTGTCCCAACGTCAGCGCGAGGCTCTGGAGAAGAAGCTCGCGGAGCTGAAGGCGAAGTGACTACGGGCGATGAGCGGCGGCGCGTGTGTCGAGGTCGAGCAGCTCGTAGGCCTCGACCGGTGACTCGCGCATGCCGCCGTCGGTGAAGATGAGCACGGCCTCTCGGGGATTGCTCCCTCGCGGAGTGCCGTGCGCATAGGCGACGCTCGTCCCGTCCGTCGTGAAGTGGCGCAGCACCCCGTCACGCACTTCTCCGGGCAGGCGCAGCAACTCTCGGCTGCGCTTGTCCCGTGTGTGCCCCACCACTTGCGTCAGCCCAGCGGGCAGGCGCCTGGGATCGAAGCGGCGGCGTGGTGTGGCTCGGGTGCGCTCGGCCTCCTCGGGGACGAGGGTCGGGCGATGGTAGAAGATGCCCCGGCCCTCGCCGTAGTCCGCGCTGCCAGGGTGGTGCAGCCTTGGGATGATCAGCCGGCCTCCCTGCCATGCATCCACCGCCGCATCGAACGCCTGGTTGAGGGCGCCCGCCACCCTGCGAGCATCCGAGTGATGCTCCTCGTCCACGCCGGCCACTTTCAGATCTTCTCGGGTCACTCCCGCGTGCAGCACGAGCAGGTCCGGCCCCGCCGCATACGCCGCGCGCAGACGATGCTCCCGGAGCAGATGGGTGACCCAGGTTCGCTGAGCCTCGCGGAACGCGCTGAAGTCGCGCGAGACGAGCTCCACGGTGGGCACGTGCGGGAAGCGGCCGAGGAAGGCGCGCTCCCGGATCTCATCGGTGTCGTCTCCGTCGTAGATGCGGTCCGCCTCCACCTGGGCCTCGGCGAAGGTGGCGTCGGTAAACTCCGCCAGCTCGCCCACGCGCCCGAGGTCGTGGTTGCCCGCGAGGATGACGACCTGATCCGCCGGATGCGCTGCGAGCCAGGCGATGAGCTGCACGGCGCTTCGGGCTACCGCCTCCCGCTCGTGGGCCTTACCCCAGTCGAAGTGGTCTCCCACCGAGACGAGTTGAACATCCGGCCGCAGCCGCCCGTGCTCCGTCAGCAGGCCATGGTGGTCCAGGATGGCGAGGAAGCGGGAGAGGTCCGCCTGGGGGTCGCCGATCGCCACCCGCAGCCGCCGATCAGGGGGAGAAGACTCAGCAGGCGCGGAGCTGGGAGCGCGGGCCGCGCACGCGGCGGCTGTATCCCGTGCGGCCTGGATGCGAGGAGAAATCACATGCGCATCCTATGCACTCAAGACGCCTGGAAGAACTTCGCGATCAAGGCCGAGCGGCTCTCCACCTCGGCCTTGCTCAGCACGTGGGTGACATGCACCTCGACCGTGCGCTCCGCGCAGCCCAGCTGCGCCGCGATGCTCTTGTTGCTCGTGCCCTGGACGATGAGCTCGAGCACCTCGGCCTCGCGCCCCGTCAGCCCCCAGCGTGTGGCCAGGACATGGACCCGGGAGCTGGTCTGCGCCTCCGCGCTTCGATCCACCACCAGGTAGTGTGGAGAGAGCCCTCGCACCTGCAGCGCGGTGATGGAGGTGGCCGGCGGAGGTGGCTCGCCCTGCGCATGCCGGTGGACGGCCTCCATCAGGTGCCGTGAGGCTCTGTCTGCCCGGGCCCGGCCCGCGCTGTTGGCGTACACCACCCGCCCCTTGGAGCTGAGCACGTAGGCCGGCTGCCCGAGGGCCTCCAGCGCCGCCTCCAGCGCCGAGCCCAGCAACCCCGCCTCTCGCAGCCGCGTCTCCAACTCCAACCGCCGCTGCAGGGAAGGCACCAGCTCCTGGAGCAGCCGCTGCTCCTTGGGCGTGAATGGCTCGGAGCGCAACGTCCCCACCCAGGCCAGCAGGGTAGAGCCCTCGCACACCAGCGCACGCAGCTGGAACATGTGCTCCATCTTGAAGTGGCGGTACAGCGTCACCGTACCCTCTGAGACGCGCTCCCGGACATGCGCCAGTTGCGAGGGCCCGATCCCCAGCCGCCGCCACGCACCCGTCCCCGAGTCGAACAGCGGCGTCTCCTGGGTTTGGGGCTCCGCGTGCGGCCGGAAGTGCAGCGCCCGGTTGCGCTGTGCTGGCGCTGGGCGTGCCGGATCGTAGTAACCCCAGGGGTCGGGTTGCTGGTGCAGGAAGCCATTCAAGGTGACGAGCAGCTCTCCCGCTGGCTGAGGAAAACCCGAGCCATGGCAGAAGCTGGCCGCATAGCGATCTGGCGCCAGCTCCACGCCGTAGGTGACGGCCCGCTCCGCGTGCAGCCCTTCGCGGAGCCGCTCCATCAGAGCGGGTAGGACATCCGCTCCCGGCTCAACGGTGTCCAACCGACCCTGGATGTCCGCCAGGAAGGCCTTGTCCCTGGAATCAAGTGGAGTCACGATTTCCCAGTATACGTCGGCGGGTGACGATCGGCTGCATCCGGACCTCCAGAGTGGTTATCCGAACACTACCTCCACCCCACCTAAGGGGTTTCCCGCATGGCAGCTAATAGGTAAATTACGAGAAACTACTCGCTGGCCTGCGGGGGGGTGGGCCATCCACGAGGTCTGCGGTCCCATTGGACGCGCGTCAGGTACCACCATGCCTGGCGCGCGTTTCTCTTTATGCTGGGGGCGCGCCATGACCATCGACATCGCCTTCAAGACGCCGGACGCGCTCGTGTTCGCTACGGACGGGCTCGCGACGGTGATGGAGGTGGATGCCCGCGGACAGGAGCGCTTCCTCTCGAACATGGCCAATGTGGAGAAGCTGGTGCCGCTGTCCGGAGGACGGCTGCTCGCCATGTTCAATGGGGTGGGCTCGATAGGCGCGGGGACCGTGGCTACCTCCCTGCGCGCCTTCGATGAGCGTGCGCCACTGCGCGAGGGCGAGTCCGTGGGTGACTACGCGCGGAGACTGCACGCGGCCCTGGAGGCCCAGGCGCTGCGCCGGTTGGGGGCGCTGCCCCGGCCGTTCCATCTCATCCTCGGTGGCTTCGCGCCCCAGCCGGAGGAGGGGGTGGATCCGCCCTCCCTCTGGTCCATCCAGTGGAGCGTGGACTTGAGCATCCCCACCACGCCAACGCCCCTGCTCCACGCGGAGGAGGAGGGGGGCAGCGCACGGCACCGCTTCGGCGTCCACTATGCGGGCGTCACCGAGGCCGTGGCCCGCTTCGTGGAGGGGTTCGATCCGGCGCTGCCCGAGCGGCTGGCGGTGTTGCTGGCTGGCACGGATGCGGAGGATGGGCCTCCGGGGTTGCTGGAGCAACTCGCCCAGGAGGCACGGCGGTCCGAGCCTCGCGGCGAGCCGCTCTCCAATGCGGAGGCTCGGGCGATGGCCCGGCGCTTTGCGCGGCGCGTGCTGCGCGCGGGGTTCTTCTCGCCAGCGCAGGAGCCCCTCTCCGAGCACTTCTCCCTGCAGGCCGCCGTGGACTATTGCGTCTTCCTCGCCCAGTGCGCCTACGCGCGGGAGAACCTGTCACCGACGCGCCGGGGAGCTCCCCGCGTGGGCAGTACGCTTCAGGTGGCGTACCTCGTGCCGGATCGCCCCGCCCATCTGTTGGCTGGCATCCGGCTGGGCGTGCGTCTGCAAGGCATCGATGGAGGACTCCCGTGAGTACACGCAAGCCCCGCACCGCGAAGAAGAAGACGGCGCGCAAGGTGCGCAAGTCTCCCAAGGCCAAAGTCGCGGCCACCCCCGAGCCGTCGCCTCCGCCGGCCGTGACATCTCCGACGGGTGCGCCCCTGGCGTTCAGCAGCCGCACCTCCGAGATGCCTCCTCCCGCGCAGGCGCGCTCGGTGGAGGCCGCCGCGATGCGCGGCATGGTGGCACGCCGGGGATTCCAGTCCGTCATGTCCCCGAACCCCGAGCCCGCTACTCCATCCGCGGAGCCGACGACGGCGCTGGGAGGACCCCACCTGAGCCCCCAAGATTCCAAGAGGCTCGAGGAGAAGAGCCGGCAGCGGCTGGCCGCCCTGCGCAAGGAGACGGCGAAGCGGCCCGTGGCCACGGTGAGGCCGGACTACTTCGGCACCGCCGAGCATCGTGCCACCGCGGAGCAGCTCGCCCGCATGCTCGCGGGGGAGGGTGTCTTCCCCAAGAACACGGTCACGAAGACCCATGTCCTCCTGCGCGTCGCGAACCCCCACCCCGTGCCCGAGGCCCTGCTCGAGCGGGACAGCCTCTCCGTGGCCAGCGCGGACCCGGCCTGGCGAGAGCCCTTCCAGGCTCAGCTCGAGAGCCTGATGTCCCTCTACCGCCCCTTCACGGAGCTGGAGATCCGGCCCGGTCTCATGCTGACCTACGGTGAGGTGGTGGCGCTCGCCGGGGACTATTACGCCACACCGGAGGAGCTGACCGAGGAGCTGACCCCCTCCGTGGCCGAGGCCATCCGCGGCGTCACTCCCCAGGATGACGGCACCTTCCTCCTCAATACGCACCGGGGCTGGTTCGACTACGCGATGCTCGCCAACGATAACCAGGATCACTTCGCGCCGCGGTGCTGGGCGCGCTATGCGTGGCACCACGCGGAGGCGCTCCGGATGGCTCTCGACCGGAACCTGGACGCAGCGCTGGTGCGCAACGCCTTCGCTGATCACTTCCTCACCGATGCCTTCGCCTCTGGCCACATGCGCGTGCCCCGAGACGCGCTCGTGGGCCTGCCCGGTGCGCTTCCCACACGGCAGATGCATGACGAGGAGAACGTCTACGGACTGTGGGTGCAGAGCGGCAGCGGCTTCGTCTGGCGCGCCTATGGAGATGACAACCTGGGCACCAACCCCGTCCACCTGACGCTGACCGCATACGCGGTGGGCATCTCGCTGCAGCGCATCTTCAAGGCGTACCGGCTGGAGGGGGAGGCACTCAATGAGCTGATCGACGCGCTCGGCGAGGCGCAGGTCTTCGACTTCTCCGCGGGAAAGATGGTGGATCCACGCACGCTCCCGCGCTTCCTGGGCAGCATCGCTGGCCTGCCTGGGATCAGCGAGCACCTGCCCGTCCCGCTCGGGAGCGCCAAGGAGCCGGACACCGCGAGCGTGCTGGCCAACTACCCGCCGATGGTGGGGTTGGATGGTAAGCGCCGCAAGGACAAGGAGAAGCCGGACTTCGAGGCCTACTTCCGCTTCGCGTGAAGGGGATCGGGGAGATCCAAAGTGTCGCCTTTGTAGCAATTACAGGGGTGACCAACAAAAGCGCAAAGAAATGGGCAGTTTGGATGGCGGGCTGCCTCGTGGTGAGTGGGTGTCAGACACCTGGGGCGATGGGACGCGGGTTTGGCGCCTCGGAGAACTCGGGAGCGTTCGCGACGGACTCTGGGGGCTCGGACTCCGGCAACTCATCGGACTCCGGCAACTCGTCGGGTGATTCCGGCAACTCGTCGGGTGATTCCGGCAACTCGTCGGGTGACTCCGCCAACTCGTCGGGTGACTCCGCCAACTCGTCGGGTGACTCCTCCAACTCGTCGGATGACTCGAACTCGGACTCCGGCAACTCGTCTGAAAACTCGTCTGAAAACTCGACTAACAACTCTTCTGAAAACTCTTCTGAAAACTCTTCAGGGTCCAGCGAGGACTCCAACTCGAGGACGAGCGGTGAAAATCGCAACCCCGTGGCCTCCGCTACGGTCGTCGGGCTCACGGCGGCTGGCCTTGGGGCCGTCTTCTGGCAGGCGGCTCAGCGTGCGATGCGAGAGCCGCCACCTCCCGCCGCACCCCCGGCTCAGCCCGCAGAGGTAGCGCGGGCCGCGCAGACGTACCTGCGCTCACGCACGCACCAACTCCGCGAGGATCTGGCGCTGGGCGCCGGGCCTACCATCGAGGAGCTTGCATCCCTGGCCCGCATCCGTCGTGAGAACCTGGGAACCTTCGGCCGGCTGCTGCGCGCCCATCGCCAGGAGCTGCTTGCGCTGGCGGATGTGCGTGCGCTGACGCCTCAACGCGCGGTGGAGTGGATGCGGCGGGTGGGCGAGCTCGCTTCCACCGACCCACGGCTGGAGGAGGACCGGCGCGCGTTCATGGCTGCGTATGAAGCCGGAGAGATGAGTCCGTGAGGCTCCTGGCGCTGGCGGCCGCGTGGGTGGCCTCGCTCCCGGCGGGCGCCGAGGTACCCCTGGCTGAGCGCGTGGCCGCTCTGGAGGCCACATATGGGGTGGTGCTGCGCCCACCCGCCTCGGCGGATGAGGCACTCGTGAGCGAGGTGGAGGCTGGTCTTGCCGCGCTTCCCCCCGCCCTGCGCCGCCCGCCCGGGGGACCTCTGGAGGTGGAGCTGAACGCCGAGTCCTCCCCGCTGGGACTGGGAGATGGAACGGTCACCCGGCCGGAGTGGACCGAGGGCCGCCTGCGCTTCAACCTCTATCGCTACGCGCCTTCCAAGGAGCGGCGTGCCACCTTCAGGCTCTCGCGCCTGACAGACACGGAAGCCGAGCGGTTGTGGCGCCGCCGAGCCGTGGTGCACGCCGTGGTACAGCGCTGGGATGACGCGCGGGGTTGGAGCAGCAAGCCCCGCTGGCGCCGGCTGAGCGGGTGGCATGTCCCCCTCGAGCATCTGCTCACCGATCGCGAGGAGGCACTCCTCTCCTACGCTGGCGCCTTCAGTCGCGCGCGAGGTCAGGTCAGCGCCTCGCTGGATCTCGTCACTTTCGCCGAGGAGCTATTCGTCCCAGTGGAGTCCCTGCGTCCGGAAGCGCTCAGCGCGGATGATCAGGTGCGCTGCCAGGAGTTCTCCAAGGCACGGGCGCTCGCGGAGAGCATCATCGAGGATGGGCTCGGCTCGTTGCCAGAGCGCGGGCGCTGCCCGGCCTTCGACACATGGGTAGATGTGGACAACCTCTCCCACTTCGAGGTGCTGATGGCAGCGGCCTCAGGGCGGCAGCCTGAGTCCCTCTTTGGCCACCTCATGCTGCGCCCGGTCTGGCGTGAGGGCGCCGTGCCGCGCGGCCCAGCCTTCGAGCCCGTGGTGCAGCTCGTGGCGCTCACCGGCCTGGAGGCGCGAGGCCTGCAATACACGCTCAAGGGCTTGCTCGGCGGCTATGACACCGCCTTTCTCACCACCACGATGGCGGAGATCTCACACGAGACGATGGAGCTGGAGCAGCGCAGCGTGCGCCGCTTCCAACTGCGGCTGACTGCCAGTGAGCAGGTGCGGCTGCTCGAGCGCGTGTGGGAGCTGGAGCGGCGTGGCTACTTCCCCTACCGCTTCTTCACCGATAACTGCGCGAGCGCTCTGATCTTTCTCGTTAATGGCGTGCTCGAAGGAGACCGCAAGGTGCGCATGCCCGGCCGGCTCTGGGTGGCGCCCGCCGCCACGCTGGACATGCTCTCCCTGGTGAAGGTGGAAGCCCCCGGTGGAGCGAGCCAGGCGCTCCTCGAGTACATCCCTGATGACTTCGAGTCCACCGACGCTCGCGCGGCGCGGGCCGATGCGTCGCGGGAGGAGGCACTGGCCGAGCTCTCGTCATCCCTGCCGCCTGAGGCCCGCGGGCGGCTGCGCCTGCTGCACTGGCGTCTGCGCTCGTCCAATCCAGAGGTGCGCCGCGCCACGTACGCGTGGATGCCGGAGGTCATCGCTGGACTGATCCACTCCGTACCGTCCGAGAAGGAGGACAAGGTCCGGAGGTTGTTGCACGCCTACGTGGCCTGGTCGGTGCGGGTGGAGCGTGGCGCGACGGACCGCGCCGAAGCGGAGAAGCTCGCGGTGGAGCGGGCCCGCGTTCTCGCACTGCGCACCCGTGTCCCCACTGCTGCCGAGGGAGTGCGTGATCGCCAGAAGCTCTTCGAGCGCGAGGATGAGCTCCAACGCCACCTGGCGGTGCTCGATCGGATCAGCCTGCTCCAGGAGGCGCTGGCCCAGGCTCCCCGGCGGCCACCCACGGCCGAGGAGACGCGGATCCTGAAGCACGCGGAGGCGTCGGAGGCCACGTTCATTGCTTCCACCGAGGCTCAGGGCGCGCTGCAAGAGGGAGTGCTGGCCAGCGTGGATCCTGTGGCCTTTCTGGCGGAAGACCGGCGCCAGAAGATGGAAGCCGCACGAGACTGGGCCGAGGGAGCCTTGGTGAGATCGGGTGCGGCCCGGACGGTGGTGGGGTTGGGTGCGGACTTCCCCGTGACGGGGCAGGCACGGCCAGTGCTCATGCTCGAGTCGGCGGGACTCAGTGAGGCGCTGGGCGATGCGCGCCTGCATGGCTTCCAGCCGGGCAGCGAGCTGCGCGTGCTGGAGGGCGAGCTGTGGCTCCTGCCCAGGAAGGGCCTGCCCCAGGTGATCAGCTCCCGGTTCACAGTGCTGGGCTACCGCACGCTGATGCGCGAGCTGCCGATTCATCAGCGCTCTGTTCGGGACGTGCTCGGTTGGGGGATGTTGGCGCAGATGGAGACACTGCGAGAGCACTCCATTCCGTATCGCGCCACCGCGCAGGCCGAGGTGCTCGCGGTCGCCGAGGCGGGAGCTCGCTTCCGCCACTTCACGGCGCTGGGAGCAGGGGCGAAGCTGGGAATGCACTGGGGCCCAGGTGTCCTGGCTCCAGCCCTGGGACCCCGGTTCTCGCTCTCGCACCGCACGGGCCTGCCCGGCTCTTTTGCCAATGCCGTGCGCCTGGAGGCGGAGTACGCCCCCTTCTGGCGTGTGGGCGATGGCATCACCCACGAGGCCACCGGCACGCTGCGGGTGGACCTCCGGTTGGGGCAGGTGGGCCGCTACCAGCTGCTGCTCTCGCCGCGCGCCCAGGCCCGCTGGGAAGGACGGCTGGCAGCTCGGCTCGAGAGCTCACTGGAGCGCCGATTGAGCCTGGGAGTCGAGCTGCAGTAGCGCAGGCGTCAGATCGAGCGGCCGTACAGGTCTCGTTCGGTGAGGCGCGGCCGCGCGTACGCTCCCGCCACTGCACCCAGGATCGTGCCGGCGACATGGCACGCCACCCATTCCCACTGGGTCAGGCCCATGAGGAAGAGCAACCTCGGCTGCTCGCTCAGGAAGTGGGCGAACGCCAGGATGGCAGGCACCATCACCGAAGTCACCACCGCCGCGGCCAGTGCGCGCTTCATTCTCCCCGCGTGGAAGCCACCAAAGGCTCCGCCGAGCAGCCCATTGAAGAAGGGCATCCAGAAGGTGACGAGGCTGGTGAAGACCATGACCAACACGCTGGTCACGAAGATAGGGCGCTTGACCGCAAACTCTTCTGATTTGAGGGTGATGCCAGGTGGAAGCTCGGCGTAATCCACATGCTGTCCGAGTTCAGTGGCGTAGGAAGGCGGGGTCTTGTCCTTTTCAGGAGGAATCAGGGTGTCCGACATGGAAGCCTCCGAGAGCAGGGACGCCGGGCGCGCGTCCCGTCGTGGGTTTGAACCTGTGCCGTTGAAGATGCGACATGAGCCCGTGTGCGGCACGGCGGCGGCGCTGCTTGGGAGACAACCCGCCCACCGAGCGCCAGTAGGGCTATGCTGCCGCGCCCTGCGGTACCGATCCCTCACTGCCTGGATGGAAAGCCCATGAGCCTTCGCCGTATCTCGCTGAGCATTGCCCTCACTGCCCTCACGCTGCTGTCTGCCTGTGTGCTGCGCCCCCGTTACAAGGACATGGTGCAGCCCGTGGGAGCCCCCCAGGCCGCCGAGGGGCAGACCTTGATGATGCGGCTGGTGGACCCAGGCACGGGGCAGCCCATTCAGGGCGCCAAGGTCAACGCAGGCACAAGCCGTGCTCGCCTGACCGCTACCAGTGACGCGCAGGGCCGCATCTCCGTGCCCGTGGCCCAGGCGCTGCTCGAGGAGAACCCCCTGGTGGAGGTGGTGCTGCCCAAGGGGGTGAAGGCGTATCAGTTCCAGGTCGACAGCGCGGCGGAACCTGCCTCGCCTCCCGCGCCGTCTCCCGCGTCTCAGCCCGCCGAGGCACCCGCGAAGGAGGAGACGAACTCCACGGACTCGACGGCTCCCACGAGCCCGGCGGCTCCCGAGACGCCTCCCGTGCCTCCGGCCCCGAGCGCTCCCAACCCTGGGACCTGATCAGCAGCGCGGAGCGCCGGGCGAGGGGGTAGGGCTTCGCCCGGAGCCGCCGGAGCTTCAGTCCAGCTTCGCGTGGAGGAACTGCACCGTACGCTTCCACGCCATCTCGGCGTTGGGTTTCGAGTACACCTTGGGGCGCGTGTCGTTGAAGAAGGCGTGGTCGGCGTCGTAGCGGTGGATCTCGACGGGGACATGAGCGTCCTTCAGCTTCTTCTCCAGCGCATTGACTCGATCGGGTGAGCACCAGTTGTCGTTTATCGCGTAGTGGCCCTGCACCGGCGCGCGGATCTTCGTGAGATCCGCCTTGTCTTCTCCCGGGATGCCGTAGAAAGGCACGCAGGCGGCGAGCTCCGGATCCTTCGCCGCGGCGAACAGCGACACGGCGCCTCCCATGCAGAAGCCCATCACGCCCACCTTCGCCCCAGGCGCACGCTGTCGCAGTGCCTCGGCCGCGCGCCGCAGGACATCCTCCGCCTGCTTCCAGTCCATGGTGCTGAGGTACTGCTGAGCGGTGGCCTCATCCTTCGCCACCCTGCCACCGTAGAGATCCGCCGCGAAGACCGTGAAGCCCTCGCTCGCCAGCCGCTCCGCCACGTCGCGCATGTGCTCGTTGAGGCCCCACCACTCGTGGATGAGCAGCACGGCGCCTCTCGACTTGCCTCCGGACGGCTCGACCAGGGTGCCTGGCACTTCCTTGCCATCGGGTCCGGTCAGCTTCGTGGTCTGTGTCATAAGTCCTACCCCCTCGTGAGTGACAGGAGGCGGCACCTTAGCTGGCGCAGCGGGAGCAGGTGCAGCAGATTGCAGAGACGGGGAGGCGGCATGTCGAAGGCGTTCACGAAGGAAGACAGCGGCGGTGATGAAGGGCTCGTCCCCGCACGGCCGCGCGCCGGGGCAGGGGAGAAGCGCTACATCACCCCGGAGGGGTATCGAGCGCTCCAGGAAGAGCTGGCCTCGTTGCTTGGTCCAGAGGCAGGCGTCGAGGAACAGCTCGAGCTGGATGCGGGGGTGCGCAAGCGGGAGCGAGAGCGGCGCGCCCAGCAGCTCGCGGACACGCTGGAGCAGGTGCGGGTGGTGACTCCCGAGCCCTCTCAAGAAGGGCGGGTCTTCTTCGGAGCCTGGGTCACGCTGGAGGACGAAGAGGGCACCGAGGTGACGTATCGCGTCGTGGGCCCGGATGAGGCGGATGTGAAGGCAGGCCGGCTCAGTGTGGAGTCGCCGCTTGCACGAGCATTGCTCGGCAAAGAGGTTGGCGAGTCCGTGCAGGTGGAACGCCCCCGAGGCGCCGTGGAGTACACGGTGACTCATGTCACCTACACCCCCCCCACCCATTGAGTCATCGGTGGGATCCCGGCCCCTGGGTAGACAAGGCCTGTCACCAGGGGCGTAGAGTCACGAGGTAGCTCGGCGCGCTCGTGGCCCGAGGGTCCCTCACTATGACGTCGCTCTCCACTCTTCGTCTCCCGCCAGGCCTCCGCCTCCTGCTCCTGGGGGGCTCGGTGCTGGTGGGGCTCTTCACATTCCTCTATGCCCGGCTTGTCTGCTCATACATCTGCAGCCTGCCGCCGCCAGTGCTGGCCCGCTCCGTCATCCTGCTGGGGCTGTTCCACATCATCCTCCGCGAGCTGCTGATGCGGTTCATTCCGCCTCCAGGAGAGAGCACCACCTCCGCCCGCCGGGCCTGGCTGCTGTCGGTCATCTCGTGGGTGCTGACGGGGCTGCTCGCCATCCTCCTGCACGCCCTGCGCTACCCGACGTTCCCCGCGGCCAGCCACCTGAAGTTCGCCGTGGGCTACTGGCTGCTCGGCGGTGGACTGGTGGCCCAGGTGGAGTATCTCCTCTTCGAGCGCGCGCTGCCGCCCAAGCCCACCCTCTCTCCCGAGGCCCGGCTGCGAGAGCGGCTCGGGCGCCGGTTGGTGGAGGGCTACGTCATCTTCACCACCGTGCCCGTGGTGGTCCTGCTGCTCACCTTGCTGCGCTTCATCGACGAGCTCCAGGGGGAGCGGCGGTACCTGGTCGAAGCCACCCTGCTCGCGGTGGGCTTCACGGGCGCGGCCATCGCGGTCGCGGTGGCCTATGGCCAGAGTCTGCGTCAGGACTCGGAGCGGCTGCTCGAGGCAGTGCGCCGCGTAGGAGAAGGAGACTTCCAGCCCCAGGCCGCCACGAGCCGCCCGGACGAGCTGTCCCTCGTGGCCGCCGGCATCAACGAGATGGCGGGGGGGCTCCAACTGCGCGAGCGCATCCGCGAGGCGTTCGGCCGCTTTGTCTCGCCCCAGGTCGCCACGGAGTTCATCGAGAAGTACGCGCGCCACGGGAAGACAGCGGTGCTCGGAGGCAGCCGGCGGGACATGGTGGTCCTCTTCAGCGATCTGCGTGACTTCACCCGCCTGTCCGAGTCCCTCTCGCCCGAGGTGCTCATCGAGGTGCTCAACGGCTACTTCCAGGAGATGGTGGCGGCCATCCAGCGCCATGGGGGGCTGGTGGACAAGTTCATCGGAGACGCGGTGCTCGCCGTGTTCGGGCTCACCGAGGGCCAGGGGGATCCCGCCGTCGCGGCCGTGTCCGCGGGCCTGGAGATGCGGCGGCGCCTGGAGGCCTACAACGCGAAGCTCGCAGAGCAGGGCATCCACCTGAGCTCGGGCATTGGCATCCACGCGGGCGAGGCCGTCGCGGGCTACCTTGGGAGCACGGATCGGCTGGAGTTCACCGTCATTGGCCACACCGTGAACGTGGCCTCCCGCATCGAGGGCAAGGCCCGCGAGCCCTTGCCACCGCTGCTCTTCAGTGAGGAGGTGGCCCGGCGGCTCGGGGACAGGTTCACCGTGAAGGCAGTGGACACGGTCTCTCTCAAGGGGGTGGCGGGTGAGATGCGGCTGCTCACCGTCGAGGGAGAGCGCCAGCCAGCGAAAGCGGCGTGAGGCGCGTGGAGAGCGCTCAGGAGTGCTCGCAGTGGCCCGTCGGGCGGATATGATGGGGACATCCTTCGCTGGGAGTCCCTGAGATGAAGCGCTTCGTCATTGTCTTCTCCAACGAGCCGACAGCACCTGCTCCCTGGGTGGCTCGCGCTTGCGAGTCCGCGAAGCTCACGTACGTAGACAACGATCCCATCACCTCCGAGATCGCCAAGAGCCCCGAGGCGCAGAAGCTGCTGCTCTCCAACATCCCGCCGGGCGAGAACGCGGCGCTGAGCCCCCACTACAAGGCGGCTCTGGAGAAGGTGGCGGGCAACGAGCAGCGCATTGGCCTCTACAGCAACAGCTGGCTGCTGTACCTGGGGCAGGCGGATGGCTGCGTGCTGGACTTCTCCGGGCTGGAGGCCCAGCGCCAACAGGGGCTGGCCGCCGGCATGAAGCAGAAGGATGTGGACGACTACGTCGCCAAGTACTCAAAGCAGATGCAGGATCGGGCGAGCAAGCACCTGCCGCCAAACCGCATCCTCGTGCTTCCCACGGCCGAGTCCGACGCGAAGAAGGCCGAGCTGGCCGCCGACTTCATCCGCAAGCTGGGTTGATCAGCCTCGCACGATCGGAGCCGCCCCCGCGGTGAAGCGCACCCGCGGGGCCAGGCCGGGTGGCCCTCTGTGAGGCAGGCCACCCGGTCTGTTTCGCGCGCTGACTACCCGCCCATCAGGCTCTGCTGGAACTCGCGCAGGTCGCCGATGAGGTCCGCCGCGCCCTTGATGACCGTGGCGGTGCCCAGGACCATCTTGAGCGGGCCGGTGATGGAGTTGAGGCCCGGAATCATGCCCGCCACGTCCAGGCCGAGCTGACCGGCCGCCAGCGCGACCTTCACCGGATCCTTCGGGTTCTCGTTGAGCGCGTCCCACAGGTCCTTCGCGCTGCCCACCGCGCTGATGCCGCTGGCCACGTTGCCGATGATCGGGATGGACTGCAGGCCCGCCTTGGCGGCGAACTTCGCGGCCGCCTCGGTGATCTTCGCCTTGATCTTGTCCGGGAGCGCGTCGATGAAGCGCCCGAACAGCCGGGTGAAGTTCTCGATGCCCTGCTGGCCGAAGGGCAGGTCCACACCCGCCACGCTGAAGTGCTCGCCATGGCTGAGCAGGTTGCCCGCCGCCGAGGCGATCTCGTTGAGCGCCCCGCCGATGTCCCCGCGCGCGATCTTCTCGAACGCGTTGAACATGTTGGCCGCCGCGCCCGAGTCCACCATCGCCGCGTTGAGCTCCGGATCCGCGAACAGCTTGCCGATGCTGCCCGGGATCTTCGACAGGCTGTTCAGGAACGCCTTGGCCACCTCGGGCGCCGTCTGCGCGATGGTCCGGCCCGTGGCCGCGATGCCCGCGGCGAAGCCGCTGATGTCCCCACGCTTCAGCGCGTCGAAGGCCTCGCCCAGCGACTTGCTCACCGCCTCGTTGCCGATGAGGCCCGCGGCCGCCACCAGCGTGTCCTTGGCCCAGGAGGGCAGGCCGAGCTTGTCGGCGAACGCGCCCACCATGCGCGCCCGGAGATCCGGCGAGAGGCTGCCCACCGCCTTGGCCAGCGACTGCAGCGCGGCCTTCGCATCCGGCGGGTTCCGCGCCAGGTGGCCGACCGCATCCAGCACGTCGAACACGGCGCCGCCCAGAGCCGCGATGTCGGCACCCGTCTGGATGCCGAACGGCTTGAGCTTGTCTATGATCTCCTTGTTGGAGGCCAGGGCGTTGGCGGCGGCGTCGCGGACCGCCGGGTTCGTGAGCATCTCCCGGAGCCCGTTCACGAAGTCGCCCTGCATCATCTTGTCGAAGGAGGCGTGCAGGTCCTTGTTGTTGACCAGCTCCTTGACGAAGTTGGGGTCGGTGAGCAGCGACCGCGCCATGCCCGCGAAGCCCGTCTCCGGCAGCTTCGTGGCCAGGGTGGTGATGGCCTTCTCGACGAGGGAGGACGGGATCTTCCCGGCCGCGTCCTTGAGGGCCTTGAGGGCCGTCATCGGCTCGTTGTTGGCGAGGGCCTGGCCCGCGCGGATGAGATCCGGCAGGGCCTTGGCGGCCTGGGCGAGCTCGGACGGCGTCAGGCCCAGGCTGTTGATGGCGTTGCGGACGCCCTCGGGCAGCTTGGAGATGACCTTCTGGGCGACCTTGTCCAGGAGGGTGGGCGCGGCCTCGGCGGCCTTGCCCAGCGCCGCGATGCCGGCCTCGATGTTGCCCTCGCCGAAGGCCTTCATCGCGTCGAACAGGTGCGGCGCGGCCTTGCCCGCCTCGACGAGATCCGCCGGCGTCAGGCCCATCCTCTCGAGCGCGGCCTTGACACCCGGATCGGTGCCGATGGCGTGGAGCGCGGCGTCGCGGGCCGTGTCATTGCCCAGCAGGCCGCGGATTCCCTCCATGCGCGTGGACTCGTTGAAGAGCTTGCCGACCTGGTCGTGGAGATCCTTGTTGGTGAGGAGCTCCTTGACGAACGCGTCGTTGGTCAGCAGCGACTTGACGGCGCCGAGGCTCTCCGGGAGCTGGTTGGCCAGACCCCTGAAGGCTTGAGAGGCCAGATCCGGCGCGGCGATGGCGGCCTCGCGGATGGAGTTGAGCGCGCCCTTCCAGTCGCCGATGGAGGCTGCCTCGACGGCGTCATAGAGGTGCGGCAGCGCCGGGCCGGCGGTGCGCAGAGCGTCCTCGGTGATGCCGAGCTTGGCGAACTGCTCCTTGACCTCGGCGGGCAGCGCGTCCACGAGCTTGTTGCCCAGCTTGGCCGCGAGCTCCGGGGCGGCCTCGACGGCCTCCTGGATCTTGGCCAGGCCCTCCTTGATGTTGCCCGCGGCGATCTGCTCGAAGGCCTCGATGAGCTTCGGCGCGGCGCGGCCGGCCTCGACGAGGTCCTCGGGCGTCAGGCCGATGCGCTCCAGCTGAGCCTTGATGCCCGGGTCATTGCCGATGGCGGCGAGGGCAGCGTCGCGAGCCTTGTCGTTGTTGAGCAGCTCGCGGAGGCCACTCGTGTCGCCGCTGATGAGCTTGCCGATGGAGCCCTGCAGCTCGCGGTTGGTGACGAGCTCGTTGAGGAAGGCGTCGTTGGTGAGCAGGGACTTGACGGCGCCGAGGCTGTCCGGGAGCTGGTTGGCCAGACCCTTGAGAGCCTGCGTCGCCAGCTGCGGAGCCGCGGCCGCTGCGTCCTTGAGGGCGTTGAAAGCGCCCTGCCAGTCGCCCTTGGAGGCGGCATC
>Ga0247825_10000829_pt1 | contig 20017 bp, 14 predicted proteins | sample 13C_Vanillin_Day_FD_194413 | JGI IMG/M metagenome (GOLD analysis project Ga0247825, IMG submission 194413) | Soil microbial communities from agricultural site in Penn Yan, New York, United States - 13C_Vanillin_Day48 | ecosystem: Environmental > Terrestrial > Soil > Agricultural land | place...
CTCCACGACTGGCGGGCGAACCCAGATGGATGACGTGCGCACGATGCCGGCGACCGTGTCCAGACAAGATGAAACGATGGCGCTCAACTTTGGACAACCTGCAGTACTTCGTGAACTCGCCTGCCAGGCACCGGGGTCGCGGACGGCCAGGAACTGGACTGTCGGCAGCACGGTTCGAAACCCGCAGTGGTCCACTGCGACCAGCGACATAGGCGTTTGTCCAGGGCACCGACGTGATTTTTGCCCTCAACCGGTCGGGCCTGGTTGTGCGGATCTGGCTGCGCCAGCGAGTGGGACCGCGGATCGCGCTCCTTCTCCCGGCCGGTCCGGGAAGTACCGAGATCGTCCACAGCACCATCGGAAAAGTCCTTGGCAGGGCCCCGATCCCACTGACCCGCGGTCGTGAATCAACTGACCTGGGTCGAACTCCGCCACCACGCATCGATCAAACGGTCGACTATCAGCTGCATCTGCTGAAGTGCCTCCGGGATACGATCTCGGCTGAAGCGGTACCGGGGTCCGTTGAGCGTAAGGATGGCCACCATCGCACCTGACGAATCGCGGATGGGTCGCGAGAGGGCGAGCAACTCTTCTTCAAGTTCGTTGTCGATAATGGCGAAGTCTTGCTCCCTGATCTGCGCGAGTTCCTTGAGCAACACTGCGCGATCGGTAATGGTGTGAGCTGTATAGGCTTCGAGCTTCTCTGGCAGGATCTGGAGAATCCGCCTCTCCGGCATGTCCGCCAGTAACACCTTCCCCGTCGAACTTGCGTGAAGGGGATAGTTCTGTCCGACCATGTTCTGTGATATCCGCGGAATGATGCCCAGGACATGGGACCCCACCGCTTCGGCCACAAGATCCAATCCGTCGTGGGAGTTCGGGACCGACAAGCTCACCGACTCGTTGAACTTATCAGCCAGTTCCTGTAGCAACGGTTGCGCGCGCGCGACCAGTCCCACATAGGGGTCGGCCAGGCGTCCGATCCGGGCCAGTTCCCAGCCCAGGACGTAATTGTTACCAACCCGGTCCACCAGTCCGGTGCGTTCGAGACTGGACAGGAGGCGAGAAGCCGTCGGCCGTGAAATGCCTACCTCATTCGACAGCGTGGTCACGGTCGCGCCGGACCTCGGTTGGGCAGCAAGTGCACGCAGCAACCTCCCCGCCTTGATCACCGAAATGTTGTTAGTGTCCGACTCTGGTGCGTTGCTCATGCCTGCCCCCTTGGATTCATGACCCCCGCCTCGGAAGGATCAATCACCGCTATTGTACCGCAACGTTCGGAGAACGAACGTCGCGGTGAGTTTGGGCTTGCCTCCCTTCGATCGCCGATCCAGCGCCGCATCCTGTCGCCGCACCCATCCAGTCAGACCAGCGCTAGGCCTGCACTACCCGGCCAGGGACAGCGTCTGCTGTGCAGGTTCCTCTCTTCGTTGTGCCGTCACCCGATGCTGTGCACGGGCGCCATGCCTTCCTGGCCGAGGCCGGGTGCGCCCGGAGGATGGTCCCACCTGAGCGGTGCGGGCTCACGGCACCTCTTTGGGTCTCTGCTTGTGCGCTGCGCTTGGCGGCGCGTAGCCGGAGTCGGTTCGTGAGAACGTCAACTCCGGCGCCCGGCGCTACCGACGGGTTACAATATGCGCGTTCGATATTCGACTACGTCGGCCTTCTCCGCGGACATCGAGTATTCGGTGTCGGCGGGAATGAGGACGCTGTCACCGGCAGCGATGATCCGGTCGATGTTCTTCTCGTCATAGACATGCAGTACCCCGGATACGACATAGATCGCGATGTCGTAGGAGTTGCTGTGGGATGGGGCTTTTTCGAGACCACGCAGGTTCCAGAAGTTGAGCGAGTAGCCGGAGGTGCGTACATGCTCGACTTCACCGCGGGGACCTACCTGCGCGGATTCCGATTCGATGTTGATGATGCTTGCCATTGGTGCGATTCCTTTCACTGAAACATTTCGGTGTGCCGTGTGGCGAACTCAGTAATGAGACGGTGGCGTCGACGCGTGGGCGAACGCGGCCCGCTGCATTGGGCGTCTCGCGCTTAGGTGCGGTGGGGCCATCCGTTGCCGAGGAATGGCAGGATGCCGCTCGGCTCAGAGTCGCGCGGAGTCAGCGAGGGATTTGCCGCGCGTTTCGGGTGCCCAGACGACGCTGACGGCAAGCCCGGCGAGGGTGATCGCTGCGGCGCCGAGCATGGTGGGGCCGATTCCCCAGCGGGCGAGCGCGATGGGGACGATGTAGGTACCGAGGGCAGCCCCGACTCGACTGAGCGAGGAAGCTAAACCCACTGCACTGCCCCTAATTTCGGTAGGAAACAGTTCATTGGGGTACACCCACTGCAGGACCTGGGTTCCTCCGATGAAGACCGCATATGCGGCGAAGAGGCCTAAGATGACCCAGCTTGGGCTGTCCGGGAACAGTCCCAGAACGAGCAAGGTCAGGCCGGACCAGGCGAAGCTTTGGATCAGCAGTGTGCGGCGGCCCAGCTGGTTGATGACAGCCATCGCGATGACGCAGCCGACCAGGAATAAAATCGTGATGAAGGCCGACCCCATGTTCGCCATGTGCCCGTCCAGGCCAAGGCCGCCTAGGATCTTGGGTCCGAACGCGTACACCGCGAACAGCGGCACGATAGATGCAGTCCAGAATGCGGTAATGAAGACGATTCGGCCGAGGTATCCCGACTTCCCGAGCGAACCAGCTCCCGGGGTGTGTTGCCCAGATTCGATCTCGACCGAGGCGTGTGGACCAAAGATTCTCTTGACGATCGCATCTGCTTCGTCGATACGTCCTTTGCTGGCGAGCCAGCGCGGCGACTCCGGGGTTCCGAAGCGGGCGAGCACGATCAGCAGAGCGGGCACCGCCGCACTGGCCAGCATCCACCGCCATCCCTGGTCGCTGACGCGGGCGAGGACGTCGCCGACCACATAGGCTGCGGCGGCCCCGACGAACCACATGACAATGAGACCGCCCACGAAGGGTCCTCGATACCTTTTCGGCGTGAATTCGGTCAGAAGTGATGTGGCAATGGGATAGTCCGCCCCGACCGCCATTCCGATCAGAACCCGGAGCACGAATAGCCACCAGAAACCGTCCACCCAGAACTGCGCGATCGAGAAGACGATGATGGCGATCAGGTCGACCGTGTAGAGGATCTGGCGACCGAAGCGGTCGGTGAGCCATCCTCCGAGGAAAGCCCCGAGGAAGATTCCGATCAACGCCGACGCGCCGATCAGCCCTTCCTGCGTGGAGTTCAGGCCCAATTGCGGGGAGATCTGCACCATCGCGATGCCGATGACGCTCAGTACGTATCCGTCCAGGAAGGGCCCGCCGGCCGAGTATACGGCGAGCTTCTTGTGAAAGCCCAGAAGTGGGGCGTCGTCGATGCTGAATGCACCGGTTCGGTAGGGAGTGTGTTGGTCCATCACGTGCTCTCCTGAGCTGATCTCGGCCGACGTGGCCGTATCCGGGCTCGCATGAGGATGGGCTCCTCGTCACCCACAAAGCACCTACGGGTGCGGTGTGACCTGCGCCTCAGTGAGTATGCTTAGACGGGTTGTTGTTGACCATCACCTTGGCCAAACCGACCAAAATGTAGCAGGTCGAGTCATAAATAACTGAACAAGAGGCTGTCGGCGCCTGAGCGATCGTGGCACTCATCAAATACGTCCGGAACGGTGCAGACCTCGGGGTCACACCGATTCGATTCGACCACTCGCTATAACGATGCCTGGCATCTGCGCTCTATGATTTATGAATCAAAAATTGTGCGGGAAACGAGGCGTAACGAGTCGATGACGTGCCCGCGGTTGAGACCGAGGGACTAAAAGCATGAGACCCGCAGCCCTGGGACATGACGCTGAAAGGACTGGAAAGTTGCCGCTGGCCGACGCAGAACGACGCGTACTCGAGCGGTTGATATCGGCGCCGAGCACAACCCAGGCTTTGGCGCTGCGCGCCCGGATCGTGCTCCTGGGCGATCAGGAGTCGACCTCCGAAGTTGCCCGTGCACTAAAGGTCTCGCGCAACACCGTGGTGAAGTGGCGTGCCAGGTTCAGCACGGACGGTGTGGGCGGACTCGAGGATCGGCCGCGGGCCGGTCGTCCGGTGAAAACCGGCGACGAGTTTCATCGGACGATTCTGCGTGTGCCGCTGCAGCTACCACCGGACTCTGGGTGGACGACCCGCAGGATCGCCGAGGCCCTTGGCGCGAGCCAGACAGCGGTGAGCCGGGTTCGGCGCCACTGGTTCACAGATCGGACGGACCTCATCTCACGATCGGTCCTGAACTCCTCGAGTCTGATGGTGCTCGCTGCGGTCTTCGTCGACCCCCGCGTGCGCGTGCTCGTCTTCCATGAGCCGGCAACGCCTATCGCGCATCTCGGAACCCGCAAGACGAGTCAGTTCACCGAACCAGTCCGTGTCGTACTTTCCGCCCAGTTTGCCTATCCCGAGACCTCGGCCACACCGGAGGAGTCCTCCCCGACTCTCCTGACCAAGCTTGGCCAAGTCGACGACGCGGTGCCGTCAGATCGGCGCATCACCGTGCTCGTCGATCTCCCGCAACCGCCGGAAGTTCACCGGTGGCTCTACCGGCATCCCCGATTCAGCCTGTACGAAGTGGGCCATGAATCGTGGCTTGCGCAATTGAACTCGATCACCGAGGTCCTCGATCCTCGGCAATCATCGGAACTGTTCGATCTCGAGTACAAGGTGCGTCAGTGGGCACAGCAGCCGACCACCCCGTTTAGCTGGGTGCGCGTCCCACCCGCCAACGCCGCTCGACGGTCTTCTCCCGGAGAACACGCGACCGAGGACGACTCGGCACGGACCACGGCACCGAGGTTGGCGTCGGCAGTGGTCGAGGCACTGCGCGAGTCGCTCGCCAGCGGCGCCTTCCGAGCAGGACAGCGAATCGCAGAAAAGCCCCTCGCTACCCGGCTCGGCGTCTCCCGAGGACCGATCAGGGACGCCTTGAACATCCTCGCCGAGGACGGACTGATCGAGCTCGAGCCGCGCCGTGGCGCATACGTGCCCATCCCCGCTCGGCAGGACGTCTTCGACACGTACACAGCGCGAGGGCCTCTCGGCGCCTTGCTGTTCCGCCGCGTCGCCACGAACGGAACATCACGTCTGACCGCGGTGAAGGCAGCCCTGGACGACATCGTCGAGCATGCGAGGATCCGCGACATTCCGGGCGCCGGCGACGCCGATATCCGCTGGCAGGACACAGTCGCTGCCGCAGCTGACATGCCGAGAATCGAGAAAATGTTCTTCCGCCTGTCGCTGCAGTTGCGGATGTTCGTTTCGATCCTCGGCCTGGATTACGCGTACTCGGTGGACGAGATTGTCGCCGACAACACGGCCATCTTCGATGCCCTCCAGTCCCAGGACCCTGACGAAGTGACACGGCTCTGGCGCCGCAAGATCGACAATGCCGTGGCCTACATGGTCGAACAACTCGGTCACCTCGACGTGACACCGCGTGGCGAGTGACTGCTTGATGGTCGTAGCGCCGAACGGGTACCGCCACCGTTACACACGGCATCATCGAGTCATAAGTTCCTGACGAATATCCGACCTCGCAGTCGCGCTCATCCGCAGCTTTCTCCGCTCGCATTACGGACGCAACAGGCATCCTCAAGGCATCGACGCAGCAGACTGACCAGAGTCTGTCGTCAAAAACTTTCGGTTCCAGTAGTGAAAATGCGATAGAAAATGGCGTGAAGGCTGTCGACAGCGATCTATTCCACCGATACTCGGAGGCGAGGAGCTCCCCTCTCCCGCACTCGACTGCCGCTCGCCAGCAGCCACTGGCCGAGAACGCCGTCTGCCCCAGCGACTCGGAGGACCGTAGCGATGATCGACCCCTTGATGACCCCCTTCACTTTGAAGAATGTGACGCTCCGCAACAGAATCGTCAGCACCGCTCACGAACCGGCGTACAGCGAGGACGGACTACCGACCGAGCGTTACCGCGCCTACCACGTCGAGAAGGCGAAGGGCGGTGTCGGGCTGACCATGATCGGTGGAAGCGCACTCGTCAGCCCGGACAGCGCACCGGCATTCGGCAATCTACAACTGTTCAGAGACGAGGCGGTACCGCACCTGCGACGGTTGTCCGACGAAGTGCACGAACACGGCGCGGCGGTAATGACACAGCTCACCCACCTCGGACACCGCACCTCCAACTACACCCACGACTGGCTACCTGCACTGTCGGTCAGCGCCGTGCGCGAGTCCGCGCACCGCGCCTTCACGCGACCCGCGGACAAGCTCGACCTTGAGCGGATCACCCGCGATTTCGCCGAAACAGCGCTCCGATGCAAGGAGGGCGGTCTCGACGGGATCGAACTGATGGCGTACGGGCACCTCCTGGACGCGTTCTGGACCCCCGCGTGGAACCACCGCGAAGACGAGTACAACGGCACATTCGACAACCGCATGCGGTTTCCCCTGCAAGTCATCCGGGCAATTCGACAAGCCGTGGGCGACGAATTCGTCGTCGGTATCCGCATGACGTTCGACGAGGGCCGCACGACCGGCCTACAGCCCGAGGAAGCGATCCGGATCGCACAGGCAGTGACCACCGCCGGGATCGACTTCATCAGTGTCATCAAAGGCTTCATCGACACCGACGCCGAACTCGCGCGCATGATCCCGCCGATGGGCACCCCCGCCGCCCCACATCTCGAGTTCGCCGGCTGGGTAAAGAAGAACGTCGACGTCCCGGTCATGCACGCCGCCCGCATCGGTGATGTGGCGACCGCACGGTACGCGATCGCCGAGGGCCTGCTCGACCTGGTCGGGATGACGCGTGCCTTGATCGCCGACCCGCACCTTCCACGCAAGGTACAGGAGCGCCGCGAAGACGGCATCCGCCCATGTGTAGGGGCCAACATGTGCATCGACGGGATCTACACCTCCGGGTCGTCGATCTGCGCCCACAACCCCGCAACCGGCCGGGAACGTGCACTGCCGCATACGATCGCGGCCGCTCCGCAACCAAAATCGGTTGCCGTGGTGGGCGCCGGCCCGGCCGGCCTCGAGGCCGCGCGAGTGCTCGGCGAGCGAGGTCACCAAGTGACCCTGTTCGAGGCAAGCCCGAGTGCCGGCGGGCAGATCTGCCTTGCTGCGCAGAACCCGCGACGCCGCGATCTGATCGGAATCGTCGACTGGCGTCTCGAGGAGTGCAAACGCCTAGGCGTGCAGTTCGAGTTCAACCACTACGCAGAGGCCGGCGTACTCGCCGGTCGGGGCTTCCACACCGTGATCGTCGCGACCGGTGGAATGCCAAACACTCAGGTCTGCGCCACCGGATGCGACCTGGCGCTCGATTCCTGGGACGTGCTGTCGGGAGCCGTCAAACCCACCGGATCCGTTCTCGTGTACGACGACCACGGCGGGAATCAGGCGTTGGATGCCATCGAAGTCCTTGCACCCCAGACCAAATCCGTAGAACTGGTGACGCCGGAGCGAACGATCTCGCCCGACATCGGCGCCCTCACCATGGCCGGCTATCTGCAGATGCTCGCCGACAACGACGTACGGATCACCCCTGCATATCGCCTGGTATCGATCGAGCGGTACGAAGGACGACTGAAGGCGAAGTTCGCTGTCGACGGCTCGGGCAAAGTATTCGAACGAATCGTTGACTCGGTGGTCGTGGAACACGGCACCCTGCCTGTCGGCGACGTGTTCGCCGGGCTCGAAGGCCAGTCGATCAACCGGGGCGAGATCGTCCTCGGCGACCTGCTCGCGCTTCGCGAACAGAGCAACAATCACAATCCCGACGGCAGGTTCTGGCTCTATCGAGTAGGAGACGCGGTCAGCAGTCGCAACATTCATGCCGCGATCCTCGATTCCTTCCGCCTCTGCCGCGCAATATGACGATGCTCCGGCGGACGCCGACACCCGATACATCGATCACTCCGGTCATCGACCAGCGCCGCGCTCCAGCGAGAAGGCGACCATCTGCACATCCTCACCCGCGACACCGTCATGTTGCCAGCGGACCGCTACAACGGTGCTGGTGGGTCGGACCGCGTCCGCGACGATCCTCGTCCGCAACGTCACCACGGTGGTCTGATCGCGCATCCACCGCAGCACCTGCCTACGTTTGTGAGCAGTGTGGGCCAGGGTGCAGCGCTAGGCGAAAGTCGGTCGGGCGGCCCGCGGAGGTGGTCCACATCCGGTGCAGGTATCACGCTGTAGGTGGTTTGCCAACGAATCCTGTTGGTCAGCAAATCGACAACTCCACCACTGAATGTCAGGTCGGCCGAGCTGCAATTCAGCGACGGACGCTGATCTCGTCTACAAGTCCCCACGACAACGCGGTGTCGGTGTCGAGGGCTGCACCCGTGGCACACAACCAGAACGCACGCCACCGCCCGATCCGCCGGGGAACGCTAACCGTTCCGCCTGCCCCGGGTATCACGCCCATCGACACCTCCGGCAACCGGAACACGGTGCCCGGCGCCGCGACAATCCGGCTGGCGAATGCGGGTACCTCGATTCCCGCCCCGACACAGTTTCCGTGCACCCGGACCTCGATGCGGTCGGCCAGCTGCGACATCAGCCGGCCAGCTCCAGCGCGGGTGCGGATCAGGTGCGCGGTCGCGAGGTCCGGGGTGGTGCCGAACTCGTCGAGGTCACCCCCGGCGGAGAACGACGGACCCGCACCGTCCAGCACGATCGCGGTGATGGTGTCGTCCGTAAGCGCTAACCTGAGCGCCTCGACGAGGCCGTCGCGTACCTCGGCGCCATAGGCATTGCGGCGCTCAGGCCGGTTCAGGGTAATCAGCAGGCGGTCGGCCTGCCTTCGCACCAGCACGGGTTCCTGCGGCGATGGCGGCGGCAACGGACGCGGCCCGCGCTGCTCGAGCCAGTGCCGGAAACCCGGGGCGCCGAGGAGGGTGGAGTACGCCAGCGACTCGACGTCGATCGCCTGCGGCACAGGCAGGTCCTCGGACAGTCGCAGGACTTGCCCGAGCACGATCGCGGCGTGCACGTTGGCTTCCACGACGCCGTGCAACTCGGCGATAGCGGAGTCCGGATCCGGAGCACCGACGAGCCGGCGGTCGGCCGGGTCCGTGTCAATAGCGAGGGTGGTATCGAGGTCGGCCGCAAGATCGGCGACCGCCACCGGCACCGGTCCTGGTGTGCGACGCACCCCGATCAGAAGTCGGTCGGATCGCCGCGCACGCTCCGCTGCGCGGACGGCGGTGCCCTTGTCGACCGCGACATCGAGATCCACGACGCGCATCGGAGTGTCGACGACCGCACCTTCAGTAAGCAGCGGGGTGTCGGCGGCGCCGTCAGCGAGGTCCTGCGGGCTGATGACGGGGTGCGCGGTATCCACGGGATACAGCTTGCCAGCATAGGATTGACCGGTGCCCTCCGCTCCCCCGCTTGCGCGTCCCGACCGGATCCGGTCGGGACTGAGCTGAAAGTGGAGTGGTCGCCCTGACCGGCCGCTCCGACGGACCGCCGATCGTGCCACCCGGCCGGGCGGCACTGTCACGAACGGAATGTCGTCGCGGATCTTTGCTGTCAGTGCCCTCGGCGGTCGGTACATTGAAGTCGATGGTGCCTGGTTGTTCTCCGAGCGTGCGGCCTTCACAGGTTCCAGTCGGGGCGGCGATGTGTCGCCGGGCGGCAGTTGCCGGCTGTTCCCTACTGCCGACGGGTGGGCAGCAGTGTCTTGCGCCCGCCCCGACGACCCGGCGCTCTTGGGGGCTTTGGCGAGTGAGGCTGTAGACGAGGACGATCTTTAGCCTGTCGTCGCCGACTGGCTCGCCACCACACGGGATGCGAGTTGGCCGACCGGGCAACGCTGCTCGGCGTCGCCGTCGCACGGTGTCACGGGTAAGCACACCCCCGACCGTTCCGGTGCCGCTGCATCCCCGGCCTGTCGAGGGGCTACTCGTCGTCGACTTCAGCGCCCTCTGGGCCGGCCCGCTATGCGCCCATCTGCTCGGCCTCGCCGGTGCCCGCGTGGTGAAGGTCGAAACCCCTGACCGCCCTGACGGCGCCAGACGCGGCAACCCCGACTTCTACCGGCTTCTGCACGGTGGTCACGAATCGGTGGTCCTTGACCCCACGACCACCGGGGGACGACGGGCGCTGGCCCTTCTCGTCGGCGCCGCCGACATCGTCATCGAGGCCTCCCGCCCCCGCGCCCTGACCCGGTTCGGGCTCGACGCCGGTGCCGCCGTCGCCAGCGGCACCACCTGGGTGTCGATCACCGCAGCCGGACGCTCCGCCAATCGCGTCGGTTTCGGTGACGACCTCGCCGCCGCCGCCGGGCTCGTCGCATACGGTTCCGATGACGTTCCCCTGTTCGTCGGGGACGCCCTCGCCGAGCCGTAGCCGCGCGGGCCGAACGGACGCATCGCCACATCCGGCGCGGACACCACCACCGTGCTGCGGTCGCTGGGGATCGCGATCAGCGAGCGGACGTTTCACCGCTGCTGTACCTTCCAGTCAAGGAAGCCCTACGCACGCGAGTTCGGATGTCTTTCTGCACACCCTTATCGACCGGTCCGTCAGCCCGCGGTCGTGACGCGCGCTGTCACTCCGTAGCCGAGGAGGAGGGTGTCCGTCGGCAATTCTGTCGCGCTCAACTCTTGCCTCGATTGAGCACCTTCCCCGCTGCCGCCCAGTGCTCGTCGGCAATCCAGAGGCGCGCGAAGGCCGCAACCGCTTCGGGTGCGGAAGCCCCCGCCATGACACGCTTGATCTCTCCCGCGGGACCGTTGGCCAGTGACCTGGCCAACGAACGCCAGCCTTCCTCGAACGAGTCCCGGGGCAGCACCCGGTCCACCAGCCCGAAACGTTCGGCTTCTGCCGCATCGAGTACGGTTCCCGAACCCGCCAACATGAGCGCCCTGCCCCGCCCGACAAGTTCGGCGAGCCGCTCGGCCCCACCCCAGGCCGGCATGATCGCCAGCGTGACCTGATTGAATCCGACCTTGATGTCGTCGGCGGCCACACGGATGTCAGCAGCGACGGCGAACTCAGCCCCACCGCCGAGGGCGTGACCATTCAGCGCGGCGACGACCGGCGCGGGGAAGTTCGCGACCTGATCGCAAATCGACCGCATCCGGCGCGCCATGTCTGCCGCCTGCTCCTCGGTTCTGAGTTTGCTCAGCTCTTTGAGATCTCCGCCCGAGACGAAGGCCCGGTCACCGCCTCCTCTGATTACCAGCGCCTTGGCCCCCGCCGCCGCATCGAGCGCCTTCTCCAACTGATCCATGGTCTCCGGCGCGATGGCGTTGCGAGCGTGCGGTCGATCGATGGTGATGACCGCCAACTCCTGGTCCAGCTCGAGGTCGACCATGCGCTGTTCTCCATTCCGATATTGGCATTCTTGTATCGCGAGAATACCATGTTCACAGCTGGCGGACGCCGGCCGGAGCGAGTCCCGACGCCGTGGTGCCGACCTCGGCGCGGCTCCGTCCACGGGTATTGGAGCTCTCACATGCGGCACGTCCCCCCCGAACTGATCACGCGCTACCAAGAGGACGGATGGTGGACCCACGACACGATCGGAGACCTGCTCGAGCGCGGTCTCGAGGCCGCCCCCGACGCCGAATTCCGGATTCACTCGACCGTTCGTCCGTGGTCGGGAACCTTCGGTGACGTCGAGCGCGTTGCCCGTCGGCTGGCCGCCGGATTACGTTCTCGCGGAGTCGGTCCCGGAGACGTAGTCGCCTTCCAGTTGCCCAACTGGATGGAAGCGGCCGCCGTATTCTGGGCGTCGGCTTTCCTGGGCGCTACCGTGGTCCCGATCGTCCACTTCTACGGGCGCAAGGAACTCGGCTACATCCTCAGCGAGACCAAGCCGCACGTCTTCGTGACCGCCGAACGATTCGGGCGGACCGAGTACCACGCCGATCTGTGCTCGGACGTGCCCGTCGTGGGTGTCGTGGGCCGCGACTTCGACGACCTGCTCGATGAGCACCCGATGCCGGGCACCGTCGAAGCCGATCCGGCGGGTCCGGCGCTGATTGCCTTCACCTCCGGCACCACGAGGGCCCCCAAAGGTGTCATTCACAGTCATCAGACACTGGGTCACGAGACGCGACAGCTCGCGGGCCTCTACCCGCCGGACCGGGGCAAACAGCTCACTGCCGCTCCCGTCGGCCACTTCATCGGCATGGTGAATGCCTTCCTGATCCCCGTTCTGGACGGCACGGCAATCAATCTCACCGACACGTGGAATCCAGCTCAGGCGCTGGCACTGATGGAGAGCGACGGGCTCACCGTCGGCGGCGGGGCCACCTACTTTGTCACCAGCCTCCTCGATCATCCTGATTTTGCGCCCCGGCATCTGCCGCACATGAAGTACGCGGGCCTCGGCGGGTCTTCGGTCCCCTCGGCGGTGACCACTCGGCTGGCAGATCTGGGCATTACTGTGTTTCGCTCGTACGGCAGCACCGAACATCCGTCGATCACGGGCTCGCGGTACACCGCACCCGAGAACAAACGGCTGTTCACGGACGGGGACGCCCTGCCCGGAGTGGAGGTCCGGTTGGCGGCCGACGGTGAGATCCTCAGTCGTGGCCCCGATCTCTGCGTCGGCTATACCGATCTCACCTTGACCGAGGCAGCGTTCGATTCGGACGGCTGGTACCACACCGGGGACATCGGCACGATCGACGAAGACGGTTACCTGACGATCACCGATCGCAAGGCAGACATCATCATTCGCGGCGGCGAGAACATCAGCGCCCTCGAGGTCGAGGAACTTCTCCTCGCCATGCCCGAGGTGGCGGAGGCGGCAGTAGTGTCGGCACCCGACGCCCGCCTCGGGGAGCGGGCGGCCGCTGTACTGCGCCTGCGGCCCGGACACGCCATGCCCTCGATGGACGCCGTCCGCTCCCACTTCGAGCGGGCCGAGATCGCGCGGCAGAAGTGGCCGGAGGAACTGCACCGAGTCGACGACTTTCCGCGAACCGCCAGCGGCAAGATCCAGAAGTTTCTGGTGCGGCAGGACATTGCGGCACTCGGCAGAAGAGAATAGTATTCTCGTAAATCGATAAGGAGGATCTCATGCCAGTGAACGACTTGCCGTATCCGCTGTTCGACGCGGACAACCACCTGTACGAGACCGAGGAGGCCCTCACCAAGTTCCTTCCCGAGAAGTACAAGGATGCGATCAAGTATGTGCAGGTCGACGGCCGCACCAAGATCGCAATTCGCGGCCAGATCAGCGATTACATCCCCAACCCCACCTTCGACGTGGTCGCTCGGCCCGGTTCGATGGAGGACTATTTCAAGAACGGCAACCCCGAGGGCAAGAGCCGGCGTGAGATCTTCGGCAAATCGATGAAGTCGATCCCGGCCTTTCGTGAGCCGGCCGCTCGCCTCGAGCTGCTCGACGAGCTGGGCGTCCAGCGGACACTGATGTTCCCGACCCTTGCCAGCCTCGTCGAGGAGCGCATGCGTGACGATCCGGACCTGATCCATGTTGTCGTCCACGCGCTCAACGAGTGGCTCTACGAGACATGGAATTTCAACTACCAGGACCGTATCTTCACCACACCGGTGATCACGCTGCCGAACGTCGACAAGGCGATCGAGGAGCTGGAGTGGGTGGTCGAGCGAGGCGCCAGGGCAATTCTCATCCGCCCCGCACCGGTACCCGGCTACAAGGGTTCCCGCTCGTTCGCCCTCCCCGAGTTCGACCCCTTCTGGAAGCGTGTCGTCGAGCTCGACATCCTCGTCGCGATGCATTCCTCGGACAGCGGCTACGCCCGGCACGACGCAGAGTGGGAGGGCAGTGACGGCGAAATGCTGCCGTTCCAGACGAACACGTTCCGGATGGTCAACGAATGGCGGCCCGTGCAGGACACGGTGGCCTCGTGGGTCTGCCACGGCGCGCTGTTCCGCTTCCCCGATATCAAGCTCGCTGTCATCGAGAACGGCTCGAGTTGGCTGAAGCCCCTGCTCGACGTCCTGGCCGACACGTACAAGAAGGCCCCCGAGGGCTTCGGTATGCAAGATCCGGTGGAGGCGATCAAGCGCAGCATCCATGTCAGCCCCTTCTATGAGGAGGGCGTGACCGACCTGATCGAACTGATCGGTGTCGACCAGGTGCTGTTCGGGTCCGACTACCCGCACCCGGAAGGTCTGGCACAACCGCGGCACTTCGCCGACATGCTCGGACACCTGGAGGAGAAGGACCAGGCCAAGATCATGGGTGGCAACCTCGCGAGGTTGATGAATCTATGACGTGGGAGACCATCCCCCAGATGGTCCTGAGCGCGGGCGACCGCTTCGGCACTGCCGAAGCGGTCGTCGACGGGCCGCTTCGGATCACCTTCGCCGAACTCGCCGGCCGAGTTCGGCGAGCCGCAGGGGCATTCGCTTCGGCCGGCATAGACAAGGGTGACCGGGTGGCCCTATGGGCACCGAACTCGGCCGAATGGATCGTCGCCGCGTTCGGTCTGCTGACCGCCGGCGGCGTACTCGTTCCCGTGAACACCCGGTACAAGCAGGACGAGGCCGAAGACATCATCCGGCGCAGCGGCGCGAAACTTCTTCTGGTCGAGCAGGGTTTCCTCGGTGTCCAGTACTCGGGACCGGGTGATGTGCCCGTGATCGATCTCAAATCGGGCTTTCTCTCGGACGGCGAACCCTTCGAGTGTGAGGTGAGCGGCGAAGACATCGCCGACATCATGTACACCTCCGGTACGACCGGCCGCCCGAAGGGCGTCATGATGAACCACCGCCAGACGCTCCGCCTCTTCTCGGAGTGGTGCGATCTGGCGGATCTGCGGGAAGGTGACCGCTATCTGATCGTCAATCCGTTCTTCCACATGTTCGGTTACAAGGCAGGTGTGATCGCCTCCCTTATTCGGGGTGCCACCATCCTGCCCGTGCCCGTGCTCGACGTCGATCGGGTACTCGAACTGGTGGAGAAGGAGAAGGTGACCATGCTGCCCGGTCCGCCGACTCTCTATCAGTCGCTTCTGGCAGCGCAGGGGAACTGGGATCTCTCGTCCTTGCGTGCAGCGGTGACCGGTTCAGCGGATATCCCGGTCGAACTCATCCGGCGAATTTACGACGAACTGCCGTTCGAGACCATCATGACCGGGTACGGCCTCAGCGAGGGTGGGACGGCAACCGCCTCGCGGCCCGGCGACACCTTCGAAGAAATTGCGACGACCGTCGGCACACCCTGCGAGGGAGTCGAATTGCGGATCGCACCCGACGACGAAGTGTTGATCCGGGGTTACACCGTCATGCAGGGTTACCTCGATGATCCGGCCGCGACCGCGGAAGCCATCGATGCCGACGGCTGGTTGCACACCGGGGATTTGGGGACCCTTGACGACGGGGGCCGGTTGCGCATTATCGGCCGCAAGAAGGACATGTACATCGTCGGCGGTTTCAATGCCTACCCGGCCGAGATAGAGGGATTCCTGCTTGAGCACCCCGCAGTCGACCAAGTAGCGGTGATCGGCGTTCCCGATGAGCGGCTCGGACAGGTAGGGAAAGCCTTCGTGGTCGCGAAAAACCCTGTCACCGCGGCGGAGCTGATCGCATGGAGCCGTGAGCGAATGGCGGGGTTCAAGGTGCCGCGGATCGTGAGATTCGTCGACTCTCTCCCGTTGAACGCCACCGGCAAGGTCAGGAAGGAGCACTTGAAAGATCTGGTGGGGTAACGCCCTCCCGAATCATGCTCGGGCTGCCCGACGGCAGGATCCGGCGGAGACGCACATAGAACTCATCCTTAGACGTAGGAGGTCTGTGATGGACACCGACAGCGCGATGATCGAATTCGCAGTCAAGTGGCGGCATTGGGACGGCGGACCCGACGAGGACATCTTCGTCGAGTTCGGTATTCCCGCGTACCAGTTCTTCTTCCGACTGCGCCAACTCCTGTCCACTCACCGATGGCCTCAGCTAACGCCACACCTCGTCACTCAACTGACGAATATCTGTGACAGTAGATTGCATGTGCCGGAGACCCGAGCGGGATGATGCCGGCGGCGCAAGCAGAAGGAGACGCATGAGAGACTTCAGCAATTTCGACATGCTCCGCGCGGCCGCCGGGACCGAGATCGGCACCAGTGACTGGATCACTATCGATCAGGAACGTATCGACGGCTTCGCGGCAGCCACCGGTGACAATCAGTGGATTCATGTCGACGCCGCGCGGGCCGCAGACGGCCCCTATGGCTGCACCATCGCGCACGGATTCCTCACGCTCTCGCTGCTAGCACCGATCGTCCAGCAGATCATGACGGTCAGTGGCGCGCGGATTGCTGTCAATTATGGGCTCGGAAAAGCGCGGTTCATCACTCCGGTGCTCGTCGGCAGTCGAGTTCGCGGGACCGTCACGATCACCTCTGTGACCGACATCCCCGGCGGTGTTCAGGTCGAACGCACAGTCGCGATCACCACCGAGAGTGCGCAGCGCCCAGCCTGCGTCGCGGAAAATCTTGTGCGATACCTAGCCTGACGTACCAAAAGGTCGCGTGTGCGGAAAATTATGCAGTTTCGCTTGCTTTATCAGCCTCTTCCATTCAGGCTCGGTCACGAGTGGCCTGATCTGCGACCCAAGCGGCAATCTGTGTCCGGGAGGTGAACCCGAGTTTGGTCAGAAGATGCTCGACGTGCCCCTGCGCGGTGCGTGGCGAAATCACCAGTCGGGCAGCGATGGCCCTGTTGGTCAGACCCTCGGCGACGAGTACGGCGACCTGACGTTCTCGCTTCGTCAGTTTGAGTGCAGTGACGGCCGAAGGCAACGGCTTGTCTCGAGCGTGTTCGCGGAGGGCGTACGCGATCGCGGCGTCGAAATCCAAGCTCCGACCCTCCACGAGTGCCGCCTCGAATGCTCGCTCACCGAGCGCCTGACGAACTTTCCGCCCGCATTTCTCGTGGTCTACCTGCAACTCGGGGAACAACACCGTGAAGCCACCCATCGACCGCGCCAACTCCTCGGCCGCGCCCATCAGTACTGCGGCTCGCTTCATGTCCGGCCTAGCTTCCACGGTCCAGGCTAGTGCCTCCAGACATGCTGCAGCAGTGAGGAAACCGCCCCCGATCCGGGTCAATTGCAAGGACTGCTCAAGCAACCGTGCCGCCCGACCTCGATCACCCTGCCGCCAGACCGCAACGCCCATGGCTCTCAGTGCGTACGACCGATACACCACCTCGCCGCGCGTCTCGGTGACCGTGAGTATCTGCTGACAGCATCCGATTTCCCGCTGCAACTGGCCGAGCTGTCCGTAGGCCCTCCCCAGTAACTGCAGAACGCCGATGCGTGCAGCTTCATCCTCCCTGTCGAACGACGCGAGGACACTCTCAAAACAAGCACACGCCCGGGGAAGATCGCCGCTGTGAAGCGCCAGGCTGCCTTCGGCGCGCGCGATGATGGCATGCATCATCGGGTCGACCGTCTGTTCGTAGAGAGTGCGCGCCTCATCCAGTAGTGCAGCCCCTGCCACGAGATCTCCCTGCACCCCGGCCAGTACGCTGCCGGTGCACAACGCTCTGGCCCGTTCGACCGTCGGTTCGGTTGACTGGTGGGCCAGGAGGCGGTCGAGCCAGTGCCGCCCCTCACTGAACATGGCCCGGGAGTTCCAGAACGGAAACAGGGCGGCGGCGATCCGCAGACCGGTGTCGGGGCTGTCGGATACACAGAATTCCAGTGCGTCGCGCAGATTTGGCTGCTCGCGCCGGAGCCTGGCGATCCAATCCTGTTGTCGGGAACTGATCCACTCGGCCTTCGCGGCCAGCGCCAGACGCTCACACCAATCACGATGCCGCCGACGCAGTTCCAGATACTCGTCGCTCTGTTGCAGTTTCTCCCGGCCGTACTCCCGCAGTGTTTCGAGCAGCCGGAACCGCACCGTCGCCCCGGACTCTTCCCGGATCAGAATCGACTTCTCCACCAGCGACGCCACAATGTCGAGCAACTCCGCAGGAGCAACCCCAACGCCGCATACCTGCTCGGCTGCGTCGAGTTCGAAGCTCCCGGCGAACACCGACAACCGCGCCCACGCCTGTTGTTCCTGTTGAGTGCACAGCTCGAAGCTCCAGTCGACGCACAACCGCAACGTTTGTTGCCTCGCGGGCGCGTCCCGACTGCCGCGGGTCAACAACGCGTACCGATCGGTGAGCCGCTGCAGGATCTGTTCCGGCGACATCACTCGCAACCGGGCCGCCGCCAGCTCGATCGGCAGCGGCAATGCGTCCAGCCTGTGACAGATCCGCGCAACGGTGCCCTTGTTTTCCTCGGTCAGCTCGAACGTCGGGACCGCGGCGGCGGCCCGGTCGACGAACAACGAGATCGCGTCGTATCGAGGCAGGCCCCGTAGCGACGGCTCCCGATCCGGATCCGGCACAGTCAGCGGCGGTACCCGTAATGTGGCCTCCCCACCGATCCCGAGAGGTTCTCGGCTGGTCGCAAGAATCCGCAGTCCCGGGCTGGTCTGCAGCAGCGTCTCCACCAGTTCCGCCGTAGCGTTCACGACTTGCTCACAGTTGTCGAGAAGCAGCAGTAGCTCCCGCGTGGCCAGGAATTCGACCAACGCTTCACGCAACGGCCGTGCAGAGTGATCAGGCAGTCCCAGCGCGGCGGCCACCACCCCGGTGAGCAGGGACTCGTCGGACAGTTCACCCAACTCCACCAGCCATACCCCGTCGCCGTATGCGCGTTGCACGCTCTCGCCCACGCGCCGCGCCAGGCGCGTCTTGCCAACACCCCCGACGCCGGTCAACGTCACAAGATGTGAGGCCGACAGCATCTGCTTGACGTCACTGGCTTCGGTGCGGCGACCGACGAAACTGGTCAACTCCAGCGGTAGGTTCCCCTTCGCCCCCCGAACGGCGTGCGCAGCCGACGAATACTGCGCGAGTTCGGCTCCTTCGACGGGGTCGACAGCCGAGCGGGCGAGAGCCTCTCTCCTCGGCGCGCCGGGCTCGGCGGGCAGCGCCATCTCGTCGATCGAGAAGCCATGCCGGCGCTGGACTTCGCACAGTTCGTCACCGAGTTGCGTGGCAGACGGCCGGTCCTGCGGACTCCCCGACATCGCCCGTTCGATCACCGCGGCCACGTCATCCGGGGCACCGCGCTCACGCAGGTCCGGCACCGTCTGCGTCGTGATCCGCAAGAACTGGGCCACCACCTGCTCACCGCTGCGGCGCTCGAACGCCGCGTGTCCGGTCAGAGCGCTGAACAAAGTGGCGCCGAGGCCATAGATATCCGAGGCCGGGCTCGGCGGATCCCCCTTCAGGACCTCCGGGGCAGTGAACGCCGGCGAACCGGTCACGATGCCCGTGCCGGTCTCGAAGCCGCCGTCGATATGGGCGATCCCGAAATCGGCCAGTGCCGGCTCACCGTAGTCGGTGATCAGGATGTTTGCGGGCTTCACATCGCGGTGGAGGATGCCGAGCCGGTGCGCGGTCTCCATGGCCCCTGCCATCTTCACCCCGAGCCGCAATACATCCGCTAACGCGAGGTGACCGTGCCGGCGGATCCGCATCTCCAGCGAACCATGCGGGTGGTACTGCATCACAAGGTAGGGATTACTACGCTCCGTTGCCCCGACCTGCAGGACGTTGACAATGTTCGGGTGCCCGCTCAGTCGGCCCATCGCGCGCTGCTCCCGGAAGAACCGGGCCCGATCCTCCTCACCGAGATCGGTGGTGAGCACTTTCACTGCCACCGTGCGGTCCAGGTCCGGCTGGGTGCAGCGGTAGACCACACCGAAGCCACCGCGCCCGATCTCCTCCGCGTCGCCGAACCCGGCCGCTTCGAGTTCCGCGGCCACCGCGGGAACCACATACCTCTGTGTGTCGCGTGGATCGTCTTCGTTCATCAGCTGGCCAATTCATCCGTTCGCGACCTCCGGCGTTGTGCAGCACCGCACTCACCTCACCCGGCGTCTCCCCGATGATATCGCTACCGCCATGAGACCCGAAGACACACGGTTACGGACACGCGGGCACCGCAACCAGCACCTCTACGGCGTCTCCGGTGGCTACACCCC
>Ga0247825_10000830_pt1 | contig 20005 bp, 16 predicted proteins | sample 13C_Vanillin_Day_FD_194413 | JGI IMG/M metagenome (GOLD analysis project Ga0247825, IMG submission 194413) | Soil microbial communities from agricultural site in Penn Yan, New York, United States - 13C_Vanillin_Day48 | ecosystem: Environmental > Terrestrial > Soil > Agricultural land | place...
ATACCACGCAAACCGACGGTGCGGTCAGTCGTTTGGTCGTCGCCGCGAGGCTGACGTGCGACAGGCGCGGTTCGCGGAGATGATGCGGCGGCGCGCCAGACGTCCCTTTCGGCACGTCCACCGAACGCGAGGATGCATGTCCAGCCCTTTCACCCAAAATCGCCGATAGTTGTGTGGCTGGACAGAAGAGACTATTTTCCTTTAAGGGGCTTTTGGGCGGCAATGATCGGGGACAATGGAAGTTGTCCGTGCGACAGGCGCGGTTCGCGGAGATGGATGCAGCGCCGCGAGTCCCTGGATCATTCCGGCTTCTACAGCAGAGCCGCGCGCGGCGCCCAGGCGGAGAACGTTGCCATGGGGAGCACGACCCGCGCCGGGGCGATGGCCCAATGGCGCGGCTCACCGGGACATGCCGCCAACATGCGGTTGCCGGGGTGCAAGGCCGTGGCGTCTGCCGTATCGAAATCCGGGCGGCGCTATTGGACGATGTTGATCGGCCGATGAGCCCTTTGCCGGGCCTCGATCCAGAGGTCATCTCTTGACGACTTCCTTGGCGAGAAGAGCGTAATGAATAAGATCAAACACTTGCAGAGCGCGGCGCAGCCCCGATCAGGTTTAAATCAACCCATTCACGAAGCGCGCGTGAGTAGACCGACCGCGGGAAATTTTTTGATTTTACTTGTTGGGTGAACATCCTGAATTTTTTTGGTTTTTGAAATCTTTTTCATTCCGGCGCCCGTAGAACTTGTCGCGCTTGTCCATCGAACGCGGCTGGCCTCGTCCTCGGTGCCGCAGCGGGCGGCGGCCCGCGCGCTGACGGCAGCCTTATGAGTTCCGCCCTTCCTCGGCTGGTGGGGCTGCGATAGCCTTGCGTTCAACTTGGGTGGCAGCGTGACGGCGGGGGCATGACAGACAGCCAACGCGAGCCCGGTCAACGCGAGCTTGGTCCGGCGGATAAACCGGACCGGCATTATGGTCCCGTGCTGCTGGCCGGCATCGTTGGCCTCACGCTTGGCGCCGCGATCAGCTGGGCGCTCCTGTTCGGCACCATCGACCGCGCGACGCCGTTCGTCGATATCTTGGTGCACGTAGTGCTTCCGGCGCTCGGCATCACCGTCGGCATCCTCGCACTCGTTCTAGTGCTGGCTTGGCGGAGCGCGAAACGCTTCTTGACGCGCACGCAGGGTACACTTGAACAGGTCGTCGCGCAGGCCGCCGCAGCAGCCGAAGCCGCCGCCAAGCGCGACGCGCCGCAGGCCACGCACCACGCCGGGCAGATGGCGATGGAAGCCGCGGCCTGGTATGGCCCGATCATGGCGCGGCGCGGGTTGATGCAGGCTTCGCTCGCTGTGCTGCTTGCATTCGGCGGTTTGGTCGGCACCGCGCTCCTCTTCCGCCAGACGCTGCTGCTCGGTATGCAGAACGTTAGACTGCAGGAGCAGGTCGATTTGCTCCGCGACCAGAACACGAAGATCGATCGGCAAGTCGCGTTGCTGACCGAGCAGAACAGTAAGATCGACCTGCAGACGCTGACCGCGGAGGCGCAGCGGCGCGGTGGGCTTGCGCCCGAGCTGTTCTCGATCATGCAGGAGCTGTCAAATCTGGAGCAAAAGCCGGAGGGGCCTGTGATCAAGCCGAGCCTCAAGGGCCGCATCGTCGCGTTCAGTCGCGCGGCCACGCCCTACTGGACGATTGAAACCCATCGCATGGACAACGGCCAAATCTCCGCGCCGCAGCGCGCTGCCCGGCCGCGCAGCCCGGAGCGCGGCCAGCTTCTGGTTGGGCTGTTGCTGAACAACGTGCGCATGCCGAATTTACAGGAGGCGACCTTCGCCGACGCCGACCTTCGCCAAGCCAACTTGAACGACACCGACATGGGCTCGATGGATCTACGCGCCGCCGACCTGTCCGAGGCCAACCTGACACGGGCTCGCCTGCGCAGCGCCGCTTTGGGCGGCGCCAATCTCCGCGGCGCATACCTGAGCGAAGCTGATCTCAGCAACGCGTGGCTGATATCGGCCGATCTCACCGGGGCCAGCCTGACCCGCGCCATCCTGAACTCTGCCACTCTGATCGAGGCCAACCTGTCCGGCGCGAAGCTGGAGCGCGCCGATCTGCAGGACGCCAACCTGGCCCGCGTCAATTTGCGGAACGCCATCATCGCCGGTGCGAACTTCGCCGACACTGTCCTGCACGACGCCGACCTGACAGGCGCCATTCTTGGCCTCAACCGGGAAGGCCCGCCCGCCACGACGCCGCCGGGCTGGATCGCATACGACGACGGACAATATTTCCGCCTAAGCCGCACGCCGGCGACACGTTAGCGCGGTATTGCCTTCGACAATTCTCGTTGTCGACGGTCAGGCTGCGTACGCGGGGCATGGCATCAACGTGATCCAGAAAAAAGACGGGCCTGCAAACCTGGGTGCCTTTCACACAGGCACTCGCGGCTGTAGTCGTCGAAAAGTGGGAGCGGCGTCCAACCTTCCTGTTGCTGAAAGAGGACGGCCTGCCGTTTAGCCGAGAGCAATTGTCGAACCAGTGGTTACGGGAGCGCGACAACGGCCTGCGCTGGCGCCGCTGAAAGCCGCCGGTCTTGTCCTCCACGGGATGCGCGCCACCGCAGTGGTGAGACTTCGGCGGGCCAGCGCCTCCACCGGCGAGATAGCGGACATGGTCGGAATGTCGGAGCCAATGGTGAACCGCTATTGCCGGTTCTCGGTCCAGCGCGACAACGCGCTTGCGGCGGTCCACTTCCTCGATAAAACGAAGGTAGAACGATCCGAAAAAAAGGCGTCCAAAACCGCTCCTTAACCCATTGAGTTACTTGCGTGTGACCTCCTTGGCGTAGGTGTCGCGCAATCCGACGGTGCGGTTGAACACCGGGCGGTCCGCCGCCGAGTCCGGATCGAGGACGAAATAGCCCTGCCGCTCGAACTGCACCGGGTCGGGTGAGTTGCTGCCCGAGGCCAGCGCCGGCTCGACACGCGCGTCGCTCAGCACTTCCAGCGAATTCGGATTGAGGTCCTCGGTAAAACCTTCGCCGCCCTTCGGGTCGGGCTTCGAGAACAAAGGATTGTAGAGCCGCACCTCGGCGGGTTTTGAAGCCGCGGCCGAGACCCAATGAATCGTCGCCTTGACCTTGCGGCCATCGGGCGCGTTGCCCCCTCGCGTTGCCGGGTCGTAGGTGCAACGCAGTTCGACGACCTCGCCCTTGTCGTTCTTCACGGCTTCGCGGCAGGTGATGAAATAGGCGTAGCGCAGCCGCACCTCGGCGCCGGGAGACAGCCGGAAGAACTTCTTCGGCGGGTTCTCCATGAAGTCGTCCTGCTCGATGTAGAGCTCACGGCCGAACGGGATCTTGCGCGACCCTGCGGCCGGATTGTCCGGGTGGTTGACGGCGTCGAGTTCCTCGCCCGGCCCCTGATAGTTCTCGATCACCACCTTGAGCGGGCGCAGCACCGCCATCCGCCGCAGCGCCGTCTTGTTCAGCGTCTCGCGGATCGAGAAATCCAGCATGCCGGCGTCGACGGTGCTGTTGGCCTTCGCCACGCCGATCCGCCTGACAAAATCGCGCAGCGCCGCGGGCGGCACGCCGCGGCGGCGCAGCCCCGCAAGCGTCGGCATCCGCGGATCGTCCCAGTCCCGCACGTGGCCGTCGCGGACCAGCGTGTTCAGCACGCGCTTCGACAGCACCGTGTAGGTGAGGTTGAGCCGCGCCATCTCGTACTGCCGGGGCTTGCTCGGCACCGGCAGGTTTTCCAGGAACCAGTCGTAGAGCGGCCGGTGATCCTCGAACTCCAGCGTGCAGATCGAGTGGGTGATGCCCTCGATCGCGTCGGACTGGCCGTGCGCATAGTCGTAGCTCGGATAGATCGACCAGGTGGTGCCGGTGCGCGGATGCGGCGCCTTGACGATCCGGTAGAGCGTCGGATCGCGCATGTTGATGTTGCCGGACGTCATGTCGATCTTGGCGCGCAGCACGCGGGCGCCGTTTTCAAACTCGCCGGCCTTCATGCGGCGGAACAGGTCGAGGTTCTCCTCGACGCTGCGGTCGCGGAACGGGCTGTTCCTGCCGGGCTCGGTCAGCGTGCCGCGCGCGACCCGCATCGCCTCCGGCGACTGGTCGTCGACATAGGCCTTGCCGGCTTTGATGAGCAATTCGGCCCATTCATACAGCCGGTCGAAATAGTCGGAGGCGTGATAGAGGTGCTTGCCCCAATCGAAGCCCAGCCAGCGCACGTCGCGCTCGATGGCGTCGATGTATTCCTGCTCCTCCTTGGCCGGGTTGGTGTCGTCGAAACGCAGGTGGCAGCGCCCGCCGAACTCCTCGGCGATGCCGAAATTCAGGCAGATCGCCTTGGCGTGGCCGATGTGGAGATAGCCGTTCGGCTCGGGCGGGAACCGGGTCACCACCGAGGCGTGCTTTTTGGCGTCGAGGTCCGCCTGAACGATGTCGCGGATGAAATCGCGCCCGCCTTCGTTTGGTGCTTCCGCCGCAATCGCCATATTCAATTCACTATGCCTGATTCCGGTCCGCGCCGCTGCGCGGCCCGCCTTGTGCCAAATCCGCGCCGGGACGCCAAGTCCAAAGCTCAAGTCCCAAGCTTACGCCCTCAGACGCCGGATATGGCGACGCGGATGCATTGTATAAAGATCCGGGACTACTTCGGGTCCGGACCATCAGTCCGAGTCCCAACTTTGCGGGACATATGATACACGGGCGCGTCAATTCCGCCGTGAGGCCCTTCCTTCGTTTCAATGACCGAACCCGTCGTCACCCGCTTCGCGCCCTCACCCACCGGCTTCCTCCACATCGGCGGAGGGCGCACCGCGCTGTTCAACTGGCTCTATGCGCGCGGCCGTGGCGGCAAGATGCTGCTGCGGATCGAGGACACCGACCGCGAGCGCTCCACCAGGGAGGCGATCGACGCGATCCTCGACGGCCTCGACTGGCTCGGCCTGCGGTGGGACGGCGACACCGTCTACCAGTTTACCCGGGTCGAGCGGCACCGCGAGGTGGTCGAGCAGATGCTGGCGTCCGGCGCGGCGTACCGCTGCTACGCGTCGCCCGACGAGCTGACCGCCATGCGGGAGAAAGCCCGCGCCGAGGGCAAGACGCGGCTCTACGACGGCCGCTGGCGCGACCGCGATCCGTCCGACGCGCCTCCTGGCGTGAAGCCCGCCATTCGCCTGAAGGCGCCGCTCACCGGCGAGACCTCGGTCGACGATCAGGTCCAGGGCCGCGTCACCTGGCAGAACGAGAACCTCGACGATTTCGTGCTGCTGCGCTCGGACGGCACGCCGACCTACATGCTCGCCGTGGTGGTGGACGACCACGACATGGGCGTCACCCACATCATCCGCGGCGACGATCATCTCAACAACGGCGCGCGGCAGACCCAGATCTACCAGGCGCTCGGCTGGAAGGTGCCGGTGATGGCGCACATTCCGCTCATCCACGGTCCCGACGGATCGAAGCTCTCCAAGCGCCACGGCGCGCTCGGCGTCGATGCCTACCGCGCGATGGGTTATCTGCCGGCGGCGATGCGGAACTACCTGGTGCGGCTCGGCTGGAGCCACGGCGACCAGGAAATCTTCTCGACCGAGGAGATGATCGCAGCCTTCGACCTGCCGCAGATCGGCCGATCGCCGGCGCGCTTCGATTTCGCCAAGCTCGAAAACCTGAACGGCCACTACATGCGCGCGACGCCGGACAGCGACCTGCTGGCCGAGCTCGACCGGGTGCTGCCGCACCTGCCGAACGGACCGCAAATCGCGCCCAAGCTCACGCCCGCGGTGCGCGAACAGTTCATGGCCGCCATGCCCGAACTCAAGGAGCGCGCCAAGACGCTGGTGGAGCTGCTGGACGCCGCGGGCTTCATCTGGGCCGCTCGCCCGCTCACCCTCGACGAGAAAGCCGGTGCGCTGCTGACGCCGGACGCCCGGGCGCTGCTGGGCGAGGTCATCCCGGCGCTCGAAGCGGTCGAGACCTGGACCGCGGAGGCGACCGAACAGGCCGTCCGCGGCTATGCCGAGCGCAAGGGTGCCAAATTGGGAGCGGTCGCGCAGCCGCTGCGGGCGGCTTTGACCGGCCGGACCACCTCCCCCGGTATTTTCAACGTGCTGGCGGTGCTCGGCCGGACCGAAAGCCTGGCGCGGCTCAAGGATCAGGCAGCGCCAGTTTGAAGGCAATCCGTGGCAAGGCTGCGCCTTGCAGTGCACAACCGGATGGGCTACCCAAATTATAGGCGTTTGCGCGGACTCCGCCCGCGCGGAAGCATGAGAAATTGTGACCGTAACGGCGCGGGGCCGGCGGCGTCGAGGATACGAATATGGATGCAAAGTCCGGCACCAACACGAAGATCGCGAAGCTCTCGGTCGGGGACAAGGACTACACGTTCCCGATCTATGGCGGCTCGATCGGGCCGGACGTGATCGACGTCGGCAAGCTCTACGCCCAGACCGGGATGTTCACCTTCGATCCGGGCTTCACCTCGACCGGCGCCTGCGAGTCCAAGATCACCTACATCGACGGCGACGAAGGCGTGCTGCTCTATCGCGGCGTGCCCATCGAGCAGCTCGCCGAGCACGGCGACTTCCTCGAGACCTGCTACCTGCTGCTGTACGGGGAAATGCCGACGCCGGCGCAGAAGGCCGACTTCGATTATCGCGTCACGCGCCACACCATGGTGCACGAGCAGATGAGCCGGTTCTTCCAGGGGTTCCGGCGCGACGCGCACCCGATGGCGGTGATGACCGGCTCGGTCGGCGCGCTGTCGGCGTTTTATCACGACTCCACCGACATCTCCGACCCGACCCAGCGGATGATCGCCTCGATCCGCATGATCGCGAAGATGCCGACGCTGGCCGCCATGGCCTACAAGTACAATGTCGGCCAGCCGTTCGTTTATCCGAAGAACGACCTCGACTACGCGACCAACTTCCTGCGCATGTGCTTTGCGGTGCCGGCGGAAGAGTACAAGCCGAACCCGGTGCTGGCGCGCGCCATGGACCGCATCTTCATCCTGCACGCCGACCACGAGCAGAATGCCTCGACCTCGACCGTGCGGCTGGCCGGCTCGACCGGCGCCAATCCGTTCGCCTGCATCGCCGCGGGGATCGCGGCGCTGTGGGGTCCCGCGCATGGCGGCGCCAACGAGGCGGCGCTGAAGATGCTGGGCGAGATCGGCACCGTCGACCGCATCCCGGAATTCATCAAGCGCTCGAAGGACCCGAAGGACACCTTCCGCCTGATGGGCTTCGGTCACCGCGTCTACAAGAACTACGACCCGCGCGCCAAGATCATGCAGAAGACGGCGCACGAGGTGTTGAGCGAGACCGGCCACCGCGACGACCCGCTCTTGCAGGTCGCGCTCGAGCTCGAGCGCATTGCGCTGAGCGACGAGTATTTCATCGAGAAGAAGCTTTACCCGAACGTCGACTTCTATTCGGGCATCACGCTGAAGGCGATGGGCTTCCCGACCAGCATGTTCACCGTGCTGTTTGCGGTCGCGCGCGCCGTGGGCTGGATCGCGCAGTGGAAGGAGATGATCGAGGATCCGTCGCAGCGCATCGGTCGTCCGCGCCAGCTTTACACCGGTGCGACCCGCCGCGACTACATTCCGATCTCGCGCCGCAAGTAGGCGGCTTCCGAAGCGAAACGCAAAAGGGCGCCTTTGGAGGCGTCCTTTTCTGTTTTGCGACGGGTCACACTCTCTCCCCGTCATCCGGAGGTGCGCGCCATCAGCGCGTTTACGCGCGTCTTCGACGCGCTATTGCGCGCCTCGAAGGATGCGGCCCGGATGTCGCGCCGTCGGGGGCGTCGCCCTTCGAGGCTCGGCGCGATGCGCCGAGCACCTCAGGGTGACGGACATAGGTCTCAGTGCGCGGCGCGTTCCTCCCCGCTACTGCGTCACGCCGACCTTTTGCACCACCGGCCGCCACGCCGCCTGCTCGTCGCGGATGAACTGGCCGGTCTGCTCCGGCGAAAGATGGCACACGTAAGTGGCCAGCGTCTCGAAGCGCTGCCGCACCTCGGGCACGTCCAGCACGGAACGGACGTCGGCGTTAATCTTCTTCACCACATCGCCCGGCGTGCCGGCGAGCCCCAGGAACACGAACCAGCCGCGCGAGTCGAAGCCCTGCACGGTCTCGGCGACGGCCGGCAGGTTCGGGTAGTTCGGCAGCCGCTTCGGCGAGGTGATGCCGAGCGGCTTGATCGAGTTCGACGCCATCGGTCCGACGAAGGCCGCGAGTCCCTCGACCATCGCCGACACGCGGCCGCCCAGCACGTCCTGCAGGCCCTGCGGCGCGCCGGGATAGGGCACGAAGGTGAGGTCGATGCCCGCGCGGTCGCGGAACCATTCGCCGGTCATGTTCGGCAGCGAGCCGCGGAAGTTGGCGGCGTAGGTCAATTCCTTGGGCTTGCTTTTGGCGAGCGCGATGAACTCGGCGAGCGTGCTGACGCCGAGCGTGTTGTTGGCGACGATCATGAAGGGCTGCTCGCCGACCAGCGCGATCGGAACGAGGTCGCGCTCGATGCTGAGCGGCAGGTTGGCATTGGTCACCGGCAGCACCACCAGCGACGACGAGCTGGGCAGATAGAGCGTGTGGCCGTCGCGCTCGGCGGCGGCCAGCGCCTGAAGCGCAATCAGCCCGCCGGCGCCCGGACGGTTGATGATCAGCACCTGCTGGCCCCACGTCTGCGACAGCCGGTCGGTGACGATCCGCGCGATCACGTCGGGCGCGCTGCCCGCGGCCGTCGCCATGATGATCTTGACCGGTTTGGACGGCCAGCTCTGGGCCTGCGCGGGCACGCCGCCGAGCGCCGTGACGACGAGGATCGCGAGCGCGGCGAGTGTCCGCGCACAATAAAGTCTGGTCATCCCATTCCTCCCAACCCGGCTTGCGGTTTTTTCCGAAGCCTAGCGGGGCCGCCGCAGCCCGGCTAGCGGCTATCCGCGGGGCGGCGCGTTCGGACGCCGGAGCGAGCCCAGCACGATGTCGGCGGCGCGGGCCGCGGGTGCGCGCGAGCCGATCTCCATGATGGCGTCGAGCCAGGAAAACGCCTCGACCTGCCTGCGCCGTTGCGGCGTGTCGCCGATCAGCGGCACCAGCGCCTCGGCAAGCTTTTCCGGCGTGCAGTCGTCCTGCAGGAGTTCCGGAACGATGTTCTGGCCGATCACGAGATTGGCCAGGATCACCGACGGCACCCGGACCAGCCGCTTGTATGCGAACTCTTCGAGCCTGGACACCTTGTAGGCCGCCACCATCGGGATGCCGGAGATGGCGAGCTCCAGCGTCGTCGTGCCCGACTTCGCCAGCGCCGCGCGCGCCATCCGCATCGCCTCCTGCTTGTCGGTCTGCTCGATGACGAAGCGCGGCTTGACCGGCCAGGCGGCGGCCGCCCGGCTGACGGCCGGCAGGAGATGCGGCACGGTCGGAACCACCACATCGATGGGCCCGACGCGCTGCTGCACCAGGCCCAGCGTTTCGCCGAATACGCCGGCGAGTCTCGCGATCTCGCCGCTGCGGCTCCCCGGCATCGCCAGCACGATCGGCGGATCGGCACGCCGGCGCATCGCCTCCGCCTCGTTCGGGCGCAGCTTTGCGACCTCGTCGGTCAGCGGATGCCCCACATAGCTGCACGGCGGCCCGCCGAGCTTCCTGTGTACGCCGGGCTCGAATGGCAGCAGGGCAAGGACGTGGTCGATGTAGCGGCGCATCGAGCGTGCGCGGCCCGCCCGCCAGGCCCAGACCGAGGGCGAGACGTAGTCCACGATCGGGATGGTGGGGTCGAAGCGATGCACCAAGCGCGCGACCCGGAGCGTGAAGGCCGGGCTGTCGATGATCACCAGCGCGTGCGGGCGGCGCGCCAGCACCGCGCGCACGGTCTTGACCATGTGGCTCAGGATGCGCGGCAGCCGCCGCGGGATCGCGGAAAAGCCGATGATCGAGAAGTCCTCGGCCGGCAGGAGGCTGGTGAGGCCTGCCGCGGTCATCTCGCGGCCACCGACGCCGGTGAACCGCAGCGGCACGGTCGCCCGTTCCTTCAGGGCGCGCATCAGCGCGCCGCCCAGCCGGTCGCCGGACTCCTCCACCGCGACCAGGAAAATCTCGACCTCGCCGCGCCGCTCGCCCGGCGGCGCCGGAGGGTTTGCGGGTACAGCGTTGCTCATGATCTTGCCCGGCCGCTTCCGGCCTCGACCCCGACCACGAACAGCTTCGCGCGGTCGGCCGCAGCCGCGATCGCCTGGGGCTCCGCGACGAAGGTCGAGCCCGCAACCACCGCGATCCCGGCAAGGCCCGCCGCCGCTGCGCCCTCGACGGTCTGCGGGCCGATGGTCGGCAGGTCGATGCGATGGTCCTGGCCGAGCTTGGCGGCCTTCACCAGCACGCCGGTGCCGGCCGCCGAGCGGATGCGGCCGCCCTTTCGCAAATCCGCGACGCGGGCCACCGCGCGGTCGGTGCCTTCGGGCCCTTCGACCGCGAGAACATGATTTTCGGCGACGACCACCGCCTGGCCGACGTCGTGGGGGCTCAAGGCGTCGAGCACCGCAAGCCCGCGCGCGATGTCGGCGCGGTCGCGCTCGGAGGGCACTAGGCTGCCGAGCGGCCCGAGCGGCATGGTCAGTTCCGGCGCGATGTCGTGCGGGCCCAGCAGCCGGAAACCGTGCTGCTCGAACAGCCGCCCGATACCCGATTGCAGGTGATCGTCGCCGCCCCGGTAGAGCCGCACGATCTGCGGCATCAGCAGCAGCACCCGCCAGTCGGGCCGGATGGTCCAGAGCGACGGCCGCGTCACCGAGCCGATGAGGGCGATATCCCGGCAGCCTTCGGTCTCGGCGATCTTCATGAAGCGGTTCAACTGGCCCATGAAGGTCCAGTGGTGCGGATAGGCGGCGACGCGCGCGGGATCGGCGAACCCGCGGAGTGCGAACAGCACCACGCGGCGGCCGCGGCGCGCGGCGGCGTCGGCCAGCGCAAACGGCAGGCTTCCGGCGCCACACACGATCGCGAGAGCGGACTCGCCGTTCTCCGCGTTGGGGAGCCGCTCGCTCATCGGGGCTCGTTCATTGGCGTGTTGCTCATTGGTTCGGGTCGGATAGTCCGGACCCCGCAGCGGGCATCATCAGCGGGTGCTTGCCGCCTTCGCGAATGAACGAAACGATCTTGCCGATCACCGGGTCGCTTGCGTATTCCGCGCTCACGCGCTCGAAGCGCTGCGTGAACGTGCCGTCGCCGAAGAAAAGCGCCTGATAGGCGCTCCGGATGCGATGAATGTCGCCGCGGGTGAATTGGCGCCGCTTGAGGCCCACCACGTTGAGCCCGACGAGATCGGCCTTGGGGCCGAATGCAAAACCGAACGGGATGATGTCGCGGGTGATACCGCTGACGCCGCCGAGCATGGCACCCTCGCCGACCCGGCAGAACTGAAGCACGGCGGAGTTGCCGCCGATGAAAACGTTGTCGGCCACCGTCACATGGCCGCCCAGCACCGCGCCGTTGGCAAAGATCACGTCGTTGCCAACGTGGCAGTCGTGGCCGACATGCGAATTGGCCATCATGAAGCAGCGGTCGCCGACGGTGGTGACCTCGCCGCCATCCTCGGTGCCGGTCGAGACTGTCACGCCCTCGCGGATCTGGCAGCCGGCGCCGACCGTGAGCCGCGTCGCGCCGCCGCGGTAGCCGGTCGATTGCGGCGGCGTGCCGAGCGAAGCGAACGGATAGATCACGGTCCGCTCGCCGATTGTCGTCACGCCGGTGAGATTGACGTGCGAGAGAAGGCGTACGCCGGCGCCCAATTCCACGCTGGGGCCGACGGTGCAGAACGGACCGACCTCGACGTCATCGGCAAGTTTGGCGCCCCCGGCGACGCGCGACGAAGGATCGATCCGAGGCACGTCACACCTCTGCGATCATAGCGCCGAGTTCGGCCTCGGCCACAACCTCGCCGTCGACCTTGGCCTCGCCGCGAAACCACCACATGTTCTTGCGCCGCTTGATGCGGTCCATGTGATATTCGAGCCGGTCGCCGGGAACGATCGGCTTGCGGAACTTGGCCTTGTCGATGGTGAGGAAATAAACCAGCGACGGCTTCACGCCGCTCGGCAGCGAACGGATGCAGAGCGCGCCTGCGGTCTGCGCCATGCCTTCGAGCACCAGCACCCCCGGCATGACGGGATTGTCGGGAAAGTGGCCGGTGAATTGCGGCTCGTTTGCGGTCACGTTCTTGATGCCGATGCCGTGCTCGTCGCCGCGGATGTCGATGATCTTGTCGACCAGCAGGAACGGATAGCGGTGGGGCAACGCGGCGAGAATCTCGCGAATGCCGATGGCGTCAACCGTCTCGCCGCTCATGTCTCCGACCCCCGTTTCCGGGCCTGTGGCGCTGCCGCCGGAGGCTCCGGTGTCCGACCCGATTGTGACGCGGGGCCGCGGCACCGCAAGGTCCGATGAGCATGGCGCGCGGCTTTTTGGGCCGGACATGCGCGTTCGCGGAGGGCGGGCCGCAACGGCCGCGACCCGGCATGCCGCGCGGCAATAACTAGAACTTGGTGCCGCCGCCGAACCGGAACTGCTGGATCCGGTCGTAGTCTTTTTTGAGCAACGGGACCGAGTAGTCGAAGCGCAGCGGACCGAACGGCGAGTTCCAGATCAGGCCGACGCCGACCGACGCGCGCGGCGACGAATCGTCGACCGGCGTAATTGTCTCGCCGGTGACGTTCCAGAACGTCGGCCCCTGGTAGTCGTAAAGCGAGCCGACGTCGGCAAACACAGCGCCTTTCAGGCCTGCGTCCTTCGGCAGGAACGTGAACGGAGACTGGGCTTCGATCGATGCACCCCAGAACATGGTGCCGCCGAGCGGATCGTTGTTGGTGCCCGATGTCAGGTCGCGCGGGCCGAGGCCGGCGGGCGCAAAGCCGCGGACCAGGTTCGGGCCCATCTGGAAATGATCCAGCATGCGCATCTGCTTGTCGCCCCAGCTTGCGATATGGCCACCCTGAAGCTTGAACACGGCGACCACGTCCGCGAACATCTCGTAGTAGGTGCGCGCCTCGGCGGTCGAACGGATGAAGTTCACGTCGCCGCCGATGCCGGCGAAATCCTGCTTGAACTCGGCATACAGGCCGCTGGTCGGGTTGCGGTTGTTGTCGAGCGTGCTGTAGGCGACGGTGTAGCCCAGCATGGAAACCAGCACCTCGCCGGAGGCGAGCTCCCGCCGCACCGCCACCGAGGCCTCGCCGTTGTTGTAGCAACCGTCGCCCGGACGAACGCCGACCCCGGTACCGTTTTGGAAAGCGATAGCCGCCGCAGAGAACTGACAGTCGTTCAACTCGTTCGGCAGCGTGATTTTCTGCTGGTAGATGTTGTAACGGGCCTGGAACGACAGCTCCTCGCTGATCGAAAAGCCGGCGCGCAGCGCCGTGCCGACCGTCTCGCTGTCGTAGGAAATATAGTTCGAGGCCAGCGTTTGCTTGGCGTAGAGGTCGATGCCGACGCCCAGCCGATAGCCCATGAAGTACGGCTCGGCGAATGACAGCTCGAAGCCCCGCGCCCGCTCGCCGTATTGCACGGCGAACCGGGCGAACTGGCCCTGGCCCAGGAGATTGCGCTCGGCGACGCTCATCTCGGCCATGAAGCCGTCGGCGGTCGAATAGCCGCCGGCGACCGAGAACTCACCGGTTGGCTGCTCTTCGACGTCGACGTTCAGCACGATGCGGTCGGGCGCGGAGCCCGGCTCGTTGCCGATCTTGACGCTCTTGAAATAGTTCAGGTTCTTCAGGCGCCGCTCGGCGCGGTCGATCAGCGCGCGGTTGTAGGCATCGCCCTCACCGACGTCGAACTCGCGGCGGATCACGTAGTCGCGGGTCCGGGTGTTGCCGCGGATGTTGAGGCGCTCGATGTAGACGCGCGGGCCGTCCTCGACGGTGAAGGTGACGTTGATGGTCCGCGTCGCGAGATCGCGGTCGCCGCGCGGGCGCACGATCGCGAACGGATAGCCGCGCCGGGCCACCTCGATCGACATCTGCTCGACCGACTTCTCGACGGCTTCGGCGTTGTAGACGCCGCCGGGACTGGCGCGCAGGCGCGAATAGAGGCCCTTCGGATCGACGACGGCCACGTTCGACAGCACTTCGACCTTGCCGAATCTATAACGGTCGCCCTCTTCGATGGTGTAGGTGACGATGAAGCCCTTCTTCTCGGGATCGTAGACCGAGACCGCCGAGACCACGCGGACGTCGGCATAGCCGTGCTTGAGGTAGAAGCGGCGGAGCAGGTCGCGGTCGGCCTCGATGCGGTCGGGGTCGTAGATATCCTGCTGCTGCAGGAACGAAAACAGCCAGAATGTTTCCTGGGTCTTGATCTCGTCCTTCAGGCGCTGGTCGCCATAGGCTTTGTTGCCGACGAAGATGATCTTCTTGACGCCGGTCTTTTCGCCTTCGCGGACCTCGAACACGAGGTCGACGCGGTTGTTCGGCAGATCGATGATCTTCGGCTCGATCTGGACGTCGAACCGGCCGTTGCGCCGGTAAATCTCGACCAGGCGCTGCACGTCGGCCTGCACCGTCGGCCGCGAAAGCGTGCCGCGGGCGCGCGACTGCACCTCGTTGGCAAGCTGGTCGTCCTTCAGCTTCTTGTTGCCCTCGAAGGCGACCCGATTGATCACCGGGTTCTCGACCACGGTCACGATCAGCCGGCCGCCCGCCTGGTTGATGCGCACGTCCTGGAACAGGCCGGTGGCGTAGAGCGCCTTGAGCGCCTGGTCGATCTTGTAGCTGTCGAGCCGCTCGCCCGGACCGAGCCGGAAATAGGACCGTACGGTTTCCGCTTCGACGCGCCGATTGCCTTCGACGACGATGGAGGAGGATTGGGCGACCGCATAGCTGGCCGTGCTCACCGCGGTTACCGCAGTGCCAAAAACGATCCCTGCGAGGACCGCGCCTGCCCAGCACAGGTCCCGAAGCAACCGCACGCCAACCCTCATGCGCAACGCGCCCTTTTCCACCCTAACCGACCGAACGGCGATATTGCGGACCCCACTCAGCACCATGTTTGTACAGGCTTTTTCCCACTCCGCAACACAACCGGGTGTCGCGTTTCCCCCATTTCCGACAGGAACCGAGGTCCCGCCGGACATTTCCCCACGACCGTTGCCTGAAAGGCGCAACTTTAAGACGCCCAGAGCCGCGGCAATAGCTGGAGGGTGTCGTTAAAGACTGTAAAAATCATCAACATCACGACGAGCGCGAAGCCGATGCGGAACCCGATTTCCTGGGCCCGGGCGGAAAGTGGCCGGCCCCGGGCTGCCTCGACCCCATAGAACATAAGGTGGCCGCCATCGAGGAGCGGGACCGGGAACAGGTTCAGGAGCCCGATCGATACCGACAGCATGGCCGCCAGATGCAACACCGGCATGAAACCCAGGGTGGCGACCTGCCCCGAGATCTGGGCGATCCGGATCGGACCGCCGAGCTGATCGGCGCATTCGGTGCCCGAGAACAGCCCGCCGATGTAGGAGAACGTCCGCTCGACGATGAACCAGGTTTCCTTGGTGCCCTGCCAGACCGCTGAAACAGGCCCGAAATATTCGGTTTTCAGGTCGGCGGCTTGCATCGAGCGGCTGACGCCCAGGACCGCGTGGCAGGTGTTGTTGCCGAAGCCGTCCTTGCCCTGTTTGAGCGCGGGCGTGGCATTGATCGTCAGCGGCGCGCCGCCGCGGTCGATCTGGAAGGCCAGCGTCCGCCCGGCATTGGCGCTGACGATCCGCTGCATGTCGGAGAAGCTCTCGATCTTGCGACCGTCGATGGCGAGCACGACGTCGCCGGGCTTGAGCCCCGCAGCGGCTGCCGCCGAATCCGGCTGCACTGCGTCGACCCGGGCCGTGGTGGTCTGGCGGCCGTAAAGCGCGAAGACGAAGGCGAAAATCACGATCGCCAGGATGAAATTGGCGACCGGGCCGGCGACCACGATGGCGGCTCTACGGCCGACCGGCTGGTGGTAGAAGCTCTCGCGGCGCTCCTGCGGGTTCATGCGTTCGATGGAGGCCTGATCGGGGACGCTCGCCGCGTTCTCGTCGCCGAAAAACTTCACATAGCCGCCCAGCGGAATGGCCGCGATCTTCCAGCGGGTGCCGTGACGGTCGGTGAAGCCGGCGAGTTCCGGTCCGAAACCCACAGAAAAAGTGAGCACCCGCACGCCGCACCAGCGGGCGACCAGGAAGTGGCCGAGCTCATGGAAGAAGACGACGACGCTGAGTCCGAACAGAAAGGGGATGATCCAGCCGGTGAATCCCCCGCCCCACAGTCCAAAATTGCTGAAAACGTCCATTCCGGCCCCGATCCCGCGATTCTTCGATCCGCCCCGGCGGACCTTCTAGGATGACTTTGCGGCTATTTCTGGCAACAGGTTTTGCGCCAGCGACCTTGCCATATGGTCAACGGCGAGCGCCTCGTCGATGTCCTGCGGCTCGGCCGTGGCGTTGCGCTGCTCGGCGGCGTCGAGCGTCGCCTCCACCAGCGCCGCAATACCGCCAAAGCCGATCTTGCGCGCGAGGAAAGCCGCGACCGCCACCTCGTTCGCCGCGTTGAAAATAGTCGGCGCCGCGCCCCCGGTCTCCAGCGCCCGGCGGCCCAGCGTCAGCGCCGGAAAACGCTCCTCGTCGGGCGCCTCGAAGGTGAGCTGGCCGATCTTGGCGAGATCGAGCTTGGCGGCCGGCCCGTCGATCCGGGTCGGATAGGCCAGGCAATGTGCGATCGGCGTTCGCATGTCGGGCGAGCCCAACTGAGCCACGACCGATCCATCGCGGTATTCGACCATGCCGTGGACGATCGACTGGGGGTGCACCAACACCGCGAGCTGAGCCGGCGGAATGGCAAACAAGTGATGCGCCTCAATGAGTTCGAGGCATTTGTTCATCATGGTTGCGGAGTCGATGGTGATCTTCGGGCCCATCGACCAGTTGGGGTGCTTGAGCGCCTGCTCCAGCGTCGCATTCCGCATCTGCTCGCGGGTCCAGGTGCGGAACGGCCCGCCCGAGGCGGTGATGATGATGCGGCTCACGTCCTCGCGGGGACCGGCGGCCAGCGCCTGGAAGATCGCGTTGTGCTCGGAATCGACCGGCAGCACGCTCGCGCCCGACGCCGCGGCGTTGCGCATGAACATCGCGCCCGCACAGACCAGGCACTCCTTATTCGCCAGCGCCACCGTCGCGCCGCGCTTGGCGGCGGCGAGCGTGGGCTTCAATCCGACCGAGCCGCTGACGGCAGCCATCACCCAGTCCGCGGGGCGCTCGGCGGCTTCCACAACGGCAGCCTCCCCGCTGGCTGCTTCGATGCCGGTGCCGGAGAGCGCGGCCTTGAGATCCCCATAGGCGTTCGGGTCGGCGACGACCGCGAGCCTGGCGTTGAGGTCGCGCGCGATCTGCGCAAGCTGCGCGCCGTTCTTGTGCGCGGTAACCGCCTCGACGCTGTAGTGGCCGTTGCCGCGCTTGAGCAGATCGACGGTGCTCATGCCGACCGAACCGGTCGCGCCCAGCACGGTGACGGTGCGGACCGCCCGGACGGCGTTGGGCGCGGCGCGGACATGCGGATCAACGACTAGCATCACTCACCATACCATGAGGCCGCGGGCGGGCGCATGCAGGCCGCCATGCATAAGCCCGATCAGGGCCCCCGCCACGGCCGCCGCGACGAACCCGTCCAGCCGGTCCATCAGCCCGCCATGACCGGGGATCAGCTGGCTCGCGTCCTTGGTGTTGAACCGCCGCTTGATCGCGGATTCCAGCAGGTCTCCGCCCTGCGACACCACCGAGATGACGAGCGCTACGCCCGCGACCGCGGCGAGGCTCGCGACACTGGACATGTGGGCGACGCCGACCGCGCCAACCACGCCTGCCAGCGTTCCGCCGACCGCGCCCGACCAGGTCTTCTTGGGGCTGACGCGCGGCATCAGCTTGGGACCGCCGATCGCGCGTCCGGCGAAATAGGCGGCGATATCGGTGAGCCAGACGATCACGAACAGCAACATGATCGCGGCGAAGCCGAACGACGCATCGCGCCGCAGCAGAACCGGCGCGATCAGGATTGTCGCGGCATACACAAGGCCTGCGACGCACCACCCACGCCGCTCCCGCGATGCAAGCGCTGCGATCGCGAACCCTCCCAGCGCGACGAGCGCGATCGCAATCCCGAACCAGCCGACGATCAGCACCGCGGCAGCCCCGATCAGGGCCGCGGCGCCGACGGTCAGCACGGAATTGCGGTCGTGCCCGCAAACCAGCGTCTGCCATTCCCAGAGCACGATGACCGCGGCAATCGTCCAGAACGCGACGAAGACCACTCCGCCGAACCAGGCCGCGGCGATCGCGACCGGCGCCAGCACCAGCGATGACACGATCCGGAGCACGAGATTGCTGCGCCCGGCCAGGATGGAAAGCCCTGGCGGCTCCTCGGCCGGATGGGCGCCGGACACGATCAGGATCCGGTCTGCGCGATCAGGCCGCCGAACCGGCGTTCGCGGCGGTGATATTCGGCGATGGCGCTTTCGAGCGCGGCGCGGTCGAAGTCCGGCCAGTAGGTCGGCACGAACACGAGTTCGCTATAGGCGGACTGCCAGAGCAGGAAATTCGACAGCCGCTGTTCGCCGCTGGTGCGGATGATGAGGTCGGGGTCCGGCAGATCGGGTGCATCGAGGTTCTGTCCGATCAGGTCGGCGGTGATCGCCGAAGGATCGAGCTCGCCGGCCTTGACCCTGGCCGCGAGCTTGGCCGCGGCGCGCGCGATCTCCTGCCGGCCGCCGTAGTTGAACGCCACCACGAGGGTGAGCTTGTCATTGTCCTTGGTGAGCTCTTCGGCCTCTTCGAGCAGCCGGCGGATGTCCGGGTCGAGATCGCCGCGTTCGCCGATCACGCGCACCTTGACGCGGTTCTGATGCAGCTCGGCGAGGTCGTTGCGGATGAAGCGCCGCAGCAGCCCCATCAGATCGCGGATTTCGGACGCCGGCCGCGACCAGTTCTCGGCGCTGAAGGAGAAGATCGTCAGATAGGAGATGCCCATTTCGCCCGCCGCGCGGACGGTCTTGCGCAGTGCCTCGACGCCGCGGCGATGGCCCTCGCCCCGCGGCAGCCCGCGCGCCGACGCCCAGCGGCCATTGCCATCCATGATGATGGCGACGTGTCTTGGCGTTTCGAACGGGGACAATGGGAGAGGACTGTTGGGCATGGCAAAACGGATCAGACCGTCATGATCTCCTTTTCCTTGGTCGCAAGCATGCTGTCGATGTCGGAGATGGACTGATCGGTCGCCTTCTGGACTTCGCCATCCATGCGCTTGTGATCGTCCTGGCTGATCTGGTGATCCTTCTCCATTTTCTTCAGCAAATCCATGCCGTCGCGCCGCACGTGCCGCACCGCCACCTTGGCGGTTTCGGCATATTTATGCGCGATCTTGACCAGTTCTTGACGGCGCTCGGTGTTGAGCTCGGGGAGCCGAAGATGGATCACCTGCCCTTCGCTCGAGGGCGTAAGCCCGAGATTGGCGGCCAGGATCGCCTTCTCGACCGCGGCCACCATCGAGCGGTCCCAGACCTGGACGCTGATCATGCGCGGTTGCGGGATGCTGACGGTCGCGACCTGGTTGAGCGCCATGCTCTGCCCGTAGGCGTCCACGTGAACCGGATCGAGCAGGTGCGCCGACGCGCGGCCGGTCCGCAGACCGTTCAGTTCCGTCTTCAGCACGCCGATTGCACCCGCCATCCGGCGCTTGAGTTCGTTGATGTCATAGGTCGATGCCATGAGCCCCTCCTACCGGCCTCTGAGCGCTCGTCCGCGTCTGCGATCAGGACGCAGCCCGCGCCAGGCCCGCTTATCCACCGACAAAGGTCGCGCGGCCCTTGCCGCGCAGGACCGCTTCGATAGCACCCGGTACTCGGATCGAAAACACGATGATAGGCATACTGTTTTCCCGGGCAAGCGCGAAGGCGGTGGCATCCAACACCTTTA
>Ga0247825_10000831_pt1 | contig 19999 bp, 14 predicted proteins | sample 13C_Vanillin_Day_FD_194413 | JGI IMG/M metagenome (GOLD analysis project Ga0247825, IMG submission 194413) | Soil microbial communities from agricultural site in Penn Yan, New York, United States - 13C_Vanillin_Day48 | ecosystem: Environmental > Terrestrial > Soil > Agricultural land | place...
GGCTTGAGTATCTACTTCAGGCACACGAGTGTTCATGCTTGGCCTCCCGGTGATGAGGCAGTCGACTCGGCACCGGGATGGCTGCGGTCTCTCAGCCACTTCCAGACGAAGTCGACCGCGATCGCGATGCCGAACACGACGACGATGGCAATGAGTGTGTCCGGTTCGTCGATCAGCGTGCCGAAGAAGAAGAGCAGGAAGGTGAGGAGCGCCGCGAGGGTGGCCACCACCAACAGCCACACCTTCGCCCCGGTTTCCTCTGCTAGCGGGATGTGACCGATCGTGATCAGGGTAAAGAAGACCAGGGTCACGGCGCTGCCCATGGATGCGATCGCCGTCAGGTCGAACAGCAGCGAGAACACCACAACGATCGCAGCGGAAATGAGGATACCCAGGATGCCGTGGGGGCCGACCTTGTTCGCAAAAAAGCCTGGGAACTGGCGCCTCTGGGCAAGACTCGCAAGGAAGCCGCCTCCGGCGTAGACGTTCGCGTTGAATGCGGAGCAAGTAGAGAAGGACGCCGCAAGCAGCATCAACGTGAATCCAGCTTCTCCGAGGCTGGGCTTCGCCGCCGCCGCCATCGCGGTGTCGCCTTCGGCGATCACCTCGTCGACAGACAGGGTGCCGAACACGCCGATCGCGAGAGCGACGTAGAGCGCGAGCGTCGCGCCGATGGCAATAAACATGGCCCGCGGCAGATCGCGCTTCGGGTTCTCAAGGTCGCCGGCAGAGAAGGCAATCACGTTGAATCCGAGGAAGGCGAAGAAGGTGAGGGCGACGCTGGACAGCACGTCGCCGCCACTCGGATATGTCGATGGCGCCAGCAGGTCCGGGTCGAGATTGAAGATCAGGATAAGGGCGAAGCCGGTCAGGATAGCGATAACGGCCCACACGACCATGACCTGCGCCCTCGCAACCAGCTGGGGACCTATGAGGTTGATTCCCACCACTACGATGACGAGCCCGATGACGAGAGCCTTCCTGAGTGCCGTCGATGGCTCGTCGCCCGCCAGTAGCTCGCCTGCATAGCTGGAGAAGGAGACCGCGACCATCGACATGACGATGGCCGCGTTGAAGAAGAATATCCAGCAGATGATGCCCGTGATGTGACCGTTGCCGAACTCCTGCACGAGGTATTCAACGATCCCACCGCGCGACGGATACCGCGCCCCCAGCTTGGCGAACGAGTACGCCTGCAGGAGTGCAACGATGCCGGCGGCGAGGAAAGACAGCCAGACCGCAGAGCCGGCGATCTGGCCAGCCTCACCGAGCAGGGCGAAAATGCCCGCTCCCACCATGCCGCCAATGCCCAGGAAGGAGGCGCTGAGGACGGTCATCGCCTTGCGTTCCGCGGGTGCGCCGGCGGCGGCGCCGGCCTGGGAGCCGCTAGCGATGTGCGATGAAGACATGATCAGCCTCCGCTCTGCCCAGTTAGATCAACCATCAGCGAGCAGCCATCTGCAGCCTGGAAGCGTGCAGCCGAGTGATCTGCCGACTCATGGCTCATCGGCGTTGCGGAGGCAGGCTCCGGGCGGCTCACGGGGACTAGCGCCGGGAGAGCGCGTACTTCTCCAGGAAGAGCGCTTCGACGAGGGCCATATTCTCGATCTCGCTGGGGTCAACGCTCTCATTTGGCGCGTGCATGAGCGTTTTCGGCTCCTCGACGCCCATGAGCATGATCTCGGCCTCCGGGAAGGTCTCCTTGAATACGTTGCAGAGGGGGATTGAACCGCCCTGACCCTCGGTGCTCATCTCGCGCCCGTAGGCTTCTCGCATTGCTTCTTTGAGGAGTGCCCCGGCCGGGCCATTCGGCTCCGCTTTGAACGGACTACCGGAGCCAACCTCGATGATCTCGACCTCAGCGCCCCAGGGTACGGCGGCCGTGATGTGATCCTTCAGTGCCTGCATGGCTGCTGCTTGCTGGACACCCGGCGGGATGCGCAGGCTTATTTTCGCCGCTGCCGCTGCCTGGACGACGCCCGCCGAGCCAGCGACACGCGGGCAATCGATGCCCAGCACCGTGAGCGACGGGCGCGCCCACAGCATGTCTGAAATCGTGCCGTCGCCAACCAGTTGGACGCCATCGCGCACGTTGGCATCGCGGCGAAACTGCGCCTCGTCGTACTGGAGCCCGGGCCACTTCTGCTGGTTGTCCAGCCCCTTGATGGTGACGTTACCCCGGTCGTCGTGCAGGGTTGCGAGCGCGTTGACGAGGGCGATCAGTGCGTCCGGCGCCGGCCCGCCGAACATGCCCGAGTGCATGGGCGTTTTCAGAGTCCGGACTGTCACCACGATGTTGCACAGGCCGCGAAGCGTGGTTGTTAGCGTAGGGACGCCCACGGCGAAGTTGCCCGTGTCGCAGATGAGGATCGTGTCTGCCTTGAGCATGGCTGCGTTCTCGGGCACAAACTCTTCGAGTTCATCCAGTCCCTGCTCTTCCGAACCTTCTGAGATCACCTTGATCGTGACCGGATACCTTCCGGCGCCGAGTGCACGCAGTGCAGTCAGGTGCATGACGATGTTGCCCTTGCAGTCGGCGGCGCCACGTCCGTACCAGCGGCCATCGCGCTCCGTCAGCTCGAACACCGGCGTCTGCCAAGCGGACTCGTCCAGCGGGGGCTGCACGTCGTAGTGGCTGTAAAGGAGTACGGACGGCGCCCCTGGAGGGCCGGTGTATTCGCCGTATACGGCGGGATGCCCCTGTGGCATATCGATTAGACGCATGTTGTCGAAGCCGACGGTTGAGAATGCGTCGGCAACGTACTGCGCTGCCTTGAGACACTCCTCAACGGGATACTGGGAGGCGTCGGCCACCGACTTGTAGGCGACAAGCTTCGCTAGGTCATCGCGCGCCGCTGGCATGTGCCGCCGTACGGCATCTCGAAGCTCGGTTGATGTGGTCATCGCGTCCTCCGGCTAAGGCTGATGAACGACGTCGTCGTAATCGAGGTCATCCAGATAGTCGCGTGCCTGTTGCGCCTTGTCCGGGCAATAGACGTCCAGGATGACAAGCTCTCCCTGGACAATGCTGCTATCGACCGTGACCGGCCGTACGCCGACCTGGGCGGCGCCGTTGGACAGGCTGATGCGATGCATGGCCTCGTTGAGTGCGGATGCCGGGTCGACGCAGACGTTGCCGCCGTCGGTACCGAGCAGTCTCACGAGGGTGTCCTCAGTTGGGGCGTTCAGGCCCTGCGCCTCGAACAGCGCGATCACCTGCTGCGCCTTATCCCGCGCCTCCTCGTTGTCTGCACGATCGTCCAGGGCGATTACGCCGTAGACGAGGGCAGCGCCGAACAAGACACCAGCGATGGCGTAGACCCACTTATGGCTGGAATAGCTATCGGGACTCGGATCGTTCTCCGGATCGTGGAGGTCAGACCCGGCAAGTACGGGTTCGGCCTGTACATCCTCAGCCGCCGTTTCAACGAAGGCAGCCGTTGGGGCACCTGCCGGAGCGGCTTCAGCCGGCGTCTCGGGCATACCACGGGCATGCTCGGCAGCCTCGACGCGGTCGGCCTCTTCCGCCGTCATCGTCTTCCACGACGGCTTGCGCAGGCCGTACGTAGCCCCGGGGATCAGGAACCCGATGAGCAGCACACCGCCTCCGACGATGGCGATGTAGGTACCCGTACTGCCGTTCTCAAACTGTGAGGGTGGCACGAATCCGATAGCGAACGCCGCGACGGATGCGGCCAGACCCACGATGCACAGGAGAGGTAGCGCCGGCGCGCGGAAACCTCGTTCGTGGTCGGGCTGGCGGCGACGCAGGTTCATGGCTGCCACAAACATGAGGACGTACATGACCAGGTAAACCTGAGTCGTCATCACGGAGAAAATCCAGTACGCGCTGGAAACGTCTGGGATAAATGCGTAAAGCATCGCAATGACAGTGGTCACGAAGCCCTGCGTCACGAGAATGTTCTGCTGGATGCCGTTCTTGTTCATCTTCTGGAAAAACGGCGGCAGGTAACCTTCGCGACGACCTATCAGGAGAAGACCTTTCGAGGGACCGGCCAGCCATGTCAGCATGCCGCCAAGAGACGCGCACAGGATCATCAGGCCAATGACCGGCGTCAGAAAGCTCATGTCGAAGTAGCTGAAGAACGCCTCGAACGCCTGCATGAGGCCCGCTGTCAGAGTCAGGTCTTGCGCCGGGACCACCCAGCTGATAGCCAGGGCCGGCAGGATGAAAATGATCAGCACAAGGCCCATGGCAAGGAACATGCCCCTGGGAAATTCCTTGCCGGGCTGCTTCAGTTCTGAGACATGGACGGCGTTCATCTCCATGCCGGAGTAGCTGAGGAAGTTGTTCACGATCAGCACAAGGCTGGCGATTCCCGTCCAAGCGGGGATGATGAACTCAGCCTTCATCGGCGCGGCGGAGGCGTTGCCCTGGCCGAGGTACACCACGCCAAGGATGATCAACAGTGCACCGGGGATCAGGGTACCAATGACGAGGCCGCTGCTCGCTAGCCCGGCCAAGGCTTTGGTGCCCATCGAGGAGACCAGCACGCCAAGCCAGTAGAATCCGATGATCACCGCCGCCGTATAGACGCCGCTGCTGGCAAGCTCGGGATTAATCACGTACGCCAGCGTGCTCGCTACGAAGGCGAGCAAGCTCGGGTAGTAGAAGATCGTCATCGCGAATTGGCACCAGATGGCGAGGAAGCCAAGACGCGGCGAAATCCCTTCCGTCACCCAACGGTAGACGCCGCCGTTCCAGCCCGAAGCAAGCTCAGCTGCGACGAGAGCGGTCGGAAAGAGGAAGACGATAGCCGGGATAACGTAGAGGAAGACCGACGAAAGGCCATACACGGCCATGGTTGGCGCCGGCCGCAGACTGGCCACCGAGGAAACTGTCATGAAGGCCAGCGCAGTCCAGGTCAGAAACTGCGGCGACGTTACCACCTTGGCAATGTCTGCTCTGCTTACTCCCGTCCTTACGTCCTCGCCGCGACCTTCTCTTGGGATGCTAAGGTCCTCGGAAGCCATTTCGACCCTCCGTTGTGAACGAAAGCACGGGTCAACGCTGACACGTCGCAGACACAAGTGAATGCCTAGCCACAGCAGTCATACAGCCCAAGACTCGCCATTGCGTCTGCGTAACCGGGGCCATGACAGGAGTGGCGGTGATTCCGTCAGAAGGGATCGAGTGACCGGCGGCTTCCAGAGACCACGAGTCCAAAGACCACACCAAGGGCGATGGCGATCATCGTGACAAACATGGCGACAACTTCATCGATACCTGACTCGGGTGACTGGCCGACGATTTGTGTTAGGCCCTCGAGGCCGATCGCACCAGGCACCAGCAGCCAAAAAGCCGGCGTAAAGCTAACGATGAGCGGCGGCGCTCCCGGACGCTCCTGAATTAGCGATGCCACCACAATCATTACGGCGCCTCCCACAAAACCGCCCGGATATGCACCCAGGACGACGCTCCCGATCTGCTGCCCTGCCCAGGCGGCGGTAATAACCAGGAGAAGCCAACCGAAGGAGCCCCGAGGAGCCGAGAAATGCAGAAACACGCCTGCTGAGAAGGAAAGCAGCCCAACCATCGGCAGGAGAGGAGTCAACTGAACGAGATTTGGGCTCGTAGAAGGAGGTAGCCCGGTCCATCCAGCCGCGACGATGAGGCCAAAAACCAGCAGGAATAACCGGGCGGCGCCGTAAGCAAGCCTGCTGCCGCCGGCAACGATGTCACCGTTAGCGAGTTCGATCATCGACACCGTCAGCGCCGCTCCGGGTAGAAAGATCGCTAGAGGCGGAATGAGCACCTGGAGCGGGCGGCAATTGAGTCCCTGCTCGATAGCCAGCAGCGCGATTGAACCAACCACCAATCCGGCCACAGCCGGAACGAGCGGCCATAGCGCCGGCCATCGCGAGCCGCCCTCCTTGATTGCACCGACCACCATCGCGAGGCCCAGGGACAGCCCAATCTCCGCCCAGGATGGGTGGAGGAGCAGAACAATTCCTCCAGTAATCAGCATCAGGGCAAGGACTCGTGCTGGGGCTCCAAAGCGTGCGGGCTGACGGAGGATCGCCCGAAGTCGAACAATGCCTTCGACCGGCGGAGGTCGCGTTGCCTCGGCGTCGTCCACGAGATCGTAGAGAGCAGCTATCTGGTCAAGCCTGAGGTCGGTTGGAATCCGGCTGGACAAGTCCACGAAAGTTGACTGGTCGTTGCCGTAACGCAGCAGCAACAGAGTCGGGACAACAAACACCTCGACATGCCTCAGGCCATACGCCCTGGCAATACGCTGCAACGACCTGCGAATGAATGTGGTCGCATCGCCGGCGCCGTTCATCGCCGCGCCAATCTCCGACATGAACTGGATGAGAAGCCGGATCTCCTCTTCAGTCAGGTCCTGCCGGTCTGTCGAGGCGTTCTCGTGAGAACCCGGCGAGAGCCTACCCATTAAAGGAGAGAATCTGGCGAGGCTTCGTGACCAAAGGTTCATGAGATGCCGTCAGCGAGTAATCGTCACTGCTTTGGACGGTATTCACTGGCGAGGGGTCAGACAATGACAGCTTCTAATCACCCAGCCACGCCGACCGCGGCGGCGGACTATAGGCGACCTGTCCGAGCTTGAGATCTGAGTCGAACAGTGGCTGGTGCCGCGCCCATCCAAGGGTTCCTGTTTTAGCGGCGTCTCAGATTCGGGATTTCGTCACCATTGGACGAACCTTGGGATACGTGCAGCGAGGACGTAGATTCGATTCCGATTTTTCGACACCCAGTGATGGCGTCTTCAAAGGCATCAACGCTAAGGACCCACACGATTCTGAATATGAAGTAGATGGCTTCACTGCCTTGCCGCACTGCACCATTGTCCATTTGCCTTGCTGCCCCTTTCGCGCCCATACTCCATACGGCGCGATAGATGAATTTGTTAGATTTAGCGGTAAGGCGCATTCGAGCTCGAGTCAGCCTGCCACTTTGCGCGATCGCCCTCGTTTGGCTCGCCGGCACGACCACCATTCTCAGTTCCGGTTCTACAGAAGAAGCTGTCGTGACTCATTGGGCCAACGGCCACATGATGGACAGTCCCTCCTTGCTGCCAGCCTTCGCGCGGGCCTTTAACGCCCAAGACCGCAAGACAGAGTCAGGCCAGCAGATCCGCGTTCAGTTGTATCGCGCCAACTCGGGCGAGATCTCCGGCGAGATCAAGGCGCGCCTGGCGCACAGCGCAGCCATCGACCGCAGCAAACCTAACCCGACGCTCGTAACTCCAGCAGCTGATCACTGGGTCAACGATGTCAACAAGGGCGTGGGTACCGAGGTGCTCGACATCGCAGGGTCGGACACTATCGCTACGACCTACATCGGGATTATCACATCTCGGGAGATGGCCCAGTGTCTCGGTTGGCCTGACAAAGAGGTTGGGTTTAGCGACATCGTCAGCCTGGCGGTCGACCCCCGCGGCTGGGAGAATTACCCGTGCGCCAGGCCTGAATGGGGCCGAGATGCGTTGCTCGCATTCACCTACCCGTCGCGCTCCAGCACTGCGCGGAGCGTGCTCTTTGGCCTGTACAGCATCGCGGCGAGCAAGCCTGCTAACAACCTGACCGTCGAGGACGTGCTGCGACCCGACGTGGCGCAGTACGTCAAACGGTTCCAGAGCGCCATCGACTGCTACGTGCCGGATACTCTGGACCTTAACCTGAAGATCCTCAGCACGCCCCAGTGTGCTCACTTCTACTTCATTGCCGAGGACAACCTCGTCAAGCTCTATCAGGGCAAGATCGCGGTGCCCGCGAATGACCGGTCGATTGCCAGCCATTTGGAGCGCGATCTGGTCATGATCTATCCAAAGGAAGGCTCGATCATCCACAACCACACCGCGATTCTGGTCGAGGCGGACTTCCTCAAGCCCAGTCAGGAAGAGGGCGCGCGCGCCTGGTCGGCCTTTCTGCGCGAGGACACGCAGCAACGGGCCCTCATGCAGGAGGGATTCCGCCCCACCACCGGCACGCCATGCATCGACCCGTTAGGAAGCCCCTTCACGCAGTGCTCGAGCCGCGCGCAGAGCGTTATCTACCCTGACAGGGTCGATCCAGAAGTGGTCGCTGCAATCCTGAAAGCTTGGGACTGACGTGCGCTTGATACCGGGCATGAAGCATCCTCTCGGGATCGCGTTGCTCTCGGCAAGCATGTTGTTCGCCCTCGTAGCCGCCCTCGAGATAACGGGGGATGATCAGGAAGGCTGGCTCCTCCTCTGGGGACTTGCTTCGTACGGGGCGGTGTCCATCTACATCACCTGGAGAGGCGACAACGTTAGCAGTGCTTCACCGATGGAACAGCCGGTCCTTGCTGATCCGGTGGATATGACGCCAAGCCCGGACATTCTTCACCTGGCCGAAGCCGCGCTGCGGCACATAGGCAGTCCTGCGTTCTTGGCCGGCAGCGGGTTGATCTCGCAGCTGCCCTGCTCGATTGCAGCCGCGGCCGCCGAGGCCAAGATCGAGCGGCCGACGCCCCTCGAAGAGGCTCAGCTCCTCAGGTCCGTCTTGACCCGGTCTATTGAGAAGCTGCGACATCCCGACGGCGAGGCAGGGGCTGGCGAGAAGGAATCGCTGCTGTATCACATACTGCACGAGCACTACGTCATCGGCCGGCCTGCGACTTACACGATGACACGCCACAGCATCGCCGAGGCCACCTTTCACCGTTACAGACGCGAAGCGGTGAAGGCGATTGCTGAAGATATGGCCGCCCAGGAGCGGATGTTGGCGCGACCTATGCCCATCGCTCCGTAGCTACTGCCACCCGTCCTACCTGTTACTCCACGCGAGGGTGCCCCGCCTCAAACCAGGTAGGTTCACCCTGACCAGATTCGAAGATTGAGGGCTTTTGAGAGCCACTTGACGGTCTCTCACAGTCTTGCGGCGTCTTACTGACGCTATGAACAGTACAGCAGCAACCTCCCCCAGCCAGAACAACAGGCAAATCGGAGCATATTGCCTCTTCGCTTTAGGGAGCCTCGTTGTCGTGGTCTTGTCTTTCAGCGCTTGCGCCGGCACGGCTGTAGGACTCGACTATGCATCCACTCGAGGCCGGCTACTGGCGAACCCACCGGAAGTACTCCAGTTGGCGGGCGAGCCCGGTCGTGAGCTTCGCATCATGTTGTGGGAATTCGGTCCGTTCATTCCGGAGGACCCCCAGAGTCTCCGTCTCGAATTCTTGGATCCTCCGGCAGGCCTTCCTCCTGCCCTGGATGTCCCTGTCGTGCCGGACTGGGGCTTTGACCCAATCGCTCTATTGAAGATCCCCGAGAAGCTGGAGCAGGAAGACGTAACCGTAAGCGGAACCATCTTCGGCGGCCTGCTACTGGACAACGGCACGACTAAGCCGGTAGAGGTCCCGTTCCAACTTCGGATCGCGCCCGCCAGCCAGATTGACCTGCCGTCGACACCGCTGCTCTCCGGACCGGCCGCTCTGTTGGCAACGCTCGGCTTGTGGGTCCTCACATTTGTGGTCATGGTCTGGATCATTTTCCGGATATACAGCGCGACTCTTGGGAGTGAACGCTCATGAGCTTTTCCAGCGCCCTGCAAGATGGCAAGCCGGACAAGCCAGAGAACGCGCAGCGTATTTGTGCGAGCCATGACGATACGCCGACACGCCCCTCTGGTCAGAATCACAGGAAAATCGGAGGATACTGCCTCTCCGTCTTAGGCGGCCTCCTTGTCATCGCCTTGTGTTCGAGCGCTTTCGCCGGCACGTTCTTAGCGCTCAAGTATGCGTCCACGCGAGGGCGATTCTTGGCGAAGCCACCGGAAGTACTTCAGTTGAGGGGCGAGCCTGGCCGCGAGCTTCGCATCATATGGGATAACGGCTCCTCTCGCCCGGAGGACGGTCAGCGCCTTCGTCTTGAATTTATAGACCCTCGGGAAGGGCTGCCTCTCGGCTTGGATGTCCCTGTCGTAACGAACTGGACATTTGAGCCGCACGCGGTATTGAAGATTCCCGAGAATTTGAATCAGGAAGACGTCACCGTAAGCGGAACGCTCTTCGGACCCCTGCTACTTGATAACGGCGAGACTAAATCGGTCGAGATTCCGTTCCAACTTCGGATCGCTCCCGTTAGCGAGATTGGCCTGCCTTCGAAGCCGCTGCTCTCCGAACCGGTCGCCATCCTCGTAATGATCGGCTCATGGATTCTCATATTTGGCGTCATGTACTGGCTCTTTTCTTGGACAGATAGCGGGACTGTTGGAAGTGATCCTTCATGAGCCATATCAGTGTCCTTGAAACACGAGCGGCCCAGACCGGGGAATCCGTTCCTCTATTCGAGCCGAAATTCAGCAGTCATTTATTGCTGTCTAACACGAAAGGAAAATTGTCATGACACAGTCGACTAATACGCCCTGGATAATCTTCGGGATAATCGCGCTCGTTGTTCTCGTCGCCGTGGGCGCCGTGAGCAAGAGCGGCAACGCCGCTGAGGCGGTCGAGATCACCATCGCAAGCTCGAGTACGAAGAAGGAATGGCTGAACGACTCTGTCAGTCTGTTCAACAAGGCCTCTCGCTCGGAGGAGCGACTACAGATCGACGGCAAGGCAGTTCGCGTCGAGGTACTGGAGGAGGAGATCGAACCCGGCAAGTTCGACCACTACCGTTCCGGCACCATGGTGACAGACATCCTCTCGGGGAAGATTCAGCCCATAGTGGCGTCGCCCGCTGAGGAATCGTGGTTGGAGAAGCTTGGCCGCGACTGGGGCGACACTCACAGCTCCACCCTGATCAGCTCCAGGCCCGTCGCGCTTGTACGCACGCCGCTCGTCATCGCCATGTGGCAGTCACGCGCCACGGCGCTGGGTTGCTGGCCGGTTTCTACTCCTGACTGCACCTGGAAAAGACTGAGCGAGCTCGCTAGCAGCCCCGAGGGATGGGGCTCGGTCGGCCACGAGGAGTGGGGCAACCTGAAGTTCGGCTACGGCTATGTCGGCGAATCCAACTCTGGGACCCTGACGGCGGTAATGCTCTGCATGACCGGCGTCGCCAAAATCGCCGGTTTGGAACCGTCCGATGTCAACGAGACGAATGGGTGCGGCCAGACGATAAGGGCAGTGGAACACGCAAAGGTCCACAGCGGCAGGAAGAGCAGCTGGCTGCTGGACTGGATGCTGACGGGCGGGCCTGAGTACCTGGACGCGGTAACCACGTACGAACAGGAAGTCATTGAGTTCAACAAGCTTAACTCGGAGAAGCTCCGCGAGCCGCTAGTTGCCGCCTATCCCCAGGACGGCACTGTCGTAGTGGAGCACCCTTTCGCCATCCTGGACGGCGCCGATTGGGTCACCCCGGAACAGGCCCGCGGTGCAGCGTTATTGCTCGAGTTCCTGCTCTCGGAGCCACGCCAGGCAGCTCTGGGAGAAGTGGGGCTCCGGCCTGCAGACCCCGCGAAGAAGCCGCTGTCTATCGAGGCCAGGTACGGCGCCAACCCCGACGCCCTCCTGCTACCCGTCGTTCTGCCGGACGTCGTCACACTCGACCGCATCACAGAGGTCTGGCACAAGAACAAGAAGCACTCGGTCCTCGCCCTCGTCTTCGACAAGTCGGGAAGCATGGAGGGCGAAAAGATGACCACGGCTCTTGCCGGAGCCAAAGCGTTCGTCGATGCCATGGACCCGGACGACTACTTCATCTGGATCCCCTTCGACCAGCGTGTCTATACAGGTGCTGAAGGTCTGAAATCAGAGATAGGCGAGAAGCTCACGGGCGACATTTCAGGCACCGTAGCGAGCGGCGGTACAGCGCTATACGACGCAATCGCCCATGGCTACCAATCGCTTGAGCAAATCCGCAAGACATCGGGCGATACGGTTCGCTACGGGATAGTGGTGCTTTCTGACGGAGTGGATACGAGCAGCCAGTCAGGCAAGGTCGGCCTCCAGGAGTTGCTCAGCCGCTCCGAAGGTGACCCAACAGCCATTCAGATTCACACCATTGGCATTGGCTCGGATGCGGACAAGGCCACTCTCAGAAGGATCTCAGGCAGCGCCCATGGTGCGTATTGGGACGCAGAGAATCCCGAGCTTGCTGTTGAGGCCTACCGGCAGATCGCGGTGCATTACTAGCCCCATAGAGGAGGCCCATCATGAACTCTTTCGAAAGCAACTTCGACAGGCTGCAAAAGTCCTTTGGGCACGCCATGCTGGTCAACGTCCTCACCGCGACGGCGTTGGTCCCGCTGCTGGCGCTCGGTGTAGCAGGTCTTACGTTCTTCCTAGCGGTATGGGACAAGCTCACTCTCGCGCTCGCGTGGTCGGTCTTGATCTCCGGCATCGCAGGCGCCGCAGTGGGGACAGCCTTGCTCAGCCAGAGTCTGAGACAAACAGTCCTTACCCGCCTCCTGGGTAGCCTGTTCCAGGTCTCAAACCTGCGAAGTGACAGGTCACGACACGACACCTGGAGTGCTCTCGAGAGCTTTAGCCGCCTCGCCACGGCCAGCGGCTGGGGCACCAGGCTTTCGTCGGCCGATCCCGGGCAAAGCCGCATGATCGGGAACCTCTATGACCTTCTCGGCCTGCAGGTTGAAGCTGAGCTCACAGGTGCGCTACCTAACGAAGACAGAGGAAAGCTCGCCGACGAAGTGAAGCGGCTACTCCAGTCGGCAAAAGGACTCGTGTCCGACAGTGCGGCCGGACCGATGATCAGCCGCCCAAAGAGAATCCGGGAGCTGCTGGAGCGATCTGAGATCGTTCTCGCAGACGTCCTGGCGGTCTGGCCGGCGCATCGCCCCGGTAATGTGGCGCCGGGCGCCTCCAGCGACGTGGACGACTCAGCGGCGGACTTCCCCGCGAACGAACTTGAACCGGCACTGCTGCAGCGCCGCCATAGTCTGAAGGCATCGTTCGACGAGGTCGCTTTCCCCGCCGGCAAGGAAGCCCTCGACCGCCTCGACTCACAGTACGGCCGCTTGCTCGCGATCCTGGCACGCCGCCGGGAAGGCGATCTTCTGCTCGCGGCCGAGATCCCCGTGCTCGCCGAAGAGGCCTACAACCAGGCCCTCAGCGTCCTCGAGGACGCCGTGGACATGGTTCAGGCTACGAATATCCCGGACCGCCAGCGCCTCGAACGTGAAGCCAACGAACTCGAGGCGGAGCTCGCCGACCTCGCGAGCCGTGGCGATGCCGAAGACCGCGTAGCGCTGCGGTCCGAGCGCCTTCAGCTACGCAGGCAGCGACTACGCGTGATGGAGAAGCAGGAGCTGAGCATCGAGCAGCTACTCAACGAATGCGAGCGGTGCGAGACCTCGCTGGACCGCACATGCATCGAACTCGCCTCGATCAAGGGCGAGTCAGCGGCGATTGCCGTGACGGCCGTCACAGAAACACTCCGACGCACTGTCGAGCGGGCTCGCAGCGTCCAGGATGAACTCAAGCACCTCGTGTAGGGCCGAGTTCCATTCGTGTAGATCGACCTTTCAGCGTTCGGACATCGGACGCGGTTTTGAGAAGGAGACAGCTGATGACTAACGAATTCGAACCGCCCGAGGGGGCCACTACGACAGCACTGACCATACGCGAAACAGTCCCGCCGGCGAATCTTTCTCCAGAGGAAGCCGAAGAACTGCGGAAACGTGCGAAGGAAGCCGTGAACCTGCTTAAGGACGCGAGCGGCAGCAAAGAGCTGACCATCCTCGATGGCATTACAGCGGTGGGCATTCAGTCCCAGCGCCGCGCGTCCGGTGACCTGGAGCTGCTACGCACTCGAGTCGGGGATCTCGTCGGCGCCAATGGCGAGGGTGGTGGTGGCAGAGTGGCTCACGACCTCGGCGAACTACGGCTTACCCTAAACCGCATCGACCCAAACCGGGTCGCCCAGGAGAGTCTGCTCCGCCGCGTCATCAATCTCGTTCCCGTTGGACGCAATCGCCTGCTCGGAGCGCTGGAAACGATAGCGGTGCGCTACGAACCCGTCTCGGAGCAGGTAGCCGTCATCGAGACCCGTCTTCGGGAAGGACGCATGTTACTCAACCGAGACAACATCGAGCTCCGCAAGCTTTACGAGCAGGTGGAAGCGCAACAGGCGGCAGTGCTCAAGAACTGCTTCCTGGCCGAGCTGCTGATCCAGGAGCTGGACATGTTGCTTCTGGAGACATCGGACCCGGTCAAGCGCGAGCGCCTCCAGGCTGCATTGTTCGACGTGGCAACGCGAGCTCAGGACTTGCGCACCATGGACGAGGTTGACCGTCAACTATTCGTCAGTATTGAGATGACGCGACAGAACAACCTGCGGCTTGGCCAGGCGGTCGACCGCTCTCTCACTCTCGTTGGGAACGTCGTGATGGTGGGACTCGCGATTCAGATAGCACTCGTGCGTCAGAAGCGGGTCCTGGAGGCGAGCCAACGGACGCGTGACTTCCTTGGCGACCTTATTCTTGCGAACTCCGCCGCTGTAAAGCAGCACACGCAGGACATCGGCGACGTCTACAAGAGTCCCGTGATCGCTATCGAAAAGATCGAGCGCGCTCACCAGGCGCTGCTAGATGCAATCGACATCGCCGGACGGCTCCGCGAGGAGGGTATAGCCACTTCGAGAGAGAACATTCTGAAGCTGACCAGGTTGGCCGGCGAGTTAGAACAGAGAGCTGGAGGTACTCCGGGCCATGAATCGCCGACACTCGAAGCCTAGATTCCAAGCCCTGCGGTCTACCCGGCGAAGAGAAGCTGCAATGGCCAAACCGATGTTGACACCATGGCGCATATTGATTGGCTCCATGGCACTGGGGGCCTTCGCAGCGTTCCTGTTGTCACTAACCGGCGCAACAACCCTCTTGCACGCAACCTTGTGGGGAGGCCTCATCGCGGGCGCCACTTATCCTATGGGTGCCAGCTGTAATCGTCGCGGAGGCGTCCAGCCCGACAGAAACTATTGGATTGGTGGCGAAGGTGGACCTGACTCTGGCGATTGCGATGGAGATGATTAGATTCTTAATGGTCCCTCGGCCGGCACCGGACCAGAGTCGGTCAGCTTACAGCGGTCGGTACTCCCGGTAGCACCTGATAAGACGAGCAGAGCACATTTTATGCTTACGCGCCTACACGCCTTACCATTCGGGATATCCGAGCACCGAGGACATAGATTCCATTCCGCTGTTCCGTCGGGTATCCGGACTAGTACGCAGAGCCTGAGACCTTCTCATTAAAGGTAGATGCTCAGGACCGACGGATTGCTAGTCTCTCGCAGCCCCGGCCGACCGTTTAAGTTGCCCAGCCGCCCTAGACGTGGGCCGGCTGAAACGAGCCGCCCAGAGCAATCGGTTCGCGAGTACCCATGCGGGGATAGTACTGGTCGAAAAAGATTCGAGCCGCAAGCTCCGTGCGGCTATTCACGCCAACCTTCTCAAAGATCATCTTGAGGTGGTCTGTCACCGTGTAAGGCGAAAGACCGAGCGCCAGAGCGATTTGCTTCGTCGGTTGTCCTTGCAGGGCACACCGCGCAACCTCACGCTCGCGCTCCGTGAGTCCGTAGACTCGCACGATGAGCGGAGCGAGCTCAGCCGATGGAGCCGGCTCAACGATCACCGCGACACGATCTTCACCCCTCAGGCGTGAGGCGTGGAGAATCAGCCATCTCCCTAACCGGGTCCGCACCCGGCAGCGGGCAAGCGTTGTTGACTCTTCACTGTCGTCGGCGACCGCTAGGGCACGAGCCGCAACCCCGTATAGCGGAAGCGGCAGTGCTCCACTGTCGGAAGGAATGACATCCGTAATCTCATGCAACCAGCGCTCGGCGGCGGGCGTGATTGACTCGAGTTGGCCCCGGTCGTCAAGCACGAGCACACCTGGAACCTGGGCAACTTCTTCCGCACTGAGTCCAGGCGTAAGCAGGGCCATGCGAAAGCCTTCTGCCAGCGCTTCGGCGAGGCTCGCCACAAACGCAACTTCCGTAGCGTCGAAAGGCGGCCACCGCCCGGTCCGATAGAACCGCGCACAGCCCCAAAACATTGAATCGACGACGAACGACGCCGTTAGCTCATCTTCGACTCGCATCGGGTTCAGGACCTCGCGATAGCGCCGGCTGCTTTGAGGTTCATCAGCGGTCGTTAGCCGCAGGCCTGCGACCGAGGTCTTGGCCAGCGCAAGGCCAGCGTACTGGTTCACATCGATGCTGCCATATTCAAGTATTGGCAAAAGCGGGTCCGTTGGGGCTGTTTCGCCCATCACGCTCGTCAGCATCGATGTTGCGGGGTCGACGTTATGCCAGCAGGCGAGATCGAAGGGGATTACGGAACGGATTTGACGCTCGGCCTCAAGGCTTAGCGATATCGAGTCCAGGCCCGACTGGCAAAGACGGATAATTTCGCGTTTTACTCGACGCGCTCGCTCAGCATCCATCGGCAGAATCATACAGCGTCATCAAACCCCACTACCCCCAAGAAAGTGGGATATGACCGACACCCATGCTTTTCTAGGATGCACTTGGCGACAGCTACCCCCCTCAATCAACTTTCGACAGGAGGAAGAAATGGATAAGGCATATAAGGCTGGCGAGGATGTCTGGGTCCTTCCAACCCATCTTTCAGTCCCGGCCGTTGGAGTTATACCGATCAATGCTTTCTTAATACTCGCCAGAGAACCCGTGCTGGTCGATACGGGAATCAGGGTGGACAGTGAGGAGTTCCTCGCGGCGTTGAAATCGCTCATCGACCCTCAGGAGCTGCGCTGGATATGGCTCACGCATGACGATCTCGACCATACCGGCAGCATTGAGGCAGTCCTGTCGCTCGCTCCCGAGGCTCGATTGGCAACGCACGCGCTCTCCGCCCTGAGGATGTCGACGGCTTGGAACGTGCCAATGGACCGGGTATATGCCCTGAGTCCCGGAGACACGATCGACGCCGGCGATCGAAAACTAACAGCTCTGCGGCCACCACTCTTCGATAACCCGATGTCGACTGGTATCTACGACGATAGGAACCGGTTCTTCTTCAGCGTCGATTCCTTCGGTGCTGTCCTCAACCGTGCTCACGTGGAGGACGTCACTGATTTAACGCAGGAAGAGCTTCAGAGCGGAATGACCCTTTGGGAAACCGTCGACTCGCCATGGGCCCAAATGCTTGACAAAGCGAAATTTGGCTCAGCTCTGCAGGCGGTTCGAAGCCTCGATCCGACTGCCATCCTCTCATCCCACCTGCCTGCGGCACGCGGAGTTACGGAGCGATTCCTTAAGGTTCTTGCATCGGTGCCGGACGCAGACCCATTTGTGGCGCCGAATCAGACCGCGTTCCAGGCGATGCTTGCTGACGCGCCCGCCTGACGAGCGAGTGCTGCCAACCTCGTGCGAAAGCTCCTCCTTTGAGTGGAGGTCCAGGAGATGCGGAGGCCCGTCAACGCCAGGTCAATGTTGACGTGGCGCTAGGTTCAACACGACCAGGTATCGTTGGTGTGACGTCGCACTCAGACTCGCATGATCATATTGCTTGTGATGCAATTCACCATTGTACGAACATCGGCATGATAACGTGGACGTAGTTGTCGTCGCCGACGGTGCGGAAGACGCCCTGGCTGGACGGGCCCGTGGTCTCCATCTTTAGCTGGCCGCCTTCGAGGGACTGGAGGACGTCCTGGAGGTATTTGCCGTTGAAGGCGATCTTCACGCCTTCGCCCTCGACCGTCGCGTCGATTTCGCCTTCGTTGTCACCGACTTCCTCGGCGCGGGCCGAGATTACGACCTTGCCCGGAGTGACGCCTTCGCCCGGCGTGACGACCAGCCGGACGATGCCTGAGCCGTCGCGCGCGAAGACGGAGGCGGTGCGGGTTTCGCGCAGGAACTCGCTCACCTCTGCGGTTGCCCTGCTGGTCCAACTGGGAGGAATCAGCTGATTGAAGTTCGGGAAGGTGCCCTGGATCAGCTGAGCGACCAGCTCGGCGCTTTCGGTGCGGAAGAGCACCTGTGACTTCGCCGTGTTCGTGCGCATCGTGATCGGCTCGCTCTCGTCGGCGAGCAAGCGGTTCAGCTCGTTGAGGGCGCGCGATGGGACAACCAGCTCGGTGGCTTCGACGGCGGCGTCGAGCTGCAGCTTGTAGACGGAGAGCCGGAAGCCGTCCGAGGCGGCCAGGGTGAGCAGGTTGCCCTCGAACTTCGTGTCGACGCCGGTGAGCACGGGACGGGAGTCATCCGTTGCCGCCGCGAAGACGGTCTGGCCGATGGCCTGACGCAGCGCCTTGGGGTCGATTTTGACGTCGATGCCGTCCTTGACGACAGGCGCCGGTGGGAAGTCCTCGGCGTCGAGGCCGCCGATGGAGGCCTCGTTGCGGGCGCACTCGAGACGCACCTGGCGGGAGCGAGGGGCGACGGTAAGCGAGATGCGGTCGTTGGGGAGCGTGTTGACGAAGTCGGCGAGCAAGCGCGCCGGAACCGTGATCGCGCCTTCTTCCTCGATCGACGCGTCGATCCAGCAGCTCATCGTGATCTCGAGGTTGGTGGCGGACAGTTTCAGCCGTCCGCCTTCGTCCGAGGCGATGAGTACGTTGGCCGTGATCGGCAGCGGACTGCGGGCGGCAACCGCCCGCCCGACGATGCCGAGGCCCCGGGCCAGGTCAGCTTGAGTGCAGGTGACTTTCATTAGTTGCTCACCCAGATTATCAATTATAGGCACGCTTTTCGGCAGTATAGGTGGCCTTAAATCAAGGTACAAGGCTCTAGCGCCTTATCAGATTCAGGCCGCTTCGGGAAAGGTGATCTAGCCCGTAACGGACGCCATCGCAGCATCGATTGCCGCCAATGTGGCGTCGAGATCGGCGTCGCTATGGGCCGCCGAGGTGAACACTGCCTCGAACTGCGAAGGTGGGAAGTAGACGCCCGTGTCGAGCAGGGCGTGGAAGAAGCGGGCGTACTTCTGGGCGTCGGCGCGGCGCGCTCCGACGTAATCCGTCACCGATCCTTCCGTGAAGAACGCCGTGAACATCGACCCGAGGCGGTTGACGCGCATCGCGACTCCGTGGCGCTCGGCCGATTCGAGGATGCCCGCTTCGAGGCGCTCTGCCTTCACGGCGATATTGTCAAAGACGCTGCTATCCGCCAGCGCACGCAGGGTTGTCAGGCCCGCCGCCATGGCCAGTGGGTTGCCGGAGAGCGTGCCCGCCTGGTACATCGGCCCGAGTGGTGCGACCGTCTGCATGATGTCGCGGCGGCCGCCGTAAGCGCCGACGGGCATGCCGCCGCCGATGACTTTGCCGAGACAGGTGATGTCCGGCATGACGCCGCAGACGGCCTGGTAGCCGCCGAAGCTGGCTCTGAAGCCCGTGATCACTTCGTCGAAGATGAGGAGCGCGCCGTGCTCTGTGCAGAGCTGGCGCAGACGCTCGAGATAACCCGGCGCCGGAGGCACGACGCCCATGTTCGCGGCAACGGGCTCGATGATCACTGCGGCGATCTCGTTGCGGTGGGTTTCGAAGACGGCGTTAATCGCCTTGACGTCGTTGTAGGGCGCGACCAGGGTCTCAGCGGCGTATGCGGCGGGCACACCGGCGCTGTCGGGCAGCGATAGCGTGGCGACTCCGGAGCCAGCCTGGACCAGCAGGCCGTCGGCGTGGCCGTGGTAGCAGCCTTCGAACTTGACAACCTTCGAGCGGCCGGTGAAGGCGCGCGCGAGACGGAGGGCGCTCATCGTCGCTTCGGTGCCGGAGCTGACGAAGCGCACCATGTCGATCGAGGGCACGGCGTCGCAAACAAGCTTCGCCAGCTCGACCTCTGCCTGCGTGGCGATGCCGAAGGTCAGGCCTCGGGACGCGGCCGCGCCGACGGCGTCGATGACGGGCTGGTAGGCATGGCCGAGGATCAGCGGCCCCCACGAGCTGCAGTAATCTATGTACTCGTTGCCGTCTACGTCGGTGATGCGCGAGCCCTTGCCCGACGCGACGATGACGGGGTCACCGCCGACGCCGCGGAAGGAGCGCACGGGGCTGTTCACGCCACCGGGCAGGTAGCGCTGCGCCTCTTCGAAGATGGCCCGCGAGCGGTTGACCTTGCGTGTCATTCGA
>Ga0247825_10000832_pt1 | contig 19998 bp, 18 predicted proteins | sample 13C_Vanillin_Day_FD_194413 | JGI IMG/M metagenome (GOLD analysis project Ga0247825, IMG submission 194413) | Soil microbial communities from agricultural site in Penn Yan, New York, United States - 13C_Vanillin_Day48 | ecosystem: Environmental > Terrestrial > Soil > Agricultural land | place...
CTCAATGCGTTCGTCAAAGCCGGCCTCGCCGTTCGACTTGACGAGGCCGGCTTTGACGAACGCATTGAGCACGCCGAGACCGGCGGCCAGCTCCGCTGACGCGATCTCGACCGTCGGCAGGCCTTCGCTGGTGGCGCCCTTCTCGAACGTCTCCTGCGCGGTCTTGGCGGCGGCCTCGGCCTTGGCGCGGCCGTGCAACAGGGCGGTGGCCTCGGTGGCCAGCACCTTCTTGGCCTCGTTGATCTCGGCGCCCTGGAGTGCGGCGAGCCTGGCGATCTCCGCCATCGGCAGCGTGGTGAACAGCTTGAGGAACTTGGGCACGTCGGCGTCCTCGGTGTTGCGCCAGTACTGCCAGAAGTCGTAGGGGCTGAACTGCTCCTCGTTGAGCCACACGGCGCCTTGCGCGGTCTTGCCCATTTTGGCGCCCGACGCGGTCTCCAGGAGCGGGGTGGTCAGCGCGTAGAGCTGGTGCGTGCCCATGCGCCGGCCGAGGTCGACGCCCATGATGATGTTGCCCCACTGGTCGGAGCCGCCCATCTGCAGGTTGCACCCCGTTCGCCGGGCGAGCTCCACGAAATCGTAGGCTTGGCAGATCATGTAGTTGAACTCGATGAAGCTCATCTCCTGCTCGCGCTCGAGCCGCAGGCGCACCGAGTCCATGGTCAGCATGCGATTGACCGAGAAGTGCCGGCCGATGTTGCGCAGCATCTCGATGTAGTTGAGCCTGGTCAGCCACTCCGCATTGTCGAGCATGACGGCGTCGGTCTTGCCCGGGCCGAACTCGAGGATCTTGGAGAACACACCCTTGATGCTCTCCTTGTTGGCATCGATCTCCTCGACGGGCCGAATCGCGCGCGTCTCGTCCTTGCCGGAGGGGTCGCCGACGCGCGTGGTGCCGCCGCCCATCAGCGTGATCGGCTTGTTGCCCGACTGCTGCAGCCAGTAGAGCATCATGATGGTCAGGAAATTGCCGATGTGCAGGGACGGGGCCGTGCAGTCGTAGCCGACGTAGGCGACGGCCTCGCCCCTGGCGGCAAGCGCGTCGAGGCCCGCCAAGTCCGAGCACTGGTGGATGAAGCCGCGCTCTTCGAGCATGTTCAGAAAGTCGGACTTGTGCTTGGCCATGGCCGTCAGCGCGCCGTTTGAAGGGCGCGATCTCCACGTATAGGGTCGCAAGTCGGCCGGAACATGCACAGGAACCCCCGGATGGGCAAGATCATGCGCGCAATCGGCCTCATGAGCGGCACGTCCATGGACGGCATCGACGTGGCGCTGATCGACACCGACGGGGGGGATGTGGTCGAGCGAGGGCCGGCGCAAAGCTTTCTCTATGACCCAAGGTTCAAGGATTCCCTGCGGGTGGCCGTCGCGGCTGCGCGCGGCCTCTCGGACCGCGCAAGCAGGCCGAGCGCCCTGGCCGACGCGGAGCGCGATCTGACCGCTCATCACGCTTCCGCGGTGAGCCTATTTCTCAAGCAGCATGGCCTGCAGAGGCGGGAGATCGACGTGGTCAGTTTTCATGGCCACACCGTTCTGCATGCACCGGAGCGCCGGCTCACGGTGCAGATCGGCGACGGCCCAGCGCTCGCCGCTGCGATCGGCATCGATGTGGTCTACGATCTGCGCGCGGCCGACTGTGTCGCCGGCGGGCAGGGCGCGCCGCTGGCGCCGGTCTATCACCGTGCGTTGGCCGGCAAACTGCCGGAGCGGCCCGTCGTCGTGCTCAACATCGGCGGCGTGGCCAACGTCACCTGGATCGGACCCGACGGCACGCTGCTGGCCTTCGACACCGGCCCGGGCAATGCCATGATCGATGACTGGATGCTCCGCTGTCGCGGCGTGCCGCGGGACGAGGACGGCGCGCTGGCGGCGGCGGGCCGCGTGCACGACGACTACGTAATGCAGTATCTGCGGCACTCCTATTTCGGCGAGCCTCCCCCGAAGTCGCTCGATCGCAACGCCTTCCTGCTGGAGCTTGTCGAAGGCTTCTCCCCGCAAGACGGCGCCGCAACGCTCACGGCTTTCGCGGCCACCAGCATCGCGCGGGCGCGCGAGCACTTCCCCGAGCAGCCGAAGCTTTGGGTCGTCTCCGGCGGCGGCCGGCGCAACAAGACGCTGATGGCGATGATCGCAGAGCGCGTCGAGTCCGCCGTGGCGCCCGCCGAGGCGGCGGGCATGGACGGCGACGCGCTGGAGGCGGAAGCCTGGGCTTATCTTGCCGTACGCTCGCTCAAGGGGCTGCCCATCACCTTTCCCGGCACCACGGGCGTGCCGCGGCCCCTCACAGGCGGTGTGCTCGCGAACGCCAAATAGCTGCTCAACTCGGCTTGGCCGTCTGCTCCGCGATCCAGCGCAGGAAGTCCTCCGAGCCGCCGGTGATGGGCAGCACGAGGAATGCGGGGTTGGAGTAGGGGTGCAGCTTGCGCGCCTCGGCGATTGCCCGGTCCGCCAGCGAGGCGCGCGTCTTGATCAGCATCGCAGCCTCGGACCCACGCTCGCGCTTGCCCTCCCAGATGTAGATGGAAGTCATGCCGGGGAAGACGTTGACGCACGCTGCAAGCCCGCGATCGACCAGAGTGCCGCCGATCCGCTCCGCCTCCTCGGCCGAGGGGTAGGTAGAGTAAATCAGAACGGGCTTGTCGTTTGCGTCCAACTGAGCGAGCCTCCGCACCCGGGGACCTGACCCCTGGAGCGGCCCCCTTCGATGAAAAGCCTAGCGCAAAAGTTCGACAAAATCGCCTTCGTTTCGAGCGACGTGCCGGAGGCGCGCGCTGCGCTGGATCGTCTCGCCAACGCTTACGGCAACGCCGATCCCAAGACGGCCGACGCGATCGTGGCGCTCGGCGGCGACGGGCTGATGCTGCAGACGCTGCACCGGCACTTGAACGACGGCGTGCCGATCTACGGCATGAACCGCGGCTCGACCGGGTTCCTCATGAACGACTATCGGGAGGACGACCTGCGCGACCGGCTCGCGCGTGCGGAGGTCAACGTCATCCATCCGCTGGCCATGCGTGCGGTCGACGCGCACGGAAAGCGGCACGAGGCGCTCGCCATCAACGAGGTGTCGCTGTTCCGCCAGATCTATCAGGCAGCCAAGCTCAGGATCTCCATCGACGGCCGCGAGCGCCTCGACGAGCTCATCTGCGACGGCGTGCTGGTGGCGACGCCGGCAGGCTCCACCGCCTACAACCTCTCGGCCTACGGGCCGATCCTGCCGATCAATGCGCCGCTGCTGGCACTGACCCCGATCAGCCCGTTCCGGCCGCGGCGCTGGCGCGGCGCGCTTCTGCCCAACAAGGCGAAGATCCGTTTCGAGGTGCTGGAGGCGGACAAGCGCCCCGTGAGCGCCGTGGCCGACCACACCGAGACGCGCTCGGTGACCTGCGTCGACGTCGAGCAGGCGACGGGGATCGACCTCTTCATGATGTTCGACCCCGGCCACAGCCTCGACGAGCGCATCCTGTCGGAGCAGTTCCGGTACTGAGGCGACCGTATCGCCGGGATGGAGGCACACGCCGAACTCTGGTAGTATGCTGCCCTATAGACGCCGAGGCATTGGCATGAATATCCCGCTGCCGCAGAGCCAGATCGAATGGCTGAAAGCACAGGTCGCTGCTGGCCGGTTTGCGTCTCTCGAAGAGGCGGTCGCGAGCGCGATTGCAGGGTTGCAGGCTCAGGATGCGGTCGATGATGACTGGGTCAAGCCGCTGGTGCAGGAAGCCCTCGAGGCGCTCGACCGTGACGAAGGGACGCCCTGGCGCAAGGGCGAGATACTGGCCAGGATCAAGGCGCGCCGCGCATCCGGCGCATGATCCCGATCATCAAGTCTCCACAGTACGAACGCGATCTCGCGGAAATCTGGGACTACATTGCACGCGACAACGTGGATGCGGCTGATAGGGCTGTCGCGGCGATCGAGCGCGCCATCGAGCCGTTGTCCGAGTTCCCAGGCATTGGCACTCCGTGTCCCCATCTCGCTCCGGGGTTGCGCCGGACGCTGTGGCGCGAGTATCTGATCTACTATCGATACCGAAATGACGTGGTCGAGATCGCACGCGTGCTGCACGGCAGGCGCAATATCGTGCCGAAGATGTTTGGATGAGCTCGTTCCCGAGTGGCATCGGGACGACTGTCAGGAGTGACGCTATGCAAGGGCTCTATCTGGAGGACCTCGAGGTCGGGCGGAAGTTCGAGCACGCGCTGCGCCGCACCGTCACGGAGATGGACAACACGCTGTTCTCCTGCCTCACGCACAATCCCCAGCCGCTGCACATCGATCACGATTTCGCCTCCAAGACCGAATGGGGCAAGCCGCTGGTCAACAGCCTGTTCACGCTGGGCGTGATGATCGGTATCTCCGTCAACGACACCACGCTCGGCACCACGGTCGGCAATCTCGGCATGACCGACGTGCGGTTCCCCAAGCCCGTGTTCCACGGCGATACGCTGCATGTCACGACCGAGGTGGTATCCAGTCGTGAGACGAAGTCGCGGCCCGATGCCGGCATCGTCGAGTTCGTGCACAAGGCCTTCAATCAGCGCGGCGAGCTCGTCGCCGAATGCCGGCGCCAGGCCATGATGCGCAAGAAGCCGAAGGCCTGACCCAAATGCGTTCCCTGCTGTTCATCCCCGGCGACGACGAGAAGAAGCTCGGCAAGGGCGTGGCGTCCGAGGCCGATGCCCTGATCCTCGACCTGGAGGACTCCGTCAGCGCGGCGCGCAAGGAGGCGGCGCGCGAGATCACCCGGCAGTATCTGGTCGCCACGCGCGCGCTCGAGAAGCGGCCGCTGCTCTACGTGCGCATCAACGCGCTAGACACCGCCGGCTGGGAAGGGGATCTCACCGGCGTCATGACCGGCAGGCCCGACGGCATCCTGCTGCCCAAGGCGCGATCGGGCGAGGATGTGCATACGCTTTCGATCGCCCTGCATCACGCGGAGGAGCGCGCCGGCGTCCCGCCGGGGGCGACCGCGATACTGGCACTGGTGACGGAAGTGCCGATCTCGCTCCTCAGGCTCGAGACATATGTAGGCTCGAGCGCGCGGCTCAAGGGGTTGAGCTGGGGCGCCGAGGACCTCTCGGGCGTGATCGGGGCCCATGCCAACCGCGAGGCGGACGGCAGCTGGACCTCGCCCTACCAGCTGGCGCGCAACCTGTGCCTGTTCACGGCGGCGGCGGCCGGCGCGCAGCCGATCGATACCGTGTTCGTCAATTTCCGCGACGAGAAGGGCTTCCGCGTCGAGGCGAGCACGGCGGCCCGGGACGGGTTCACGGCCAAGATGGCGATCCACCCCAACCAGGTCGCCGCCATCAACGAGATCTTCACGCCCTCGGCGGAGGAGGTCGGCGCGGCCGAGGAGCTGATGAAGGCGTTCGCCGACAACCCGGAGGCGGGCGTCCTCGCCATTCGTGGGCAAATGGTCGACCGTGCTCACATCGCCCGCGCCGAGCGCATCCTGGCGCGGGCCAAGGCAGCGGGCGGCTGATCCTGGCGGCGCCAATCCTGCTGCCTCAAGGGCGCATCCCGAACGAACGGGGGCCGGGCGTGCGCAGCGGCTCGGCCAGGCCGGCGAACTCGCACAGCAGCTTGCGGGTGTCGCGCGGATCGATGATCTCCTCGACCCAGAAGGTCTCCGCCGTGCGGAACGGCGAGCGCAGCGCGTTGAGCCGTGCCTCGATCTCGGCAAGCTTGGCCTTGCGGTCGGGTGCGGCATCGACCTCGGCCCGGTAGGCGGCCTCGATGCCGCCCTCGAGCGGGAGCGAGCCCCACCATCCCGACAGCCAGGCGTAGCGGATGGCAAGACGGCCCGCGGGAACGTGCGCAGCGCCGGCAACGCCGAACGAGCTGCGTACGATCACCGTGCACCAGGGCACGCTCGACTGGTTGATGGCGGCCATGGCGCGCACGCCGTGGCGGATGGTGGCGGACTTCTCCGCCTCCAGCCCGATCAGGAAGCCCGGACAGTCGCACAGGTAGACGACAGGGAGGTGGAAGGTCTCGGCCATGTCGACGAAGCGCACGGTCTTGGCGCAGGCGTCCGCCGTCCAGGCGCCGCCGTAGTGGTAGGGGTCGCTCGCCAGGATCGCCACCGGCAGGCCGTCGAGGCGCGCGAGGCCCGTGATCATCGGCCGCCCGAACATCTGGCCCATCTCGAAGAACGATCCTTTGTCGACGACTGCGTCGATGATGGAGCGCATCTTGTAGACCTTGCGCCGGTCGCGAGGGATGACGCTGAAGAGGGCCTCCTCGCGTCGGTCGGGCGGATCGCTGCGCTCGGCCCGCGGCGCTACGCTGTAGACCGAGGGCGGCAGGTAGGACAGGAAGCGGCGGGCGCAGGCGAACGCCTCCTCCTCGGTGTCGACAGCATGGTCGACGGCGCCGGCCCGGCACTGCACCTCCCAGCCGCCCAGCTCCTGCTTGCTCAGGTTCTGGCCGATACCGGCGACCACGGGCGGGCCGGCCACGAACATGGCCGAGGTCGACTTGGTCATGACGGAGTAGTGGCTGGCGGCGAGCCGCGCGGCGCCGAGACCCGCGACCGAGCCGAGGCCCAGGGCGACGACGGGCACGGTGGCGAGGTTGTCGGCGAGGTACTGGTAGCCGAACTGGGAGATGCCGAGCTGACCCGGCAGGTTGGCACGTCCCGTGGTCTCGATGGTCTTGACCGAGCCACCGCCGCCCGAGCCCTCGATGATGCGGATGACGGGAAGCCTGAGCTCGTTGGCCATGCGCTCGGCCAGGATCGGCTTCATGGGGATGGTGGCATCGGCCGAGCCGCCGCGCACAGTGAAGTCGTCGCCCAGCACGACCACCGGCTGGCCGCCGAGCTTGGCCCGTCCCATGACGCAGTTGGCGGGCGTGAGCGTCTTCAGGTTGCCGGCTTCGTCGTACTCGGCCTTGCCGGCGATGGCGCCCACCTCGTGGAAGCTGCCGGAGTCGACAAGGCGCTCGATGCGCTCGCGCACGGTGAGCCGGCCGCCCTCGTGCTGACGCCGCACCTTGTCGGCGCCGCCCATCTCGCGCGCCATGCGCTCGCGCTGTCTCAGCTCGTCGAGCTCGCGCTGCCAACTCATGTTTCCGCCCTCGTTTGCAGTCAGCTCAAGGCAGCCATGCTGCCGGCGTCGGACTATAGAGCGGCACCCGCTGTCTGCGCCATCGGGCGCTTCGTATTCGGGCGGTTCGCCCGATTCGGAGCACGCCTGCGCCGAGGCGGGAGCGCGATGTGATGCAGCACCGACACATCGGCAACCGCAGCGCAGCCGACGACGACCATAAATCTTGACGACAAGAGTAGAGAATAGATACGGTCGCTGAGGCTCGTCATAGCCAGGCCTTCACCCCAGCCATCCGACGAGCGTTGCAGTCAGTGGGACACGCACGCGTCATGTGTGCGGATGGGGGGTTCGTAATGAGTTCAGCTCGCGTACCAGGATCTTTGCGTCGGCCGGCTGCCAAGCCGGCGAATGTCACCAAGGTAAAGAGAGACGCCACCACAACCGGAATCTTCACAGCCGCCTGCCTCGCTGCCGCCAGCCCGGCGACCATCGCGCTCGCACAGGGCACGCCGTCCGGGCCGCTGCCGCCGCTCAGCGTCGAAGCCAAGCAACCGAAAAAGCAAGCGACGCCCGCACCGGCCAAGAAGGCGGGCACTGCCGCACCGGTTGCTGCGCCTGCTCCGGCTCCTGCACTGACACCGGCGCAGAAGAGCGCCAATCCTTACGCCAACCCGAATGCGCCCTACAAGGTCGAGCAGTCGGCCTCGCCCAAGCTTACCGAGCCGCTGGTCAACACGCCCAAGACCATCACCGCGGTGCCGAAGGAGGTGCTGCAGGACACAGCGACGCTCACGATACGCGAGCTGGCACGCGAGATTCCCGGCGTGACGCTGGGCTTCGCCGAGGGCGGCAACGCGTTCGGCGATCGCATCTACATCCGAGGCTTCGACGCCCGCGGCGACATCTACGTCGACAACATCCGCGATCCCGGCAACACCTCGCGCGAGACCTTCGCGGTCGAGCAGATCGAGGTCTACAAGGGGCCGACCGGCGTTGTCGCCGGCCGCGGCACCGCCGGCGGCGCACTCAACATCATCACCAAGAAGCCCTACGACGACCGCAACTTCTACAACCTGTCGACCATGATCGGCACGGATGGCACGCGGCGCGTCACCACCGACGTCAACCAGGTCATCACGCCCGGCATCGCCTTCCGCGGCAACCTGCTCTACCACGAGAGCGGGGTGGCAGGCCGCAACGAGGTCGAGGACGAGCGTTGGGGCGGCGCCTTCGCGCTGGCAATCAAGCCGAGCGAGAATTTCAAGGTGACCATCGACTACTACCGCCTGCGGACAGACGGCCTGCCGGACTTCGGCGTGCCCCTCAATATCAACGCCAAAGTGCCCTGGCCGGAGACCGGTTTGCCGCGCGATCTGTGGTACGGCAATGCCATGCGCGATTTCATCAAGAACGAGTCCGACATCCTCACCACCACGGTCGAGCTGAAGCTGAGCGACGCCGCCAAGGTGACGAGCAGGACGCGCGTCGGCACCAACTCCAGCGACTACATCGCGTCGGGTCCAACGGGAACCAACGGGCCCAATGTGACGATGAACAACCCGCAGCGCTTCCAGGAGGCGGACCTGGTGGCGAACCAGACCGACGTCACCTTGAAGTTCTGGACCGGGGGGTGGCATCACACGGTCGTCGCCGGCGTGGAGGCGAGCAAGGAGGAGATCGGCCGCTATTCCTATACGGGCTTGGCGGGAGCGACACAGCCGCTCTTCAATCCCAATCCGTACCGCGGTCTGTTAAACCCGGCGCTGAACAACGTCGGGCCGAGAACGTGGACCTATGACGCCACGATCAGCACCGTCGCGGGCTATGTCCTCGATACCATCAAGCTCTCCGAGCAATGGTACATCAACGGCGGCATACGCGTGGACGACTACGAGCGCGTGCAGGTAGCGCCGACCGCAGCCAACACCGCCACGCGACAGGACACCTTGGTGAATTGGCACGCGGGCATCGTCTTCAAGCCGCTACCGATCGCCAGCATCTACGCCGCCTATGCGACGTCGATGATCCCGGCGGGCGGAGAGCTCGATGCCACGGGCGTGGACTACGGTGGCCTCGCCCTCAACGTCGCCCACCTGCCGCCGGAAGAGGTCACCAGCATCGAGGTCGGCACCAAGTGGGAGCTCTTCAACAAGCGCCTGCTGGCCACGGCGGCCCTGTTCCAGACCGAGAAGGAGAATGGGCGCGAGGCGGCGGTGGCGCCGTCCACGCAGATCACCTCGACCGGCGCCTACCGCGTGCGCGGCATAGAGCTGGGTGCGCAAGGCAAGGTGACCGAGCGGTGGAGCGTCTACGGCGGCCTCGTGGTCATGGAGACGGAGGTCACGGGCTCGTCCACGCCGAGGTTCATCGGGCGCCGCATCGCCAACGTGCCCGAGACGCAATTCACGCTCTTGAGCAAGTATCAGCTCACCGACAAGCTGACGGTCGGCGGGCAGGCGATCTATGCCAGCGACGTGCTCGCGGGTCTCTTTGCCGCAGGCGACCAGGGCTACTACCTGCCCAGTCACTGGCGCTTCGATGCGCTCGCTGAATACAAGCTCACCGAGAACATCTCGATGCAGCTCAACGTGCTCAACCTGACCGACGAGGTCTACTACGACGCAGTCTACCGCAGTGCCAGCCCGTTCGTGTTCATCGCGCCCGGGCGGGCAGGGTACCTGACGGTGAACTTCAAATACTGATCGTCTCAGTCGGTCCCCCGATCGAGACAACGGGCCTCTGGGCATGGCGATGCGTGCCCAGAGGCCCTCACTGCTGGAAGGAGAAGGTTCGTGCTCATATGCATCCCGGAGGTCCTGACGAAGGAGCAGGTCAGGCACTGCCGCAAGATCATGGACAACACCGAGTGGATCGACGGCCGCGGCACGGCGGGACCTCAATCCGGCTCGGTCAAGCACAACAACCAGCTCCCCGAGGGGTCGCCCGCCGCGAGACAGCTTGGCGAGATCGTGCTGGAGGCGCTGTCGCGCTCGCCGCTGTTCATCTCGGCGGCGATCCCGCTCAAGATCTTCCCGCCGCTTTTCAATCGCTACGGCATCGGCCAGCACTTCGGCACGCACGTGGACGGCGCAATCCGCGGGGTTCCGGGCACGCCCGTGCGCATCCGCACCGACCTGTCGGTCACGCTGTTCCTGGCCGAGCCGGAGGAATACGACGGCGGCGAGCTCACCGTCGAGGACAAGTACGGGACGCACGAGGTCAAGCTGCCGGCCGGCGACTTGGTCCTTTATCCGTCAACCAGCCTGCACCACGTCAAGCCGGTGACGCGGGGTGCGCGCGTGGCCTCCTTTTTCTGGCTGCAGAGCATGATCCGCGAGGACAGCGCGCGCTCGATGTTGTTCGATCTGGACCAGACGATCCAGGAGCTGACGGTCGAGCGAGGCGTCGCGGATGCGGCATGCGTGCGCTTGACGGGCATCTATCACAACCTCATCAGGTATTGGGCTGACGCATAGGCCCCAGTGCCGTCACAGGTCCGTGCGAAGCCCGCCTCGTCGTCATTCACCCATTGGGCGATTGCGTGCGCCTGGGCCAGCATGTGAGAAGTCCGGTCGCGAGGGATCGGCAGGGAGACGCAGTTCCACGGGGCGCGGGGCCCAGGGGGATCATGAGCACCACGATGCAGGATGCCAGCGCTTGCGCTTGCAGGCACCGCGCCGGGCGCGTCCGGCGGTCCGGGATCGTCGCGCTGGCGCTGCTGGCGCTGACCTGCCTGGCTTTCGCGCAAACCGTTGTTCGTGCGCAGGAGACCAAGTCCGTGCCGCCTGCGCGGGAGCAGCCTGTGGCTCCAGTGCCAGTGCCTGTGCCCGTGCCCGCGCCCGCCGCGCAATCTCCCGCAGCTACGCCCCAGCCTGCGGTTACGCCCTCGCCTGCGGCCACGCTTCCGCCTGCCGATGCACAGCCGCCCGCTGCGACGCCGGGACCGCCCGCGACGCCGCCCTCCGAGCAGGCGGCGCCGGCCCAACCACCCGCGGCGTCTCCGCGGTCGCTGCCGCAATCGGAGTCGCAGCCGACGGCGACAGCTCAACCTGCCTCGCCAAACCTTCCTGCCGTCGGCAGCGCCCACCTGCCACGCGATCTGTCGCCCTGGTCGATGTTCCTCTCGGCCGACATCCTGGTGCAGGGGATCATGATCGGCCTGTTCTTCGCCTCGCTGGTGACGTGGACCGTGTGGCTCGCCAAATCGCTCGAGCTGATGGTCGGCACGCGCCGGCTGCGCAGGGCCTCGGCCGCGATCGGCGAGGAGCGCTCCCTCATCGATGCGCGCGCACGCCTGGGATCGGCCCGCGGCATCCTGCCGGCGCTGGTCGATGCGGCCATGCTCGAGCTGCGCCTGTCGGCCGACCTCACCGACAAGAGCGGGATCAAGGAGCGCGTCGCCACGCGCCTGGTCCGGCTCGAGGTCGCGGCCGGCCGCGACATGAACAAGGGCACCGGCGTGCTCGCCACCATCGGCGCCACGGCGCCGTTCGTTGGGCTGTTCGGCACGGTCTGGGGCATCATGAACAGCTTCATCGGCATCTCCAAGGCGCAGACCACCAACCTCGCCGTGGTCGCGCCCGGCATCGCCGAGGCGCTGCTCGCCACCGCCATCGGCTTGTTTGCTGCCATTCCCGCGGTCATCATCTACAATCAGTTCGCACGCTCGACGGCCCGCTATCGGGCAATGGTGGGCGATGCGTCGGCAGAGGTGCTGCGCCTCGTCTCGCGCGACCTCGACCGGGGAGAGGGGAACATCCGGCTGGCGAAGGCGGCGGAGTGAGCATGGCGGCGCGGCTCGACAGCGGCGACGATAACGACGGCTCGGAGCTGCACGAGATCAACGTGACGCCGTTCATCGATGTCATGCTGGTGCTGCTCATCATTTTCATGGTGGCGGCTCCGCTCTCCACCGTCGACGTCGCGGTCGATCTGCCGGTGTCCACATCCAAGCCGCAGCCGCGACCCGAGAAGCCGCTGTTCCTCACCATCAAGGCGGACCTGTCGCTGGCGATCGGCAACGATCCGATTCCGAGGGGTCAGCTCGCGCAGTTCATGGATGCGGCAACGGAGAACGACCGCCAGAAGCGCATCTTCCTGCGCGCCGACAAGACGGTGGCCTACGGCGAGCTGATGCGCGTCATGAATCTGCTGCGCTCGGCCGGCTACCTGAAGGTGGCGCTCGTCGGCCTCGAGGGCACCGGCGGCGAGGGCCAGCCCACGGGCTCGATCGCGCCGGCGCCCGCCGCAGCGCCGCCGGCTGCCGAGAACCCCACGCCGCGCCCATGACGCTCGCCACCGACCTGTTCGAGCCCCGCCGTACCCGCGCCCTGCGCTGGACCATCGCGGCCGTGCTGGTGGTCGTGGCGCACATCGGCTGCACGGCCCTGGCGCTGATGCACTGGCAGGAGGACGATGCCGAGGACTCGCCCGCCGGGCCGATCATCGTGGAGATGGTGGCGCCTCCCGTCGCCACGCCGCAGGACATGCCCGACGTCGCGCACGGGCCGTTGATGGAGGAGGCCCAGGCCTCGCCGCAGGCGGCCAAAGAGACCAAGGTGGAGGTCGAGAAGGAGACGCCGGAGGTCGAGCCCTCGCCGGCACCGGAGCCCGAGGTTGTCCTCCCCGTGCCGAAGCCGGTGGTCGAGAAGAAGCCGGAGGAGGAAGAGCAGCCCAAGCAGGAGGTGGCGGAACAGCAGAGCGCGCAACTCGCCAATCCCGCACCGCTGACCAAGGCGCCGCCCCGGGTCGAGGCCAAGGAGGCTCCGGTCGCCCCGGCGGCGTCGCCCGGCACGACGGTAGCCTCCGCACGCAACACTGTGACGTGGGAGCGATCGATCGTGTCCCATCTCAATCGCTTCAAGCGCTATCCGGATGGCGCCCGGGCGCGCGGCACGCAGGGCTCTGTCGCGGTAGCGTTCAGCATCGACCGCTCCGGCAACGTGCTCGATGTCCGCATCGTGCAGACGTCCGGATCGACCCATCTGGACGAGGAGGCGCTGGCCGTCGTGAAACGCGCCAGCCCCATCCCCTCGCCGCCGGCAGGGCTGCCTGGATCCAAGCTCGACCTGACGTTGCCGATCCAATTCCGCATCCGGTAGGGTCGCGGCAGGCCCCCGGCGCTCGGGGGCGACGCTAGGGCGCTTGCGTTGCCAGCGCGCTCGTCCACAATGGCTGCGTCCTGCCGTAGCTGACGCCAAGGCACAGGTGCGCCATGAAGCCTCTGACCAAGCCGCTCTCCAAGACGCTGTCCGCGCAGGTGGCCCAGCGGCGTGTCGCGCCCGACGAGCGGCCGGCCGCGGAACTCGCGTCCGGCGAATTCCCAGCCGTGCGCATGCGCCGCAACCGCAAGGCCGGCTGGTCGCGGCGGCTGGTGGCGGAGAACGTGCTCACGCCGGCCGACCTGATCTGGCCGATGTTCGTCACGGAAGGGCGGGGCAAGCGGGTGCCGGTGGAGTCCATGCCGGGCGTCGAACGGCTCAGCGCCGACCTAGTGGTTGCGGCCGCGGAGGAGGCTGTGGCGCTCGGTATCCCGGCGATTGCGCTGTTCCCCTACACCGATGCCAAGCTGCGCGACGAGGCAGGCAGCGAGGCCTTCAATCCCGACAACCTCGTGTGCCGGGCGACGCGCGCCGTGCGCAAAGCGGGCCTCGACATCGGCGTGCTGCTCGACGTGGCCCTCGATCCCTACACCAGCCACGGCCACGACGGCTTGATGCGCGGCGGCGAGATCATCAACGACGAGACCATTGAGGCGCTGGTGCGCCAGACGCTCGTGCAGGTGGAGGCCGGCTGCGACATCATCGCGCCCTCCGACATGATGGATGGGCGCGTCGGCGCCATCCGCAAGGCGCTCGAGGCCGGCGGCCACCGCAACGTGCAGATCATGGCCTATGCGGCCAAGTACGCCTCGGCCTTCTACGGGCCGTTCCGGGATGCGGTCGGCTCGGGTGCGCTGCTCTCGGGCGACAAGCGCACCTACCAGATGGACCCCGCCAACTCCGACGAGGCGCTGCGCGAGGTGGCGCTCGACATCGCCGAGGGCGCCGACATGGTGATGGTGAAGCCCGGCATGCCCTATCTCGACATCGTGCGCCGCGTGAAGGACACGTTCGGCGTGCCGACCTTCGCCTACCAGGTGTCGGGCGAGTATTCGATGCTGGCGGCGGCCGCGGCCAACGGCTGGCTCGACGGCGACAAGGTGATGATGGAGAGCCTGATCGCCTTCAAGCGCGCCGGCGCCGACGGCGTGCTCAGCTACTTTGCGCCGCGGGCGGCGAAGCTGCTCAAGGCGTAGGGCGGAATAGGCGCCAGCCGTATTCCGCCGGTCTCGATGTCGCTTGGGAATTGGCGCAATACGCCTTCGGCTATTGCGCCCTACGGCTACCGGAGCACGGGTTGCATAGCCGCAGAAATGCGGCACTTGCTTGCGTCGCGTCCGCTCCCGTATCATCGGCCGCAAGTAGAGAGAGCGCGCGTGCACGTATGAGCGAGCAGCAGAAGCATTTTCCCGAGTTCTACGTCACGGCGCCGCAGGCCTGCCCCTATCTGCCGGGGCGCCTCGAGCGCAAGCTGTTCACCCATCTCACCCACGACAAGCCGCCAGCGCTGGTCGACAACCTGCTCAAGGGCGGCTTCCGCCGGAGCCAGAACATCGCCTACATGCCCTATTGCGAGGGCTGCCAGGCGTGCATCTCCGTGCGCGTTGTGGTGGGCGAGTTCGCGCCGGGCCGCTCGCTGCGCCGCGTGGTCGAGGCCAACAGCGATCTCGTCGCGCGCCGGCTGCAGGCGACGCCGACCTCGGAGCAGTACTCGCTCTTCCGCGCCTACATCGATGCGCGCCATGCCGACGGCGGCATGGCCGACATGACGGTCCTCGACTACGCCATGATGGTGGAGGACAGCATCATCGATACGTTCGTGACCGAGTACCGGGCGCGGCCGCAGCCCGGAGACAAGAGGCCCGAGGGCAAGCAGCCGCTGCTGGCGGTGGCGCTGTGCGACCGGCTCTCGGACGGCATCTCGATGGTCTACAGCTTCTATGAGCCGGAGGCCGCCCGGCGCGGGCTCGGCACCTACATGATCCTCGAGCACATCAACTATGCCCGTCGGCTGGGTGTGCCTTATCTCTACCTCGGCTACTGGATCAAGGGCTCGCCGAAGATGAGCTACAAGAAGCGGTTCCAGCCGCAGGAGCAGCTCACCGGCAACGGCTGGGTGCGGGTCTGAGCGGCGTCCCCGTCAGGCGTCATCCAGGTGCACGACGCGCCCGTCGACGATCGTCCGCAGCACCTTGATCTGGGCTAGGTCCGCGGGCGGTGTCGACCGCGGGTTGCGGCTCAGGACCGCCAGGTCCGCGAACTTGCCAGGCGCGAGCGTGCCCTTGCGGTCTTCCTCGAAGGAGATCCAGCCAGCCTCCGAGGTCATGAGCCGCAGGGCGCGCAGCACGTCGAGGCGCTGGGCGGGACCCAGCACCGAGCCCGACTTGCGCTCCTTGCGCTCCACGATCGTCTGCAAGGTGACGAAGGGATTGTAGGGGATGTTGTCGGTGCCGGCCGATACCGCCACACCCGCCTCCAGCAGGGCGGCGTGCGGGACGTAGCGGTCGAGATCGGCCATGTCGCGCGTCAGCGCGGCGCCGTTCTTCCAGATCATGTAGACGGGAATGGTCGTGACCGCGAGCCCGAGCCGCCGGATGCGGGCGACCTGCTCGGACGTGATCAGCTTCACGTGCTCGATCACCCAGCGCCGCCCCGCCAGCGGAATCTCGGCATCGATGGACTCGAAGATCGAGAGGATGTCCTCGAGGTGATCGCCGACGATCGTGTGCAGGCGCAGGTCCAGTTCGGCCGCGAGGCGGGCGTAGGTGCGGAAGTCCTCGGGCCTGTTGGCCCATTCGACGAAACCGGCCCATCCGGTGTTGGGAAGCGCGGCGCGGCTGTCCGCAGCCGTCTTGGGATTGCCGCCGAAGCCGACGAACACACCAGCCACGCGCAGGAGCGAATCGCCCAGTCCCCTGCCCCGCGCGTGCGGTAGCCAGTCCCGCAGGACCTTGCGGCCTTCCTCGACGCTGGCCCAGGTCGGGCTCACGCACAGGTGGCACCTGACTGTCAGCTCGCCCCGCTGCCACAGCTCGCGGTAGACGGCGATGGTCTCGGGCGAGGAGCCGTGGCCTTCGTAGATGCTCGTCGTGCCGACGGAGTTGTAAGCCTGGAGCGAGCGCTTCAGGCCGACGACGCGCTCGGTGAAGTCGAAGCCGGTGATCCCGCGCAATAGGTTGAAGTCGGCGGACGGGCGCCGGTTGCGGTCGATGATGATGCCGGTCGGCTCGCCGGTGCCCGGCTCGCGCTCGATCTCGACGTTGTCCGCGGTCACCTTGGTGGTGCGGTCGATGCCGAGCAGGGCCAGGGCTTTGCTGTTCAGCGCCGTATAGCCGGGCGGCTCGCCCCAGTTGGTGAAGACCGCGGCTATGCAGACGGGATGGTCGGGAGCCGCGCGATCGAGCTCGGCGCGGTTTGGCATGCGCCGCTCGACAAGGGTCAGCGGCCCGCCGAAGTAGAAGGGCGGCTGGCCCACCGGCATGGTGATGATCCAGGTGCCCGGCGGCGCATCGCGGGCGGCGCGGGCTATGACGTCGAGCACGTCGCCAACCGATCGCGCCGCCGCCAGCGAGGGGCGCAGCGTCTTCAGTCCTTCCCGCTCCATGTGCGCATGCGTATCGATGATGCCCGGAATGACCGTGCGGCCTTCGAGATCGATCACCTCGGTTGCCGGCCCGGCGAGGGCGGCGAGATCGCCGGCGGAGCCGACGGCCAGGATGCGGCCGCGGCCGATGGCGACGGCCTCGGCCGCGCTGCCGGACGGGTCCATGGTGAGGACGGTGCCGCCCGTCAGCAGCATGTCGGCATGGCGCCCCTCGGGCTCCGGTTTCATCGCTGAGGCTCCATCGCGTGCAGGACCGACGCAATCGTGTCGACGAGAGCCGACGCGCGGCGCCGGATCTGTGGGGCGGAGGTCACCTCGCCGAAGCGGGCGCGCGTGGCGCCGCCCAGAACAAACAGGCGAGCGCTCAGTGTCCCGTCGGCACGCAGCAGCCGCGCGTTGGCGTCCACGTCGAGCCCGACGCCGAAGGCTCCGGGACGAGCGGCGCCAGACCTGAAGAGGTCGTCGGTGAGTGGATCGCCGACGCGGCTGAGGTCCTCCTCCGGGCCCGTGCAGTTGATGATCCAGCCGACCGAAAGGCTGACCGATGCGCCGTTGGCCCGGGCGATATCGACGGCAAGGCCGTGGCCGTCCAGCCGGACGGCACGCAGTCGACCTCTCAGGACCACCGCCCGTCTCTCGGCACGCAGGCGATCCAGCAGCTCGGCGATGTCGGGCGCCAACCGGTGGCGATGGATCAACCAGTAGGGGCGCAGGTGGCGCAGGAACCGGCTGCGCTCGGCTTGTGACAGAGCCCCCCAGATCCTCGGCAGGTAGGCCCGGAAAGCATCGATCACGCTCTGCCAAGAATATCCCGCGGCCGCCGCCTCCTCCGCCTCCGCTCGCAGCAGCCTTGCAACTTCACGCAGCCGGGGCGCAGTTGCGATGCTGGTCCGCGTGAACGCATAGGCCTGCGGCGGCGCATCGATCAGCGGCAGCAGGCCGCGGCGGGACAGGAGATGGATCGTGCCCCGATGTCCCCGATGATGGAGCTCCAACAGGGCATCGATGCCCGTGGAGCCCGTGCCGACGATCAGGACCGGCTCGTCGGCGCCAATCCCGTCCATCGCTCCCGGCGTCCACATGTCGGCGATGCAGCGCTCCGCCGGCGCGATCGCGAGCCGACGCGGTCTCTGGTTGCCGAGGCAGAGCACTCCGATCGGTGCCATGTACGTGCCGCCGCCGGCGATCCCGAGACTAACTCCCGCGCTGGCTTCGGCGGCGCTCACGACCTCCTCGGTCCGCAACTCGACGAAGCCCTGGGCAACAGCCCGGTCCAGCTCATGGCGCAGCCAGGCGCCGTAGGCGGAGCGGGCGACATAGCGGTCGCTGTAGCGATCGGACAACGGGCCGTGCCGGGCGACGTACCAGGTCTGGAACGCCTTGTCCGAGTCCTCGGCGCGCCATCCTCCCATCTTGTCGATCGGCACGTTGAGCCGATGCCAGGCCGAGGCGGCGCTGTAGGCGACGCCGCGCGCGAACGCGCCGCTCCGGTCGAATACAGTGCTCGCGATGCCGCGCTCGGCCAGCTGGAGCGCAATCAGCGTCCCCGCAGCGCCGCCGCCGACGATGGCAACACGCATGGGAGAGACGGAACGGGTTGCGTCCTGCTGCATGTTCCACCCTAGCGCGCCTGCAGCACACGCTCCCGCCAGCCGCGCGAGGCGGGACGGGGCGCTGCGGGCAGCTCGCCCGCTTCGGGCATGGGCTTGGGCAGGTCGCCGACCAAGCGTTGAGCGGGGATATCGATGCGGCCCTCCTCGAGCGCGTGGCAGGCGGCCCAGGCGCCCGCGTACTCGTGCATGACCGGCACCTCGGCGCGGCAGCGCTCGCTGGCCAAGGGGCAACGGGTATGGAAGCGGCAGCCGGGCGGTGGCGCCAGGGGGCTCGGCACGTCACCCTGCACGGCGCGGCGCTTGTGCCCGATGACGCTCAGGTCCGGCACCGCATCGCGCAGCATGCGCGAATAGGGATGGAGAGGCCGCTCGAACAACGTCGTCGGCGCCGCGATCTCGCACAAGCGGCCGAGGTACATGACGCCCACCACGTCGGCGACGAAGTTCACCACCGCCAGGTCGTGCGAGATGAACAGCATCGTCAGATGGTGGTCGCGCTGCAGGTCCTTCATGAGGTTGAGGATCTGCGCCTGCACCGAGACGTCCAACGCCGAGGTGGGCTCGTCGCACACCAGCAGCTTGGGGGTGCCGGCAAGGGCGCGCGCGATCGAGATGCGCTGGCGCTGGCCGCCCGAGAACGCGTGCGGAAAGCGGCGCCCATCTGCCGCGGAGAGGCCCACCTGCTCCAGCAGCTCAACGACGCGCTTCGTGATGCGGCCATCCGCATCGTCCATGCCCCTGGCCCGCATCGGCTCGGCGATGATCTTGCCGACTGTCCAGCGCGGATCGAGCGAGGAGTAGGGGTCCTGGAACACCATCTGCACCTCGCGCAGCGCCGCGCGCTGCGTGGGGTCGCCCGCGTAGGGGGCGATCGAGACGCCGTCCAACGCGGCCTGCCCGCCCGTCGGCGCCAGCAGCCCCGTGACGAGACGGGCGATCGTCGACTTCCCACATCCCGATTCGCCCACCAGGGCAAAGGTCTGCCCGCGTCGGATATGGAATGACACGCCGTCCACGGCGCGAACGACGCTGCGGCCGCCCCTTTCGAACATGCGGTCGATCAGCGCCGGCGACACGTCGAAATGGCAGGTGAGGTCATCGACGACCAGATGCGGCGATCGCGCCGGTGCAGCGATGGCGGCCGGCGGCGCCTCACCTTCCCGGGTGCCGCCGGCTGTCCCGACGCCGACCTCGCCGGCACGGAAGCACGCGGCCTCGGTCTTTCCGGCAGGAACGAGCGGCGGCGGCGAAGCGCGGCAGCGCTCGATCGTCGCCGGACAGCGCGGGCTGAAGGCGCAGTGCCTCCACGGCGCCGCGGACAGGCGCGGCATCGCGCCCTCCATCTGCCGCAGCCGCGCAGCCTGCGCGCCGAGGCGCGGGATGGAGTGCATAAGCCCGACGGTATAGGGGTGCGAGGGCCGCTGCAGGATGTCCGCCGTCCTGCCGATCTCGACGATGCGGCCGACGTAGAGCACGGCGACTCGGTCCGTGATCTCGGCGATGACGCCCATATCGTGCGTGATGAGCAGCAGCGCCGTGTTGCGCTCGCGGGCGAGCTCGCGCAGCAGCTCTATGATCTGGGCCTGGACGGACACGTCGAGGGCGGTCGTGGGCTCGTCGG
>Ga0247825_10000833_pt1 | contig 19988 bp, 24 predicted proteins | sample 13C_Vanillin_Day_FD_194413 | JGI IMG/M metagenome (GOLD analysis project Ga0247825, IMG submission 194413) | Soil microbial communities from agricultural site in Penn Yan, New York, United States - 13C_Vanillin_Day48 | ecosystem: Environmental > Terrestrial > Soil > Agricultural land | place...
CTGATCGGCCTGCCCGAGGCCGAGCAGCGCGAGCGCGCCTTGACGTGGCTGAACCGGCTGGGGCTCGGCCAATTCACCAACGCCTATCCGCACGAGCTGTCCGGCGGCATGCGCCAGCGCGTGGCGATTGCGCGGGCCTTTGTGGTGCAGCCCGATATCCTGCTGGCCGACGAAGCCTTCGGGCATCTCGACGAAGTGACGGCGGCGGAGCTGCGCGAAACGTTTTTGCAGCTCGCGCGCGAATGCGGCTCGACCGCGGTTCTGATCACGCATCAGCTCGAAGAGGCGATCGGCGTCGGCGACCGCATCGTGGTGTTCGGTAAGTCGGCAAAACTTCTGGCCGACATCCACGTGGCGCAATGGCCGAAGTCGCGATACGCGGTGCTGCGCGAAGCGATCCAGGCGACGTTGCAGGCCAACAGTCCCGATCCGCGGCTGAGTACGCCCGAGGCCCTTGCGGCGACCTGAGCGCTATTGGTCCAGCAATCGGGTGGGCAAAGCCGCATCAGCGGCATAGCCGTCCGAAGGACGGCGTCGCTTCGCTCGCCTATGCCCACGTCTTTGCTCTGCGCAAGAAGGCGTGGGCCCGGCGCTGAAGAAGCGCCTTGGCCCACCCTACGCCCCGAACTTCACCGCGATTGCACCGATCGGCTCCAGCGCGAAATCGACGGCGCTTTCGTCCTTTTCCAGAAACATCGGGGCGGTGAGCGAGCCGCAGATGATGAACTGCCCGGCGCGCAGCTTGTCGCCGATCGCTTCGGCGACGTCCGCGACATGCCGCACGATGTTGAGCACGTCGCCGATATTGGTTTCCAGGTCGGCCGGCACCGGCACGTCGTTGCCGCTTCGCGCGACGCGGCCCTTGAGCCCGGCAAGCCGCGCGCCCTGCCGCATGATGTCGCGCTGGCCGAGCACGACGTGACGCTGGAAGATGTCGCCGGCGAGAATCGCCTCGACGTCGTCCATCGCGCAGTCGATGTCGGCCAGTTCGATCGCGGGACCGATGGCGGCGACGGCCTTGCGCACCTCGTCGCGGCTCGCACGCGCCGGCAGATCCTGGCCCAGGTAGGCCGCGATCTCCGCTTCGGCGACCGGCTTCTGCCAATGGGAGATCGGAACCCTGGCGCCCGGCGCCAGCATCGCGCGATCGAGAATGAAGCCGACCAGCGGCGCGGTCAGCTTCAGGTTGGTTTGCGCAACCGGTGCGCCGAAGCCGACCTTCCATCCGACCTGATGCGCGCCTTCGTTGAAGCGGCGCTTGCGCAGTTCCAGCTGCGCGCGCATGCCCCGGGAAATGCGCGGATCATCGAGCGTCGGACTCATTCGCCGTGGCCCTCGGGCGGGTTCTCGTAGCCCGACGCCTCGATCGAGCCCGCGCCCATCCAGCCCCACACCAGCACCACGTCCTCGTCGGAGGTGTTGTTGAAGCCGTGCCAGACGCCGCGCGGCGAATAGACCACGTCGCCTTCGCCGGAGGGTTCGAGGCCCTTGTCGGTGATGATGTGACCCTGGCCCTTCAGCACGATGAAGAACTCGTCGCAGTTGCGGTGCAAATGCTGCTCGTGGCTCGCCCCGGGCTTCAGCACGGTCCAGCCGACGACATGGTCGGCGCCGGCGGTTTTCTTGTCGATCAGGAACTGCACCTGCATGTCGATCCAGCCGTCGTCGCGCTTGAGGCCTTCGACCTTCGGCACGCTCTTGATGTTGGTGCGGTACATCTTGGCGCCGAACGACGCGGAGGTGATGCCGGTCGCGGCCTTCACCGCCTTCGCCAGTGCCGCGCCGATCCTTTCGCCCCTGTCCGTCATGCTTGTCCTCCCAAATCTAGTCTTGTCCACCCAGCCGCCGGTAAACCTGATGTGCCACCACGAAATCGTTGGCGTCGATGCCCAGCCCGCGGCAGGCGTTCATCATCTCGTTGGCGGCGGCCGCGAGCGGCACCGGGCTGCCGAGCTTCCGCCCGAGATTGAGCGCCAGCATCATGTCTTTCTGTTGCAGTGTCACGTCGGCCAGTGGCACCGCCGGCATCCGGCCGTCGATGATGAACGGACCGCGATAGCCCAAAACGGGTGAGGCCGCGACGCTCTTCAGGATGGCGTCGACCGCGACCTCGCGTCCCACGCCGCCCTTTTCGGCCAGCGCCACGGCTTCGCCGAAGCAGATCACCTCGACCATCAGCAGGAGGTTGACCGCGATCTTCATCTGGCAGGCGAGCCCGTTGCCGCCGATCCGCGTCACCTTGGGCCCGATCGCCAGCAGCACGGGTTTCGCCCGTTCGAACGCCGCCTCGTCGCCGCCGATCATCACCGAGGCCTGTCCGGCCTTCACGGTGACCGGACTGCCGGACAACGGACCGTCGAGCATGATGGAGCCTGCCTTGGCGAACGTGGCCGCGACCTCCCGGCTCGCGTCCGGCTCGATGGTGCTCATGTCGATGTAGATTCCGCCCTTGCGCAGGCCGGACACGATGCCGTCGGGGCCGAGCGCCACGGCCTTCACCGCCGCCGAGTCGGTCACGATCGAGAACACGATCTCGGATGTTGCAGCCACCGCGCGTGGCGTATCGGCCCATTTCATGCCGGCCGCGATCAGCGCCTCGGCCTTGCCGCGCGACCTGTTCCAGCCGGTGACCGTATGCCCCGCGGCCATCAGCCGGGGCACGATCAGCTCGCCCATGGCGCCGAGGCCGACAAATCCGATGTTCACGTGCTTTGCCCTCATGAAGTGAGGGCAATGTTCGGATTTCAGGGCAGCTTGTCAAAGCCCTCGCCGAAACCCTTCAGGCTGATCGGAAAGCCGATGCCTTCTTCCGGTGTCTGGAAGATGATGAATGTGGCCGACTGCCCGCTTCGCAGTTTGCCGACGAGGGTGTCGTCCATGATGACCTCGGCGACGCAGCCGTTGGGCACGCAGCGCACGAAGCCCGCCCGGCCCACCTCGGCGTTGTCGATCTTCAGGCCCAGGCCCGAGGGCAGCAGCACCCCCGGCGGTGCGATCACCCGCATCAGCCGGGTCTTCTTGTCCGCGGTCTTCAGGATGATGACGGTCAGCCCGATGTTCGGCCGGTCGTCGGCCGTGACGCTCTGAATCAGCGCGCACTGCTCGCCCTGAGCACCCGGCGGGGTGTCGCAGCGGATCTGCCAGTCGTTGTGGATCGAGCGGACTGCGCCTTGGGCCTGTGCCTTCCCGGCCGGAGCCAGGACCATCAAGACGGCCACCAAGGCGACGATAATGGCCGGAGCAGCCCCGGCACCCGAGGTTCGCCGGTGTCCAGGCAGCCGCGGCAGCCGGTTTTGGCCATGCACCCGGCCATGCAGTTCGCGGGCGCGGAGGTCCCGGACGTTCAAATCTTGGCCGCTTTTACCCATCGTTCCGTTCCGGCTGGTTGTAATCCTGAGGCCCGCATTCGAATCGCCAAGTCTTAGCTACCAAGCCTTGGATACATCGCGTCGCGGATTTGGGCCACGGGGCGGCGGCCCGAAGGACGCCGATGTGAACAATGGCTGCGGCGTGCGGCGCGCCCGATTTTGGCCTCATCGTGCTGGGCTGCCATCGGTTTCCGCCCCGGATCGCCCCATATGTAAAATATACGGATTGTCGCATTGGACAGCCGTTTAGGCACATTGCGACTGCGCCGGAATTATGGTTTGAGAAGCCGGGAAATCCCCTCTCGCCGCACCGCCCGCCGAGGATCGCGGCCCCTTTCGGGGCGCCTTATCGGGAGCGGGTTGATCTGCAAAGACACCCCCGGTGCGACAAGAACGCGTCACGACGAATTCGTCGAAGGAGCAATGACGACGATGCTGGTTCTTAGGCGGTTGGCCGCACTGGCGGTTGCGATGGTGGCCGGATTTGCGGTCGGCGATGTGGCGTGGGCCGGGACCGGGCAGCCGTCACCGTGGCAGCTCGGCTTTCAGAACTCCGTCACGCCGGTGATGGATTACATCCACTGGTTCCACGACTGGCTCCTGGTGATCATCACGTTGATCTCGCTGTTCGTGCTGGCGCTGCTGGTGGCCGTCATCGTCAAGTTCAACGCCAAGGCCAATCCGACCCCGTCGCGCACCACGCACAACACGCTGCTTGAAATAGCCTGGACGATCGTGCCGGTGGCCATCCTGGTCGTGATCGCGATCCCCTCGTTCAAGCTCCTGTTCCTGCAGACCGATATCCCGCCGGCCGACGTGACCATCAAGGCGACCGGCAAGCAGTGGTATTGGACCTATGCCTATCCGGACAGCAACTTCGAGTTCGACTCGCTGATGCTCAAGGACAACGAGCGCAAGGACGGCCAGCCGCGCCTGCTCGCGGTCGACAACGAGATCGTGGTGCCGGTGAACAAGAACATCCGCGTCCAGGTCATCGGCGCCGACGTGATCCATGCCTTCGCCGTGCCGTCATTCGGCATCATCATCGACGCGGTGCCGGGCCGGCTCAACGAAACCTGGTTCAGGGCGACGCGCGAAGGCGTGTACTACGGCCAGTGCCGTGAGCTTTGCGGCAAGGACCATGCCTATATGCCGATCCAGGTGCGGGTCGCGAACGATCGCGACTACGCCGCATGGCTCGATCAGGCCAAGAAGAAATATTCCGCGATCGACGGCGGGCGCGCACCGAACCAGGTCGCGGCGAAGTAGAACGTTGAATAGAGTACGACACAGCGGGCGATAACGACAGTCCTTAAGGAACTAGCGATGGCTACAGCGGCTCACGGCGCACACGCACACGACGATCACGCCCACCACACCCCGACCGGGTGGCGGCGCTTCGTCTATTCGACCAATCACAAGGACATCGGCACGATGTACCTCGTGTTTGCGATGGTCGCCGGTGTGATCGGTGCCACCATGTCGGTCGCCATGCGCATGGAACTGCAGGGGCCCGGCCTGCAGATCTTCCACGACTCGCACCAGTTCAACGTGTTCACGACCGCGCACGGCCTGATCATGATCTTCTTCATGGTCATGCCGGCGCTGATCGGCGGTTTCGGCAACTGGATGGTGCCGTTGATGATCGGGGCGCCGGACATGGCGTTCCCGCGCATGAACAACATCTCGTTCTGGCTGCTGCCGGCCTCGTTCGCGCTGCTGTTGATGTCGGCCTTCGTCGAAGGTGAGCCGGGCGCCCCCGGCGTCGGCGGCGGATGGACGATCTATGCGCCGCTATCGACCTCCGGCCATCCGGGCCCGGCGGTCGACTTCGCGATCCTGTCGCTGCATCTCGCGGGCGCGTCGTCGATTCTCGGCGCCATCAACTTCATCACCACGATCTTCAACATGCGCGCGCCCGGCATGACGCTGCACAAGATGCCGCTGTTCGTGTGGGCCGAACTCGTGACCGTGTTCCTGCTCCTGCTGTCGCTGCCGGTTCTCGCCGGCGCAATCACCATGCTGCTCACCGACCGCAACTTCGGCACCACCTTCTTCAACGCGGCCGGCGGCGGCGATCCGGTGCTGTTCCAGCACTTGTTCTGGTTCTTCGGCCATCCCGAGGTCTACATCCTGATCCTGCCGGGCTTCGGCATCGTCAGCCAGATCGTCTCGACCTTCAGCCGCAAGCCGGTGTTCGGCTATCTCGGCATGGCCTACGCGATGGTCGCCATCGGCGGCATCGGCTTCGTCGTGTGGGCGCACCACATGTACACGGTCGGCATGAACACCGCGACGCAGGCCTATTTCATCGCCGCCACGATGGTGATCGCGGTCCCGACCGGCGTGAAGATCTTCTCCTGGATCGCCACCATGTGGGGCGGCTCGATCGAGTTCCGCACGCCGATGCTGTGGGCGATCGGCCTGATCTTCCTGTTCACCGTCGGCGGCGTCACCGGCGTGGTGCTGGCGAATGCCGGCGTCGATCGCGCGATGCACGACACTTATTACGTGGTGGCGCATTTCCACTACGTGCTGTCGCTCGGCGCGGTGTTCGCGGTGTTCGCCGGCTGGTACTACTGGTTCCCGAAAATCACTGGCTACAACTACAACGAAACCATCGGCAAGCTGCACTTCTGGACGACCTTCATCGGCGTCAACATCGTCTTCTTCCCGCAGCACTTCCTGGGTCTTGCCGGCATGCCGCGCCGCATCGCCGACTATCCGGACGCCTATGCCGGCTGGAACCTGGTGTCGTCGATCGGCTCCTACATCTCGGCGTTCGGCCTCGTGATCTTTTTCATCGGCGTGTTCCAGGCTTTCGCCCGCAAGGAGAAGGCCGCCGACAATCCGTGGGGACCGGGGGCGACCACGCTCGAGTGGACGCTGCCGTCGCCACCGCCGTTCCATCAGTTCAATGAGCTGCCCAGGATTAAGTGAGCCAAGTGAGAGCTAAGTGATGTCGTTCACGACCGACAGTGCCGGCCTTGCGTCCGGGTTGCCGAGCGAAGCGGGCCGGGCGGAGCCAAGCATGGCCGGGGTGGGCGATTATCTCGCCCTGCTCAAGCCTCGCGTGATGTCGCTCGTGGTTTTCACGGCGCTGGTCGGCATGGTGGTCGCGCCTGTTCCGATGCATCCGGTGCTGGGCTTCTTTGCGCTGCTTTGCATCGCGGTCGGCGCGGGTGCGTCCGGCGCCCTCAACATGTGGTACGAGGCCGAGATCGACGCCAAGATGAAGCGTACCGCCGGACGGCCGATCCCGGCCGGCCGCCTGCAGCCCGGCGAGGCGCTGGCGTTCGGCCTCACCCTTGCGGTCGGCTCGGTGGCGTTTCTCGGATTGATGGTGAATGTGCTCGCGGCCGGCCTGCTCGCCTTCACCATCTTCTTCTACGCCGTCGTCTACACGATGTGGCTCAAGCCTTCGACGCCGCAGAACATCGTGATCGGCGGCGCGGCCGGTGCGTTCCCGCCGATGATCGGCTGGGCCGCGGCGACCGGCGGCATCGGGCTCGAATCCTTCCTGTTGTTCCTCGTCATCTTTGTCTGGACGCCGCCGCACTTCTGGGCGCTGTCGCTCTACAGCATCGAGGAATACAGACGCGCCGGCATTCCGATGATGCCGGTGGTCGCGGGCGCTGCCGAGACGCGCCGCCAGATCCTGCTCTATTCGATGCTGCTGGCGCCGGTCGGCGCGCTGCCCTGGCTGTTCGGCTATGCCGGCCTGCTCTATGGACTGACCGCGATTGCCGGCGGCGTGCTGATGATCGCCTTCGCCCTGAAACTCTTTCAGTCGCCGGCGGAGCAGACCGCGAAGCAGCTGTTCGCCTTCTCGATCCTCTATCTCTTCGTGCTGTTCTCGGTGCTGCTGGTCGAGCAGGGCATCGGCGCGTCGGGATGGGGGCTCCCCTTCGGCCGGGTTTTCGCATGAGTGTGGCAATGAGCGAACAGAACGAGCCTGGCATCGTGCTGACCGCGGAGCAGAAGCGCCGCCGCCGTGCGCGCTCGATTGCGATCGCGGTGTCGCTCGGCGTGCTGGTGCTGCTCGTCTATGTCGTCACCATCGTCAAGCTCGGGCCCGGCGTGCTGGTCCGTCCGCTGTGACCGAAAATAGAAACCGCCAAGCCAAACCAACCAGGCGAAATCAACCAAGCCAAACCAGCCATGACCGTGCAAGCCGATAACCCGCTCCGCCGCCGCGACAAGATCGTCGCCACGGCCTGCGGCCTGTTCGTCGCCTTGATGGTCGGCGCGGCCTATGCGTCGGTTCCGCTCTACAACTGGTTCTGCCGCGTCACCGGCTTCAACGGCACGACGCAGGTCGCGACGTCCGGGCCGGGCGTGGTGCTCGATCGGAAGATCACGGTTCGCTTCGACGCCAACACCGGACCGGGCCTGCCGTGGCGTTTCGAGCCCGAGCAGAAGACCATCGAGGTGCGGCTCGGCGAGGTCGTGACCGTCAACTATCTGGTCATCAACGAAACCGCGCGCCCGATCACCGCGTCCGCCGCCTACAACGTGACGCCGCTGACGATGGGCGCCTACTTCCAGAAGATCAACTGTTTCTGCTTCACCGAGCAGACCCTGAAGGCGGGCGAGAAGCGCGAAATGCCGGTGGTGTTCTACATCGATCCGGCCATGGCGAAGGACGCCGACGGCGCCACCGCCAACACCATCACGCTGTCCTACACTTTCTATCCGCAACGCGAGCCGTCGCGGCCGGTGGCGGTCAGCGCTCCGGCCACGCGGCCGGGTTCGATTTGAGCTTTCAGGGCACGCCGCGCCCGGGCGTGTTCAACGAGACGAAGGACTAACGGAGACCGAAATGGCCGACGCCCACGCCAAGCCCCGCCACGACTACCACCTGGTCGATCCAAGCCCGTGGCCGGCCATCGGTTCGATTTCCGCATTCATCATGGCGGTGGGCGCGATCTGCTGGATGCACCAAATGTTCGCGGCGGCGCCGCTGGTGTTCGCCGCAGGCACTCTCGGCGTGCTCTACACCATGCTGAGCTGGTGGCGCGACATCATCAACGAGGCGGAGCACGAGGGCTATCACACCCGCGTGGTGCAGATATCGCATCGCTACGGAATGATCCTGTTCATCGCCTCCGAGGTGATGTTCTTCGTCGCCTGGTTCTGGGCCTACTTCAACACCGCGCTGTTTCCGGCGGACGCGAACCAGTTCCTGCGCTTCGATCTTCTCGGCCATGTCTGGCCGCCGGCGCCGAGCCCCGATCATGTGGCGTTCCGCGGCACGTTCGACCCGTGGCACCTGCCGCTGCTCAACACGCTGATCCTGCTGACCTCGGGCACGACGGTGACCTGGGCGCACCACGCGCTGCTGCACAACGACCGCAAGGGACTGATCAACGGCCTGTGGCTGACGGTCATCCTCGGCGTCTGCTTCACCTGCGTGCAGGCCTATGAATACATGCATGCGGCCTTCACCTATTCGGGCCACATCTACGGCGCGACCTTCTTCATGGCGACCGGCTTCCACGGCGCGCATGTCTTGATCGGCACGACGTTCCTGATCGTCTGCCTGATCCGCGCCTACAAGGGCCACTTCACGCCGACGCATCACCTCGGCTTCGAGTTCTGCGCCTGGTATTGGCACTTCGTCGACGTGGTGTGGCTGTTCCTGTTCGCCGCGATCTATGTCTGGGGCGGGGGTACGCCGCTCGCACACTGACGGAAGGCGCCATCGATCTGCTGCAAAGGGGTGGCGCTTTGCCGCCCCTTTGTTTTTTTGGGGACGTCTGCTGCATGCCGGACGCGTCTTATCCGCCGCTGTCGCCGGTTTTGACCGGGCTGACCTGCCGCTGCCCACGCTGCGGCAAGGGCAAGCTGTTTCGGGGATTTCTCGATGTCAGGCCGAGTTGCGAGGCTTGCGGTCTCGACTACGGGTTCATCGATGCCGGCGACGGCCCTGCGGTGTTCGTGATTTTGCTCGCCGGCTTTGTCGTGGTCGGCAGCGCGCTGGTCGTCGAGTTCAAATATGCGCCGCCCTTTTGGGTGCATGCTCTGCTGTGGGGGCCGCTGATACTTGCCGTGACGCTGCTGCCGCTGCGCCCGATGAAAGGGCTGTTGATCGCCTTGCAGTATCACCACAAGGCCGCCGAAGGGCGGACCGAATCGGCCGAGCGATGAGCGCGGCTCCGCGGCGAAAGCGCCTGCTCATCCCCGGCGTCGTCGCGCTCGGAGGCCTGGTTGTTCTGCTGGGGCTCGGCACCTGGCAGCTCGAACGCAAGGCCTGGAAGGAAAACCTGATCGAGGCGCTGGCGACGCGGCTTCAGTCCGGGCCGGTCGAATTGCCGCCGCCCGCCGATTGGCCCGGGCTCGCGCCCGGCGAAGCGGAATTCACCCGCGTCCGGCTGAACGTCACGTTCCTGAAATCCGGCGACGCGCTGGTCTACACCGGCGGCTCGTCGCTGCGCGACGACGTGAAGGGGGTCGGCTATTTTGTGTTCAGCCCGGCGCGGACAGCGGACGGGCGCGTGGTCGTGGTCAATCGCGGCTCTGCTCCGGGTCGCAACTATCCGCAGGCCGAAGGCATGCAGGAAATCGTCGGTGCGCTGCGCTGGCCGGAAGGCTCGTCCATGTTCGTGTCCGATCGCGACAGCGCCGGCGCGACCTGGTTCGTGCGCGACCATCTGGCGATGGCGAAGGCCAACGGCTGGGGCGAGGTCGCGCCGTTCTACATCGAGCAGGAGGCTCCGGTGCCGCCGGGCGGCGTGCCGCACCCGGCGAAGCTCAACGTCCGGCTCCGCAACGACCATCTGCAATATGCCATCACTTGGTACAGCTTGGCCGGCGTGCTGGTGGTCATTTTTGCGATCTGGGCGCTACGCCAGCGGCGGGATGCGGCTGCGGATCGGGGCGCTGCTCCGCGCCATTGACCGGTCCGGGACGGCGCCGGCTCCGGTTCCGCAGCTGCGCTGTGTTCCAGTGGCAGAATCGCCGAATATTCAGTGGCATCAATATGATAGCCATTTCCTTGTGAAACGCAGGGGGGCCGCATAAGTTCACCGGGCGCGGCAACGACACGCGACTCGATTTCAAGGAACGCTCGGTGCGCTATGTTTCGACCCGCGGCGAGGCCCCGCCGCTCGGCTTCATGGATGTCACGCTCGCGGGGCTGGCCCGGGACGGCGGACTCTATGTGCCCGAAAGCTGGCCTGCTCTGACGCCTTCGACCATCGCGGGCTTTGCCGGGCGGCCTTATGCCGAGGTGGCGGTCGAGGTGATCCGGCCGTTCGTCGGCGATGCGATGTCCGAGGCGGACCTGTCGCGGCTCGCCCGCGAAGCCTACGGCACGTTCCGCCATCCCGCCGTCGTTCCGCTGTCCCAGGTCGGCGCGAATACCTTCCTGCTCGAGCTGTTTCACGGCCCGACGCTCGCGTTCAAGGACGTTGCGATGCAGCTTCTGGCGCGGCTGATGGATCACGCGCTGGCGGCGCGGGGCGAGCGCACCACGGTGGTGGTCGCGACCTCCGGCGACACCGGCGGCGCCGCCGTCGAGGCGTTTCGCGGCCGTGAGCGGACCGACCTGTTCGTGTTGTTCCCGAAGGGCCGCGTTTCCGACGTGCAGCGGCTGATGATGACGACCGCGCCGGATGCCAACGTCCATGCGATTGCAGTCGAAGGCACGTTCGACGATTGCCAGGCGCTGGTGAAGGGCCTGTTCAACCATCACGGCTTCCGCGACCGGGTGCGGCTGTCCGGCGTCAACTCGATCAACTGGGCCCGCATCGTCGCGCAGGTGGTCTACTATTTCACCGCCGCGGCGACGCTCGGCGCGCCGCATCGCAAGGTCGCCTTCACGGTGCCGACCGGCAATTTCGGCGACATCTTTGCGGGCTATGTCGCGGAGCGCATGGGCCTGCCGGTGGATCGCCTCGTGATCGCCACCAACGTCAACGACATCCTGGCGCGGACGCTGGCGACCGGCACCTACGAGCTGCGCGAAGTCACCGCGACCACGTCGCCGTCGATGGACATCCAGGTGTCTTCGAATTTCGAACGCCTGTTGTTCGAGGCCTGTCGCCGCGACGTGGCCCAGGTCCGCGGCGCCATGGCTTCGCTCGCGCAGTCGCGGCGCTTCTCGATTTCGAGTGAGGCCCTGTCGGCGATCCGCGGGCATTTTTCCGCGGGCCGCGCCGACGAGGACGAGACCGCAGCCACCATCCGCACCACCTTGCGCGAGACCTCGCATCTGGTCGATCCGCACACCGCGGTGGGGCTCGCGGTCGCGGAAAAGGAAGTCGGCAAGACCACGACGCCGATGATCGTGCTCGGCACCGCGCATCCGGCCAAGTTCCCGGAAGCCGTCGAGGCGGCCTGCGGCGTGCGTCCGGCTTTGCCTGACTGGCTTTCCGACCTGCCCGGGCGCAAGGAGCGCGTCGCCACCATCCCCGTCGATCAGGCGGCGATCGAGAAATTCATATTGGCGGCGAGCCGTGCCGCGCGCGAAGGAGCAGCGGCATGACCGTTGACGTGACCCGTCTTCCCTCCGGCCTGACCGTCATCACCGACAGCATGCCGCACCTGCAGACCGCCTCGATCGGCGTCTGGGTCGGCTCCGGCAGCCGCGACGAGCAGCCTGAGGAGCATGGGATTTCGCACCTCCTCGAGCACATGGCGTTCAAGGGCACCGAGCGCCGCAGCGCGCGGCAGATCGCCGAGGAGATCGAGGCGGTCGGCGGCGACATCAATGCCGCGACGAGCTTCGAGACCACGGCCTATTTCGCGAGTGTGCTCAAGGTCAACATGCCGATGGCGATCGATGTGCTGTCCGACATCCTGTCGAAACCCGCCTTCGATCCGGCCGAGCTCAAGCGCGAGCAGAACGTGATCGTGCAGGAGATCGGCGCGACCGAAGACGCGCCCGACGATCTGGTGTTCGACTATCTGCAGTCGGTTTCTTTCCCCAACCAGCCGATGGGCCGGTCGATTCTCGGCACCCCGGAAACCGTATGCTCGTTCAAGGACAAACATCTGCGGGCCTATCTGTCGCGCAACTATCGCGCGCCCGACATGGTGGTCGCCGCCACCGGCGCGGTCGAGCACGGCGCGGTGCTGGCCGAAGTCGAGCGGCGGTTCGGCCACTTCAACGGCCCGGCGGCGCCGCAGCCGCAGCCCGCCAAGTTCGGCGGCGGCACCAAGGTCGAAGCGCGCGATCTCGAGCAGGTGCATATCGCGCTGGCGCTGGAAGGCTTGCCGCAGCGCGACCCCGAACTGTTCAGCCTTCAGGTGTTCGCGATCGTGCTGGGCGGCGGCATGTCGTCGCGGCTGTTCCAGGAGGTCCGCGAAAAGCGGGGCCTCTGCTACACGATCTCGGCATTCCACGCGCCTTACATCGACACCGGTATGTTCGGCATCTACGCCGGCACGGATGCGGGCGACGTGAAAGAGCTGATGCGGGTCGCGGTCGACGAAACCGCCGCAGCAGCCGCCAATATCACCGAGTCCGAAGTCAACCGCGCCAAGGCGCAGATCAAGGTCGGGCTCCTGATGGCGCTGGAAAGCTCGGGCGCCCGCGCTCGCCAGCTTGCCAATCAGATCCTGACCTATGGCCGGGCGCTGCCGATCGAGGAAATGGTCGCCCGCATCGATGGCGTGACCGTCGAAAGTGCACGTGCCGCAGGCTCCGGGCTCATTGCGCGGGCGCGGCCGGCGATTGCCGCGCTTGGTCCGAGCAAAGGACTTGAGAGTGCCGAGACAATCGTGGAGAGTTTCAAGCGACGGGCGGCTTAGAATTTTCTGGTGTGAAGTTTCGAATGGCGTTGTTTCGTACTCTCAGTGCTCCGGAACCGCTTCCTCCGATCACCGGAGATGGGGTTGTGTTGCGCGCGCCGCAGATGTCGGATCATGCGGCTTGGGCCGCGGTTCGCGACAGCAGCCGCAAGTTTCTGACGCCGTGGGAACCGACCTGGCCGGCCGACGATCTCACGAGGCCTGCGTTCCGCCAGCGATTGCGGCGCTACGCCGAGGATGTGCGGACCGATCAGGCCTATCCGTTCTTCCTGTTCCGGACCGAGGACAACGCCCTGGTCGGCGGGCTCGCGCTGGCCAACATTCGCCGCGGCGTCGCGCAGGCGGGCAGCCTCGGCTATTGGGTCGGCGCGCCGTATGTCCGCCGCGGCTACATGACGGCGGCGGTGCGGGCGCTTGTTCCGGTGGCGTTCGACCTGTTGCGGCTGCATCGGCTCGAGGCCGCCTGCATCCCGACCAATCTTGCCTCGGTCCGTCTTCTGGAAAAGACCGGCTTCCGTCGCGAGGGCTACGCCCGGTCCTATCTCTGCATCAATGGCATCTGGCAGGATCATCTGCTTTACGCCAAGCTGCAAAGCGATCCGCGGGACTGACTTGTCGTGATCGTCTCGTTTTGGGGGCGGTTTCAGGGTCTCCTGGGACGCGCCTTGGAGGTGCGCCTTGGGGCCGCGCCTTGGGGCCGCCACGATGGCTCTGGTATAAGAGCCGGCAAGTTTACCCGGATTTAGCCATTTCGGACCTAAGCGTTGGGGTATGGGTGGGGTTGGCGTGACTAAGTTCCGTCCTTCGGACAGGCGTTTGTCGAGGTTTCCACGCGGCGTCCTGGTTGCGGTCCTTGTGCTCGGGCCGTTGCTGGCGGGCTGTGCGTCGCCGTCGATGCCGTCGTTCTCCTCATTGTTCGGCCCCAGCGCCACGGCAACCGACGCCAACGCTTCCGCCTTTACGCTGCCGCCGAATTTCGAATGTCCGACGGTCACGGTGCGATCCGGCGCATCGACGCTGACGTCGTCCGCGGATCAAGGGGAAGCGACCGCGACCAACCTTCGCTATCAGGTCGGCATCACCAACACGGCGCGCGAGTGCCGCGCGGCTGCCGGCAACATGGTCTCGATCAAGGTGGGTATTCAGGGCAGGGTGATTCTTGGCCCGCAGGGCGCACCCGGAACCGTCGACGTGCCGATCCGCTACGCCGTGGTGTTCGACGGCGTGCCGCAGCGCACGATCACGACAAAACTCGAGCGCATTTCAGTGACGGTTCCGCCGGACGACCCCAATGTGCTGTTCTCGCATGTCGTCGAGGGGCTCGAATTCCCGATGCCCACCAGGACCGGCGATATCGATGCTTACGTGGTCTATATCGGGTTCGATCCGGTTGGCGCCCAGGAAATGGACCGCCGCAAACCGGCAAGACCGGCGAAGCCGCCGCGCCGCCAGGTGAGCCAGGTCAACCAGAACTAGCCGGATCCGGCTCGGCCGGCTAAAAGCCGCGCAGCGCCACGACCGTGCTCTTGAGCGCCCGCATGTCGGCCACCACGGCGCGGGCGCCGGCGCTGGTGAGCTGGGCGCCGAGCGTCGGATTGGTGTGACTGCCGCCGATGAAGCCGATCGGCATCATGCCTGCGGCATGGGCCGCGGCGACGCCCGCAGCCGAGTCCTCCACCACGATGCAGTCGCCGGGCGCGACATGCATCTTGGCTGCGACATACAAAAACAGGTCCGGCGCCGGCTTGCCGCGCGGAACGTCGCTCGCCGAAAACAGGTAGGGGTCGAAGAACCGCAGCAGCCCGGTGCTTTCCAGGCTGAGTCGCACCCGGTCGAGCGGCGAGGACGACGCCACGCATTTCGGGCCGCGCAGCCAGGTCAGGGCGTGCTCGACATGCACCGTAGCCCGCAGTTCCGACCGCAGGCGGCGCAATGTCGCACCCGCCAGAACCGAGGCGAAGTTGGCCGGCAGCTTGCGCTTGGTCGCAGCCTCGATGTCGGCCAGCATGTCGGCGGGCCGCCGGCCGGTGAAGAAGCGCGAGACGATTTCCGGCGAGACGGCGAAGCCGGCGCGCGTCAATTCATGCGCGGCGACGCTCGCCACGATGGATTCGCTGTCCACCAGCACGCCATTGCAGTCGAAGATGAACACCCGAGGCCCCCGAATCGCCCCTGCCGGGCGCGCAACCGCATGCGTGCCTAGGTTGATTCGCGTGGCAAGATTATGGACGCGGTTGCAGGCAATGAAAGCGAAGCCTCTGCAAGGAGAAGCTTCGGCGCCGGTTCTTCACAAGCAAATGCGGATGGAACCGGGCGTGCTGAAGGGCGCGTGATGGAACATCACGGCCCTGAATTTTCAGGGCCGCATGTTGCACTGCGATTCAGTTGAGCCGGTCAGTTCAGCTTGGCTTTGACGTCGGCGATGCCCCGGGCGATCAGGTTGTCGGCAACCTGACCCTTGGCGGTGTCGCGCAGAATCGCTTCGGCGGCGGTGACGGCCGCGTCAGCCGCGGCGGCGCGGACATCGGCCACCGCCTGCGCCTCGGCCTGGCCGATCTTGGCTTCGGCAAGCTTGGTGCGGCGGGCGACGAACTCTTCCATCTTGACCTTGGATTCGGCGGCCACCCGCTCGGCCTCGGCCTTGGCCTCCGCGATGATCGCCTCGGCCTCGCGCTCGGCTTCCTTCTGCTTGCCCTGATACACGGCAAGCAGCTTGGCCGCCTCGTCGCGCAGCTTCCGCGCCTCTTCGAGTTCCGTCCGGATGCGGGCTGCGCGATGGTCCAGCGCCTCGATGATCTTCTTGTGGGCGCCGACATACACGATCACGCCGATAAACAGCACGAAGGCGACGGCGACCCAGGTTTCCGGCTGTTGCAGGATGTGCATCATGGAACGGATCCTACCGCTTGAGCGCGTCGGCGACGGCGGCTTGCGCCGCGGCGCTTGACGGCGCCGCGCCGATCAGCCGCTCGACGATCGCGATCGCGGTGTCGGTTGCGATACCCTGCACATTCGCCATGGCGGAGGTCTTGGTGGCGGCGATGGTCTGCTCTGCCTGGGCGAGCTGCGCATTCAGCCCGGCTTCGAGCTTCTTGCGGGCGACTTCCGCCTCGGCCGCGAGCTTGTCGCGGGTCTCGCCGGCCAGCGCCTGGGCGCGGGCCCGGGCATCGGCCAGCGACTTCTCGTAAGCCGCGATCGCCGCGTCCGACTGGTCCTTCAGGCGTTTGGCCTCGGCGAGATCGCCGTCGATGCGCGCGCTGCGCGCCTCGATGATCCCGCCGATCCGCGGGATCGCCAGCCTGGAGATGATGACGTAGAGCGCGACGAAGAAGACCACCAGCCAGACGAGCTGGGAGGCGAAGGTCTCCTTGTTGAACGGCGGGAACGGCGGTTTGCCGCCCGGATGTTCGGTATGCGCGCCGGTCGCCATCGCGGGTGTCCGTCCTTGCTTAGAGCGCGAACAGCAGCAGCAGCGCGATCAGCAGCGAGAAGATACCGAGCGCTTCGGTCACGGCGAACCCGAAGATCAGGTTGCCGAACTGGCCCTGGGCCGCCGACGGATTGCGCAGCGCCGCGGCGAGGTAGTTGCCGAAGATCGCGCCGACGCCGACGCCGGCGCCGCCCATGCCGATGCAGGCAATGCCGGCACCGATGTATTTCGCAGCGGTAGGATCCATGAGAAAACTCCTTTTCGAGGTTGGTTGTTCGAGTCTGGTCGATTGCGGGTGAACTTTGCGGGTCAGTGACCCGGATGAATGGCGTCGTTGAGATAGATACAGGTGAGGATCGCGAACACATAGGCCTGCAGGAACGCGACCAGCAGCTCCAGCGCGGTCAGCGCCACGACCAGCGCCAGCGGTAGCGCCGCGCCCAGGATGCCAAAGAAGCCGAGGCCGCCGAGCAGGGTGACGAAGCTCGCGAACACCTTCAGCGTGATGTGGCCGGCCAGCATGTTGGCGAACAGACGCACGCTGTGCGAGATCGGGCGCGACAGGAACGACAGCACCTCGATGAACACGATCAGCGGCAGGATGTAGATCGGGATGCCCTTCGGCACGAACAGATTGAAGAAATGCAGGCCGTGCTTGTAGAATCCGTAGACGAGGACCGTGAGGAACACGAGCAGCGCCAGGCAGGCGGTGATGATGATGTGGCTGGTCACCGTGAAGGTGTAGGGCACCAGCCCGATGATGTTGGCGACCAGGATGAACATGAACAGCGTGAACACCAGCGGGAAGAACCTCATGCCTTCCTTGCCGGCCGTGCTGTTGATGGTGTCGGCGACGAATTCGTAGGACAACTCGGCGATCGATTGCAGCCGGCCCGGCACCAGCGCGCGGGCCGAGCTTCCGCCCACCAGCAGCGCCCAGATGCCGACCACGGTGATCGCCATGAACAGCGCCGAGTTGGTGAAGGCGATTTCGTACCCGCCGATGTGGCCGAGCGTCGCGAGCTTCTGGATTTCGAATTGATGAATCGGATCGGCCATCGCCGTATCTGCCCTGTCGTCCCGAAGTTGCCTCGCCTATCGCGACCTTTGGCCCGGCCCGCTGGAAACACCGGCGGCACGCATCACATTGACGACGCCTGCGGCGAAGCCGAGCAAGAGGAACACGATCATCCCCCACGGCGAGATGCCGAGCCAGCGGTCGAGCGCCCATCCGATGAACGCGCCGACCGCGACGCCGCCGACCAGTTCGATGGAAAGCCGGAAGCCGCGGGCGATTGCCGACGGATCGCTTTTCGAACCGGGTCCAGATTCGACTTGCCGTCTCGTGCCGGTCTGCCGGTCGAGCCGTTCGCCGAGCCGCTGGAGCCTCGCGGAGAGATCAGCCTCTTCGTCGGGCCGGCCACCGTTTTTGCTTCCGTCGCGTGCGCCTTCGGGCATGGTCAGCGGCCCTTCGTTCGACACTGCGGCGTTGCAAGCAAACAGGTGGTTCCTGCCTTCCTTGAAGCCGCGCGGACCATAGTGTTTGGGTCTGGGCGAGTCAAGAAAGGCCACACCTTGGGTCGCTGAACGTTTCCTTTGCGGGTTCAAGCGGTTATGGGTCATTCGACGACCCGCTGAAACGCATTGGCGGATGGCGCGTTGCAAGCGCGGGCGATGTCGGGGTTTAGTCTTCGCGCGACCGCCGCAATCGCGGTCCACAGTGATGCCTTCAGCCGTTCCGGAGCCGAACCATGCCGCGTCCCATCCTTGCCATTCTGCTCGCCGGCCTCGTCGCTGGGCTCACTTGGGCCGCCCCGATCAACGGGGTCTCGGCTCAGGATCAGGCACAAACCCCTCCGCCCGCCACGGAAGGCGGCCGCTACACGTTCCATCGCATGGGGGAGGCGTTCGTGCGGCTCGATTCGTCGACCGGCCAGGTCGCGGAGTGCAAATCGAGCGCCACTGGCTGGTCGTGCCAGGCGGCCCCCGACGAGCGGCTCGCCCTCGAAAGCGAGATCGCGAGATTGCAGCGGGAAAACGCGTCGCTGAAGAAATCGATGCTGGCGCGCGGCCTCGACCTGCCGGGCGGGACCACCGCCGAGACGCGGCCGGTGCCGCCGGCCAGCATCCCCGATCCGTCGGACAGCGCCCCCCGCGGGGCGCCGAGCGAGGCCGAAATCGACCGCGCCATCACCTACATGAAGAACGTCTGGAAGAAGCTCGTCGACATGATGATCGACCTGCAGCGGGACATCCAACGCAAGAGCTGAACCAGAGCTGACGGAGCCGGCCCGTGAACACCCGCATGTCGGGCATCCGCAGCGTCGCGCCGGACCTGCTGGCGAGCGCGGAATTGACGGTCGACTCCAAGGGCGAGGGCTTCACCGACATCACGGGGGAGGCCGCCCGCTTCCTCGAGGAATGCCGGGCGGGTGAGGGCGCCTTGCTGCTTTACCTGCGCCACACGTCGGCGGCGCTGATCATTCAGGAAAACGCCGATCCCGACGTGCAGACCGATCTGATCACCGCGCTGCGCAGCATCGCCCCGGCGGACGGACCCTGGGTGCACACCGTCGAAGGCCCCGACGACATGCCGGGCCACATCAAGAGCATGCTGACCGGCGTTTGCCTGCACGTGCCGGTGCATGGCGGCGCGCTTGCGCTCGGCACCTGGCAGGGCATTTACCTTGTCGAGCACCGGACGCGCTCGCATCGCCGCGACGTGATGCTGCAATTCGTCGGTTCGCGGGCCGTCTGACGCTTTTTCGCGGGCCACCTGATGCCCTGATGGCGCATCAATTCCGTTGCTGGCGAATGTATTTGACGCCCCGGATAAGATAGATTGCATACCGTCCGGGACCGGTCCCGCGGGGCGGTCCGTCACCGAGGGCGGGATTTGAGCGATCCGAGATACCGTCTGCTGATAGCCGACGATCACCCGCTGTTCCGCGGCGCACTGCGCGAGGGCGTGGTGGGCCTGGTCGACCGCGCCGACATCGCCGAAGCGGGCACCTTTGAGGAAATGTCCAGGCTGCTCGACAAGGGCGGCGAGGTCGATCTGATCCTGCTCGATCTCACCATGCCGGGCGTGCGCGGGTTCTCCGGATTGATGTTCCTGCGCGCGCAGTATCCGAGCGTGCCGGTGGTGGTGGTGTCGGCCAATGACGACCCTTCGGTGATCCGCCGCTGCATGGATTTCGGCGCCTCGGGATTCATCCCGAAAACGCTCGGCGTCGATCAGATGCGGGACGCGATCAAGCGGGTGCTCGGCGGCGGGGTCTGGACGCCGCCCGACGTCGATCTGACGGGGGGCTCGGATGCGCAGTCGGCCGAGCTGATGGCGCGGCTCGCAACGCTGACGCCGCAGCAGGTGCGCGTGCTGATGATGCTGTCGGAGGGCATGCTCAACAAGCAGATCGCCTACGAGCTTTCGG